>PJUA01000108.1_pt1 | contig 86149 bp, 64 predicted proteins | sample 1512151 | NCBI WGS metagenome assembly PJUA01 (sample SAMN08177678, study PRJNA422409) | Soil metagenome, whole genome shotgun sequencing project. | isolation source: Soil enriched on filter paper: beechwood xylan treatment | place: USA: Madison | collected 2015-01-15 | reverse complement strand
GGTGAGCAGGAAGCTCGACCCCTCGCTGGCGTTCACGACGAAGCCGTCCGGCGACGCGGCCCGGAGACCGACTCCGAGGACCCCGGCGAACATCGGCGCCCACGGGAACTGGGAGTGCTCGCCTGTCGGCCAGCGCCGGTCACCCGGGTAGCTCGTCGACGTGATGTCGTCCAGGGTCGCTGCGTGCGCCTTCAGGAACACGAGCAGCAGGGCACCGGCGACGACCGCGCTGACGGCCAGCGGCACCAGGCCACGCAGGCGCGCTCCCCACGGGACGTCACGCGCGTCGAGCAGCGCGCCGACGGCGAACGCCAGCGCGACCAGGGCGCACGGCACGAGGTACGGCGGATACATCGTCATCGCGGCGACGACCGCGACGTATCCGGTGAGGACCGCCGTGACCCAACGCACCCACCTCGGGAACGGACGGACCGCGACGACGACGGCGAGGCAGACCATGACGGCGAACGCGAGCGGCCAGAACGTCCCGGCACCGAACCACCACTGGGTGAACGGCGAGAACGCGAAGGTCACGGATACGGCGAGCGCAGCGAGCGGCTTGCGCCAGAGCACCACGGCGAGCACGTGGACCGCGATGCCGAGCACCACGAGCGGCAGCCACCAACGGAACGCGAACGCGTTGTCGAGAGGCAGGACGCCGAACGCGAGGTTGTGCGGGCGGAACAGCGCCCAGAAGTCACGGTAGGGGACGTCGAACAGCACGGAGACGTCGATCCCACCGGGCATCACGCCGCTCGAACGGGGCAGTCCTTGCTCGACCTGGGCGACGACCAGCGGTGTCGTGACCATCCACTCGTCGCTGCGCAGCCCCCGAGGCCCGCCGATCAGCAGGCGGGGGTCACGTCCGGTGAAGAAGTCGGAGTAGAAGGCACCCGAGGACGACCCGTTGAGAGCGGTGGCGACGAGCACGAGCAGTGCTCCGAGGTACGCGCCGACACCGAGCAGGACCTGCCAGCGCAACCGCAGGGCGTCGAGCGCGAGCAGCGGTCGCAGCACCCGGTCGACGACGGTCCGGGCGCTCACCAGCGTGCGGGCGAGTCGCCGCGGGCGGCGTCCCGCTCCATCACGCGGCGCACCTGCGTCGGGTCACCCCAGATGCCCGGGGAGTCGTACGGGCGGTCGGGGAAACGGCCGTAGTCGAGCGCGATGTCGAGACCGCGCTCGCGGATGAACTGCTCGACCCGCTCGCCGAGCGACAGCGGGACGCCGGAGCAGCAGTTGACCACACCGAGCACCTCGTCCTGGAGCGCCACGGCCGCGATCTGCTGCGCGAGCTCCGCGACGTCGAGGAAGTCGTACTTGTTGCGTCCGCTCGTGAACGGGAAGGTCCGCTCGCCCCGGGCGGCGGCGGCGGCGATCTTCGAGAAGACCGAGCTGTTCCCCTCGTCGTCGCCCGTGATGTAGAAGCAGCGCAGCCACTGCAGCAGGGTCTCGGTCGACGCGAGCTCGATCTCGAGCGCCTGCCGGAGCGCGTTCTTCGCGACGCCGTACAGCGAGAGGGGCCTGGTGGGGGTCTCCGCCGTGACCGCGCCCTCGTGATAGCCGACCTCGTGCATCGTGCCCATGACGACGAGCCGGGCCGCACCGCTGCGCGCCATGTCGCGCAGGAAGTCCAGGTGCTCGGGCAGCCGCTGCATGTGGACGGGAGCGTTGTGGACGAAGCCTGCCTCCCACGCGAGGTGCAGGACGACATCGGGTGAGCCCAGCCGCTCGAAGCGGTCCTCGGTGTCGGCGAAGATGTCCGCCTCGATCCGACGCGCCGCCGAGGGAGACGGGGCAGCTTGCGGGTTGCGCTCGACGGTCACCACATCGGCACCGCGCGCGAGCAGGGCATCGACGACGTGGCGCCCGATGTACCCCCCCGAACCTGTCACCAGCACCGTGCCGCTCATCGCGCACCTCTGATCGACCGACCGCGGTCCACCCGCGGTCGCGCCTCGTCTCGCATTCCGACTCTCCACCTACCGTGTCCGGCGCAGCCGACGACTGCGGACGGCGCTCCACCTGCGGCGAAAGGTATCACCGCGCGACCTGCGCTCAGGGCGCGGCCGCCAGGACCTCCGCCGACGCGGCGGCCCACCGCTCGGCCCAGTCCGGGACGGGGGCGACGCCGACCGCGGCGAGCCTGCCGTGCCCGAGCACCGAGTAGGCGGGGCGCGGCGCGGGGCGGACGAACTTCTCGCTCGTGACGGGGCTCACGAGGGCCGGGTCGAGCCCGGCGGAGGCGACCACGGCCTGCGCGAACTCGTGCCAGCTCGCGGTGCCGTCGGACGTCGCGTGGTACATGCCGCCCGGGGCCTGCGCGGCGACGAGGTCGACCACGACGCGGGCGACGTCGCGCGTCCAGGTGGGCTGACCGACCTGGTCGGCGACGACGTCGAGCGCGCCGCGCTCGGCGGCGAGGCGGGCGATCGTCCGCGGGAAGCAGCTGCCGTGCCGCCCGTACAGCCACGCCGTCCGGACCACGAGCGAGTCGGGGCTCGCGGCGAGCGCAGCCCACTCCCCCGCGGCCTTCGTCCGGCCGTAGGCCGAGCGAGGCGCGACCGGGCCGTCCTCGGCGTACGGCGACGTCGCGGAGCCGTCGAACACGTAGTCGGTCGAGAGCTGCACGAACCGGGCGCCGTTGCGCCGTGCGGCGTGCGCGAGCAGGGAGGGCGCGACGGCGTTGAGCTGGAACGCGGCGGCCTCGTGCGTCTCGGCGTCGTCGACGGCGGTCCACGCGGCGCAGTTGACGACGACGTCGTGGCCGGGCAGGAGCGCGTGCACCGCGTCGGCGTCGAGGACGTCGAGGTTGTGCCGGTCGCTCGCCGTCACGTCGGCGCCGCTCGCGACGAGCGTCTCCACCAGGTCCTGGCCGAGCATCCCAGACGCCCCTGTCACCAACCAGCGCACCGCAGTCCTCCTGATCTCGCCCGTGTCGCGGGGCCCGCACGGGCCGGCCACGGCGGCCAAGGTTAGCCGTCCCCGCTGTGCCGACGCACGTACGTGCACGGCGGGGGCCGCGCCCGTTGCTCGGGGCACCGGAGCCGGTCGGCGCGTCAGCCGCTCACGCGCCCGCGACCCTGGCAGCATGGGCCGGGTTCACCCGGAAGAAGGAGCCCGAGATGCTCTCGTCGGTCGTCGCCGCCGCGACGTCAGCCGTCCTGCTCGCCGTGCCGGCCGTCGTGCCGACCGTCGCGGGCGCCCTGCCGCGCGCGGCCGGGGAGCCGTTGAGCGTGCAGGAGCTGGACCTGACCGCCGTCGACACGGCCGCGCTCGGGGACCTTCCCGCGGTGGCGCCCGAGCCGACCGAGGGCGCGGGCGACCTCGCACCGCTGTCCGCGGCCGACGCGACGGCCGAGCGCCGCGTCGCGCCGGAGGCCGAGGGCGAGACCGCACCGGACGACGCACCCGTGGCCGAGCCCGCACCGGACGAGGCACCCGCCCCCGACGTCCTCACCGCCCCGCTCGACACGTCGCCGTTCTCGGTGCTCGGCGTCACCTGGGACGAGGGGCCCGACGACGTCGTCGTCCGCTACCGCGTCCGCACCGACGGCACCTGGAGCGACTGGGAGGCGGTCGCCGCGGCGGACGTGCAGCCCGACGCGTCGTCCCGCGAGGCGAGCGACGGTCGTGGCGCGACCGACCCGATCGTCGCGCTCGACGCCGACGGCGTGCAGCTGTGGGCGCAGTCCGACACGGGTGACGTGACAGGGCTCAAGGCCGTCCTCGTCGACCCCGGCACGCAGGCGGCCGACGCGACGGTCAGCGCGATCCCGGTGCCCGGGCAGCCCGCGATCGTCAGCCGCGCCGGCTGGGGCGCCGACGAGTCGCTGCGGACGTGCGAGCCGGACTACTCGAGCCAGATGGTCGCGGCCGCGGTGCACCACACCGCGTCGACGAACTCCTACTCGGCGGCGGACGTCCCGGGCCTGATCCGCGGGTTCTACGCGTACCACACGCGCCCCGAGGCCGACGGCGGCCGCGGCTGGTGCGACATCGGCTACAACTTCCTCGTCGACAAGTTCGGCCGCGTGTTCGAGGGGCGCGCGGGCGGCATCACGAGCACGGTCGTCGGGGTGCACACGGGCGGGTTCAACAGCCGCACGATCGGCATCTCCGCGATCGGCGACTACGGGACCGTGGCGGTGCCGGACGTCCTCACCGAGGCGATCGCGTCGCTCATCGCCTGGAAGTTCTCGATCCACGGCATCTCCGCGGGCGTCGACGTCACGATGATCTCGGGCGGCGGCGCGTCGAAGTGGCCCGAGGGCACGGCCGTGACGTTCTCGACGATCTACGGGCACCGGGACGCGCAGCTCACGTCCTGCCCGGGGCAGAACCTGTACAACCTGCTGCCGTACCTGCGCGCGCGGGTCGCGGAGCTGGCGAACCCGGCGGTCGGCGTCTCGCCGTACGGCGAGTGGGACTCGGTGACGACGACGGGGAGCTCGCTGACCGTCTCCGGCTGGGCGTTCGACCCGGAGACCGTCGTGCCGATCACCGTCGAGGTCCGCGTCGACGGCGCGCTGACCTCCGTGCTCGCGGACCGCCCCCGGCCGGACGTCGCGGCTGCCTATCCCGCGCTCGGCCCGAACCACGGGTTCACGGCGACGATCCCCCACGGCCCGGGCTCGCCGGTGGTCTGCCTGGCGGCGGTCAACGTCGGGAACGGCACGACGGTGTCGCTCGGGTGCCGCCGCGTGACGATCCGCAACGCGGCGCCGATCGGTGCGGTCGACTCCGTCACGACGTCGGCGACGGGCGTGACCGTCAGCGGCTGGACGCTCGACCCGGACACGTCGGCGTCGAACGAGGTGCACATCTACGTTGACGGCGTCGGCGCCTCGCTCGTCGCGTCGCTCAACAGGCCGGACGTGGCGGCGGTGTACGGCCGGGGGGCGGCGCACGGCTTCACTCACACGCGGACCCTCGCCGCCGGTGAGCACTCGGTGTGCGTCTACAGCATCGACACCGCGGGCGGCTCCCCGACGCTGCTGACGTGCCAGTCGTTCACGGTCGGCACGCCGCCGCCCGTCGTCGCGCGGACCGCGCCGTACGGGGTGATCGACGCGGCGACCGCGACCAACACCGCGATCACCGTCACCGGGTGGGCGCTGGACCCGGACACGCACAACCCCATCGACGTCCACGTCTACGTCGACGGCCGCGGCGTCTCGCTGCGGGCCGACGGGAACCGGCCGGACGTCGACCAGGCGTTCCGCAAGGGCGCCGCGCACGGCTGGTCGTACGCGCTGGACGCCCGGCCCGGGCCCCACGACGTCTGCGTCCACGCCATCAACGACGGCCCGGGCGACAACACGCTCATCGGCTGCCGCACGGTCGTCGTGCCGGACTCGGCGCCGATCGGCGTCGTCGACAGCATGTCCGCGTCGGGTGGCACGCTCACGGTGACCGGCTGGGCGCTCGACCCCGACACGTGGGCGTCGAACCAGGTCCACGTCTACGTCGACGGCGTCGGCTACGGCCTGGTCGCCGACGGCGAGCGGCCCGACGTCGCGGCCGTGTACGGGCGCGGCTCGAAGCACGGGTACACGCTGCGCGCGCCGATCGGGCCGGGCGCCCACGGGGTGTGCGTCTTCAGCATCAACACCGCGGCAGGCGACAACACCCTCGTGGAGTGCCGGACCGTGGTGCTGACCGACGCGCTGCCCATCGGCGTCGTCGACTCGGCGACGACCAGCCCGGGGACGCTGACGCTCACCGGCTGGGCGCTCGACCCCGACACGAGCTCGCCGGTCGACGTGCACGTCTACGTCGACGGCGTCGGCGTCGCCCTGACGGCGTCCACGAGCCGGCCGGACGTCGGCGCGGTGTACGGGCGTGGCGACCAGCACGGCTTCACGCACGCGCGCCGGCTCGGCGCCGGTCCGCACTCCTGGTGCATCCACGCGATCGGCGCCGCGGGCGGCGGCAACACCCTCGTCGGGTGCGGCTCCGTCGTCGTCCCGTAGCGCGCCCCGCGACCGCCACCGGCACCGCCCCCGTCCGCGCCCGTGGACGGCGGCGGTGCCATGTCCGCGTAGATTTGCCCTGCGACAGGCCACCTCACGAAGGAGACACCCGGTGCAGTTCCGCGAGCTCAAGGTCCCCGGCGCCTGGGAGATCACCCCGAAGCAGATGGGCGACCCGCGAGGCGTCTTCCTGGAGTGGTTCAAGGACGAGACCTTCCAGCAGGCCGTCGGGCACCGCCTCGACCTGCAGCAGGCGAACTGCTCGGTGTCGGCCGCGGGCGTCCTGCGAGGCATCCACTTCGCCGACGTGCCGCCCGGCCAGGCGAAGTACGTGACGTGCGCGAAGGGCGCCGTGCTCGACGTCGTCGTCGACCTGCGCGTGGGCTCGCCGACGTTCGGCACCTGGGACTCCGTGCTGCTCGACGACGTCGACCGGCGCGCGATCTACCTGTCCGAGGGCCTCGGGCACGCGTTCCTGTCCCTCGAGGACGACTCGACCGTCCTGTACCTGTGCTCGACCGGCTACTCCCCCGGGCGCGAGCACGGCATCCACCCGCTCGACCCCGAGGTCGGGATCGCGTGGCCGACGACGGACCGTGCGGGCCGTCCGCTCGAGCCGCTCCTGTCCGACAAGGACCTCGCCGCGCCGTCGCTCGCCGAGGCGCTCGCGTCCGGCCTGCTGCCCGACGCGTCGACCGTGAGCGCGTACGTCGCGTCGCTGGCGCGCTGAGGCCGTGACCCCGGCTGCCGTACCGCAGAGACCGCACGTCGCCCTGACGGTCGAGCAGCTCTGGCAGCGCACGCCGGGCGGCTCGGGGACGTACATCGTCGAGCTCGCCCGCGCGCTGCACGACGGCGGTCTCGCGTCCGTCACCGGTGTCGCCGCGCGGCACCCGGAGCCGCCGCCGCAGGACTGGACCGTCGGGGTCCCGGTGCGGCACGCGCGGCTGCCGCGGCGCGCGCTCTACGACGCGTGGCAGGTCCTGCGCCGGCCGCGGGCGGAGAGCCTCGTCCCGGACGTCGACGTCGTGCACGCGACGACGTGGGCCGTGCCGCCCACCCGTCGGCCGCTCGTCGTCACCGTGCACGACCTGGCGTTCCTGCACGACGCCGCTCACTTCACGCCGCGCGGCAACGCGTTCTTCCGGCGGGCGCTCGACGTCGTGCGGGAACGCGCGGACGCCGTCGTCGTGCCGTCCCGCTCGACGGCCGACGACTGCGTGGCCGCCGGGCTCGACGCGAGCCGGGTCACCGTCGTCCCGCACGGGGCGCGAGGGGCACGGGTCGGCGACGACGCCGTCGAGCGGTTCCGCGCGACGACGGGTGTGCGGCGCGACTACGTGCTGTGGTGCGGCACCATCGAGCCGCGCAAGAACCTCGACCGGCTGCTGGGCGCCTTCGCCGCAGCCGGGACGGACGACCTGGACCTCGTCCTCGTCGGTCCGGCCGGGTGGGGTGCGCTACCCCCGCTGCCTGCGGGCCTCGCGCCCGAGCGCGTGCACGTCCTCGGGCACCTCGACGTCGACCTGCTGGCGGCCGCGTACCGCGGTGCGCGCGCGTTCTGCTTCCCGTCGCTGCGCGAGGGCTTCGGGCTGCCCGTGCTGGAGGCGATGCACCAGGGCACGCCCGTGGTGACGTCCCAGGGCACCGCGTGCGCCGAGGTGGGCGGCGACGCCGCCGTGCTCGTCGACCCGCTCGACGTCGCGTCGATCGCCGACGGCCTGCGCACCGCGGTCGGCGACGCGCACGACGACCTCGCGGTCGCGTCAGGTCTGCGCGCGGCGGAGTTCTCCTGGGAGGCGGCGGCCCGCGCCACCGCGGAGGTCTACCGCTCGGTGCTCTGACGCGGCCCTGCGCTCGACCACGGCCCGGCGCTCCGGCCGCGACCGGCGGTGGTCAGGAGGCGGGGCGCTGCGTGACGACGTCGGGCGCGACCGGCTCGTCCGCCGGGTCGTCCTGCCCGGCCCGACGCCGCACGACCACGACCGCGACGAGCGCGGCGAGACCCGCGACCAGCAGGTCGCCGACCGTGAAGATCATGCGCGACGCGAGCGCCATGCCGGTCGCCTGGCCGGCGGCCATGGTCGTCGTGAGCGTGCCGACGATGACGGCCTCGCGGACGCCGACGCCCGACGGCAGGAACACCGCGAACAGGCCCGCGGTGAAGCCGATCGCCATGGTGCCCGCGCACAGCAGGATCGCGCCGAGGCCCGGGTCCACGAGGGAGTTCGCGAGCAGCCACAGGTGCACGCCGAACAGGCCGTAGGACAGCAGGGCCCAGCCGAACGAGCGCGCCACGACGCTGACGCGCAGCGTGTGGTCGAGCGGCGGGCGCCGCAGCACGCGGAAGACGAGCGACGCGAGCCACGTCATGACCTTGGGGTGCAGGCACACGAGGCCGAGCGGCAGCAGCAGGAACAGCCACAGGAGCTCCTGGTGGCCGCCCTGGAGCATGACGGGGACGGCGGCGATGCCGAGCACCAGGGACGCGACGACCCCGACGCCCGCGGCGAACAGGCTCGCGGCGAACACGCGGGCCCGCGCGACCCCGTACCGGCGGCCGAGCTCCATCTGCACGAGGTACGCCCAGACGGAGCCGGGGATGTACTTGCCGAGCTGGCCGACGAGGCAGATCTGCGAGCCGCGGGCGGCGCCGACCGGGGGGCCCATGTCGTCGAGCAGCGTCTGCCAGCTCTTCGCACCGGCGCCGAGGCCGAGCACGACGGCGAGGAACGAGAGGACCGCCGAGAGCACGTTCATCTGGGCGAGGACCTCGGAGACGTCGCCCCACTGCCGCACGACCTGCCACGACGCGGCGGCGACCACGAGGACGACGAGACCCCACCGCAGCACGACGAGCGCCCGCTGCCGGGTGGTGGGGGCGGTGCGCGCGGGCACGACGACGTCGGCCTCGGTGGCCGCACCCGACTGCACGGCCGCGGCGCTCACGACGCCACCTCCTTGGCCCACCAGACGAAGTGCGGGGCGAGCACCTCCGGCACGTCGTCCGCGCCGGGGACGTCGCCCGCGGCGTAGGCCGCCTGGACGAGCGCGACCGCTGCCGCGTCGACGCCGAGGCGCTCCATGCCGACGGCGTTCGCGCCGTGGATCCGGGCCGGGTTGCCGAACGCGCGGGCGAAGGGCGGGACGTCGCGCGTGACGACGGCGCCCATGCCGACCATGGCGCCGGGACCGACGAGGCGGCGCTGGTGCAGCACCGCGCCGAGGCCGACGTTGGCCCGGTCGCCGATGCGGACGTGCCCGCCCATCGCGACGGTCGACGCGAGCGTGACGCCGTCGCCGATGCGCGAGTCGTGCGCCACGTAGACCTTGTTCATGATGAAGCAGTCGTCGCCGACGACCGTCTGCTCGCGCCAGCCCTGGTGGATCAGCGCGTGCTCGCGGATGACGTTGCGCGACCCGATACGGACGCCGGCGGCCTCCTCGGGCGCCTCGTCCCACGGCTCGCCGTGCTCGACGCCGCGCACCTCGGGGGGCGTGCCGATGACGACGCCCGGGCCGATCCAGTTGTCGTCGCCGACGACGAGAGGCCCGCACAGCACGGCGTGCGGGCCGATGACGTTGCCGTCGCCGAGGACCACTCCGTCCCCGATGACGGCGGTGCTGTGGATCGAGTTCATGGTCCTCCGAGCGCAAGTCAGGCCCTTCGATGGTAGCCCACTCGGCGCAACGGGCCGTCTCTCGGCACGCCATCGGCACGCGGTCGGCGCGCCCGCCGCGGGCGTCCGCGAGACCACCGAGAGGCCGTCAGCACGCGGCAGAAGGCCCGGAGGCCCCACGGGCGACGGTCGACTCGCTGGTAGCGTCGGCGCCGCCAACTTCCTCCCGTGACAAGACGAGGTTCGTCCGTGATCCCCATCTCCACCGTCGAGCTCGGTCCCGATGTCGAGGCCGAGGTCCTGAAGGTCCTGCGCTCGGGCATGGTCGCCCAAGGACCGGTCGTCGCCGAGTTCGAGCGCCGCTTCGCCGCGCTCACCGGCGTGCAGCACGCGGTCGCCGTGAACAACGGCACCACGGCCCTCGTGGCCGCCCTGCAGGTGCTCGACCTGGAGCCCGGTGACGAGGTCGTCACCAGCCCGTTCACGTTCGTGGCGACGCTCAACGCGATCCTCGAGGCCGGCGCCACGGCGACGTTCGCCGACATCGACGACGTCGACTTCAACCTCGCGCCCGACGCCGCGGCTGCCGCGATCGGCGACCGCACGCGCGTGCTCATGCCCGTGCACCTGTACGGGCAGACGGCGCCGATGGGCGAGCTCGCGCCGCTCGCGGCCGACCGCGGGCTCGCGCTCGTCGAGGACTCCGCGCAGTCGCACGGCGCCACGCTCGACGGGCGTGCGGCGGGCAGCTTCGGCATCGGCTGCTTCTCGTTCTACGGGACGAAGAACATCACGACCGGTGAGGGCGGCATCATCACCACGGACGACGACGTCCTGGCCGACCGCCTGCGCGTGCTGCGCAACCAGGGCATGCGCGCCCGCTACCAGTACGAGGTCGCGGGCCACAACTACCGCCTCACGGACCTGCAGGCCGCGCTCGCGCTCCCCCAGCTCGACCGGTACGAGCAGACCGTCGCCCGCCGCAAGGCCAACGCCGCGACGCTCGTCGAGGGCCTCGCCGGCATCCCCGGCCTCGTGCTGCCGCAGGAGCTGCCCGGGCGCTCGCACGTCTGGCACCAGTTCACCGTCCGCGTGACGCAGGACGCCGCCGTCTCGCGCGACGAGCTCGTGGCCCGCCTCACCGAGGCCGGCGTCGGCAGCGGCATCTACTACCCCAAGCTCGTGTTCGACTACGAGACCTACCTGACGCACCCGCGCGTCAAGGTCAGCGAGGTCCCGACCGCCGCACGCGTCGTGCAGGAGGTCGTCTCCCTGCCCGTGCACCCGCGGCTGTCGGACGACGACCTGCGCACGGTCGTCGACACCGTCCGCTCGATCCTGGGGGCCTGAGCCGTGGCCGCACCACGCATCCTGCTCGTCGGCGCCGGCTCGATGGGGTCGCTGCACGCGCGCGTCACCGCCGGGCACCCGCAGGCCGAGCTCGCGACCGTCGTCGACACGCGCGAGGACGCCGGACGGGCGCTCGCCGACCGGTTCGGCGCGCGGTGGCAGCCGGAGATCGGCTCGCTGTCGGGGGTCGACGCGGTCATCGTCGCCGCCGCGACCGAGGCACACTTCGAGCTCGCGAAGCAGGTCATCGAGGCCGGTGTGCCGCTGCTCGTCGAGAAGCCCGTCACGGACCGGCTCGAGCAGACGATCGAGGTCCTCGAGCTGTCGGAGCAGCGCGACGTGCCCGTCATGTGCGGCCTGCTCGAGCGCTACAACCCGGCCGTCCTGACCGCCCGGTCGATCCTCGAGGAGCCCATCCACGTCACGGGCGTGCGGCACTCCCCCTACGCGCCGCGGATCAAGACCGGCGTCGCGTGGGACCTGCTCGTGCACGACGTCGACCTCGCGTTCCAGGTCCTGCCCGGCGAGGTCGTCGGCGTGGAGGCCGTCGTGGGCCAGTTCCACCCGTCGTCGGTGCCCGGCGCCGAGGACGTCGTGGAGGCGCTCCTGCGCTTCGGGTCGGGCGCCGTCGCGAGCGTGTCGGCGAGCCGACTCGGCCAGCGCAAGGTCCGCACGCTGACGATCAACGAGGTCGACAAGCTCATCGAGGTCGACCTGCTGCGGCGCGACGTCACCGTGTACCGGCACGTCTCGGCCGAGGCCGCGACGTCGGACGGCCGCGGCTACCGCCAGCAGACCATCATCGAGATCCCCGAGCTCGTCACGTCGCAGGAGCCGCTCGCGGCCCAGCTCGACCGGTTCCTCGGCCTCGTGGCCGGCACGGTCGACGCCGCCGAGGAGCGCGCGGGCATCCTGCCCTCGCACCGGGTCGTCGCCCGGGCCAAGGAGGTCGCGGCCGCGTCCGTCTGACGCCGCCGACGACGGCGGGGCGCCGACCCGAGGGTCAGCGTCCCGCCGTCATCTCCGCCAGCACGTCGAGGTGCTGGTCGAGCACGCGCTCGAGCGCGAACGACTCCTGCACCACACGGGCCGCGTTGGCGCCCACGCGGGCCGCGAGCTCGCGGTCCACGAGCGCCTCGACGAGCGCGTCGGACAGCGCCGCCGAGTCGCCCACGGGGACGAACCACAGGTGCTCGCGGTGGCCCAGCTCGATCGTCGGGAAGTTGTCCTTGCGGGCCGGTGCGACGACGGGCACACCCGCCGCCATGGCCTCGAGCGTCGCGGTGCCGAGACCGATGCCCTGCTCGTGGGACTCGACCGACGCCGCGGCGAGGAAGTCCGGCACGGACGACTTGGGCACCGCGCCCGTGGCGACGACCGACCCCGCGACGCCGAGCTCCTCGGCGCGGCGCAGGAACGGGTCGTAGTAGACGCGCCCGACGACGACGAGGCGCGCGTCCGGCACCGACTCGAGCACGCGCGGCATGGCCTCGACGAGGGCCACGCGGTCGCGCAGCGGGATGACGTGCCCGAGCGACAGGATGATCGGCACGTCGTCGGCGAGGCCGAGCGCGGCGCGCGCGACGGACCCGTCGCCGCCGGTGGTCCACGCCGGGTCGACGCCGACCGGGATGTACTCCAGGCCGCTGTACGCGCCGCGGTACCGGCTCTTGACGTACTCGTCCATGAGCACGTCCATGATCACGACCCGCGGCCGGTCGACCCGCAGGTTCGGCTTGACCATGAGGGCGTCGAGGAGCCGGAAGACGCCGTGGTAGTGCGCCTTGGGGTTCTCCAGCCGGGTGTGCACGCTCAGCAGCACCGGGATCCCGCGGCGGCGCGCGTACAGCCCGGTCGCCCAGGACAGGTCGAAGAACTGCCCGTGCTGGTGGATGACGTCGGGGCGGAACGCGTCGAGCTCCGCCGCGAGCCTGCGCCACAGCGACGGTCGCGTCGCGAACGAGATGTCGAACGACACCGCGAGACGCGTCTCGGGGAGCGCGAACGACGGCAGCCGGACGATGGTGATCCCGTCGCGCTGCTCCCGGGCGGGGGCGTCGGCGTAGGCCGCCGTGACGACGAGGACCTCGTGCCCGCGGGCCGCGTACCCCCGGGCGAGCGCGTCCGCGAGGTGCGAGCTGCCGCCGACCCGGGGCGGGTAGAAGTTGTTGACGACGACGATCCTCATGCGCCGCCGTCACCTCCGACCGGCACGAACTCGGGCCGGCTCCCGTCGCCCGCGTCCTCGACCCGGGCGACGACGCGCGCCGGGACCCCGGCGACGACCGCGCCGGCGGGGACGTCGCGCGTGACGACCGCCCCCGCCCCGACGACCGCGCCGTCACCGATGGTCACGCCCATCTGCACGACCGCGTTGGCACCGATGAACACCCGGTCGCCGATGTGCACGGCGGCACGCTCGACCGTCGGGTACGCCCGCCCGGACACGCAGCGGCGCGCGCTGGAGTGCGTGTAGATCTGCGCGCCCGCGCTGATGTCGCACCCGGCGCCGATGGTCAGCCCGCCCGACCCGTCGACGACGGTGAACGCGCCGATCCAGGTGCCGTCACCGATCTGCGGCTCCCCGACGATCCACGCGAGCTCGTGGTAGGGGTTCGGCGGGAGGGTCGCCGGCATCAGCCGCCGTTCCGGATGAGGTCGGTCATGCCGTCGCGCACGGCGATCGTCGACTCGAAGCCGAGGACGTCCTTCGCGCGCTGGATGTCCGCCGCCCGGCGCGAGACGAGGACGTCGCGCGGGTTGAAGATCGGCTCCACGTCGCTGCCGACGGCGTCGATGAGGATGCGCGCCAGGTCGGCGATCGACGTGTCGATGCCCGTGCCGACGTTGACGGGGACGTTCGCCTTCTCGGAGGTGAGCGCGAGCACGACGGAGCGCGCGATGTCGTGGACGTGGATGAAGTCCATCGACTGCTCGCCCTTGCCGTCGATGACGGGCGCCTCGCCGTTGCGCAGCCGGTTGACGAAGTGGTTGATGACCGACGTGTAGTACGCGGTCGTCTTCTGGCCGGGGCCGTAGACGTTGAAGAACCGCAGCGCGATCCACGAGAGGTTCGCGCGGCGCTGGTAGTAGCCGAGGAGGTCCTCGCCCGCGCGCTTCGAGATGCAGTACGGGGTGAGCGGCGACAGCGTGTCGTCCTCGTGCATCGGCAGCTTCTCGGGGTCGCCGTAGACCGACGCGCTGGACGCGAACACGAGCCGCTCCACGCCGTGGTCCGCGGCGGCCGCGAACACGTTGTGGTTGCCGATCATGTTGATGTCCATCGACTCGTACGGGTCGGACTGGCTCTTGTTGATCGACACCGCGGCGAGGTGGATGACGTGGCTCGCACCCTTCATCGCCTGGTGGACGGCGCCGCCGTAGCGGACGTCCTGGTCGATGAGCTCGACGTCGCCCGTCGCGGCGAGCGCGGCGACCTTGTCGCGGTCACCCCGGAACATGTTGTCGAAGATGCGGACCTTGTAGTCCTGCTCGAGCAGCATCGGGACGACGTGGAGGCCGATGAAGCCGGCACCACCGGTGATGAAGACGGTCTTCTTGTCTGCCATGACGAACAGTTGCTCCTTGGTCCGTGCGGGGGTGGTTCGAAAACGGGGGGGTTGCCGGTGGTCAGCGGCGCGACGTCGGCGCGGTGACGACGTCCCGCACGACCTCGGCCACACGCTCGACCTGCGCGTCCGTCAGGTTGGCGTGCATCGGCACCGCGAGGTGCCGGGCGAAGAGGTCGGCCGAGACCGGCAGGCTCTGCCGACCACCATAGACGGGCTGCACGTGCGACGCGTACGTCCCGAAGTTGCACTGGACGCCCCGCGCGCGCAGCTCGAGAGCGACGACGCCGCGGTCCAGGCTCGGGTCGAGCGTGAGGACGTAGGACTGCCACGGGTGCTCGCGGTCGTCGAGCGCCGCGGGCAGCGTGACGAGGTCCAGGTCGCCCAGCAGCTCGGCATAGCCGGCAGCCGCGCGGCGGCGGTTCGCGAGCAGCTCGGGCAGGCGACGGACCTGGACACGCATGATCGCGGCGGCCACGTCGGAGAGCCGGTAGTTGTAGCCCGCCTCGTCGAACGACGGCACGGGCAGCTCGCGCGCGCCCTCCCGCGACAGCGCCGGCTCGATGCCGTAGGTGTGCAGCTTGCGCGCGTGCCGCGCCAGGTCCTCGCGGTCGGTCGTGAGCGCGCCGCCCTCGCCGGCGGTGATGCCCTTGCGGCCGTGGAAGCTGAACGTGGCGACGTCGGCGAGCGAGCCGGCGGGACGGCCCTTGTAGGTCGCGCCCGCGCTGCACGCCGCGTCCTCCATGAGCCACAGGCCGTGCTTGTCGGCGATGGCCCGCAGCTCGTCGTAGTCGGCGGGCTGGCCGAACACGTCGACGGCGACGATGCCGACGGTGCGCTCGGTGATCGAGGCCTCGACGGACGCCGGGTCGGCGCTCCAGATGTCGGGACGGACGTCGGCGAAGACGGGCGTCGCGCCGGTCCACATGACCGAGTGGCCGGTGGCCGGGAACGTGTAGTCGCCGACGATGACCTCGTCGCCGGGGCCGGCGCCGAGCACGTCGAGCCCGAGGTGCAGGGCCGAGCCGCAGTTCGACGTCGCGAGCACGTGCTCGGTGCCGGACACGGCCGCGAACTCGGCCTCGAACGCCTGGCACGCGGGACCGGCGCCGGACAGCCAGCCGGAGGCGAACACCTCGGCGATCGCCTCGAGCTCCTCGGCGCCGACGGTGGGCTGTCCGAGCGGGACGACCTCGGTCATGGGGACTCCTCGTGGGTTGCGTGGCGGCCGGCGTGCGGCCCGGGGGCCGTCAGGCCGGCGGCGTGATCGTGTAGAGGTGGTAGGTGGCGAGAGGCGCCTGCACCGTGCTCTGCAGCTCGAGGCACGGCTGGTCGATCGGGCGGTCGGACAGCACGTTCTCGGCGATCGACTGCTCGAACGGCGCGCACGAGTCGAAGCTCACCCGGATCTGGTCGCCCGCGGGGTTCCAGATGCGCGGCTGGTCGGGGTCGACGCTCCAGCCGACGTTCGCGAACCGGTTCCAGTTGAGCTCGTAGCGGCCGGACGGGTCGAGCTCCGACCACATCTCCGCGTTCGGGGCGCCCTGGAACGCGTTGAACCCGTCGACGCCGGTCTCGGTGAGGATCGGCCCGACCATCGCGTCACCGACGCCGATCCAGCGGCCCGGGTTCTCCTCGTCCTGCGCCTCGACGGCCTGGGCGACGTCGGTCTCGCGCAGGTCGAACACCCCCCGGTACAGCGGGTTCACCCAGCCGCCGACGACGCCGCTGACGAGCAGGAACAGCCCGGCGGCGGCCGCCACCCGACGGCGCGCGAACAGCACCACCGACAGCGCGAAGGCCAGGACGATGACGATCCACGGGCCGGCGGCGGCGAGCACCGCGGGACGGTCGGACAGGACGCGCCACAGCACGAGGTGCGCGACGACCACGACGGCCCCGAGCCCGCCCGCGAGCCACCAGGGGGCCCGCAGGTCCTCGGCGTCGAGCGCCCGGACGGTGACGCCGATGAGCACGATCGACAGCAGGCCGAGCCCGATGAGCATCCGGCCCGGGGTCACGCGGTCGAGGAGCAGCAGGTGCGCGACGACGTCCCAGCCGGGCACGTAGAGGAACGCGACGAGGACGACGCCGCAGATCAGCGGGTACAGGATCGTCCGGTCGAGCGGCAGGCGACGACGCCGCTGACGGACGAGCAGCCAGATGCCCACGGCGGCGAGGAACGCGCCGACGAACACGAAGGTCGACGCCTCGGAGGCGTTGGGCCGCAGCCCGTACGACGACCCGTCGCGCAGCGCGAGACCGAAGGCGCCCGCGAAGCTGGCCTCCTTGTCCGGGTCGTCGAGCCCGGCACCGGCCTCCGTCAGGCGCTGGCCGGGGTACACCGTCTCGAGGAACGCGGTGACCGTGTCCCACCGGGTGAGCAGGAAGACGACCATGACGGCCGCGGCCGCCGCCGCGGCGACCCCGAGCGGGAGCAGCCGCCGCAGGCGCGTCGTGACCGGGACGTCGGCGTCCTTGCGCAGCACCCACCCGAGGGCGAAGAAGGCCGCGACGTACGCGCTCGGCACGAGGAACGGCGCGTAGATGCCCAGCGCGGCGGTCACCGAGACGTACCCCACGACGGCGGCCCAGGTCCACCGGTGCCCGCGGGACGCGCCACTGCTGACCCAGATCACCCCGGTCATGAGCAGGAGCGCCCAGGCGGCCGGCCACAGCGTCTGCGGCAGGTACCACCACTGGAAGAAGGGGGCGACGAAGAACCCGACGGACACGAGCGCCGCCGAGCCGGGGCGCCGTGGCCACAGCGACGTGAGGAACATCGAGCACGCGACCGCGAGCGCCGCTCCCGGCAGCCACCACTTGAGCGCGAAGGCGTTGTCGAGCGGGAGGAAGAAGAACCCGAGGTTGTGCGGCCGGAAGGCGGCCGACCACTCGGCGTACGGCACCTCCCACAGCATCGACATGTCGACGCCGCCCGGCATCGCCTCGTTGCGCAGCGGCAGGCCCTCCTCGACCTGGGACACCGTCCACACGGTCTGGACGATCCACTCGTCGCTACGGATGGCCTGCGGCTTGAGCAGGAGCAGGTCGGGGTCGGCGCCCGTCTCGAACCAGTCGTGCACGACGCCCGACGAGGAGCCGCTGATCCCGAGCGAGACGAGGGTGACGAGCGCGAGCAGGACCGCGGCCGGGAACGCGAGCAGGACGCGGGCGCGGGGCAGGCCGTCGGGCCGCGGCTCGGTCCATCGCTGCCACCGGCCCGGGCGCGCCGTCGCGTCGTCCGCGCCGGTGGTCGGGACCGCCGTCGTCGCGGTCGGGTCGTTCACTCGTGTCCTCAGCTCGGCAGGCGGCAGCAGCGGCTCACCCTACCCGGTGCCCCGGGCTCGGTGGCGAGGCCGCAGGTGGGCGTCACAGGGCGCCCAGCGCGATCGCGCCGAGCACCACGGTCGACAGCCCGGCGAGGAGCCGTGCGAGGACCGGACCGCGCACGACCGCGAGCAGGCCGAGCACGAGGGCGGGCGCGAGCGAGAGCTCGTAGCGGCTCACGATGGGGCTGTCGATGTCGAAGACCGCCGCGTTCGAGAGCCGCAGCAGCGGGGGCATGAGCACGAACACGACGAGGTGCGCGGCGAGGACGACGACGAGGGGGTCCCGCCAGCGGGAGACCCCGGCGTCGTCGGCGGGCGGCTCCGGGGCGTCGGTCACGGGCGCGGGGCGGCGCAGGTGCACGACGCCGAGCACGGCGAGCAGCGTCGTGACGACGACCACGGGCCCGGTCCACCCGGTCAGGCCGGCGGCGAGCCCGGTCGTCGCGGACGTCCACCACGAGTCACCGACGAACCGGTCGGGCGGCGCGCCCTCCCAGAAGCTGTGCGGGGCGAGCTCGCTGAGGAAGGCGCCGACGAGCGTGTCGCCGCCGCGGATCTCGTACTCCGCGTAGAGGGCGGCGTTGTCGACGGTCGCCCGCGCGGCGTTGACGCGTCCCCACACGAGGACGGGCGCCACCGTGATCGCCGCCAGCACCACCACCTGCCAGACGCGCGGCACCCACGGCCCCGGCAGCGTCCAGCCGCGGCTGCGCAGGACCGCCACGACGAACGCGGCGAGCCCGAACCCGACGACCGGCAGCGTCGCTGTGGTGGTGAGCATCGCGCACACCACGGCCGCAGCGGCGAGTGCCCAGAACCCCCGGCCGCGCGTCACCCACCAGTACCCCGCCACCGCGGCCAGGCCTCCGGCGGCGACGGCGAAGGCGCCGGGGTTGACGGTCACCCCGAGCAGGACCGCGATCCCCGACGCGCTCGGCACGAGCGTGGCCGCGAGGAACGCCGCACCGCGCAGCCGCAGCACCCACGCGCCCCACGCGCACAGGCCCAGGCCCGCGACCAGGCCCACGACGCTGAACAGGCGCAGCGCCGTCAGCGGGTCCCCGGTCAGACCCAGCGGTCCCGCCACGGCACGACGGAACAGGTCGGCCGCCACGAAGTAGCTCGGGTAGTGGATGTAGCCGCTCGTGTACCGGCCGGACGGCAGGGTGTCGAGCGAGACGTTCGGGTCGCCGCAGCTCCACGGCTGACCGCCGTCGTGGCCGACGCCGCACGCCCACTCCTGCAGCAGGTCCTCGCTGTACGTCATGCCGCGGTACGGGACCGTGCCCTCGTGCACCCGCAGCGCGTAGTCGTAGTGCACGTGCTCGTCGACGATCGACAGCGGCGCGCGCGCCAGGACGACGACGACGGCGGCCACGGTCAGCAGCAGCGCGACGACGAGCGCGGCGACCGGCCCGGCCGCAGCACGGGACCGGCGCAGGACGTCCTGGGGCACGACCCTCCCTTTCGTCGAGGCGCCGCGATGATAGTCCGCCCGGGCGCGCACCACGGGACCATCGGCGACATTCGGGACGCCTGCGGCTCCCTATGCTGGGGGCTTTCGTGTGCCGGTCGAACAAGGAGTGCGTGACGTGGCGCGGATCGCAGTGGTCGGGAGCGGCATCGTGGGGCTGGCGACGGCCGCACGGCTCGCCGAGCGGGGTGACGAGGTCGTCGTCCTCGACAAGGAGACGTCGCTCGCGAGCCACCAGACGGGCCGCAACTCGGGCGTCGTGCACTCCGGCATCTACTACGCGCCCGGCAGCCACAAGGCGCTCATGAGCCGCGCCGGAGCGGAGTCGATCCTGCGGTTCGCCGCGGACCACGGGATCCCCGCCGAGCGCACGGGCAAGCTCATCGTCGCGACCCGGCCCGACCAGACCCCCCAGCTGCAGAAGCTGGCCGCGCGCGCCGAGGCGAACGGCATCGACGCGCAGGTCCTGTCCCCCGAGCAGGCGCGCGAGCACGAGCCCCACGTGGCGGCGGTCGCCGCGCTGCACGTCGGCTCGACGGGGATCATCGACTACCCGGCGGTGTGCCGCCGGCTCGCCGAGATCGTCAGGGAGCACGGCGGGGAGGTGCGGCTCGGCACACGCGTGCTGTCGTCGCGCACCGTGCAGGGCTCCGTGCACGTCGAGACCGACGCGGGCACAGTCGTCGTCGACGGGCTCGTCGCGTGTGCCGGCCTCTACTCCGACACGCTCGCGCGCGCGTCGGGCCTCGACGTGGACGTGCGCATCGTGCCGTTCCGCGGCGAGTACTTCGAGCTCGTGCCCGAGCGCGAGCACCTCGTGCAGGGGCTGATCTACCCCGTGCCCGACCCGCGCTTCCCGTTCCTCGGCGTGCACCTCACGCGGTCCGTCGGCGGTGGCGTGCACGCCGGCCCCAACGCGGTCCTGGCCCTCGCACGCGAGGGGTACACGCGCTCCGCCGTCGTGCCCGGCGAGCTCGCCGAGAGCCTGCGGTGGCCCGGGCTGTGGCGCCTGGGGGCCCGCAACCTCGTGCCCGGCGCCCGCGAGGTCGCGCGGTCGTTCTCCCGCCGCCTGTTCGCGGCGAGCCTCGCCGAGCTCGTCCCGGCCGTGCGCCGCCAGGACCTCGTGCCCGCGCCCGCCGGGGTCCGGGCGCAGGCACTGCGCCGCGACGGCACGCTCGTCGACGACTTCCTCGTCGAGCGGACCGACCGGCAGGTGCACGTCCTCAACGCACCCTCGCCCGCGGCGACCGCGTCGCTGGAGATCGCGCGCTACGTGGTCGACGAGCTCGACGCCGTGATGGCCCGATAGCGGACAATCACGACGGCCGACGGGCGGTGACCAGGCGACACGCGTCGAGGTCGGCGACGAACCCGCGCCGCGCCGCTAGCGTCACGTGCGTGCCCAGTCCTTCTGCTGCCCGCCCGCGCGCGCGGGCGACGGCGTCCCTCGTGCTCCTGCCCGCCCTGCTGCTGGCGGCGTGCACCGGACCGGGCACCCCGTCTGCCTCGCCCTCGTCGTCGACGGGGACCGCGACGGCGTCGCCGAGCGCCACCCCGAGCGCGACCACCGCGTCGCCGACGGTCGCGCCGCCGGCACCGACCGAGCCCGCGGCCACCGTCGCACCAGCGCCGGACGCGACGGCGCCCGCACCGGGTGCCACGACCGTCGACGTCGTCGTGACGTTCGCCGGGTGGAGCACCCTCACGTCCGCGATCGAGGTCGGCGGGTACGCCGCGACCGTCGAGACCGGCGGCACCTGCGAGCTCGCGCTGACCGGACCGTCGGGGGCGACCGCGACGGCGACCGCGGCGACCAACGCCGACGCGACCACGACCGCGTGCGAGCTCCTCTCCGTCCCCGCCTCCTCGCTGCGCGGCGGGACCTGGACCGGAACGCTCACCTACCGCTCCGCCCGGTCGATCGGAACGGCGACCGTCTCCCCCATCGAGGTGCCCTGATGACCCAGCGCCGACGCCCTCGGCTCTCCTCCGTGCTCGGCCGCGCCACCGCGCTCCTGGTCCTGCTCGGCACCGTGCTCGCCGGCGGCGCGCTGCCCGCCCAGGCGGCCGACCTCTCCGGGTTCAACCCCGGCCTCATCATCAGCGACGCCAACTTCACCAACTCGTCCGCCATGTCCGCGGCCGACGTCCAGGCGTTCCTCGACGCGCGCGGCCAGGCCTGCCGACCGGGCGACGACGGCTCCCTGTGCCTCAAGGACGCCCGGTTCGACACCCCGTCGCGGGCCGCGGACGACCGCTGCACGCAGCCGTACAACGGCACGGGCAACGAGTCGGTCGCGCAGATCATCACGAAGGTCGCCGTGTCCTGCGGGATCAGCCCGCGCGTGCTGCTCGTCATGCTGCAGAAGGAGCAGGGGCTCGTCACGGCCACCCGCAACGGTCTGACGCAGGGCCGCTACCGCATCGCGATGGGCTTCGGCTGCCCCGACACCGCGGCGTGCGACACCCGCTACTACGGCTTCTTCAACCAGGTCTACCAGGCGTCGTGGCAGCTGAAGAACTACGCCCTCAACCCGACGCGGTACGCGCACCGGGCGGGCGTCGTCAACCAGGTGCGGTTCCACCCCAACGCGTCGTGCGGCTCGAGCCCGGTCCTCATCCAGAACCAGGCGACCGCGAGCCTCTACAACTACACGCCCTACCAGCCGAACGCCGCGGCCCTCGCCGCCGGCTACGGCACGGGTGACGCGTGCTCGTCGTACGGGAACCGCAACTTCTACTCGTACTACGCGGACTGGTTCGGCTTCCCCAACGGCCTGCCGCCCATCGGCGTCGTCGACGCGGCGACCGGCACCAACACGGGCTCCACGACGGGGATCCAGGTGTCCGGCTGGTCGCTCGACCCCGACACGTCCGAGTCGAACCAGGTGCACCTCTACCTCGACGGCGCGGGCACGGCGGTCGTGGCGAACCAGTCGCGGCCCGACGTCGCGGCCGCCTACGGCCGGGGCGACAAGCACGGCTTCTCGCAGTTCCTCGCGGCCACCCCGGGCGCGCACAGCCTGTGCACGTTCGGCATCAGCGTCGGACCGGGCGAGAACTCGCTGCTCGACTGCCGCACGGTCGTCGTGCCCGACAGCGCGCCGATCGGCGGGATCACGTCGGTCACGACGACGACCTCGGGCGTCACCATCACGGGCTGGACGCTCGACCCCGACACGTGGGAGTCCAACCAGGCGCACATCTACATCGACGGCGTCGGCGTCGCGGTGCAGGCCGACCAGTCCCGGCCCGACATCGCGGCGGCCTACGGTCGCGGCGACCGGCACGGCTTCTCCCACACCCGGGCGCTGTCCCCCGGTGCGCACTCGGTGTGCGTGTTCGGGATCAACGCCGCGGCCGGCGCCAACACGCTGATCGACTGCCGCACCGTCAACGTCGCGGACTCCGTCCCGATCGGCGTGATCGACGCGGTCACCGCGACGGCGACCGGCGTGACGATCTCCGGCTGGGCGCTCGACCCCGACACGACCGACCCGAACCAGGTGCACATCTACATCGACGGCGTCGGTGTCGCGCTCTGGGCGGACCAGTCCCGTCCCGACGTGAGCGCGGCGTACGGGCGCGGCGACCGCCACGGCTACTCGCACACGCGCAACCTCGGCCCCGGCCCGCACTCGGTCTGCGTGTACAGCATCAACACGGGTCCGGGCGACAACGCGGTCCTCGGCTGCCGGTCGTTCACCGTCGCGGACGCACCGCCCGTCGGCGCGATCACGAACGTCGCGGTGACCAGCAGCGGCGTGACCGTGTCCGGCTGGACGCTCGACCCCGACTCGGCCGACCGCATCCAGGCGCACGTCTACATCGACGGCGTCGGCGCGGCGATCTGGGCCGACCAGCCCTCGCCCGGTCGCACCGACAGCCACGGGTTCTCGCACGCGCGGAACCTCGGCCCGGGAGCGCACTCGGTCTGCGTCTACGGCATCAGCGCGAACGGCGGCGACAACACGCTGCTCGGCTGCCGCAGCTTCACGGTCGCGGACCAGGCGCCGATCGGCGTGATCGACTCCGTCACCGTCGACGCCGGCCAGGTCACGGTCTCCGGCTGGACGATGGACCCCGACACGACCGAGCCCAACCAGGCGCACCTCTACATCGACGGGGTCGGCGCCGCGATCTGGGCCGACCTGTCCCGCCCCGACGTCGCCGCGGTCTACGGCAACGGCGACCGTCACGGGTACGCGCACACCCGCCCGATCACGTCGGGTGCGCACTCGGTGTGCGTCTACGGCATCACCTCCGGAGCGGGCGACAACACGCTCCTGGGGTGCCGCGCCTTCACGGCCCCCTGACGTCGGGCGGCGTCGCCCGCCGCCACGCAGCACGAAGGCCCCCGGCCGAGCGGATCGTCGCTCGGCCGGGGGCCTTCGTGCTGAGGTGCTGCCGGCGGGCGCGGGGCCTAGCCGCGGCGCGTGACCCGTCGGATGCGGCCCGACGCGCGGCGCGCGACCTCGCGGACGCCGCCGGCCTCCAGGTACTGCTTGAACAGCCGCAGGTCACCGCCGATCGAGATCGGCGGGGGCGGGGGGAGCCGCAGCGCGTCGTGCGCGGGCGCACCGACGGTCGACAGCGCGAGGTCGGCGGCACGCCGCGGGGAGCGGCAGAACTCGACGAGCGGGCCGAGCACGCGCGACCAGCGGTACGCCTCCGAGAACTCCCGGACGCGCGAGCGCGCCTCGGCGATCGCCTCCTCGTCGTAGAGCATCTCCTCGAGGGCGTCGACGAGACCGTCGATGTCCTCGGGCTCGACGGCGCGGCCCAGGCCGCGGTCGCGGATGAGCTCGCCGAACGTGTCCCCGCCCGTCGCGACGATCGGCAGCGTGCACCACAGGTAGTCGAGGATCCGGGTCCGGAAGCTGAACGCCGTCTCGATGTGGTGGAAGTGCGTCGAGACGCCGACGTCGGCGTCGAGCAGGTAGTCGGCCCGCTCCTCGTACGGCACCCAGCTGTCGTTGAAGAAGACGTGCTTGCCCGTGAGGCCGAGCTCGTCCGCGAGCTGGCGCGAGTCCCACGCGATGCGCATGTCCGGCACCCCGGGGTTCGGGTGCTTGGTGCCGAGGAAGAACAGGCGGACCTCGGGGTGGGCGACGCGCAGCCGGTCGACCGCACGGATCAGCGTCAGCGGGTCGAACCAGTTGTAGATCCCGCCGCCCCAGAGGATGACCTTGTCGTCCGGGCCGATGCCGTCGATCGTGCCCTTGATGCCGTGACGCTTCTGCACGGGCGGCTCGTCGGCGATGCCGAACGGGACGACGGTCAGCAGAGAGTCGAGCGTCTCGTCCTCGTCGTACACGGCCGGGTTGATGCGGCCCTGGCCGGCGAGCTGGCCGAGCCAGAAGTCGCGCTGCTTCTCGGACGCGCAGAGCATGAGGTCGGCGCGGGCGATCTGCTCGTTCAGCGCGCGCGTCGTCTCCCGGACCGCCATGGCGCGGCCGCCGGGGCCGAGGTCACGGGCCTGCTCGAGCTGCTCGAGGTGCATCGGGTCGTAGATGTCGGCGACCACGATCTTCGTGCTGGTCTTCAGCCACGGCGCGGCCTCCAGCAGGAAGCCCTGGAAGATGATGACGTCGGCCCACTCGGTCGCGTCCACGAGCGACTTGCCGTGCACGTACTCGACGGCGAACGCGTCGTTCTCGACGGACGCGCCCGAGGTCGACGCGAGCCGGACCTCGTGGTCGGGCGCCAGCGCGCGCGCGATCTCCCACGCGCGGATCGCCGGACCGGCCATGCGGGCCTTGAGCGGCTCCCCCGTGACGACGAGGATCCGCTGCCGCGACCGGAAGTGGCTCGTGACGCCGAACGCCTCGACGAGCACGCGGTGCGCCTCGAGGTAGCTGTCGATCGCGTACGCGGGCTCCATGGCCTCGCGGAACAGCGGCAGCAGCTCCCGGTCGGTGCGGCGGCGGCGCGACTGCAGGGCGCGACGGCTCGCGGCGAGCGTCTCGAGCTGGTCGACGAAGTAGTCGATCGCGTACGGGCCGGTGAGGCTCATCTTCGGCAGCTCGAGCGTGCCGACGTCGTCGTTGCCGGGCGAGCGCTGCAGGTCGAGCGACGAGGTGTCGACGTCGGCGCGCGCGAACGACCGGCGCACCGCGAGCGCCATCGCGGCGGGCAGCGCCCGGGCCAGCGACTCGTCGTCGAGGTTCTTGTACATCGACATCAGCGCGTTGCGCTCGAGCAGGTAGCTCTCGCGGAAGTTGCCGAACTTCTTCATCGTCACGTGGTGCTTGTGGTACGCGACCGACTCGGGCACGTACCGGAACCGGTAGCCGAGCAGGTTGAGCCGCCAGCCGAGGTCGACGTCCTCGTAGAACATGAAGAAGCGCTCGTCGAACCCGCCGACCTCGCGGTACAGCTCGGTCGGCATGAACATCGCGGCGCCCGTGCCGAACAGCACGTCCTTCGCGACGTCCCACTCCCCCGTGTCGGGGCGCTCGACCTCACGCTTGTAGCCCATGCCGTACCAGGTGAGCGAGCCGTCGACGTAGTCGATGTTCTCGCCCTCCCAGTCGAGGACCTTGCTGGCGACGGCGCCGATCGTCGGGTCGCCCGCGAGCGTCTCCACCGCGGCACGGATCCAGCCGGTGCCGGGCCGGGCGTCGTTGTTGAGGAAGCCCACGTACTCGCCGGTCGCGGCCTTGACGCCCGCGTTGCAGCCGCCCGCGAAGCCCGTGTTGGAGCCCGCCTGGATGACGACCGCGTGCGGCACGGCCGCCCGGATCTTCTCGACGCTGCCGTCACCGGAGTCGTTGTCGACGACGACGAGCTCGAGCTGCTCGCGCGGCCAGTCGACGTCGTCGAACGAGCGGAGCGCGACGATCGTGTCGTCCGCTCCCTTGTAGTTCACGAGGACGATCGACACGACCCCCGGACGGACGGTCGGCTGCGAACGGTCCTGCTTCATGCGTCTCCCTTGATCGGCGACCACGTCGCCCCCATCGCCACGATGCCGCCGGACTCCCGCGGCTCGCCCGCCTCCACGTCGAACCGGCTGAGGTGCCGACGCAGGTCGTACGTGTGCTGGGTGGTCCAGTCGACGGCCGAGGCCGTCACGTCGAAGGTGCCCGGCTGCAGCGGGAGCCGGGGAACCGTGCAGTCGATGAAGCCGTCGCCGGCGACGCTCGGGATGTCCATGCCGCCGTCACGGGTGTGGTACGCCCAGACGTAGGTGCCCTCGATGGTCTCGACGGCCAGGCCGAACACCGGTCGCTCGACGGTCTCGTGCGCACGGTAGTGGACGCGGATCGTCAGCGCCTCGCCGGTGCGGAACGACGAGACGGCCTCGTCGGTGCCGTCGAGCAGCTCGACGCGCTCGACGGTGATCTCGCCCGAGCCGTGCCGCCCCGACTCGTGGCCCGACTCCTCGACGGGCCGGTCGGCGTGCGTCTTGTCGATGTAGTCGTCGACGAGCTCGGTCGCGGGACCGGCGCCGACGAGCTTGCCGTGGTCGAGCCACGCGACGTGGTCGCACATCGTGCGCATCGTGCCCATGGCGTGGCTCACGAGGACGACCGTCTTGCCCGCGGCGCGGAAGTCCGCGAACTTCTCCATGCACTTCGCCTGGAACGCCGCGTCGCCGACGGCGAGGACCTCGTCGACGAGCAGGATGTCAGGGTCGACGTTGATCGCCACCGAGAACCCGAGTCGGACGTACATGCCCGACGAGTAGTTCTTGACGGGCTGGTCGATGAACTGCTCGATGCCGGCGAAGTCGACGATCTCGTCGAACCGCGACTCGATCTCCTTCTTGCCGAGACCGAGGATCGACCCGTTGAGGTAGACGTTCTCGCGGCCGGTGAGCTCCGGGTGGAAGCCCGACCCGAGCTCGAGCAGTGCGGCGATCGAGCCGTTCACGCGGACGCTGCCCGTGTCGGGCACGAGGATCCGGGCGAGGCACTTGAGCAGCGTCGACTTGCCGGAGCCGTTCTCGCCGATGAGGCCGTACGTGGACCCCTCGGGGATCTCGAAGCCGACGTCGCGCAGCGCCCAGAACTCGTCGTACTTGGCCCGCCGGCCGCGCATGAGCGACGCCTTGAGGGACTGGTTGCGCTCCTTGTACATCCGGAAGCGCTTGGAGACGTCGACGACCTCGATCGCGGTGCTCACAGCTCCTCCGCCATGCGGGGCTCGAACTTCTTGAACACGAACCACCCGACGACGAGCACGACGACCGCGGAGCCGCCGCACCAGAGCATGTCGACGGTCGACGGCATGGTCTCCTCGTAGAGCACGGAGCGGAACGCCTGCGTGAAGTGCAGCATCGGGTTGAGCTCCCACAGCGTCGTGAGGGGGAACGACAGGTCCCACTGCGCGAGCCACGCGTTGAGCGACTCCTGCGCGCGGACCACGTACGAGAACGGGTAGATGATCGGCGTCGCGTACATCCAGATCTGCAGCAGGATCGCGACGAAGTGCTCGGTGTCGCGGAAGTACACGTTCGCGACCGCGAGCATGAGCGCGAAGCCGAGCGCCATGGCCGTGAGCAGCGCCAGCAGCACGAGCACCATCGGCAGCCACGGGAGCACCATCTGCCCGAACAGCATGAGCGCGACCATGAGGACGCCGAGCTCGATCGCGGTCGTGACGTCGAGCGCGAACACCGACGACGCGACCAGCACCTCGCGGGGGAAGAACACCTTCTTCACGAGGTTCGAGTTCGCGACGATCGAGCCGAGACCCGTCTGCAGCGACGCCGCGAAGAAGCTCCACGGCACGAGCGCGCACATGAGCCACAGCGCGAAGACGTGCAGGCCGGTCCGCGACGGCTCGATCTCGACGCGCATGAAGTACCCGAAGACGACGGTGTAGATGAGCATCGTCGCGATGGGGTTGATGAGCGACCAGAGGTTGCCGAGCGCGGTGCGCTTGTACCGGCCCTTCACCTCGCGCAAGGTGAGGTTGGCGAGCAGCTCGCGCGTGCGGACGTTGGTGAGGTCGGCGATCATGCGGTGGTCACGACCTCTTCCTGGCCTGCGTCACCACGCCGGGCGCACGCGCGCACGACGACGGTCGGAGGATGGGGCATGGGTCGATAGTAGGTGACTCGCCCGGGCCCGATGACGGGACGATCGGGACCTATCGCCGCCGCCCACCCTTCATCAGCCCGTACACGCGGCGCGGCGCGGCGAGCGTGCGCCACGTCACCGTGGACTGCACGGCGTGCAGCTGCTGCTCGGCGTCGCCCGCCCGGTGCTGCGCGGCCTCGAGGTCCCGCGCGGCACGCTCCGCACGCGCCTGCGCCTGCGCGGACTGCTCCCGGGCCTCCCGGAGCTCGCCCTCGAGCTCCTCCAGCCGCGTGCGCATGGTCTGCAGGTCGCCGTCGGCGTCGGCACGCACCGCCCGCACGACGAACTGGTAGGTCTGCCCGTCCGGCTGCTCGCGCACCCAGTCGATCACGCCCGGCGGCAGGGCGGGCCAGTCGACGTCCACCTCGACGCCCAGCGGGTCCGCCGTCGTGGGACGCACGTCGGTCGCGACGAGGCCGGCGCCCTCGATGAGCGCGAGCAGCCCGCGCCTGTCGAAGAACCGCACGTGGGTCCGGTCGAGCAGGCCGAGGTCGGTGTAGCGCCAGCGGCCCTGCAGCAGCGCGAGGCGCAGGCTGCCGTGCGTGACGTTCGGCGTCGAGATGACCACTGAGCCGCCCGGCGCGAGCAGGCCCACCACGTGCCGCAGCAGCCGGTCGGGGTCGACCATGTGCTCGAGCACGTCACCGAGGACCACGACGTCGAACGACCCGGCCCCGAAGTGGGCGACCAGGTCGACGTCGACCAGGTCCGCGACGAGCACCTCGTCGAACAGCTTCGCCGCGCGGCCCGCGGCCTCGGCGTCGATCTCGACCCCGCTGACCCGGCAGCCGCGCGCGATCAGCGCCTCGCCGAGGTAGCCGGTCGCGCAGCCCACGTCGAGCACCCGCTTGTCGGGTCCGACGAGACGCACCATCAGGCTGTGGGAGTTGTTGTCCGACTCGGCGTCGAAGTCGGCGTCGTACGTTGGCATGTCCGCCTTCCCAGGGTGGAGGTGGCCGCCCGATGGACTCGCGCGGGGCGGGACCCCCAGACCCGCGCGAACAGGATGAGGCGTGGGCGGCCGGGAGCACAAGCGGGCGCGGTCGCCACCGTCGTGCGCTGCGCCATCCGTGAGAGCATCGCGCGGTGCGCATCACGCTCGACGCTACGCCTCTTCTCGGCCGACGGACCGGCATCGGGCGGTACGTGGAGCAGCTGCTCGCGGCGCTGGCCCGGCGCAGCGGGCCCGACGGGCTCGACCTGCGGGCGTCCACGTGGACGTGGCGCGGCGCCGGGCTGAGCGACCTGCCCGCCGGGGTCCGCCCCGTGGGACGGCGCGTGCCCGCGCGGCTCGTGCGCGAGCTGTGGACGCGGGGCGACCTGCCCGTCGTCGAGACGCTGGTGGGCCCGACCGACGTCTTCCACGGCACGAACTTCGTCTCCCCGCCGACGCGGCGTGCCCGCGAGGTCGTGACGGTGCACGACCTCACGTACGTCGAGCACCCCGAGACCGTCGACGCGGCCACGCTCGCCTACGAGAGGCTCGTCGCCCGTGCGGTGGCCCGCGGGGCGACGGTCCTCACGCCGTCGCAGACCGTCGCGGAGGCCGTGCGCGCCCGCTACGACCTGCCCGCCGACGCCGTCGTGCCGACGCCGCTCGGGGTCGACGCCGCCTGGTTCGACGCGTCGCCCGCGACGCCGGCGTGGCTCCAGGAGCGGGACCTGCCCGCCGAGTACCTCGTCTTCGTCGGCTCGCTCGACCCGCGCAAGAACCTGGGCCGGCTCCTCGCGGCGCACCGGCAGGCGCGGCTCGCGGACCCGTCCGTGCCCCCGCTCGTGCTCGCCGGCCCGGCCGGACGCGCGACGCCGGAGGGGGGCGGGCCGGACGTCCACCTCACGGGCTGGCTCACGGACGAGGACCTGCACCGGCTCGTCGGCGGCGCGCGCGGGCTCGTCCTGCCGTCCCTCGACGAGGGCTTCGGGCTGCCGGTCGTCGAGGCAGCGGCGACCGGTGTCCCCGTGCTCGCCTCCGACCTGCCCGTCCTGCACGAGGTGGCCGCGCCCGACTCGGTCTTCGCCGCCCCGGACGACGTCGACGCCCTCGCCGGCGGGCTCGTCCGCCTGGCCGGGCTCGACCGCACGACCGCGGCGGACGCCGCGCGGCGGACGTGGGCCGGACGGTTCACCTGGGACGCGTGCGCCGCGGCGACGCTGGCCGCGTACCAGACGGAGCGGTCGTGAGCGCAGGCACCGGTCCGGCCGCGCCGGACCCGGACGTCGACGGCCCGGACGTCACCGTCGTCACCGTCACCTACGACGCCGCCCACCTGGTGCGCGCGTGCCTCGACGGGCTGCGGGCCCAGCGGCTCGACGACGTGACGATGTCCGTGGTCGTCGTCGACAACGGCTCGCGCGACGGCACGGCCGCGCTCGTGGCGCAGGAGTACCCCGAGGTCCGGCTCGTCGCGCACCCGGTGAACACCGGGTTCGCGGGCGGCAACGACCTGGCGCTGGCCGACGTCACCTCGCGGTACGTCGTGCTGCTCAACAACGACGCCGTCCCCGACCCCGCGTTCGTCGCGTCGCTCGTACGGGCGATGGACGCCGCCGGGCCGTCCGTCGCGGCCATGGCGGCGACCGTCCTGCTCGCGGCCCGGTTCCGCCCCGCGACGCCCGACGACGACCGCGGCGACGTGCGCGTCGTGCGCGGACCCGACGGCGCCTGGGTCGAGGCCCCCGACGGACCGGTCCGGCTGGTGAACTCGACGGGCAACGTCGTGCGCTCCGACGGCTACGGCGTCGACCGGGGCTGGCTCGCGCGCGCCGACGGGCACGCCCCGCCGCGCGAGGTGTTCGGCTTCAGCGGGGCCGCGGCGGTCCTGCGGACGTCAGCGCTGCGCGACGTCGGGCTGTTCGACGCCCGCCTGTTCATGTACTACGAGGACACCGACCTCTCGTGGCGCCTGCGGCTGGCCGGCTACCGCGTGGAGCACTGCCCGGAGGCGGTCGTCCTGCACGAGCACTCGGCGTCGTCGGTCGAGGGCAGCACGTTCTTCCGGTTCCACGACCAGCGCAACCGGCTCGCGGTGCTCACGAAGGACGCGACCGCCGGGCTGTGGGGCCGCGCCCTCGCGCGCTACCTCGTGACGACGGCGTCCGCGCTGCTGCGCCGGCGTGACCTGGCGGAGGTCCGGCTGCGGCTGCGCGTGCTGGGGTCGTACGCCGGGCTCCTGCCCCACCTGCTCGCGGAGCGGCGGCGGATCGGACGCTCCGCGCAGGTGGCCCGACGCGACGTCGAACGCCTGCTCGTCGCGCCCGGGCCGCAGGCCGACACCGGCTACCGGAGCTGAGTCGGCACGACGCTACGCTGTCCGGCAACCCCAGATCCCACGGAGGAATGCCCGACATGCGCATGCTCGTGACCGGCGGTGCCGGCTTCATCGGCTCCAACTTCGTCCACCAGACCGTCCGCGAGCGCCCCGACGTGCACATCACCGTGCTCGACGCGCTGACCTACGCGGGCGACGAGCGCAGCCTCGACCCCGTCGACGGCCAGGTCGTCTTCGCGAAGGGCGACATCGCCGACCCCGACATCGTCGACGCGCTGGTCCGCGAGGTGGACCTCGTCGTGCACTTCGCCGCCGAGTCGCACAACGACAACTCGCTGCACGACCCGTGGCCGTTCCTGCGCACGAACGTCATCGGCACGTACCAGATCCTCGAGGCCGTGCGCCGGTACGGCGTCCGGCTGCACCACATCTCGACCGACGAGGTCTACGGCGACCTCGAGCTCGACGACCCGGCGAAGTTCACGCCCGAGACGCCGTACAACCCGTCGAGCCCGTACTCGTCGACGAAGGCGTCCTCCGACCTGCTGGTCCGCGCGTGGGCCCGCAGCTTCGGGGTGCAGGCCACGATCTCGAACTGCTCGAACAACTACGGCCCGTACCAGCACGTGGAGAAGTTCATCCCGCGCCAGGTCACCAACGTCATCGACGGCGTCCGCCCGAAGCTGTACGGCACGGGCGAGAACGTGCGCGACTGGATCCACGTCGAGGACCACAACTCGGCCGTGTGGACGATCATCGACAAGGGTCGCATCGGCGAGACGTACCTCATCGGCGCCGACGGCGAGGTCGACAACAAGACGGTCGTCGAGACGATCCTCGAGGTCATGGGCCAGCCGAAGGACGCGTACGACCTGGTGAGCGACCGCCCGGGCCACGACCTGCGGTACGCGATCGACTCGACGAAGCTCCGCGAGGAGCTCGGCTGGACGCCGCGGTACCGCGACTTCCGGTCGGGCCTCGCGGCGACGATCGACTGGTACAGCGCGAACGAGTCGTGGTGGCGTCCCCGCAAGGAGGCCACGGAGGCGAAGTACACGCAGCTCGGCCGCTGAGGTCGGCGCGGTCGTCCGTCGACCGCCCCCCTCGCCTCGGACTGCCGGCACGGGCGTGGTGGCACTGATCTGCACAGATCCTCCACCACGCCCGTGCGTGCGCTCCGCTGCGACGGCCCGCTCGGCTCCTAGGATCGTCGGGTGACCACCCGCCACGCCGCCGTCCCGCGCCCCCGTGCCGCCCGGCACGCTCGCAGACTGCACTCCGGCACGGTGCTGCGCACCGTGGCCCTCAGCACCGTCGGGCTCCTCGCCTTCGGCGTGACGGGTGCGGCCGCGGCGTTCGCGAAGCTGCAGGGGAACGTCGACCGCGTCGACGTGTCCGACCTCCTCGGCGACGCCCCCGAGCCGAGCAAGGCGCCCGACCCGGACGACCCGAACGCGGGCTCGCCCGTCAACATCCTCGTCCTCGGGTCCGACCAGCGGGACGGCGTCAACGCCGACATCGGCGGCGAGGTCGAGGGCATGCGCTCCGACACCACGATCGTCCTGCACATCTCCGCCGACCGGCAGCGCGTCGAGGCCGTCTCGATCCCCCGCGACTCGCTCGTCGACATCCCCGCGTGCGAGATGTCGAACGGCAAGACGTCCCGCGCGACGCACGGCATGTTCAACACCGCGTTCGCGACCGGGTGGGACATGGGCGGCGACATGGCCTCCGCCGCCGCGTGCACGATCCGGACCGTCCAGGAGAACACCGGGCTCGCGATCGACCACTTCGTCGTCGTCGACTTCAGCGGGTTCCAGTCGATGATCGACGCGATCGGCGGGGTCGAGATCTGCATCCCGAACGACATGACGTCGAAGGACGCCGGCCTCGCGGTCAAGGCGGGCAACCAGCGGCTCGACGGCCCCACGGCGCTGGCGTTCGCGCGCGCCCGCAAGGGCCCCGGCGTCGGCGACGGGTCGGACACCAACCGCATCGGCAACCAGCAGCGCCTCATCGCGGCGATGGTGCAGGAGGTGCTGTCGAAGAACGTCCTCATGGACGTCCCGCAGCTCCTGTCGTTCCTCAACGCGGCGACGAGCTCGCTGACGACCGACACGGGCCTGTCGCTCACGGCGATGACCGGCCTCGCCTACAACATGCGCTCCATCCGCGGTGGGAACATCACGTTCATGACCGTGCCGTGGGCCCCCGCCAAGAGCGACCCCAACCGCGTCGAGTGGACGTCGGAGGCGGAGACCCTCTGGGCGAACATGGCCGCCGACGTCCCGGCGCTGGGCCAGCCCGAGCCCGAGCCCGCGCCCGTGGACACCGCGCCGCCCGCGGCCGACCCCGGCGCGACCGCGGCCCCGCCCGCGGCACCGCCCGCGACGCAGGCGCCCGCCCCCGAGGTGACCACCCCGGTCGAGCCCGCGCCTTCCGAGACCAAGCAGGCCGGCAAGGAGCCGTTCAGCGCCGACGACACCACGGCGGTGTGCGGGTGACCGCCACGACCACGGCGGTGGCATGACGGCCGACGACCGGCGCCGGCCCGACGCCGCTCCCCCGTCCTTCACGCCCTCCACGCCCGGCCGGCGCCCGGGGGCCGACGGCGGCGCGATCGTCGTGGGCGAGGGGGCGGCACCCGGCGCGACCCCGCCGACCTCGGGACGCGCCCCGGCCGCACAGCCCGCGCCGTCCACCCCGCCCCGCGGCACCGCCGCCGGCGGGCGCCCGGGTCGTCCTGCCGCACCGCGCGCAGGAACGGCGAGGCCCGCGACCGCGAGCGGCGCGCGACCGGCGTCGTTCGCCCCCGCCGCCGCCGGCGGCGGTCGTCCGGCCGACGACAGCGCCGTGCCCGTGTCCGGGCGCGGCGGGACGTCCACCGGGACCGCCGGCGCACCCGCCCGACCCGCCTCGCGGCCGTCGGCGCCCCGCACCGCCTCCTCGCGCCCTCCGAGCGTCACGCCCGGGGGCGCCCGCACGCCCACCGGCGCCGCGGGTGGCAGCCGCACGCCCGCCGGTCCGGGCGGCAGCCGCACGCCCGTCGGTCCGGGCGGCCCGAGCACACCGCCCCGCGGCGGGACGGTCCCCGGTGCGCCGTCACGTCGTCGCCGTCGCCTCGTCGTCGCGGTCGCGGCACTCGTCGTCGTCGCGCTCCTGGCCTGGCCCATCGGGCTCGTGATGTGGGCGAACGGCAAGGTCCAGCACACGACGGCCCTGTCGGGCGCGGCGGGCACGGAGGGCACGACGTACCTGCTGACGGGGTCGGACTCGCGTGCCGACGGCGGGATCGCCGCGGACGGCACCGAAGGTGCCCGCACCGACACGATCCTGCTGCTGCACGTGCCCGCGTCGGGCCCGTCGGCCCTCATCTCGCTCCCGCGCGACACCTACGTCGAGATCCCGGACCACGGCGCCTCCAAGCTCAACGCCGCGTTCTCCTGGGGGCAGGCGCCGCTGCTGGTGCGCACGGTCGAGCAGCTCACCGGTCTGACCGTCGACCACTACGCCGAGATCGGGATGGCCGGCGTCGGGCAGGTCGTCGACGCGGTCGGCGGCGTGAACCTCTGCCACGACGCCGACGTCAACGACGCGGACTCCGGCATGGTGTGGACCGCCGGGTGCCACGACGTCGACGGGACGCAGGCGCTCTCGTTCGCCCGCATGCGCAAGGCGGACCTCAAGGGCGACGTCGGACGTGCCGAGCGGCAGCGCCAGCTCGTGTCCGCCGTGATGGCGAAGGTCTCCCCGTCGTCGCTCGTGCTCAACCCCGGCAAGCAGGTCGCGCTCGTCGACGCCGGCACCGGTGCCCTCACGCTCGACGAGGACTCGAACATCGTCGACCTGGCCCGGCTCGCTCTCGCATTCCGGGACGCGACCGGCCCCGAGGGCATCACCGGCACGCCGCCGATCATCGACCTCGACTACCGTCCCGGCGACGTCGGCTCGACCGTGCGCCTCGACCCGGACCAGACGCCGGTGTTCTTCGCGGCGATCCGGGACGGGTCGCTCCCGCCGGGCGCGGTGGGCGGCGTCCCGACGCCCTGACGTCGCGCGGGACGTCAGGCGGGCACGCGGACGTCCTGCAGGCTGCGGACCAGGCGCGGTCCCCGGTTGACACGGTCGAGCACGACAGCCCGCGCCCGCACGAGCAGCTGCTCGGTCGCGCGGCGCAGTCGCGGCCCGGCAGGCACCTCGACGACCCGGTGGACCACCCAGGCGGTCCCGACCACGACGACGCCTGCGGCGGCGAGCGCGACGGCCGCCGGCGCCTCGGGCGCGAGCGCGCGGACGACCGCCAGGCCGAGGTAGGTGTGCACGACGTACAGCGGGTACGTGAGCGCGCCGAGCGTGACGAGCCAGGCGCCCCGCACCCGCGCGAGCGGGGTCAGCGTCACGGCCGCGACGGCGGCGACGCACGCGACGACGCCGACCGTCAGGAGCAGCGCCGACGGCTCGTGGCCGGTCGTCCGCTCGAGGACGGCGACGCGCGACGGCACGACGAGCCACGCCGCGAGGACCGTGTGCACCCCGACGACGGCCCACGCGTCCGCGCGGTGCCCGTCGCGGTGCAGCACGTACAGCGCCATGCCGACCGCGAACAGCGGCGCGTAGTCCGCGACGAGGAGCGTCGCCAGACCGTCGTGCCCGACGGCCACGGCGGCCTGACCGGCGAGCGGCCAGAGCAGCGCGAAGCCCAGCACGCGCCCCCGCGTCACGCCCACGAGACACAGCACGCCGACGAGCAGGTAGAACCGCAGCTCGGCCCACAGCGTCCAGTAGACGCCGTCGACGTGCGGCACCCCGACGGCGGACTGCAACATCGTCAGGTTGACGACGACCTGCTGGACGCTGACCTCCTTGCCCTCGGGCCACACGAGCAGCAGCAGGCCGCCCGTGAGCAGCACACCGGCCCAGTACGCAGGCATGAGGCGCGCGACGCGGGACGCCACGACCTGCGCGGTCGGCCGGCCCCAGGCCGTCATGAGCACGACGAACCCGCTGATGACGAAGAACAGCTCGGGCCCGAGCGACCCGTACGACGTCCAGCGGGGCACGTCGCCGAGGCGTTCCGCCTGGTCAGGCCCCCACGCGGTCGTCGTCCGGCCCGCGAGGTGGTAGCCGACGACCGCCAGGGCCGCGACGAACCGCAGGCCGTCGAGCAGCGCGAGCCGTGGCCGGTGCAGCGTCGGCTCCGGGGCGGGTGCGATGGCGGCCGACGCCGCTCCGCCCGTCCTGCCCTCCGAGGTCGCGGCGGCCGCCGGCGTGCGGGCGGGCGAGGTCGAGGAGGAGGCGGTGGCAGACGTCATCCGCGCGACCGTAGGCACGCGCGCGGCGGGTGCGCCCGCCGGGACGGGACCGGGGGCCGGTCGTTCACCGACCTTTCACGAGGCCCCGGTCACCCCGCCATGCCCGACCGGCCGGGTCGGCGTGGCCGCGCTCAGGCCGTGAAGCCGGTCGCCGGACGGTCGCCCGACCGGCCGCGCAGGCGCTCGCCCTTCGCGTCCGCCTGGGCACGCAACCCGTCCTGGAACGCCGCCATGGCGGTGCGCAGCCGCTCGGCCTCGGTGCCCGTCCCCGAGGCGAGGATCCGCACGGCGAGCAGCCCGGCGTTGCGGGCGCCGCCGACCGACACGGTCGCGACCGGCACCCCCGCGGGCATCTGGACGATCGACAGCAGCGAGTCGAGTCCGTCGAGGTGCGCGAGCGGGACGGGCACGCCGATCACCGGCAGCGTGGTGACCGACGCGAGCATCCCGGGCAGGTGCGCCGCTCCCCCGGCCCCCGCGACGACGACCCGCAGGCCACGGTCGGCGGCCGTGCGGCCGTAGGCGATCATCTTCTCCGGCTGACGGTGCGCCGAGACGACGTCGACCTCGACCGGCACGTCGAACTCCGCGAGCGCCTGCGCGGCCGCCTGCATCACGGGCCAGTCCGAGTCGGACCCCATCACGATGCCCACCACCGGCTCGATCGCCATCTCGTCCTCCGTCCGTCCGGTCCCGCGGCGCGCGCCGCGTCGGTCTCGTGCTGCCGCGGCTCGCGCCGCGGCCGGTCTCAGGCGGGGTCGGCCTCACCCGTGGGGTCGGGCTCGCCGCGCAGCAGGGCCGTGGCCGCGGCGGCGCGCGCCCGGACGTCCGCGAGGTCGTCCCCGCTGACGTTGACGTGACCGAGCTTGCGGCCCGGCCTGACCTCCTTGCCGTACAGGTGCACCTTCGCGGCGGGGTCGCTCGCGGCGACCTGGGCGACCGCGTCGGTCGGGTCGTCGAGCGCGCTGCCGAGCACGTTCGCCATGACCGTCCAGGTCGCGCGCGGCGCGGTGTCGCCGAGCGGCAGGTCGAGCACAGCGCGCAGGTGCTGCTCGAACTGGCTCGTGACGGCCCCGTCGATGGTCCAGTGGCCGGAGTTGTGCGGGCGCATCGCGAGCTCGTTGACCAGCACGCGCGGTGCGCCCCCGTCCTCGTCCGCGACCTCGAAGAGCTCGACCGCGAGGACGCCCGTGACGTCGAGCCCCTCGGCGACGCGGACGGCGACGTCGAGCGCGGCGTCGCGCGTGGCGGGGTGCAGGTCCGGGGCCGGGGCGACGACCTCGGCGCAGACGCCGTCGCGCTGCACGGACTCGACGACGGGCCACGTGCGGACCTCGCCGCCGGGGCGCCGGGCCACGAGCACCGCGAGCTCGCGCGTGAAGGGCACCTTCTCCTCGACGATCAGCGCGGCGCCGGTCCCGTCCGCGGCGGCGGCCAGCCAGTCCGCGACGTCGGCGGCGGCGCGCACGACCCGGACACCCTTGCCGTCGTAGCCGCCGCGGGTCGTCTTGACGACCCCGACACCCCCCGCGCCGGCGAGGAAGGCCGTGAGCTCGTCGGGCGTCGCGACGGCCGCCCACGCGGGGCACGGGACGCCGAGCTCGCCGAGCCGGCGGCGCATGACCGACTTGTCCTGCGCGTGCACGAGCGCGTGCGCGCCGGGCCGCACCGCGACGCCGTCGGCGGCGAGCCGGTCGAGCAGGTCGTTCGGCACGTGCTCGTGCTCGAACGTCAGGGCGTCCGCGCCCTCGACGAGCCGGCGGATCGCGTCGGCGTCGGACGCGGCGCCCACGGGCGCGTCGACCACGACCTGGGCGGCGGACGACGCGGCGTCCTCCACGAGGACGCGCAGGTGGATGCCGAGGGCGGTCGCCGCCGGCGTCATCATCCGCGCGAGCTGTCCGCCACCGACCACCGCCACCACAGGTGCTGCCACGGGCGCCGAGCCTAACCGAGCCCGCGAGCGGCGGCGCCCGCGTCCACGGCTCGCGCGAATCGCTTCACCGGATCGTCCCGTGACGTCGGACCCGCGACGTGCAGCCCGACGGCGGATATCCTCGCCGGAGCACCGAGCCGAGGAGACCGCCTGTGAGCACGACCGAGGAGCGACGTCTCGACGACGTCCCGCGGGCGCCCGGCACGGCCGGCGCGACCGGCGCCCCGGCACGACGGCTCCCGGCGATCGGGATCGCGGCGCTGCGGGCACGCGCGCTGGAGATCGGCCGGTTCCTGTCGGTCGGCGCGGTCGCGTTCGTCGTCGACCTCGGCGTGTTCAACCTGCTCCGTTTCGGCCCGGGCGAGCTCCTCGAGCACAAGCCGATCACCGCCAAGGTCATCTCCCTCGCGCTCGCGACGGTCGTGTCGTGGCTCGGCAACCGGCACTGGACGTTCGCCGCGCACCGCACGACCCGGCACGGCCGCGAGCTCGTCGTCTACGCGGCCATCAACCTGGTCGGCGCGGTCATGCCGGTCGCGACTCTGGCGTTCTCGCACTACGTCCTCGCGCAGGTCAGCCCGCTCGCCGACAACGTCGCGACGGTCGTCGGCATCGCGCTCGGGACCGTCGTGCGGTACGTCGGCTACAAGCGCTGGGTGTTCACGGGGCACGCGACCGCCTGACCCGCGCACCCGCCGGTCAACGGCGGCGCAGGTCAGCGGCGGCAGGTCAGCGGCGGAGCAGGTCAGCGGCGGCGGCGGTCAGCGGCGGCGGCGGTCAGCGGCGGCGGCGGTCCGGCCGGGCGGACACGACCGCACCGAGCGGCAGCACGACGTCCGGCCGCATCGACGCCGGGACGCCCGAGAGGAACAGCGCGAACACCGCCGGGCGACGCTGCGCGAGCTCGAGGCGCCCGCCGTCGGCGTTCGCGAGGTCGCGGGCGAGCGCGAGCCCGAGCCCCGTGCCGGCGCCCGAGGTGACCTCGCGCTCGAAGATGCGCCCGGCGAGCTCGTCCGGGACGCCCGCGCCCTCGTCGGCGACCTCGACGACCACGGCACCCGACGGACCGCCGGCGCGCGAGCGGACGGTCGTCGTCCCCGCGCCGTGCTTGAGCGAGTTCTCGATGAGCGTCGCGAGCACCTGCGCGAGCGCGCCGGGCGTCGCGAGGACCTGCGTCTGCGGGTCGACCTCGACGGCGAGCCGGCGGCCCGCGGCGGCGAACGTGGGCGCCCACTCCTCCTCCTGCTGGTGCACGACGTCGACCAGCCGGATCGCCTCCGTCGTGCCGCCCTGCGCGCGGCGCGAGCTCGTCAGCAGGTCGTCGACCACGCGGACGAGCCGCTCGACCTGCTCGAGCGAGATGCGGGCCTCCTCGCGCACCTGCGGGTCGTCGGTGGCGAGCATGATCTCCTCGAGCCGCATCGACAGCGCCGTCAGGGGCGTGCGGAGCTGGTGCGAGGCGTCCGACGCGAACTGCCGCTCGGCGGCGAGCCGCCCGGCCATCCGGTCGGCGGACCGCGCGAGCTCGGCGGCGACGAGGTCGATCTCCTCCACGCCCGACGGCTCGAGCCGGGGGCGGACCTGGCCGGAGCCGAGCTGCTCGGCGGACGCGGCCAGGTACACGAGCGGGGCGGCGAGCTTGTTGGCCTGCCAGATCGCCATCGCGATGCCCGCCGCGAAGGCGACGACCGCCGCCACGACGACGAGCGCGATGACCTGCACGCTCACCCAGAACACGTCCCAGAACGAGACCGTGAGCACGACGACCGCGCCGGACAGCGACGTGGTCTGGAGCGTCAGGCTGCGTCCCTCGACCGGCTCGCCGGCCTCGTACAGCGCGCCGTCGCCCGTGCGGACCACCACCTGCGCGGGGATCTCCCCGACGGGGACCGCGGCGTTCTCGAGCATCCGGTCCGTCAGCGGCGCGCCCGCCTCGACCCGGAAGTCCACGGCGCGCGCCGCGACCTCGAGCCGGGTCTCGAGCTGGCGCATCTCGTTCTCGCGGACGAGCTGCGCACCGAGGAAGGCCAGGGGGAAGCCGAGCAGGACGACCGCGACGGTGACCGCCGCGATCGTCGCCTGCAGGACGCGACGACGCACGCGTCAGGCCCGCTCGCCGGCGCCCGTCTCGAACCGGAAGCCCATCCCGCGCACCGTCGTGACGTAGCGGGGGGCACCGGCGTCGTCACCGAGCTTGCGACGCAGCCACGACACGTGCATGTCGAGCGTCTTCGTGGAGCCGGTCGGGTCGGAGCCCCACACCTCGCGCATGAGCGTCTCGCGGGCGACGACCGTGCCCGCCGCCGCGACGAGCACGCGCAGCAGGTCGAACTCCTTGGCGGTGAGGTGCAGCTCGCGCTCGCCCTGGAACGCCCGGTGCGCGGCGACGTCGACGCGCACGTTCTGCGCGTGCAGCTCGTCCTCGTCGCCCGGGTCGCCGACCGTGCGGCGCAGCAGGGCGCGCACCCGCGCGAGCAGCTCGGCGAGGCGGAACGGCTTGGTGACGTAGTCGTCGGCGCCCGCGTCGAGCCCGACGACCAGGTCGACCTCGTCGGCGCGTGCGGTCAGGACGAGGACGGGCGTCGTGAGGCCCTGGTTGCGGATCGCGCGGGCGACGTCGAGGCCGTCCATGTCGGGCAGGCCGAGGTCGAGCACGACGAGGTCCGCCGTGGACGCGCCGTCGATGGCGCCTTGACCAGTGCCTTGCACACGCACGTCATAACCTTCACGCCCCAGCGCCCGGGCCAAAGGCTCGGCAATCGCGGGATCGTCCTCGGCCAGCAGCACCTGGGTCATTCGCCCATGCTAGGTCACGAGTCGGTCTCGTCCGCCAGCGGACGCGCGATGTCCGTCGTGGTGCGTCCCAGGTCGGACCGCGTGTCGCACGGCGCGTCGCCGCCGGTCCACCTCCGGTCGGGCCGTCCGCCGGCCCCGGCTCCCCCCACGGGTGCACGACCGCACGGCCGTGCGCCGCCTACGCTCGTCGGGTGACGTGGTGGGACCGGGTGCTGCGATGGGAGGAGTCGCACCGCTTCGCCGTCGACGTCACCGGGACGCTCTTCCTGCTGCTGGTGGGCGTCACCGCCTCGGTCGACATCGAGGCGACGAGCAACGGACGGACCCTCGCGACGGTCGTCACGTCGTTCCTGCTCATCGCGCCCCTCGCGTGGCGGCGTGTGCGGCCGACCGCCTCGGCCGTCGTCGTCTACAGCGTCGCGCTCGTCCAGATGTTCCTGGTCGCGCCGCTGCTGGTGCCCGCGGACCTCGCCGTCCTCGTCGCGCTCTACTCCGTCACGGTGCACGGCCCGCGCTGGGCGCACCGCGTCGCGATCCTCGGGGCGCTCCTCGGCGGTCTGCTGCTGCCCGCGGTGCTCGGCGGGCTGTGGGACCCGCTGTCCGCGATCGCCACCGTGTTCTTCATCTGGGCCGTCGCGCTCGCCGTGTGGTCGTTCGGGCTCGTCCGGCGGTCGCGCCGCGAGACCCTCGAGGCGCTCGTCGACCGGGCAGAGCGGCTCGAGCGCGAGCGCGACCAGCAGGCGCAGATCGCGACCGCCGCCGAGCGCGCCCGCATCGCGCGCGAGATGCACGACATCGTCGCCCACTCGCTGACCGTCATGATCGCCCAGGCCGACGGCGGGCAGTACGCCGCCGACGCCGACCCCGCGGCCGCCACGCGGGCCCTCGGCACCATCGGCGAGACCGGGCGCGCCGCGCTCACCGACATGCGCCGGCTGCTCGGCGTGCTGCGCGCGGGCCCGCCCGCGACCGGCGGCGTGCCCGTGGTCGCGGACCCGGCCGCCCCGGGCCAGGCGGGCCGTGCTCCCGGGACCGGCTCGCCGCCCGTGCCCGCCCTGGCCGCCGCCGAACCGGTCTTCACGCCCCAGCCCGCCGTCGAGGACGTCCCCGGGCTCGTCGACCAGGTGCGGGCCAGCGGCGTGCGCGTGTCGCTCGTGCGCATGGGCACGGCCCGCCACCTCCCGCCCGGCGTCGGCCTCACCGCGTACCGGATCGCACAGGAGGCGCTGACGAACGTCCTCAAGCACGCCGGCCCCGACCCCCGGGTCACCGTCGTGCTGTCGTGGCGTCCCGACGACCTCATGCTCGAGATCTCCGACGACGGCCGCGGGGCCGCCGCCGACTCCGACGGGCTCGGTCACGGGCTGCTCGGGATGCGCGAGCGTGCCGCGATGTTCGGCGGGACCGTGAGCACCGGACCCCGCCCCGGCGGCGGCTACCGTGTGCGGGCGGTGCTGCCGACCGGCCCCGCCTCACCGGGCAGCGGCACGACGAGCGCGCGACCCGCCCCGCCGACGCCCGACCGGCCCGCGCCGGCCGACCACCCGACCGGACCCACGCGACAGGACGACCGATGACCGAGCCGACCACGACCCCCGTGCGGGTCGCCCTCGTCGACGACCAGCAGCTCGTGCGCGCGGGCTTCCGCATGGTCATCGACTCGCAGCCCGACCTGCAGGTCGTGCTCGAGGCCGGCGACGGCGCGCAGGCGGTCCAGGCGCTCGGGCGCGCCGCGGGCGGCGTCGACGTCGTCCTCATGGACGTCCGCATGCCCACCATGGACGGGCTCACCGCGACCGCCCACATCACCGCCGCGGGCACCGACGCCGCACCCGCGCCGCGGATCATCGTCCTGACGACGTTCGACCTCGACGAGTACGTGCTCGCCGCGATCCGCGCAGGCGCGAGCGGGTTCCTGCTCAAGGACGCCCCGCCGGAGGAGATGCTCGCCGCCATCCGGACCGTGCACCGCGGCGACGCCGTCATCGCCCCGTCGAGCACCCGGCGCCTGCTCGAGCACCTCGTCACGGTGCTGCCGCCCGAGGCGTCCGACTCCCCCAGCGAGCCCGCGCGCCGGGCCGTCGCCGAGCTCACCGACCGCGAGCGCGAGGTCCTCGTGCTCATGGCCAAGGGCCGGTCCAACACCGAGATCGGCCAGGACCTGTACGTCGCCGAGGCCACGGTCAAGACGCACGTCGGCCGGATCCTCGCCAAGCTCAGCGCCCGCGACCGCGTGCAGGCCGTCGTCACCGCCTACGAGACCGGTCTGGTGCGGCCCGGCGAATGACGTCCGGTGCGCCGAGGGTCGCACCGCGGGACCCGCGGCGTCGGCCCCAGGTCGGACCCCGGGGCGTCCGGGAGCAGACCGCGGCCCGACGCGGCGGCCAGGTGCCCCGACCTAGCGTGGACGTGACATCGAGCGCCCGCGTCGACCGACGCGGGCACCACGCCACCCGCCGAGGAGCACCGTGGACACGACCGTGTACGTACCGTCCGGACCGACGCCGGGGACGCCGCCGCCCACCGGTGGCGTCGCCTCGAGCGCGCGAGGGCTGACGAAGGTCTACGGGCAGGGCGCCGCCGCGGTCCGAGCGCTCGACGGCGTCGACGTCGACTTCGCGGCCGGTGCGTTCACCGCGATCATGGGCCCGTCCGGCTCGGGCAAGTCGACGCTCATGCACCTGCTCGCCGGCCTCGACCAGGCCACCTCGGGTGAGGCCGTGCTCGGCACGACCCGGCTGAGCACGCTCGACGACGGCGCCCTCACGCGGCTGCGCCGCGACCGCGTCGGGTTCGTCTTCCAGTCCTTCAACCTGCTGCCGATGTTCACCGCCGAGGCGAACATCCTGCTGCCCCTCGAGCTCGCCGGGGCGCGCCCCGACGCGGCGTGGCTCGACACGCTCGTCGACACCCTGGGCCTGCGGCAGCGCCTCACGCACCGGCCGAGCGAGCTGTCCGGCGGGCAGCAGCAGCGCGTCGCGATCGCGCGCGCCCTCATCGCCAAGCCGGACGTGGTGTTCGCCGACGAGCCGACCGGCAACCTCGACTCCCGGTCCGGCGCCGAGGTGCTGAGCTTCCTGCGCCGCTCCGTCCGCGAGCTCGGGCGCACGGTCATCATGGTCACGCACGACCCGACGGCCGCCGCCTACGCGGACCGCGTCGTGCTGCTCGCCGACGGTCGGATCGCCGGCGACATCGCCGACCCGACCCCCGACGCCGTGCTCGCGGGCCTCGACGCCCTGCGCACCCTCGAGACGACGTCCGAGCCGGCGGTGACGGCCTGATGCTGCGCCTCACCCTCGCGCAGATGCGCAAGAGCGTCGGCCGGCTCTCCGCCGCGGCCGTCGCCATCGCCATCGGCACCGCGTTCCTCGCGGCGACGCTCGTCGCTGGCGACGTCATGCAGCGCACCGGCTACGACTCGGTGACCGCGACCTACGCGCAGGCCGACCTCGTCGTCTCCGACGCCACGACCGACGACCTCGGCACGATCCGCGCGACACCCGGCGTCGAGGCCGCGGCACCGCTGGTCATCGCCGGCACCGAGCTCACCCACGGCGGGCGCTCGACGTACCAGGTGCTGCTCCCCCAGCCCGACGACCCGCGGCTCGAGTCGGTCGTCGTCGCCGAGGGCACGATGCCCACCACCGACGGCGAGATCGCGCTGCCGCAGACCACCGCGGACCGCCTCGAGGCGTCGGTCGGCGACGAGCTCACGAGCGTCTTCAGCGTCGAGCAGGACGGCGAGTGGGTCGCCACCGAGGAGCAGGTGACGCTCGTCGGGATCGTCGACGACCCGGCCGGCGCCTGGGCCATGTGGGGCGGTGCGGGCATCGCGACTCCCGACGACCTCGCCCGCTGGGGCGGGTTCGGCGACGAACCCGTCGGGGCGGACGTCCTCGTCGTGAGCGACGGGTCCGCGAAGACGCAGGCGGCGCTCGCCGCGGCCCTGCCCGAGGCGGAGGTGCTGACCAAGAGCGAGGCCGCCCAGGAGTCCATCGAGCAGGTCACCGGCAACGGCAACGTGCTGCTCATGGTCGTCCTCGGCTTCGCCGCGATCGCGCTGCTCGTCGCGTCGCTCGTCATCGCGAACACGTTCCAGGTCCTCGTCGCGCAGCGCGCCCGCACCCTCGCGCTGCTGCGCTGCGTCGGGGCCGTCAAGGGGCAGCTCCGCCGGTCGGTGCTGCTCGAGGCCGGGATCCTCGGCGTCGTCGCGTCCGCGATCGGCGTGCTCCTCGGGCTCGGCCTCTCGCAGGCGACCCTCGCGGTGCTGGCCCGGATGGACACCGGCGTCCCGATGCCCACCGGGATCGACGTGACCGTCGTCGTCATCGCGGTGCCGCTGCTCGTCGGCACCGTCGTCACGGCGCTCGCCTCGCTCGTGCCCGCCCGTGCCGCGACCCGCGTCTCCCCCGTCGCCGCGCTGCGCCCGGTCGACGCCCCGACCGTCGCCGCGCGGGCGGGCCTCGTGCGGCTCGTCTTCTCGCTCCTGCTCGTCGTCGGCGGCGTCGGCGGGCTCCTGCTCGCCGTCGTCGCGTCCGTCGGTGGCGAGGGCGACCCCATGCTCGCCCTCGCGGGCGGCGTGCTCGCCGGCGCCCTGTCGTTCGTGGGGGTCCTGCTCAGCGCCGTGTTCTGGCTGCCGCGCGTCGTCTCGCTCGTCGGCCGTGCGCTCGCCGCCACCGGGACCAGCACGCGGCTCGCCGCGGCGAACTCGGTGCGCAACCCGCGCCGCACCGCGGCGACCAGCACCGCGCTGCTCATCGGCGTGACGCTCGTCGTGCTCATGAGCACCGGCGCGGCGAGCGCCCGGCAGTCGCTGTTCGCCGAGCTCGACGACCACTACCCCGTCGACCTCACGGTCGCGAGCACGCTCGGGTCCGACGCGATCCCCGCGTCGACCATCGCGGACGTCGAGGCCGTCGACGGCGTCGCCCGCGTCGTCGAGGTGCCGTCCGTCGCCGCGCTCGTCGACGACGAGTACGTCGTCCTGCGTGCCCCGGAGCCCAGCGAGGCCGCCACCGTGCTGCGGAACTCCGACGTGCTCACCCACCTCGACGACGACACGATCGTCGTGCCGACCTACCGGGACGAGAAGCTCGACGGCACGGTCGTCTCGGTGGTGGAGGACACGTCCTCGCGGGAGACGTCCGTGCCTGGCGACGAGGCCGACGAGCCCGCCGCCCCGGTCGAGCTCACCGCGGTCTACACGTCGCTCGCCGGCGTCGACATGGTGGTCACGCCCGACACCCTCGCCCGGATCGCGCCCGACGCGCCCACCTCGATGCTGTGGGTCGGCCTCGAGCCCGGCGCGGACGGCGCGACGACCGCGCTCGCGGTCATGGACACCGTCGGCGACGGCGGGCTCGTGGTCGAGAGCGCCGCCTCCGAGCGCCAGCAGTACGCGAAGGTCATCGACAGCCTGCTCGCGGTCGTCGTCGGGCTGCTCGGCGTGGCCGTGGTCATCGCGCTGGTCGGCGTCGCGAACACCCTGTCGCTGTCCGTCATCGAGCGCCGCCGCGAGTCGGCGACGCTGCGGGCGATCGGCATGACGCGCCGCCAGCTGCGGCTGATGCTCGCCGTCGAGGGCATGCTCATCGCCGGCATCGGTGCGCTCCTCGGCGTCGGGATGGGGCTCCTGTACGGCTGGGCGGGTGCGGCGATCGTGCTCGGCAACGCCGGCGGCGACATGCACCTGTCGGTGCCGTGGCGCGACCTGCTGCTCGTGCTCGTGGTCGCGCTGGCGGCGGGTCTGCTCGCGTCGGTGCTGCCCGGGCGAGCGGCGGCGCGGACGTCGCCCGTGGCGGCGCTCGCGGTCGACTGACCCGGCGAGGGCGGCCCACAGCGGCCGCCCTCGCCTGGGCGGGCGACACGGACGCCCCCGAGAACGGAGGCGTGGGCCGGACGGGTCGACGCACCGAGGCGGCCGGTGGGCCTGTGGACGACGTGGCCATCCACGTCCGAGCAGGTCCACCGGCCGTCACCCTGCCCGGGGCGGGCATCCTCGCCCGGTGCGCCTCCTCGCCCTGCACCCCGACCCCGCCCGCGGACCCGGCCTCGCCACCACCGAGGTCGACGTCGAGCCCGGCACGACCGTCGCCGAGCTCCGGCCCCACCTCGCGCGGCTCACGGGCTACGCCGGGTGGGCGAGCACCGCCGTGCGCTTCGCCGTCGACGACGCGCTGCTCGACGAGACCCACCGCGCCGGGCACCACCCGCTCGTGCCCGGCGCGACCGTGCGGCACGGCGCCGGCGACCCGCCCGTCGAGCGGGCCGCCGTCCGGGCGGACCACCACGTCGCCGTCGTCGCAGGACCCGACAGCGGGCACCTGCTCCCCCTCACCCCGGGCGGCACGCTCCACCTCGCGGGCACCACCGCCGACGGCGTCGACGACCCGGGCCTCGGGAGGCTCACCGTGCGCTGCCGGGGGCGACGGGTGCACGTGCGGTCGGACGTGCCGGGCACGCTGACCCGGGCGCGGCGCACCGTCTCCCGCGGCCGCCACGGGCCCTCGCGCCGGTCGGCCGCCCGGCCGCTGCACCCGGGGCGGTGGCGCCGGTGGCGCGAGGGCGACCACGTCGACGTCGGGCGCACGACGCTCGTGCTGCGCCGCCCGCCTGCCTCCGGACCCGGAGCGGCCGGCCCCCACGACGCGGGCGATCCGCACGGCAGGCGTCGCGAGCGCGACCCCGCCACGGCGGCCCTGTGGGTCGGGCCGGTCGTCGGCAGCGTGGTGCTCGCCGCCGTCGTGCGGCAGCCGCTCCTGCTCGTCGTCGGGCTCGTCACCCCGCTCGTGGCGCTGGCGACGCACCTGGTGGGCGCGCGACGTCGTCGGTCCGGGGGTGCCTCCGGGGTCGGTGGTCCGTCCGGGTCGGGTGGGACGTCCGGGTCGGGTGACGCGTCCGGTCCTGGCGGCGCGACCGGCCGAGGCGGGGTGACAGGCCCTCCCGTGGCGACGGGCGGCCGCGGGGAGTCAGGCCCGGGTGGGACCGTCGGACCGGGTGGGGCGGCCGTCGTCGCGCGCGCGGTGACCGACCCCGCGGACCTCGTCGCCGCGACCATGCACGCGATCCTCGACGGCGGCCCGCGGGTCCGCGGGGGTGCCCCCTGGGCGCCCGACGGCACCCTGGTCGTCGTCGGTCCTCCCGGCGCCGCCCGGGACGTCGCGCGCGGGCTCCTGCTCGGCGAGCTCGGGTCGCACCTCGACGCGCGGGTCGTGCTGCGGACCGCCGACGAGCGCGCGTGGCAGTGGTGCGCGACGGTCGCCGGGACGGGACCGCTGCCCGCGACCGACGAGACCGGCGACCCCGGCGCGTGCGTCGTCGTCTGCGACACGGCCGACGCGATCGGCGGACTCGCCCGCTGGCGTGCCGCGACACCCGCCGGGCACCGGCTGCTGCTCGTCCTGCCGCACCGCGGGGCCGTCCCCGCGTGGTGCCGCCACGTCGTCGAGGTCGACCACCGTGGCGCGACGCTGCACGCCCCCGGGGCGTCCTCCCCCGTCCCGCTGCACGCCGTCCGGGAGCACCGGGCTCGCGCGCAGCTCGTGCGCGCGCACGCCGCCCGCGCCGTCGCCGCGGACGGCGCCCCCGACCTCGCACCGCCGGGTGCCGTCGACCTCGGGGACCTGCCCCACGTGCCGCGTCCCGACGCGGGGGCCGTCGCGGCCGCGTGGGACGCCCGTCGACCCGGGCTCGCCGCACCCCTGGGGCGGGGGCCGGGCCGCGCACCGGTGACGCTCGACCTCGTCGCGGACGGTCCGCACGCCCTGGTCGCCGGCACGACCGGCGCCGGCAAGTCCGAGCTGCTCAGCACCCTCGTGCTCGGCCTCGCGACCGCGCACCCGCCCGAGCGCCTCGCCGTGCTCCTCGTCGACTTCAAAGGGGGCACGGGGCTCGGGGCCGTCGCGGGTCTCCCCCACGTGCTCGAGCACGTCACGGACCTCGACACCGCCCGCACCCACCGCGTCCTCACCGGGCTGCGCGCCGAGGTGCGGCGCCGCGAACGGATCCTCGCGGAACGCGGCATCACCGACCTCACCGATCTCACGGATGTCGCCGACCGCCGCACCGGCGAACCGACGCCCCCGCCACGGCTGCTCGTGGTCGTCGACGAGCTGCGGGCCCTCGCCGACGACGTCCCCGACGCCGTCGCGACGCTCGCCCGCCTCGCCGCGCAGGGCCGCTCGCTCGGCATCCACCTCGTCCTCGCGACCCAGCGGCCCGCGGGGGTCGTGAGCGCCGACCTGCGGGCGAACGTCGGCCTGCGCATCGCGCTGCGCGTCACCGACGAGGCCGACTCGCGCGACGTCGTCGAGGCGGTCGACGCCGCCCGGATCGACGCCCGGCTGCCCGGGCGCGCGCTCGTGCGCCGCGGCTCCCGACCGCTCGAGCTCGTCCAGGTGGCGCGTGCCCGTCCGGGGGTGGGGACGCCCCCGGCGCGGCTCGCCCGAGCACCGCGCCGGCCCGCCGACGCCGCCGGTGCCGGTGCGAGTGCCGCCGTCGTCCTCGCGACGGCCTCAGCCGCGCGTGCCGGAGCGGACGTCTCGCACCGTGCCGACGGGGGAACGCTGCGGACGCTCGCACCTCGCGACGCCGCGACCACGACCGACCCGTCGTGGCCGGGCCTGCACGAGGGCGCTCTCGCACCACGGACGGCAGTCCTCGGCGACGGAGCCGCGTGCGAGACCGGGTGGACGCCCGCACCGGGACGCGACCGGTCCGCGTCGCCGGCCGGGTCCGACGGCACGGCGACCTGGGTCGCCGCCGCACGGCAGGCCGCGCAGGGCCGGCCCGCGCCGTCCGTGCCGTGGCTCCCCGACCTGCCGGACCAGGTCGCACCCCACGACGTCCCGCCCGGGCCCGGCCTCGCGCTCGCCCTGGGCGACGTGCCGCACGAGCAGCGGCGCGAGGGCGTGCGGTGGGAGCCCGAGCGGGGACACCTGCTCGTCGTGGGCGGTCCGGGGTCGGGGCGGACGACGACGCTCGTGGCGGTCGGCGTGCAGGCGCTCGCCGCCGGGCGCCCCGTGCACGCCGTCGGCCTGCCCGCCGCGGCGGTGGCCGCGCTGCACGCCGCCGACGTGCACGCGACGCTCGGCACGGTCGCCGAGGTGCACGAGGTACGGCGGATCACGCGCCTGCTGGGCGTCCTGGCGGCCCGCGACGAGGTCCGTACCGCGGGCGGACCGACCGTCCTGCTCGTCGACGGCCTCACGTCCGTCCTCGACGCGCTCGGCGCGGTCGCTCGCGGCGCCGGAGCGGAGCGACTGACCGCGTGCTGGCGCGGTGCGCCTCTCGGGGTGGCCGTCGCCGCGAGCGCGGACGTGTCGTCGGCGTCGGCGCACCACGCGGCCGCGTTCCGGGACCGGCTCGTGCTGCGGGTCGCCGACGGCACGCTCGACGCGCTCGCGGGCGTGCCGGCCGCGCTCGCGGGTCCACGGTCCCGCCCGGGACGGGCGGTGCGGCTGGGCGACGGTCCACCGCTGCTCTGCCAGGTGGCCCGTGTCGATCCCGACGAGCGAGGTGCGTCGGGGCCGGCGTCCCTCGTGGTGCCCGTGGCGCCTGCTGAGCCCACCCGACCCGCGCACGAGGGCGTCGCCCGCGTCGAACGTCTCCCTGTCCGCGTGGACCTCCCGGCCACCGGGACCACCTCCCCGGTGCGCGGGCGAGGCGGTCACGGCGCTGCCGCCGAGGCCCTGCGGCCGTTCGTCGGCGCGCAGCACCCCGGTGGGCACGCCGACCTCCTCGTGCCCGTCGGGGTGGGCGGGGACGCCGCGTCGGAGGTCGTCGTCGGCCTGGGCCGTGCGCTGCTCGTCGCGGGACCGCCGGGGTCGGGGCGCACCAACGCCCTCGGCGTCGTCGCGGCGGCCGCCCGGGCGACGGGGACACCGGTCGTGCGGCTCGTCGCCCACGACCGCGCGGCTGGAGGGCTGCCCGGCGTCCGGGACGTGACGAGCGCGCAGGTCCCCACGTCCCACGCGGTCGTCCTCGTCGACGACGCCGACGAGCTGCCGCTGCTGTCACCGGAGACGGCCGAGGTCGTGGAACGGCTGCTGCGCGAGCCCGCCGGGACGGTGCGGGTCGTCGTCGCGGCCACCTCGACCGCCGCCGCGGGTGCGCTGCGGGGGCCGCTCGCCGCCGCGGTGCGTCACCGGCTCGCCCTGGTCCTCGACCCGCTCGACCCCGCCGGTGCGGAGCTCGTCGGTCCGGCGGCGCCGTGGCTCGTGGACCCACGGGAGCGGCCGACGGGGCGGGGCGTGCTCGTCGCCGGCCGGGCGCGCGTCCCCGTGCAGGTCTACCGCTGCGGCGCCGAGCCGCCGGCCTCCCCGGCCGTCTGAGTGGTCGCCGCGACGACCGGCGGCAGGACCAGCAGGACGCCCACCGTGAGCGCCACCGCGAGGACCGCCGCGGCCCACACGGACGCCTCGACGCCGAGCCACCCGACCGCGAGCACGACCAGCAGGATCTGCCACGTCATGACGGGCGAGCGTGCCCACCGCCGCCCCTGCCACAGCCCGCGGGCGGCGGCGGCGAGCAGGGCCGTGACCCCCGCGCAGAACAGCACGAGGAACACCGTGGCGGCGGGCACCTGCGTCACCCCACGCACCAGGTCGACGGTGAAGGCGACGCCCATTCCGGCCACTACCACGGATTCGAGCACGACAAGGACACAGAGGACGGCGAGGGGCGTCGGGCGGCGGCTCACGACCCCGAGCCTAGGTGTCGCAGGGCCACCACGCCGGGTCCTCGGCACGGCGTCGCGGGTGCGTGCGGCACGCCCGCTGACCTGCAGAGATATCGGTTCAGCACGGTGCGCGTGTGGGTGGGGTCACACAGGCGACGCCCAGATGTGACCAACGCCTCATCCGTTACCCAGTCGAAACGCCTTCGTAACCCCTTGTGCGCCGCGAGGACGGATGTGACCCTAGATGGAGCACGTCCCCCCCACCCCGATCACACCCGGCAGTCGCGCGCCCTCACCCCGGTGCGTCGGGCAGCCGTGTGCCCAAGGAGAGATCTCTCATGGATTGGCGCCACCGCGCAGCGTGTCTCGACGAGGACCCGGAGCTGTTCTTCCCGATCGGCAACACGGGCCCGGCACTGCTGCAGATCGACGAGGCGAAGGCCGTGTGCCGTCGGTGCGACGTCGTCGACACCTGCCTCAAGTGGGCGATCGAGACCGGCCAGGACGCCGGTGTCTGGGGCGGCCTGTCCGAGGACGAGCGTCGCGCGCTCAAGCGCCGCACCGCCCGGCAGCGTCGCGCCGGCTGATCGCCGCGCACCCCGGTCCGCGCTGACGAGCGACGCCCCCGCGTCGCGCCGGTCGGACCGACCCGCACCAGCCACGAGCCGGTCGCACCCCACGGTGCGGCCGGCTCGTCGCATTGCGGCGAGCGCTTCCTGCCGGCACCGGGCCCGGCCCGGTCGCGCGTTCAGCGAGACCCCGAGCGGGCCGGGGTCCGGCGCCGGCGCCGGCGCGCACGGACCGGGACCTTGAGCGGGTGCCGACCGAGGCGGAACATGACCGCGACCTGCACCACGTAGAGCACCACCGCGCCGAGGGCCACGGCGCTGCACCCGACGAACACGTCACCGACGTCGACGACCCGGCCGGTCAGCCGCTGGAGGTCGGCGGCCGCGGACTCGAGCGCGGGCACGTGCGTCCCGACCAGCCACGCTGCCGCTCCCGCCAGCACAGCCACGACGAGGAGCAGGTTGCGCCGCACGGCGCGGCCCGGCGACACCCAGTGCCATCCGGCGTACGACGGCTCGGGCGCGGGGTGCTCGGGGCCGTCCCACCAGGCGGTCGACCCGTCGTCGGCGTCGCGCGCGGCGCGTCCGCCGTCCCGCGGGCGGTCCGTATCCGTCGCGCCGTGGTCCGCGACATCGCCGTCGTCCGGCCGCACCGCGACGCGGCGACGCTGCTCGACCCGGCCACCGGACGCGAGCGCCGACACCGACCGGTCGAGGACCTCGGACGCGGCGTCGTTCGCGGGCGTCAGCGTGCCGGCGAGGTCGAACGTGAACAGCACCATGGCGTGCCGGTCGGCGTACTCGACGGCCTCGTCCGAGTACCCCGCCCCCGTGAAGAACCACAGCTCGAGCCCGGTCCGGTCCGCCCGCGCGCCGTACAGCCGCTGGAGGTCGGGCCGGCCGGCGCGGCTGCCGCGGAACTTCACCTGCGCGAGCGCTGCGTCCGCGGTGACGTCGATGCCGCCGTCGGCACCGCGCCGCTCGCCGGCGTGCGCGTCGGGGTGCCCGAGCGCGCGCATGTGGTGCGCCGCCATCTCCTCCGCCTCGCGCGGGGTCAGGACGTGCCGCCCGGGCACCCACTCGCTCACGAGCGTGCAGGTTACCGAACAGTTCCGACATCTCGGTCGGCCGCCCGACCGGCCCGCGAGGGCCCGGGGACGCGGGGCCGACTGGGCGGCAGGGGCAGGTCGCGGTCGTCCACAGGCCGTCCCGCGGGTGAGGGTGCCGGACGCTAGCGTGACGGCCGTGGGTGACGTGGCGACCGGGACGACGACGGCGGGTGCCCTGCGCGTGCACGTCGCGGAGCGCAGCGACGTCCTCGTCGCGGCGCTGGCCGACGTGCTCGCGGTCGCACCGCCGGACCCGTTCACGCCCGACGTCGTGCTGGTCCCGACGCGCGGTGTGGAGCGGTGGGTCGCGCAGCGCCTGTCCCACCGCCTCGGCGCGGGACCGGGTGGCGACGGCGTCTGCGCGAACGTGCGCTTCTCCTCCCCCGCGCGGACGGTCGCCGACGTCCTCGCGGCGACGCTGGGCACGGCGCCCGACGACGACCCGTGGGGCGCCGAGCGGCTCGCGTGGCACGTCCTGGGTGTGCTCGACGACGAGGCGGCCGACCCGCTGCTGGCCGCGCCCGTGGGGCACCTCGGGGCCGCGGGCGACGACGTCCGCCGCGGGCGACGGCTGCGGCTCGCGCAGCGCCTGGCGACCCTGCTCACCGCGTACGACACGCAGCGGCCCGCGCTCGTGCGGTCCTGGGCGGAGGGCCGTGACGACGACGGTGCGGGGGCGCCGCTGCCCGACGACCTGCGGTGGCAGGCGCACCTGTGGCGGCTCGTGCGCGAGCGCGTCGGCGCCCCGGCCCCCGCGCAGCGGCTCGACGACGCGGTCCGGGTGCTCGCCGCCGACCCGTCGGCCGTCGACCTGCCCGAGCGGCTGTCGGTGCTCGGCGCGACCCGCCTGCCGGATGCGCACCTGCGCGTGCTCGGTGCCCTCGCGCAGCACCGTGACGTCCACCTGTGGCTGCCGCACCCGTCGCGTGCGCTGTGGCAGGAGGTCGAGGCCGCGCACGTCACGGCCGTGCGGCGCCGCGAGCTCCCCGTCGTGGCCGCGCACCCGCTGCTGGCGTCGATGGCCGGTGACGCCGTCGAGCTGCAGCTGCGGCTGCGTGACCTGCGTCCCGACGTCACCCTGCTCGACTCCCCGGCTCCCCCGGCGACGGTCCTGGGCGCGCTCCAGTCGCGGCTGCGGGCGGATGCCGGCACGTCGACCGGGCAGCGGCACCCCGCCGACCCCGCGGACCGCACCGTCCAGGTGCACGCGTGCCACGGTCGGTCGCGGCAGGTCGAGGTGCTGCGCGAGGTCGTGCTGGGCCTGCTGGCCGACGACCCGACCCTCGAGCCGCGCGACGTCGTCGTCATGTGCCCCGACGTCGAGGTCGTCGCGCCGCTGGTCTGGGCGACGTTCGGGGCGACGCCCCCGGCCGCGGGCGGCCCCGCGGGGGAGCACCCCGGTCGGGGCCTGCGGGTGCGGGTGGCGGACCGGGCGCCCGCGCGCGCGAACCCGCTGCTCGCGTTCGTCGCCCGGCTGCTCGACCTGGCGGGCTCCCGGGTCACCGCCTCGGCGGTCGTGGACCTCGCCGGGCTCGCGCCCGTGCGGCAGCGGTTCCGGTTCGACGACGTCGAGCTCGAGCGGGTCCGGGGCTGGGCGCTGGAGTCGGGCGTGCGGTGGGGCGAGGACCTGGCACGGCGCGAGCGGTTCCGCCTCGGTGCCGTCCCGCAGGGCACGTGGTCCACGGCGCTCGACCGCCTCCTGCTCGGGGTCGCGATGGCGGAGGAGGACCAGCGGTACGTGGGCGCGGTGCTGCCCGTCGACGACGTCGACAGCACCGACGTCGACCTGGTCGGGCGCCTCGCGGAGCTGCTGGACCGCCTCACGGACGTGCTGCACGAGCTGGACGGCACGCGGCCGGTGACGGCCTGGCTGGACACGGTCGAGCGGTCCCTGCGGCTGCTGACCGACGTCCCCGCGACCGACCGGTGGCAGCAGCTGGAGGCGGCGCGCGTGCTCGGCGAGGTCCGCGCGGCGGTCGGGACGCCCGAGCGGTCATTGCGGCTCGCGGACGTCGTGGCGCTCCTCGAGCCGCACCTGCGCGGGCGTCCCACCCGGGCCGGGTTCCGGACGGGGGCGCTCACCGTGTGCTCGCTCGAGCCGATGCGCGCGGTGCCGCACCGGGTCGTCGTCCTGCTGGGGCTCGACGACGGGGCGTTCCCCCGCGGCCCGGGTCGTGACGGCGACGACCTGCTGGCGCGCGACCCGGTCGTCGGCGAACGCGACCGGCGGGCCGAGGACCGCCGGCTGTTCCTCGACGCGGTGACCAGCGCGACCGAGCGGCTCGTCGTCATCCACTCGGGCGCCGACGAGCGGACCGGCGCCGCACGGCCGCCCGCGGTGCCGGTGGGCGAGCTGCTCGACGCGCTCGACGACGCCGCCGCGTTCCCGGCCGGTGTCGAGGCCCGGGAGCACGTCGTCGTGCACCACCCGCTGCAGACCGTCGACGAGCGCAACTTCACGGCCGGGGCGCTCGGCCGGCCGGGGCCGTTCAGCTTCGACGTCCTCGACCTCGCCGCAGCGGAGGCGGCCCGTGACGAGCGACCCGACGCCGGGCCGTTCCTCGTGGGTCCCCTGCCCCCCGGCCCGGAGGTCGACGACGTCGGCGACCTGGTCGACGTCCTGACCCACCCCGTGCGGGCGTTCGTCCGCCGGCGGCTCGGGGTGGTGCTGCCCGGGGACGCGCCGCAGCTCGACGACCGCCTGCCGCTCGACCTGGGCGGGCTCGAGCGCTGGTCGATCGGCGACCGCCTGCTGGAGGCCACGCTGGGCGGGGTCGACCTGCCGACCGCCGTGGCCGCCGAACGTCGTCGCGGGCATGTGCCGCCGGGCGCGCTCGGCACCGCCACGCTCGCCGAGGTCGCCGCCTCCGTCGGGCCGATCGTCGAGGCGACGCTCGCGCCGCGCATGGCGGCAGCGGCGCGGACCCTCGACGTCGTCGCCGCCCTGCCGGGCGGGGCGGTGCTCACCGGCACGGTCGGGCCGTGGCACGACGACGTGCTGGTCCGCGCGGTCTACTCGCGTCTCGCGGCCAAGCACCGGCTGCGCGCCTGGGTCCTGCTGCTCGCCGCCTCGGTCGCGGAGCCTGCGCGGTCGCTGCGGACGGTGACGGTCGGCCGCGGGCCCGGCGGCGGTGCGCGGGTCGCCGAGCTCCGGTCGCCGGGGCCCGAGCGGGCGTCCGCGGTGCTCGCCGACCTCGTCGAGCTCGCGGGTGCCGCGCTGCGCGAGCCCCTGCCGCTGCCGCTCGCGACGAGCTGTGCGTACGGGCGCGCGCGGCACGCGGACGGCTCGCCGCAGGACGCCCTCGCGGACGCGCGCAGGGAGCTCGGTACCGCCGAGGAGGCCGCGCGCGGCGTCGGCGGCTTCGAGGTGGTCGACCCGTCGCACGCGCTCGTCTGGGGCGACGGCTTCTCGCTCGACGCGATCGCCGGGGCGGCCACCGCGGCCGACCGCGCGCGGTGGCCCGACGACCCCACCCGGTTCGGGGCGCTGTCGCGGACCCTGTGGGACGCGCTGCTGGAGCACGAGACGATCTCGATGGTGACCCGGTGAGCGCGCCCGTGTTCGACGTCCGCGGACCGCTCCCCCGCGGCACCGTCGTGCTGGAGGCGAGCGCCGGCACCGGCAAGACGACGACCATCGCGTCGCTCGCGGTGCGCTACGTCGCCGAGGGCGTCGCGACGCTCCCGGAGCTCATGCTCGTGACGTTCGGGCGGGCGGCCACCGCCGAGCTCCGCGACCGGGTGCGGGCCCGGTTCGTCGAGGTCGAGCGCGCGCTGCGGACCGGCACCGGGCCCGGCTCGGGCGACGAGGTGGTGCGCCTCCTCGTGGACGTCGGCGCCGACGAGCTCGCGCTCCGCCGCTCCCGCCTGGCCCGCGCGCTCGCCGACTTCGACGCGGCGACCATCACCACGACGCACGGCTTCTGCCAGCAGATGCTCACCGTGCTGGGCACCGCCGGGGACGTCGACCACGACGCCGTGCTGCTGCCCGACGTCGCCGACCTGGAGGCCGAGGTCGTCGACGACCTCTACCTGCGCAAGTACGTGACCTCCGAGCACCCGGCGCTGTCCGTCGCGACGGCCCGGACCGTGGCGCGGGCCGCCGTGAGCGACCACGCCGCGTCGTTGCGCCCCACCGACGCCGAGCCGGGCACCGCCGCGCAGCACCGTGCGGGCCTCGCGCAGGCCGTCCGCGACGAGCTCGTGCGCCGCAAGCGCGCGCGGCGCGTCGTCGACTACGACGACCTGCTCGTGCTGCTGCGCGACGCGCTGCGGCACCCCCGGACGGGCGTGGCGGCGGCCGAGCGGGTCCGCGGCCCGTACCGGGTCGTCATGGTCGACGAGTTCCAGGACACCGACCCCGTCCAGTGGGAGATCCTGCGGACCGCGTTCCACGGGCACCGCACGCTCGTCCTCATCGGCGATCCCAAGCAGGCGATCTACGCGTTCCGCGGGGCCGACGTCGCGACGTACCTGCGGGCCGCCCACGAGGGGACGGCCGCGACGCTCGGGCGGAACTGGCGCGCCGACGGTCCGGTGCTCGACGGATTGCAGGGCATCCTGCGCGGCGCGGCGCTCGGCGACCCGCGCATCGTCGTGCGTCCCGTCGACGCGGCGCGCTCCGGCCGGCGGCTGCAGGGCGGCCCACCCGTCGTGCTGCGCCAGGTCACGCGCGACGCCGCGGGGGCCGTCGCAGGCAAGCTGCCGTCGGTCGGCAAGGTCCGCGCGCTGCTCTACCGGGACGTGGCCGTGCAGGTCGTCCGCACGCTGCAGGAGACCCGGCTGGACGACGGCGAGGGCGGGACGCGCCCGACCCGCCCGGCGGACGTCGCCGTGCTGGTCCGGACGAACGCCGAGGCGCTCGCCGTGCACGACGGCCTCGTCCGCTCCGGTGTCCCGGCCGTCATCTCCGGGCTCGCGAGCGTGTTCGGCAGCGTCGCCGCGCGGGACTGGCTCACGCTGCTCACGGCGCTGGCCCGTACGGGCGACGGACGCCTCGCCGCCGCCACCGCGCTGACCCCGTTCGTCGGCTGGGACGCGGCGAGCCTGGCGCTCGCCGACGACGACGAGCTCGACGCGCTCGCCGACCGGGTGCGCGCGTGGGCGCACGTCCTCGAGCAGCACGGCGTCGCGGCGCTGCTCGAGTCGGCGGCGGCCGACGGGCTGCGCCGGCGGGTCCTGCGGCTGCCCGACGGCGAGCGGCGGCTGACCGACCTCCGGCACGTCGGCGAGGCCCTGCACGAGGCCGCCCTCGACGGCGGGCTCGGCACCGCCGCGCTCACCGAGTGGCTGCGCGCGCGCGTCGACGAGGCGGGCAGCGACTACGCCGAGGAGCGCAGCCGTCGGCTCGAGACCGACGCCGCCGCCGTCCAGGTCATCACCGTGCACGCCAGCAAGGGGCTGCAGTTCCCGGTCGTCCTCGTGCCGTTCACGTGGAACCGCTGGGTGCCCAAGAGCCCCGAGATCCTGCGCTACCACGTGGACGACGAGCGGATGCTGCACGTCGGCGGCCCGGGCAGCCCGGGGTACGCCGACGCCCTCGCGCGGCACGACGCGGACGAGGCCGGCGAGGACCTGCGCCTGGCCTACGTGGCCCTCACACGCGCCCACTCGCAGGTCGTCGCGTGGTGGGCGCCGAGCGCCAACTCCACCGCCGCGGCGCTCACCCGCCTGCTGCTGGCGCCGCGCGACGAGAACGGGACGCCCGCGTCGACCGTCCGCATGCCGAGCGACACGCAGGTCACCGACCGGTTCGCGGCGCTGGCGGCGGCGTCGGGCGGCACGCTCGTCCACGAGGTCGTGCACCACGCGCCCGACGCGGTCCGCTGGTCGCCCGACGGCGGGGAGGCGCCGCCGCTGTCGGCCGCCGCGCTGCACCGGACGGTCGACGTCGGCTGGCGGCGCACGTCGTACTCGGGCCTCACGGCGCACGTCCACCACGGTGGGGTCGCGGACGAGCCTGAGCAGCCCGGTGTGCAGGACGAGCCCGCGACCGACGCACCGCAGCCGGGGGCCTCGGGCACGGGCGGCGCCGGTCTCGACGACACGGCGACGCCGGGACGCGGCGAGGAGTCCGCGCGGACGGTGCCCTCCCCCATGGCCGACCTGCCCGGCGGTACCGCGTTCGGCACGCTCACGCACGCGGTGCTCGAGCACGTCGACACCGCGGCCCCCGACCTGCGGGCCGAGCTCGTCGCGCGCTGCGTCGACACGGGCGTCGCGCCCGCCCTGGGTCTCACCCCCGACGACCTCGCCGACGCGCTCCTGCCGGCGCTGCTCACGTCGCTCGGCCCGCTCGCAGGCGGGCGGGCGCTGCGGGACGTCGCCCCCGCCGACCGCCTCGCCGAGCTCGAGTTCGAGCTGCCCCTCGCGGGCGGCGACGGCGCGCGCCTCCCCGACACGCCTCCCACGGCCGTCGGCCCCGGCGCCGAGGCCCTGGCCGGCGCGGTGCTCGGCGACGTCGCCGAGCTGCTGCGCACGCACCTCCCGCCGGACGACCCCTTCGCGGGGTACGCCGACCGCCTCACGGGCGACCTCGCGTCGGCACGCCTGCGCGGCTACCTGACCGGCTCGATCGACGCCGTCCTGCGGGTGCCCACCGGCGACGGCGGCCACCGCTACCTCGTCGTGGACTACAAGACGAACCGCCTCGGGCCGCACGACGAGCCGCTCACGGCCTGGCACTACCGGCCCGACGCGCTCGTCGAGGCGATGCAGGACTCGCACTACCCGCTGCAGCTGCTGCTCTACTCGGCGGCCCTGCACCGCTACCTGCGCTGGCGGCTGCCGGGGTACGCGCCGGAACGCCACCTCGGCGGCGCGCTCTACCTGTTCGTGCGCGGCATGACCGGGCCGGACGCGCCCGTGCTGGGCGACGCACCGACGGGCGTCCTCGCGTGGCGGCCGCCGTCGTCGCTCGTCGTGGCGCTCTCGGACCTGCTCGCGGAGGGGGCCAGATGACGACGCCGACCGACCTGCTCGACCCTCGCGTGCCGTGGCGGGTCGAGGGCGCGTTCGCGCCGTTCGTGGCCGCCGGGGCGCTGACCGCGGCCGACGTGCACGTCGCACGGCGGCTCGGTGCGATGACCGGCGAGGACGACGCGCGGGTCCTGCTCGCCGTCGCGCTGGCCGTCGCCGCGCTGCGCGCCGGATCGGTGTGCGTCGACCTCGCCGACGCCCCGGCTCTCGTCGCGACCGAGCCCGTCGACGTCGCCGACGCCCGGGGACACGTCGCGACCGAGCCCACCGACCCTGCCGCCCCCTGGTCGCTCGTCGAGACCGGACCAGACGCGTCCGTCGCGCCGCCCGGCGGGCAACCGAGGGCGCTGCCCTGGCCGGCGCTCGACGGACCCGACGGCTGGCACGCCGTGGTGCGGCGCAGCGTCCTCGTCGCCGACGGCCCCGACGGGCCGCCCGACCGGCCGGTCCGGTGGGTCGACGGCCGCGTGTACCTCGACCGCTACTGGCGCGACGAGCTCGTCGTCCGACGGGACCTGCACGGCCGCCTCGTGCGCCTGCGGGTCGACGTGGGCGCCCTGGACAGCGCCGCGGCCCGGCTGTTCCCCCGGCCCGACGACGAGCACCAGCGGGAGGCCGTCCGCGCGGCGGGGACGTCGCGGCTGACGGTCCTGACCGGGGGGCCGGGGACCGGGAAGACGACGACCGTCGCGCGCCTCGTCGCCGCGCTGCAGGCGGTCGACGGCCCGGGGCTGCGGGTCGCGCTCGCGGCACCGACCGGCAAGGCCGCGGCCCGGCTGCAGGAGTCGGTGAACGCCGAGGTCGCGCGCCTGTCCGAGGCGGACCGGGCCGCCGTCGGGCCGCTCACGGCGACGACCGTGCACCGGCTGCTCGGGACCCGGTCGGGCAGCACGACGCGGTTCCGCCACGACCGGCACCGGCGGCTGCCGCACGACGTGGTCGTCGTCGACGAGTCGTCGATGGTGTCGCTGCCCCTCATGGCGCGCGTCGTCGACGCGCTGCGGCCCGACGCCCGCCTGGTGCTCGTCGGCGACCCCGACCAGCTCGCGAGCGTCGAGGCCGGGGCCGTGCTCGGCGACCTGGTCGCGGCGCTGCCGTCGGGCGTCGTGCGACTCACCGTGCCGCACCGGTACGGCACCGACCTGGCGTCGCTCGCCGAGGCGGTGCGGCGAGGCGATGCGGACGCCACCGTGGCGCTGCTGCGCGCCGGCGGGCCGCACGTGTCGTTCACCGCGACGACCGGCGACGTCGCCGCGCCCTCCGACCTCGCCGGGCTGCGCGCGGACCTCGAGTCGGCGGGCCGGGCGCTCGTCCGGGCGGCGGAGGCGGGCGACGCGTCCGCGGCGCTCGAGGCCCTCGGGGCGCACCGGCTGCTGCTCGCCCACCGTGAGGGGCCCGCGGGCGTCGCGCACTGGGCGCCCCTCGCCGAGTCGTGGGTCGCGGCGGTCACGGGTGGGCGGGCCGACGACGCCTGGCCCGTCGGCCGGCCGCTGCTCGTCACGGAGAACGACCGGACGAGCGGGCTGTTCAACGGGGACACGGGCGTCGTCGTCCGCGACACGGGCGCCCCCGGCGGCGGCGCGTCAGCGGTCGGTGCGGCGGCGGTCGGCTCGGCTCCGGTGGGCTCGGCTCCCCCCGGTGCGGGTGCGAGCGGGGCGGGAGTCGACGCCGGGGTCGTCGTCGCGTTCGGGGATCCCGCGGCTCCGCACCTCGTGCGACCCCACCGTCTGCCCGCCGTGCAGCCCGTGCACGCGATGACCGTGCACCGCGGGCAGGGCAGCCAGTTCACGCGCGTGACGGTGCTGCTCCCCCCGGCGTCGTCGCCGCTGCTCACCCGCGAGTTGCTCTACACGGCCGTCACGCGCGCCCGCGAGTCCGTGCACGTCATCGGCTCGGAGGCCGCGGTCCGGGCCGCGGTCGAGCGGCCGGTCCGCAGGGCGAGCGGCCTGCGACACGCGCTCTGACCGGCCCCCGGCCGGCTGTCGAGGGCGACCGCCGGTCCGCCGCGCGGGCGACCGCCGGTCCGCCGCGCGAGCGGTCTGCGGCACACCCTCCGACCGGCGCCCGGCCGGCCGTCGGGGCGGCGCGACTCAGGCCGACAGGTCCAGGCGGTAGAACGCGCTGTGCGGGTCGGGTCCGTAGTCGGCGAAGGGCGGGCAGGCGGCGAACCCCGCGCGCTCGTACAGGCGACGAGCGGCGGCGAAGTACTCCTGCGTGCCGGTCTCCAGGTGGACGGTGCGGTAGCCACGGGACGTCGCGACCGCGAGCGCGTGGTCGAGCAGCGCGGCGCCGACGCCCCGGCCGCGGGCGGCGGGGACCGTCCGCATCGACTTGAGCTCGCCGCCGTGCGCGTCGAGCTCGCGGAGCGCCACGGTGCCGAGCAGGACGCCCGCGGCGTCCCGCGCGGTCCAGAACGTCACGGCGGGGTCGGTGAGCGCGTCCGGGTCGAGGGCGTGCACCGACTCGGGAGGGGACGTCGCGACCATGTCGGCGAGGTGCTGCTCGAGCAGCGCGAGGACGTCGGGGCGCAGCGGGTCGTCGGCGTCGACACGGAGGGTCGTGGTCGTCACGGCAGGTCCTCGGGTCGGAGGGCACGGAGCTGCGACGTCAGGGCGCAGCACCGCCGCGCCAGGGCGGACGCGGCCCGCACATCGTGCCGCGGGCGGGGTCAGCGCGACGCACCCGTCTCGTCGCACGGTGGGTCGATCTCGATGCCGGTCGCCGCGACCTGCGCGTCGATGAGCTCGAGGGTGCGTTCCATGGCGGTCGGGCGCAGCTTGCCGACCTCGTTCCCGTGGGGGCGGTCGAAGAACGACAGCAGGCACAGCAGCAGCGTGATGACGAGGGTCACGCTGCCCATGAGGACGGCCTGCGTGACGGCCCCTTCGGCGGGGTCGGCGAAGAACAGCAGGTACACGAAGATGACCGCGGAGATGACGTAGAGGACGAGCCACAGGGGGACGGGGATCAGGCCCTGCGCGCCGTGCACGCGGGACTGACGGGCCTCCTCGCGCTCCGCGGTCTGCTCCATCCACCGGTCGTACGCGGACTGCTCGGTGTCGGCCGTGGGCGTGACGTCGCGGATCGTCAGGTACATCTCGACGCCCCACGGGTTGACGGACTCGCCGAGCGACCCGGCGGACATCGCGTCCCACTCGCGGGTCGCGACGGACCGGGCGTAGCAGACGAGCTGGCCCGAGAGGACCTGCGGCGCGTCACCGGGCAGGAACTGCGCGGTCTGGAGCTGCTGGGCGACGGTCTGCGCCTCGTCCTCGGCACCGCTGCGCGCCTGGTCGTACGACTGGAACGCCAGGAAGATGATGAAGCCGAGCAGCACGGAGAAGCCTGTGGCGAGCACGCCGAACACGCCGGACGCGCGGTCCCCGTCGGTGAACCGGCTCCCCGCGGGTGCGCGACGCCGCACGAGGAGCATCGCGGTCACGGTGACCGCGGTCGCGGCGAGGCTGACGAGCCCACCGAGGAGGATGCTCACGGCGTCACACCCGCACCGGGAAGCTCACGAGCACGGCGACGGTGCTGAGCAGGACGACCGCGGCGACGCCGACCATGACGAGCCGCACGCGTGGCGACGAGAGCTTGGCGCCGATGCCCGCGAAGAACAGCACGGACGCGCACATGACGGTCGCGAGGACGTAGTCGTCCTTGGTGGCGTTCGCGCGGTGCGCGCGGGTCGCTGCGGCGTCGGCCTTCGCGTCGAGCTCGTGCGCCTGCGTGGTGGCCGCGAGCACGTACTCGTCCATCGCGAACGGGCTGGGCGGCGCGTCGGGGTCGGTCGCGGGGTCCTGCGCGAGCCAGGCGTGCACCGCGGGCTGGAACTCGGGCCGGAACCGCGCGAACAGGAACCCGGAGTACCGGTCGGGGTCGGGGACGTAGTGCGTCGGGAGCACCTGGCCCTGCTCCTCGTTGAGCGCGCTCAGCCAGTCGGTGAAGAGCTGGACGTCGATGATCGTCTGCTGCCCCGCGAGCGTCGCGGCACGGTTGCCCTCCGTCCGCGCGGCGCCCGCGGCGCTGTACGACGTCGCCATCTCCCCGCCCCACTGCGCGCTCTGGTAGGCCGACCACGCGGTCATGACGGTCGCGACCGACAGCAGCACGGCGGCGACCAGCTCGAGGTGCGGGTGCAGCCGCGTGGCCGGGCCGCGGGAGACCTCCTCCTGCGGCCCGGTCACGTCGCCCGCCCCGTCCTGGGTCTCAGGCCAGCGCCTTGGCCTTGAGTGCCGCGAACTCCTGCTCGGAGATGGCGCCCGAGTCCAAGAGGGCCTTCGCCTGGCTGATCTGCGTCGCGGGTGACGCACCGGCGACGTCGCGGATGTAGGCGTCGGTGTCGGCCTTGGCCTGCGTGAGGTCCCGGACGTTCCGCTCGGCCATGCTCCGGCCGCGTGCGATGAGGTAGATGAGGGCGGTCAGGAACGGCAGCACGACCAGCCCGATGATCCACACGGCCTTCCACCAGCCGCTGAGCTCACGGTCGCGGAACAGGTCGCCGAGGATCTGGAACAGGATGATCAGGTACATCACGATGAAGAACCACCAGATCATCAGCCAGAACCAGTCCATGAAGCTGTCCATGTGCGTGCCTCTCGTCGGGTCGACCGGAGCCCGCAGCCCGGCTCTCGTGGGGCGGCCCCCGCGGGGGTTGGAGCCACTGTGCGCCGGTGGTCAGGTGCCGGGCTTCACCCGCAACGGATGACTCGTCGCCGTGGGTCGATCCGCAGGTGGGCGCGCTCGCGGGCGACCCGCGGCCCTCGCGTCCGCGCGGCACGGGGTCGTCGAATCACCCGGTGCGCGCGATGCGCCGCGGGTCGCGCGGCGGTGGGATCGCCAGGACGAGCGCCGCACGACGGTGCGGGCCAAGGCAGGCGCGGGACGCGAGGAACGGCGACGGCCGTGGCGACGGGTCTGGCGGAGGGAGTGCGCATGGCGGTCCGACCAGGGGCCCGCCGGTCCACCCGGTCCGGGGCGACGACGTGACCGGCGAGCCCGGCACGACAGGAGTGCCCGACGTGCCCGGCCAGGCCCACGCGGCCGGGGTCTCTGCCGGTCACCACCCTGGCCGCCGGGTCGCGGTCGTGGTCGGCGTGCGGGCGGCGGGCACCGTCGTCGTCCTCCTCGTCCTCTACTATGTCCTGCCGCTCGACCTGCTCACCGAGGTGCCGCTGCCCGTGATCCTCACCGTCGCGCTGACGGCGCTGGCGGTGGTCACGGGTCTGCAGGTCCGTTCGATCGTGCAGGCGACGTACCCGGCCCTGCGCGCGGTCGAGGCGCTCGCGGTGACCGCCCCGCTGTTCCTGCTGCTGTTCGCCGCGGTCTACGAGGTGATGTCGGCGCACGACCCGGGCGCGTTCGGCGAGCCGGCGCTGAGCCGGACCGACGCTCTCTACTTCACGGTCACCGTGTTCGCGACGGTCGGCTTCGGCGACATCACGGCGCGGAGCGAGCCCGCCCGTGTGCTGGTCACCGTCCAGATGATGCTCGACCTCGTGGTGCTGGGCCTGGGCATCCGCCTGTTCGTCGGGGCGGTCGAGCGGGGACGCCGGCGGGCCGGCCGGATCACCTGAGCAGCCCGTCGCGACGGGGACGCACGACGCCCCGGCCCCTCCTGAGCGGAGGTCGACCGGGGCGTCGGGTGTGGTGCCGGTGACGTCAGGACGCCGCGACGGGCTCCCGCTGCGCGGGGACGACGGGCGCCTGCTCGTCGTCGGCCGTCTCCGGCTCGTCGGAGAACAGGTCGTCCGCCGACGCCGAGGCGTACTTGTCGAGGTCGAGGATGCCCTCGCGCTTGGCGACGACGGTCGGCACGAGCGCCTGGCCCGCGACGTTGACCGCGGTGCGGCCCATGTCGAGGATCGGGTCGATCGCGAGCAGCAGCCCGACGCCGGCGAGCGGCAGGCCGAGCGTCGACAGCGTGAGGGTCAGCATGACGACCGCACCGGTGAGCCCGGCGGTCGCGGCCGAGCCGACGACGGACACGAACGCGATGAGCAGGTAGTCCGTGACGGACAGGTCGACGCCGAAGAGCTGCGCGACGAAGATCGCCGAGATCGCGGGGTAGATCGAGGCGCAGCCGTCCATCTTGGTCGTCGCCGCGAGCGGCACCGCGAACGACGCGTAGGACCGCGGGACGCCGAGGTTGCGCTCCACGACGCGCTGCGTGACGGGCAGCGTGCCGACCGACGAGCGCGACACGAACGCGAGCTGGATCGCCGGCCACGCACCGCGGAAGAACGCGGCCACGCCGAGGCCGTTGGTCCGCAGGATCACGGGGTAGACGACGAGCAGGACGATCGCGAGACCGACGTAGATCGCGGCGGCGTACGTGCCGAGCGGGGCGAGCAGGTCCCACCCGTAGGTCGCGACGGCCTTGCCGATGAGGCCGAGCGTGCCCAGCGGCGCGAGGCGGATGACCCACCACAGCACCTTCTGCACGACCGCGAGCGCGGACCGGTTGAACGCGAGGAACGGCTGCGCGGCCTTGCCGGAGCGGAGCGCGGCGATGCCGACGACGAGCGCGACGACGACGATCTGCAGGACGTTGAAGGAGATGGACGTCTTCGCGGTGAGCGCGCCGTCCGCGCCGGCCTCGACCTGCGTCCCGGCGCCGAGGCCGAGGACGTTGCCGGGGATGAGGCCGTTGAGGAAGTCGAGCCACGAGCCGCTGGAGCCGGGCTCGAACCCGTCCTCGGGGCTGAGCGTCGACGACGCGCCGGGCTGGAAGAGCAGGCCCAGGCCGATGCCGACGGCGACCGAGATCGCCGCGGTGATCGCGAACCACAGCAGGGTCTGCCAGGCGAGGCGTGCCGCGTTGGTGACCTGCTGGAGGTTCGCGATCGACGTGACGATCGCGAGGAACACGAGCGGCGGGACGATCGCCTTGAGCAGCGTGACGAACGACGAGCCGATGGTGTCGAGCGCGGTCGTCAGGCCGTTGGGCTCGCCGCTCGCGGTCGGGCCGATCTGCAGGGCGACCCAGCCGAGCAGGACGCCGAGACCGAGGCCGAGCAGGACCTGGACGGTGAAGGACGGGAGCCGCAGCCGGCGCTTCGCGCGGGCGGGCTGCGTGGTGGTGTCGGGCACGAGTGAGGCCTTTCGGGGGCGCGCCGGTGGAGGGCGCACCACGAGGAGGTCCGGAGGGGGACGCGTCACGGGTGACGGGGGCCGGCCGCCACTGGTGGCGGCGCGGGCGTGGCCGCTGCTGGGGGCTGCGGCGAGGGGCGGGGCACCGGCGGTCGTCGGGACCGGGGGTGCGTCCGCGGCCGGGTTTCGTGCCCGGTGGGTCAGCGACCCGGGGAGGGCCGACAGAGCGCGCTCGCGACCCGGCGGAGGTCGACGGCACGGCGCTCGGTCAGGTTCCACGTGCTCACGTGGTGCGGCTCCCGGGATCGGTGGGCGGCCGCTTCGGCGGCCTCCGATCCGAACAGGGACGGGGTGCCGCTTCTTCCCCGACGGGTGCCCGGGACACCGGATGAGGCGGACGTCACAGGAGAGCGCATCCCCGCCGGATCACCCGGCACGGCCCGTATCGGGCCCCTCCCGGCGCCCTCCTGCCCTGGCGAACGCACGCACGACGAAGGGGGCCACTCTCATGGCAGCGACGTTCGGTGTGGAGGCCATCCGGCACTTCGGGAACGCGAGGGCGAACGGCGTCTCCACCGCCGCCGACCTCACCTACACCTTCAACCGCAGCAACGGGTTCGACTCGGAGCTGCGCGGCTCGGGACACACGCGCGCGTGGTACTGGACCGAGCAGGACGTGTGGGAGAACGACATCCAGGACACCAGCGGCGGCGGCGACGACCGCACCTGGGTCGACGACGTGGACCTCTTCTGGATCGAGACCCACGGCAACCACACCGCCGACGGCCAGGCCCGCCTGCTGTACGACGTCCCGCGCGACCAGTGGCGCACGTTCTCCGGCACCTGGGAGCTCGGCGAGGACTGGAACGCCGAGTGGGTCATGGCGTACTCGTGCGACACCGCCCCGCTCGGCACCCTCACCGGGCTGTGGAACATCTTCAACCGGCTGCACCTGTACTGCGGGGCCTGGGAGTCGATGTGGGACGGCTGGACGACCGAGGAGTGCGGCGAGGACGTCGCCGACAACCTCACCGACGGCGACACCGTGTCGTCGTCGTGGATCGACGGCGTGTCCGACTGGTACTTCGACAACCACCCGGTCGTCGTCGGCCCGGCGACGAGCCAGACGTGGAACGGCGGCAACGTCATCTGGTCGCTGAGCCCGCACAACCGCGACCACCTGTGGGGCCACGGCTCGGTGTCCCCCGACCTGTCCCCGTCCCAGCAGGGCTGCCTGCTGTGGCGCTGGGCCGAGGGCTGAGAGGAGAGGCACATGACCACGACGAAGGACCTCACGCAGGCGCTCGCCGGCCTGGTCGGCGACGTGCCCGACGTCACGGAGGTCGTCGAGCTGGCGACCCCCGCACCCGAGGCGTTCGTGCGCCGCAACGAGAAGCTGCTGGCGGGGCTCGCGGAGGCGGCCGAGATCCGGCTCGACCCGTCGACCGGCGGGCAGCGGCTCGAGGCACGTTCGGTGTACCGGGGCGAGGACGGCGGCCGGGCCGTGACGTTCCACGCGTCCGGTGCGCTGAGCCTGCACGCGGGCGTCGACCCGCTCGACGACCTGTTCGACGAGGTGCTGCCCGACGAGAAGCTGCGCGGGCTGGTCGACGGCGTCACCGAGCGGCTGGGACTGGCGTCGTTCGTCGACGCCGAGGACCGGTTCGGCTTCGAGCGGCTGTGGAAGCTCAAGGCGGCCGGGTCGGACCGCGAGGGCCGCGTGAGCGACCCCGTGCTGACCCGGGCCGTCGGGGCGTACCGGCACGCCGTCCGGGACCTGCCGGTCCTCGGGCGGGCGTCGGGCAGCGTCGAGGTGACGGGCAGCGGCCGGCTCTCCTCGCTCACGCTCACGCTGCGCCGGTTCGCCGGTGACGGCAGCGGTGCGACCGTCGACAAGGCCGTGTCACGCCGGCCCGAGGACGCGGCGGGCGAGGTCGCCGCGCGGCTGTCGCGGCTGCTGGGCGGTCGCGAGGAGGACGTCCGGCTCGACGCGCAGCAGTTCGCGTTCGGGTACGTCAGCCTGGGCCGGCGTCGTGCGCAGGCGCTCCTGGCGCCGATGTACCTCGCGTCGGTCGTCGTCGACGGCGGCGAGGAGGGCGAGCGCTCGGCGCACGTCGTCGCGGTCGCGGGCAGCGAGAAGCAGTACCTGAGGCTGCCGGTCGGGGTGCGCCCCGCGGCGGTGCAGCGCCCGGCCTGACGCGCGCCGGTCGCACGGCGGGGTGCCGCGGTCCGCACGAGGGCCGCGGCACCCCGCCGCCGTTTCACCCGAAGGTGAACGAGAACGCGGTGACACCCGGCGGGACGTCGAGCTCGACCGTGCCCTCGACGACCTGGCCGTCGTCGGTCACCGCGTAGGAGCGGGGCGGCCCGGCGACCTCCAGGGTGCCGCGCTCGCGCACCTGGCCGTCGTCGTCACGCACGACGAACCCCACGGTGCCCGTCCCGCCGAGGACGCTCTGCACGACCGCCGCGTGGTACCGCAGGCGCAGCCGCGCGTCGGCACCGGCGGTGGCGCCCTGGAAGTCGGTCGTCCACGTCCCGCCGAACGCGACCGTGTCGGGCGCCTGGTCGCCGGGCAGCGCGTACGTGTGCGCGCCCTGCTCGTACTCCCCCGCGACGTTGCGGTGCTTCGACACCGACAGGAACGTCTCGGGCGTGACGTCGCCCTGCGGGGTCGCGTCCTCGACGCGCGTGCGCGGCGGCAGGTCGACCCCGGGGTGGGCGTCGGTCAGCAGCTCGCGGATCAGGGTCTCCGTCGTGTCGTAGCCGCCCTCACCCTGGGACACGTGCCGGACCTGGCCGTCGGCGTCGACCAGGTACGCGGCGGGCCAGTACCGGTTCCGGTACGCCGTCCACGTCGCGTACGAGTTGTCCTGCGCGACCGGGTAGCCGATGCCCAGGCGACGCGCGCCGTCGACGACGTTGCGCGTCTCCCGCTCGAACGCGTACTCCGGGGTGTGCACCCCGACGACGACGAGGCCCGCGTCCCGGTACGCCTTCTCCCACGCGACGACGTGCGGCACGGACCGCTGGCAGTTGATGCAGGAGTACGCCCAGAAGTCGAGCAGGACCACCTGGCCGCGCAGGTCCGCGAGGTCGACCGGCGCGCCGTCGGGCGTGTTCAGCCACGTGTCGATCCCGCGGATCGCCGGGGCCGGCCCGCAGTCCTCGAGCGCCTCCGCGCCGTCGGTGCAGCGGCTCAGGCCCTCGTTCTCGGCCGTCACCAGGCCGCCCAGGTCGAGCTCGCGCTGCACGCGCGGGTCCGCGGCGATCCGCTCCTGCAGGCCGTCGGTGTAGCCGGGCAGGGCGCGCTGGATCGCGTCGGTCAGGTGGAACGACAGGGCGAGCGCCAGCGCGAGCATGAGCGCACCGCCGACCGCCCGGATCGCGCGCAGGTGCGTCCGGAACACGCGGGCCCGCTCCGAGGCGCGCCGCCCCGCGAGCGCGACCGCGAGGAGCGGCGCCGCCGCACCCAGCGCGAACGACACCGTCAGCACGACCGTGCCCGGACCGACCTGCCCGCTCGCGCCCGCCACGGTGATCGCCGCGAGGACCGGACCCGCGCACGGCACGTACACCGCGCCCAGGCCGAGCCCGAGCACGAACCCGCCCCGCTCCCGCCCCGGCGCGCTGCGCGGCGTCAGACGCTGGAACGGTCGCTCGAGGACCTCCCCGAACCGCGGGACCAGCAGGCCGGCGCCGATCACCGCCAGCACGACGATGCCCGCCCAGCGCAGCAGGTCCTGCGGCAGCCCGAGGACCGCGAGGGCGACGCTGCCGAGCAGCGTGACCAGCGTGAAGCTCGTGACCAGGCCCGCGACGACCAGGTAGGGGCGCGCCGACCGGCGTCGGCTGCCCGCGGCGGGAGGCGCGGTGGGCGGGTCGAGCGTGACGACCGGTGCGGACGCCGACCCGGCCGTGGGCGTGCCGGTGCGTAGGAAGTCCGGGAGCGGCTGGACGGCGAGGCCGGGCAGGGAGCCGAGGCGCGTGCTCGTCGTCGCGCCGGCCAGGAGGACGACCGGCAGGACGGGCAGGATGCACGGCGAGACGCCGGTGACGAGGCCGCCGAGCAGCCCGATGAGTGCGAGCGGGAGCAGGTCCATGCGGGGCGTTCGCCGCCGGCCACCGTTCCGGATGGGTCCCGAAGTCCGACCCATCCGCCCGCCGCACCGCGTCGAACCACCCTCCGACAGGGGAGCCGGACGGCACCGGACCGGGCTCCCGAGGACGTTCGGAGGGAACCACCATGAGGACCACCACCCGCACCCGCCTCACCACCCGCGTCACCGGTGTGCTGCTCGCCGGCGTGACCGGCCTCGCGCTCGCCGCCTGCTCCTCCGGGGGCGACGACGCCGCGTCCGCGGACGACACGCCCGCCATGGAGCAGACGCCCGAGGAGGAGTCGACCTCCGCGGACGACGCCATGACGGCCGACCCGGCCGCGGACCTCGTCGGACCCGGCTGTGCCGACTACGCCGCGGCCGTGCCCGACGGCGCCGGCTCGGTGCAGGGGATGTCGGCCGACCCCGTCGCCGTGGCCGCGTCGAACAACCCGCTGCTCACGACGCTCACGGCGGCCGTGTCCGGCCAGCTCAACCCGGAGGTGAACCTGGTCGACACCCTCAACGGCGGCGAGTTCACCGTCTTCGCGCCGGTCGACGAGGCGTTCGCGAAGATCGACCCCGCGACCATCGAGGGCCTGAAGACCGACGCGGCGACGCTCACGTCGATCCTCACCTACCACGTGGTGCCCGGGCAGCTCACGCCCGAGGAGGTCGTCGGCACGCAGACCACCGTGCAGGGCGGCACCGTCGAGGTCACCGGCTCCGGCGACGACCTCAAGGTCAACGACGCGGCCGTGATCTGCGGCGGCGTGCACACCGCCAACGCGACGGTCTACCTCGTCGACAGCGTGCTGATGCCGACCATGTGACCTCTCCGGTCCGGCCTCCCGCAGCCGGACCGTCCCGCTCCCGGTCGGGGCGCCCGGTGTGGTGCCCGGACCCGGCGCCCACCGGGAGCACGGAGCCCCCTCGTCGAGAACCCCGGCGAGGGGGCTCTTGCGTGCCCGGCATGCGCCGGGTGCCGCCGGCGGACCGTCAGGCGGCGGAGAGGACCATGATGGGGTCGCTCGTCGGCTGCTCCGACCCGCCCGCCGGCTCGACCGTCACCGCGAGCACGTCGCCCGGGGCGAAGTCGTCGGCGAACTGGCGGACGGTGCCGTCGTCGCTCGTCATGACGCCCGCGGAGTGCGGCTGACCGTCGCGGACGACCCAGAGCTGGTAGACGCTGCCGTCGTCCGGCGGGGGCATCTGCGTCGCCGTGAACACGGCTCGGTGGTCGGTGAGGATCGCGGTGACCGCGCCGTCGCCGGGGACGTCCTGGTGGACGAGGACCGCCGACGGGTCGGTGAGCAGGTCGGCGACCTGCTGCTGCTCGGCCTGCACCTGGCGCGTGTGCTGCACCTGCTGCACGAGCAGCGTGGCCGGCACGGCGGCGCCGATCGCGACGGCGGCGGCCAGCGCCCACCAGCGCGCTCCTCCGCGTCGTCCCCGCGCGGACGAGGTCGACGAGGTCGACGAGGTCGGCGAGGTCGGCGCGAGCGGCACCGGCGGTGCGGACGGCACGGGCGACTCCTGCGGGGTCGCCCGGACGGCGGCGAGGACCGCGGCCCGGGCCCCGGCGGGCGGCTCCGCGTCGATCGCCGCTCCCAGCCGGGCGGCGACGGCCTGCAGGTCGGCGAGCTCGCGCGCGGCATCGGCGTCGACGGCGACCAGCGACTCGACGGCCCGGCGCTCGTCGGCGTCGACCGCGTCCACCGCGTACGCGCCCAGCAGGGCGCGGACGTCGTCCTGCTCGCTCACGCGCTCACCCCCAGGCAGTCCTTCAGGCGCAGCAGCCCGTCCCTGATCCGCGACTTCACCGTCGGCAGCGCCGCGTCCAGCTCGGCCGCCACCTCACGGTAGGTCCGCCCGCCGTAGTAGGCGAGGACCACGGCGGTGCGCTGGGTCTCGGTGAGCGAGCCCAGGCAGTCCCGGACCGCCGACTGCTCGAGGCGCTGCTCGACGTCGTCGGCGACCACGTCGAACGGCCGCTCGGTGCTCTCGTCGAGGACGCGCTGGTCCCGGTCGCGCTGGGCCTGCACGGCCCGGACGCGGTCGACCGCGCGACGGTGCGCGAGCGTCGTCACCCACGTCCGTGCGGACCCGCGCTCGCCGTCGTAGCGGGCAGCGGTGCGCCAGACCTCGACCCAGACCTCCTGCGCGACCTCCGCCGCGTGGTCGGGGTCCCGCAGGACGCCGAGGCACGTGCCGTGGACCGCGCGGGCGAGCAGGTCGTACAGGCCCACGAAGGCCGTCTCGTCACCGGCCGCGACCGCCGCCATGAGGGCCTGCGCGGCGTCGGCCGCCGACGCGGGCGCACGGTCTGTCACGCCGGTCAGTGTCCCCCACGGCCGCGTCGCCCGCAGTCCGCGCCGGGCGTGGAGGGACGTGGGCGTCGTGGGCCGCGCGGTCGCCGGCACGGTCCGCGGCACCGGGCGGTGCGCCGGACGATGCGCCGAGCGGTGCGTCGGGGTGGGGCCGGCGGGGGCGAGCACGAGCATCGGGAACCGTCGCAGTCAGGTCGTCACGTCGTCAGGAACTCGTCAGGGAGACAGCCGTGGTTCGGAGCGGTCGGGCCGACGGACGTGTGCGGTCGGTCGGGCGGGGCGCGGCGGCGCCGAGGTTCACCCGCGGTGGAGCCCCGGTGGCGCGGGACAGACGCCGCACGACGGGCGTCACAGGTCGACGCGCATCGCGACGCGGCGCGGCGAGCGCGGCGCCACCTCGCGCATCCCGGCCGCGGCGAACATCGCGACCGTGCCGGGGTGCAGCTCGACCGGGAGCGCCGCCGACGTCGTCATCGGGTACCCCTCGACCGCGCGCGCGCCCTGCTGCCGCGCGTGCTCGACGGCTGCGACCGCGAGCGCCGTCGCGACGCCTCGACGTCCGAAGGTGGCGCGCGTGAGGAAGCACGTCACCGCCCAGACGTCGGGGTCCTGCCGGTCCTCGTCGCGTCCCTGCCACGGGACGCGCGTGCTGCGGAGCAGCCGCGGGTAGGCGCGCCGCGGTGCGACCGCGCACCACCCGACCGGCACGCCGTCGAGGAACGCCACGAGGCCGCTCGCGGGCGGCGGGTCGTCGTGCGCCCGGGGCTCGTCGCGCAGGCGGAGGTCGACGCACGGGCCCCCGACGGGTCCGCCGCCGGGCTCGTCGGGGCGCCCGTCGGCGGCGTCGTCGGCGTCCGTCCCGGTGTGCTCGCGCAGCCGCGCCGCCAGCGCCTCGGGGCCGACCCGTGCCCAGGACTCGTGCGGCTGCATCGTGTAGCGCTGGCACCAGCACCGTCGACCGTCCGCGCGCGACTCGAAGACGGCACGCAGGTCGTCCCACGCGACGTCGCGCGCGGGCACGACGGTGAGCCCGTGCGGCACGTCGACCGGCATGCCCGCACGGTACGCCGCGCTGCGGCCGCCGGTCACGGGTCGGGACGACCAGGCGGGAGTGGCGCCGACGCCCGGCCAGGACGACGATCGGGGTGCCCGACCCGATGAGTCCGCGCGACGTCGCCGGTCCACCCAGGCGAACGGGCACGCGCCCGACGACGACCGTCCCGACCCCGAGCGCCAGGAGCACCGCGATGACCACGAGCACCGACGTCCGCACCCTCGACGTGCCGGGCGCGACCCTCACCTACGACGTCCGTGGGCCGCTGCCCACGGCGGACGGCACTCCCCCGCTGGTGCTGATCGGTCAGCCGATGGACGCGAGCGGCTTCGGCACCCTCGCGTCGCTCCTCCCGGACCGGACGGTCGTCACGCCCGACCCGCGGGGTCTGGGCCGCAGCACGCGTCACGACGGCTCGCAGCAGAACGACCCGGTGCAGCAGGCGGCCGACCTGCACGAGCTGCTCGTGGCGCTGGGCGCGGGCCCGGTCGACCTGTTCGGGTCGAGCGGCGGGGCGGTCACGGGTCTCGCGCTCGTCACGGCGCACCCCGAGGACGTGCGCACGCTCGTCGCGCACGAGCCGCCGGTCGTCCCCCTGCTGCCCGACGCCGCCCAGGCGGCCGCCGCGGGTGCGCGCGTCACGTCGACGTACCAGGAGCGCGGCTGGGGTGCGGGGATGGCGGCGTTCATCGCGCTGGCGTCGTGGAAGGGCGAGCTCCCCGACGACTTCGGCAGCGAGCCCGTCGACCCCGCCGTGTTCGGGCTGCCGACCGAGGACGACGGCAACCGCGGCGACCCGCTGCTGTCCGGGGTCTCCGACGCCGTGACGGCGTACCGTCCGGACGTCGCGGCGCTGACCGCGGCGTCGACCCGGGTCGTCGTCGCCGCCGGGGTCGAGAGCGCCGGACTGCTCACCTGGCGCGCGTCGCAGGCGCTCGCTGCCGCGCTCGGCCAGGACCTCACCGACTTCCCGAGCGACCACGGCGGGTTCCTCGGCGGGGAGTTCGGGCAGCGGGGCGAGCCGGAGGCGTTCGCCGCGCGCCTGCGCGAGGTCCTCGCCGCGGGCTAGGCCGACGACGGCTCAGAGGACGGTGAAGCCCTCGGGGAGGCCGCCGCGGCCGGTCGAGGCCAGGAGCAGCGCCCCGGCCCGGCCGTCGGCGGCCGCGAGCGCGCCGACGAGCCGGAACGCCGCGGCGGCCGGCCCGGGCGGCGGCTGCGCGTCGAGCCCGACGGCGGCGGCGAGGTCGAGCGTGTGGACGACGAGCTCGAACGTGCGGGTGGGCAGGTAGTCGGACAGGCGCATGCCGCCGGCGACGGTCGTCACGACCTCGGTGCCGTCGGTGGGGTCGAGGAGCGGCGGGACGCGCGCGGCGACCGCGGCGACGGCCGCGACGGGGTCCTCGCCGAGGGCCGCGCCCGCGTCGCGACCGCGCTGGGCGACGTCCGGTCCGGCGGCGACCGCGCGCGTCGCGACGTAGTAGGCGGCGGTGGACGCGACCTCGACGCGGTCGGCGGGCAGCGCGAGGTACGACTCGACGGTGAGCAGCGCACGGGTGGTGTGCCCGACGAGCGCGCGGACGTCCCACTCCCCCAGCCCGGGCCGGGCCCACGGGTCGCCGGCACCGGCGTCGGCGACGACCGACGCGAACCACCGCGCGGCGTCGCCGAAGTCGCGTCGGGCCGCGTCCCAGACACCCGCCGTCACCCCGTCCGTGGACGTGACCGTCGTTCCCGCCATGGACGTGACTCTAGGAGCCGTCGGTCAGCAGCCGCGCCGCCAGGTCGCGCGCCTTGCGGAGCACGGCGGACGACCCGGGCCGGGCGGCGAGCGCGGCGAGTCCCGGCCAGGCGGCGGCCTCGGTGGGCAGCAGCCCACGGTCGGCAGCCTCCCGCAGGTGCGCGGCGTGCAGGAGCGCGACGTCGAGCACCCGGTTGAGCCAGCGCGGCGGCGCGCCGTCGACCGCGGCGGCGTGCCGGACCGACTCGACGAGCACGGGCCACAGCACGGGCAGCGTGGTCGGGTGGGACTCCAGCAGCCGGACCATGCGGGCCGGGCTGACGTCGGGCTGCGTGACGAGTGCGCGCACCGCGACGGCCACTGCGGCGGAACCCACGAGGCCCTCGTGCAGGATCTCGCGCGGGTGGTACGTCTCGGGGTCGTCGTGGCAGAGGCTCGCGAGGAGGGCCGCGACCATCGACGTCGTCAGGGGCGGCACCGGCCCGCCGCGTCCGAGCGGTCCGTCGGTGCCGCCACGCCAGTCCCGCTGCGCCCCGACGACGAGCCGCCCGGCGGCGTCGTCCCAGCGCAGCCACGCGTCGAGCCCGCGCGTGCCGCCGCGAACCCCGGCGTCCGAGAGCGCGGCGCACTGGCCCTCGTGCTCGAGGTCGTAGAACCACGCCTTGACGACCCGGTAGGTCGCGTCGGGCCGGTCCGGGAGGGTGAGGTCGACGGCGAGCATCTTCCGGGGGACGTCCGGGTCGACCCACCGGGCGACGAGCGTGGCGCCGTCCTCGACGGCCGGACGCGTGCCCGCGCCGGGCGGCCAGATCTCGAGGAACGCGCGCGTGGGCGGCTCCAGGGCGGGGGCGACGACGGCCGGGGCCGGGTCGGCGGGCAGCAGTGCGACCACGGCCCGCGCCGCGACGACCGCCCGGGACGACCCCGCGCGGGCGGCGAGCGCACGCGCACCGGGCAGGTCGAGCGCGTCGGGGGTGGCGTCCCCGGCCGCGACCGCGGCGAGCACGGCGGCCAGCAGCCGCTGCTGCGTCTCGGCGACCTCCGCGGTCCCCGCGAGCAGGCGCGGCGCGCGGAGCGAGGCGAGCAGCAGGTCGTCGAGCACGGGCCAGACGACGGCAAGCAGCCCCTCGGACGCGAGGTCGCCGCACGCCCGGGCGAGCGACGCGAGGTTGGAGGGCGTCTCCGCCCAGTCGAGCAGCCGGACGTCGGCCACGCCGGGGCGCAGCAGCCCGCGCTCCCACGCCTCGTGGACGGCGTTCGAGCCGTCGGCCGCGGCCGCGGGGTGGAAGCCGCGCTGGGCGCCGAGCAGGTTGACGGCCAGGCCGGGTGTCAGGGGCGTCGCGCGGCGGGCGAGCTGGCGCAGGACGAGGCCCGACGACGACGCGTCCGACGCGCCGATCCCGCTGCTCGCCGCGTCGCCCCACGACGGGAACGTCTCGATGCCGGGGTGGTCGTACGTCCGGACCCCCAGCCGCGCGGGCAGGTCGGCGAGCGACCGTGGGACGTCGAACGCCTCGGGCGTCCAGTGCCGCCAGGTCCCCTCGACGCGCAGGCCGGGCTCGCGGACCGGGTCGTCGAGGTAGCGGCGGGCTGTCGGGCCTGCCGTGACCGACGCACGGCTGCCGTCCTGCAGGACGACCGGGACGGGCAGCGCGTCGAGCGCGGCACGCACGTCGTCGGTCGCGCGCGCGACGTCGAGCCGGGTGAGCGCGAGGAACAGGTCGGCCTCGCTCGCGGCCGCACCGGCGGCGGCGTAGGCGGTCAGCCGGTCCGCGAGGTCGGCGGGGTCGACCCGCAGGTCCACCCACGAGGGCGTCGAGAGCAGCACGGGCACCTCGCCGAGGCGCTGCAGGACGGCGGCCTCGCGCGCGTCGACGGGACCCCAGACGAGAGCACGCTGGTCCCACCCGCTCGAGTCGCGACCGGCGCGCCGGTCGAGCAGCGGGAGCGGCTCGCCCCGGACCCACTCGTGCACGCAGCGCAGCCCGGCGACCCAGGACGACCGGACCCCGCCGAGCGCGCTCCGCGCCGCCTCGCGGTCCTGCCCGGCGACGGCGTTCGCGAGGGCGAGGAAGCGTTCGACCTCGACGTCGACGACCCCGTCGGGACGCCCGGTGAGCAGTGCCGCGGCGGCCGTCAGCGCACCCGCTGACACGTCGCCCGCGTCGAACCGGGGCACGTCCCACGCGGGCGGCGCCGGCTGCCACGCGCCGTCTGCGACCGGGTCCTCGGCGCCGACGTCGGCGTCGTCGGGCGCGATCCCCCACGCCGCCGCGAGCGCGCCGGCGGCCCGCGCGAGCGCCCGGTCCGGGCTCGCCGTGTGCAGGGCGACGAGCGGTCCGACCGTCTCGACGACGGCGTCCGACGGCCGCGGGCGGTCGGACGCCGCCACGAGCAGCACCCGCAGGACCTTCTTCGTCCGTACCAGCAGCGTGACCGCGAGGACGTCGCCCAGGACCTCGTCCGGCGCGTGGGCCACGAGCCGCGGGGCGAGGGCCTCGACGACCGGCCCGTCCCCGTGGGCGAGCACGGGCACGAACGTGTCGGCGCGCGCGACGAGCTCGTCGTCGGTGAGGGCGAGCGGGCCGGTGAGCACCTGCGTCCAGACCTTGCGGTCGCCGGGTCGCTGGGCCGCGTCGAGCGCGGCGACGACGAGGTCGACGGCCTCGTCGCGGTCGACCCACCCGCGCGCGACCGCAGCGGGCAGGACGGTGCCGAACGGGCCCGTCCCGGGCACGCCGGCCGCGACGGCGGCACGCACGTGCTCCCGAGCCCGCCGCTCGAGGACCTCGGGCGCGAGCGGCATGCGGCGCTCGTAGCCCGGCTCGCCGGTCCCGGTCAGCTCCCCGTGCGCGTAGACCGCCCAGTCCTTGAGGTACGCCACGCTGTCGGGCACGGGCAGGTCGAACCGGTCGACGAGCCGCACGAGGACCCCGGCGTGCCTGCTCGTCGCGTGCTCCCACGCGCGCTGGTCGGTCCGCGACGCCTCCTCGACGAACCGGACCGCGAACCGCTCCCCGCGGGCGGCCACGAGGCGCGTCGCGAGCTCGTCGTCGACCCGGTGGGCCGACGCGAGGAGCCGGACGGCCCGGCGGACGTCGACCCCCGCGCGTACGGCGAGCACCGCGAGGAGGGTCTCGTCGACGGGCACCGCGCTGATCCAGCCGTAGGTGTTCGGGCCGGTCTGCCCGAACGCGCCCCACGCCCCGGACGCGAGGCCGTCGCGCGCGGTGCGCTGCTGCTCGGGCGTGCCCAGCGGCAGGTGCTCGACATCGGCGAGGTCGGCCGACCCCCAGCCGAGGTCGGTGAACACCTGGAGCGCCGCGGCGAGCCGGGGTGCGGTCATGCGGGGGCATCCGTGCGGATCTGGACGGCGAGGACGTGGGCGCACGGGCCGCGGCCCGTGCCGTGCGCGAGGAACCAGGGGCAGGTACAGCCGTCGGCGGTCACGCGGTGGTCCGGACCGCCGGTGCGGCTGCGGACCGACCAGCCGCCGTCGGCCGGGCTGACGGCACTGTCGGCGACCAGCCGACGCGCCGCGACGAGGCGGGGGTTGTCCTTGTCGACGCGCGCCGGGTCGTGCGGCAGCTCGCGGTGGAACCAGGCGGCGTCGTGCGTGTCCCACCCGACGCGACCGTCGGCCGCGAGGACGGCGAGCGCCGCGCGCACCCGGCCCTCGTCGAGCGCGGAGTCGCGGGCCAGCCGCGGCACGTCGACGACCGGCTCGAACGCGAGCAGCGCGCTGACCACGTCGGCGTCCTCGGCGACCGTGGCGCCCGCGAGCGACGTGAGCAGCGACCCCTCGCCGGAGTGCCCGCGCCACGCCTCGTCGGTGAGCCCGAGGACGAGCCGGGCTCCGGGCAGCGCGACCTCGACGACCACGGGACCGGCGTCGGGTCCGCCGAGCACGGTGACGCCCGTGACGTGCGGGAGCAGGCGCTTGGCCGCGCTCAGCCGGTGCAGGCCGGACACGAGGACCCCGGCCGCGGTCCGGCGGGGCGACAGCCGCGCACCCGTGCGGTCGGGTGTGAGCCAGCCGGTGCGGGTCGCGCTGGTCGCGGCGGGCAGCCCGGCCACGAACGCCTTGGCGAGCGCGGCGCCGAGCGTGAAGGCGGGCGCGAGCCCGTGGTGCAGCTCGGCGGCGTTGCCGAACGCGCGCACCCAGCGCCCCGGCATCTCGACGGGACGCTCGACGACGGTCTCCTCGGGGCTCGACACCGTCAGGCCGCCGCGACCCACGTCGACGTGCAGCAAGCCGTCGCGCCCGACCTGCGTGAGCGCCGCGCGCGTCGCCGGGCCGATGTCGACGTTCGTCGTGCCGTGCGCGACCTCGCCCGCGTCGATCCCGTCGGGCAGCAGGTCCAGGCGCGCGTAGACACCGTTGCACGCCGAGAAGACCTCGGCACGCAGCCGGTCGCCGTGCGCGGTGAGCACCGGGTCGCGCAGCGTCGACGGCGTGTACTGGAAGTAGCGCGTCGCGGTGACGTCGGCCAGCGTGAGCAGGCCGCGCGCGAGCACCTGCGGGTGCGCGGCGAACCCGTGGAAGAAGCTCGGGTCGTCGACCAGCCCCGCCGGTGTGAGCGCGGGCGCGAGGCCCAGCACGAGGCCGTCCTCCCCCAGGTGGGAGGCGGTGGCGAAGGTCCGGGTGGTCACCGGCCGGAGTGTAGGGGCGCACCCCGACACCGCGGGGCCGCGCAGCCGTCCGCCCCCGCGCGCTCACCGGGATGCGCGGGGACGGACGGTCGGTCTGGCGCGACTGTCAGCGGCGGCCGCGCATCGCGGCGAGCACCGCGTCGAACACGTCGGTGTTCTTCTGCGCGCGGGCGAGCCGCTCGCTGCCCGGGCCGTCGGCGGTCAGCGGCGTCGCCGCACCCGTGTGGCCGCCCGTCGTCCAGTCGACCGTGAACTGCAGGTCGCTGCCCGCGATCGGGAACGGCCCGTCCTCGAGGCTCTGCAGGACGCCGGGCACGGTGCTGGCCGGGTCGCCCGACTCGTCGGACGCGCTGACGTTCTCGATGGCGAGCCCGCCGGTCTCGTGGTCGCCGACGATGACGACGAGCGTGTCCCGGTGCCTCGCGGCGAAGTCCCGCACCACCGCGACCGCCTCGTCGAGCGCCTGCCCGGCCTGGATCGTGCGGGCCGCGTTGTTGGCGTGCGCCATCTCGTCGACGCCCTCCTCCTCGACGAGCAGGAAGAACCCCTGGCGGTCGTGCCGCAGCACGTCGAGGGCCTTCGCGGTCATCGTCGCGAGCGGCACGACGGGCGCGTACTCGTCGCCCTGCCCCTCGGGCGCCTGCTCGAACATCTCCTCGTTCGCGAACAGGCCGAGGATCCGGTCGGCATCGGTGGCCTCCAGCTCGGCGGCCGTGCTGACGTACGTCCAGCCCGCGTCCTGCGCGCGCTCGACGAGGTTGCCGATCGTGCTGCGGCTGACCTCGGGCCGCGGGTCGGCCGGGTCGTCGGGGTAGGCGCCCTCGTCGCCCGTCGGGTACCACCAGTCCTCGCCGCCGCCGAGGATGACGTCGGGCTTCGACTCCTCGACGAGCTGCCGCGCGATCTCGGTCTGGTCGCCGCGGTCGGGCACGTGCGACCCGAAGGCGGCGGGCGTCGCGTCGGTGACCTGCGCGGTCGTCACGAGGCCCGTGGCCTTGCGCAGCGCCTTCGCGTGCTCCAGCAGGGTCGTCACGGGGTTGCCGTCGACGTCGACGGACACCGCGCCGTTGTAGGTCCGCACGCCCGTCGCGAACGCGGTCGCACCGGCCGCCGAGTCGGTGACCGCCTCCTCGGGGTCCGCCGAGTCCGTGTACATCCAGCCCGCGTACCGCAGCTGGTCCATCTGGAGCTGCCCGCCCTGCCCGACGGTCGCGAGCCGGATCGCGTCGCGTGCCGCCATGCTCAGCCCGTCGCCGACGATGACGACGACGTTCTTGGCCCGCGACGTGCCGCCACGATCACCGCCCCCGCGCTGGACGTCCTGGCCGCCCGTCGCCGGACCGCTGGTCGTCGGGCCGCCCGCGGCGACCCCTCCCGCGGCCAGGCCGGCGGCGAGCACCGCGGCCCCTCCGGTCGCGACCCATCCTCGTCGTGCGCCGAACCCGTGCATGGTCGTGCCCCCGTCGTCGAACCTCGTCGTTCTTCCGGACGTGGTCGGGGCGTCGAGCGGTCCCCGACCGACCCATGCTGGGACGGTCGGGGCAGGCCCGCATCCGCTGGGAGGAGCGCCGTGGGGCGTCCCGACGAGGGCGTGCGGCTGACCTGCGTGGCTACGCGCGCAGCGCCACGGTGCTCGCGCGGATCGGCGACGGCAGCGCGGAGCGACCCGTGAGGAACCGGTCGACCGATGCCGCCGCGGCCCGCCCTTCGGCGATGGCCCAGACGACGAGCGACTGCCCGCGCCCGCAGTCGCCCGCGACGAAGACACCCGGCGTGGTCGTCGAGAAGTCGTCGTCGCGCACGAACGACCCGCGCCCGTCGGTCGTCAGCCCGAGCTGGTCCCCGAGGCCGTCCGTCTCCGGCCCGACGAACCCGAGGGCCAGCACGACGAGCTGCGCGGGCAGCACCCGCTCCGTCCCGGCGACCGGCTCGAACCGCCCGTCGACCTGCTCGACGTCGACGAGCGCCAGGCCGGCGACCCGACCGTCGTCGTCGCCGACGAGCCGCGTCGTGCTGACGGCGAAGACACGCTCGCCGCCCTCCTCGTGCGAGGAGGAGACACGGAACAGCGTCGGGTAGGTCGGCCAGGGCTGCGTCGCGGGCCGCTCGTGCGGCGCGGGCGCCATGATCTCGAGCTGCGTGATCGAGCGCGCACCCTGGCGGACGGCGGTCCCGACGCAGTCGGCGCCCGTGTCGCCGCCGCCGACCACCACGACGTCCAGGCCGGTCGCGACGGGCGCACCGGCGACAGGCTCGCCCACGGCCGCGTGGTTGGCGGGCACGAGGTAGTCCATCGCGGGCATGACGCCGTCCAGGTCGCGGCCCGGCACGGGCAGGTCGCGGGGACGCGTCGAGCCGGTCGTGACGAGCACCGCGTCGAACCGGCGGCGCAGGTCGTCGCCGGTGACGTCCTTGCCCGCCTCGACGCCGCAGCGGAACACGGTCCCCTCGGCGCGCATGACGTCGAGGCGCCGCTCGACGACCGCCGCGGGCAGCTTGTACTCGGGGATGCCGAACCGCAGCAGCCCGCCGGGCGCGCTCGCCCGCTCGAGCACGGTGACGCTGTGGCCCGCGCGCGTGAGCTGCTGCGCGGCCGCCAGCCCGGCGGGACCCGAACCGACGACCGCGACCGTGCACTCCGTCATGCGGTGGATCTCCTCCGGCACGACGAGCCCGCGGTCGAACGCCTCCTCCGCGATGGACAGCTCGACGTTCCGGATCGTCACGGGCGGCTGGTTGATGCCCAGCACGCACCCCGACTCGCACGGCGCGGGGCACAGCCGCCCGGTGACCTCGGGGAAGTTGTTCGTCATGTGCAGGCGCTCCGACGCGTCGCGCCACTGCCCGCGCCACGTCAGGTCGTTCCACTCGGGCATGAGGTTGCCCAGCGGGCACGCGTGGTGGCAGAACGGCACGCCGCAGTCCATGCAGCGGCCGGCCTGCCGGTGCAGCGACTCCAGCGCGGCGGCGTCGCCGACCGGGTGCCGGTGGACCTCGTCCCAGTCGAGGATCCGGACGGGCACGGCCCGGTCGGACGGGAGCTCACGGTCGCGGGTCCGGAGGAATCCTCGGGGGTCGGCCATGCGGGCGACCGTAGTGCCGCCGCAGGCGCCCGACCGGCGTCGAAGGTCCCAGACGCGCACCCGGCCTACAGTCAGGACGTGCCTGACGACCGCACCCCGGACCAGGTCCCCGACCTGCCCGCGGACCGTCCCGCGGAGGTCGCGCTGAACCGGGCGCTGTGGGCCGTCGTCAACGAGCGCTTCACTGACGCCGCCGCCGAGGACCAGTGGACCCGGCGGGAGGCGGTCTGGGGGCTCTTCGCCGTCCCCGAGCGCGACCTGGGCGTCCTCGGCGACGTCCGCGGCCTCGACGTCGTCGAGCTCGCCTGTGGCACCGCGTACGTGTCCGCGTGGCTCACGCGGGCGGGCGCCCGGACGGTCGCGGTGGACCTCTCGGGCGAGCAGCTCGCGACCGCGGCGCGGCTGCAGCGCCGGCACGGCCCGGCGTTCCCCCTCGTGCAGGGCGACGCCGAGCACGTCCCGCTCGCGTCGGGCTGCGCCGACCTGGTCGTGAGCGAGCACGGCGCCGCCGCGTGGTGCGACCCCGCCGCCTGGCTGCCCGAGGCGGCACGGCTGCTGCGTCCCGGCGGCCGGCTGGTCTTCCTCACCAACAGCCTGCTGTCGGCCCTGTGCGTGCCCGCGGACGAGGGCGTCGCCCACGAGCGGCTCCTGCGCGGGCAGCGGGAGGCCGCCAAGGTGCGCTGGCCGGGCGGCGGCGTCGAGTTCCACCCGTCCCACGGGGACTGGGTCCGCCTGCTGCGCCGCTCGGGCTTCGTCGTCGAGGCGCTGCACGAGCTCTACGCACCGGCCGACGGCCACGACCACGCGTTCTACGAGATCGTGTCCGCCGACTGGGCGAGCCGGTGGCCCGCCGAGGAGCTGTGGGTCGCCACACGGGTGACCGACGACGCCCGCCACGCCACCAGACGCCCGGACGGTTAGCCTCGGCTGGTGGCCGGCGCACCCCGCGTCCGGCGCACGCCGTCGCCGCCGCCGGTCCCCCGGCGCGGCGCGTCCGACGAGGGACGGAGGCCCATGCGCACGCACGCCCTGCGCGT
>PJUA01000107.1_pt1 | contig 86506 bp, 79 predicted proteins | sample 1512151 | NCBI WGS metagenome assembly PJUA01 (sample SAMN08177678, study PRJNA422409) | Soil metagenome, whole genome shotgun sequencing project. | isolation source: Soil enriched on filter paper: beechwood xylan treatment | place: USA: Madison | collected 2015-01-15 | reverse complement strand
CTTCTGCCTTGAAGCGTTCAAAGTCGAATGGGTCTTTTTCTTTCATGACCGTGTCGTTTGAATAATTGAATATAAATAATCTTATTGAATTATTCCTCTGACACAGTTCAGGTTACAGTCTCTTAGTGATGGCTAAAAATAATATATTTACGTTTAACCAAGTTTTACCTTATCCCACAAGTTGGAGCCTTTTCATTATTATTCCCTGTTTGATATGCTATAGTATCTTATACTATATTTTTTTTAAGGCAATATTCCATCTTTCGCTCATGATGTTTTTCATGCTCATCTACTTTGGTACATGTTATTTTATTTTAAAAGCGCTCTCCGTACGTATGACAATTTGGTTTGATGGAGATTTTATGTATGTGCAAAAAGGAAATGGAGCTCCGAAGAGGTTCTTAAAAAATAACATATATGGATTTTATGCTTACAATTATGAAACCGAAGCAGCTACCTTAAAAACCTCAAAGATATATTTCAGGTTCTGTTTGACAGTTGGGAAAGATATTTATTTAAACGATGTCGAATATAAAAACAAATATGATGAAATTAAGGGCAGCAATCTGAAGAAATTTCTCAAATCAACACAAACAGAATTCCACTTTTCGAAAACACCTAAAAACAGTCTTCAAAACATATATTGGTATTCCAATCAAAATTAAAAAGCGTTATTTTGGCTTGAGAAAACGAAGTATAATAAGTTTAGTGAACAAATTACTTATTGAAAACGGATCGGATGGATGGAAAAAATAAAACGAGCAATATTAATATTGCTCGTTTTATCATTATTGACACCACTTTGATGTGATAAGAACACATCATTGAATTTATGCTGCCAATAGATAGTTGATTCTATGGTAACAATATTTAGGGCATCAATACAGCATCTATCACATGAATAACCCCATTGGATTGATTGACGTCAGCGACCGTTACCTTTGCGCTGTTGCCTTTTGCGTCTTTTACATATACATCGTTACCTTTCATCCAAAAAGTAAGGTTGCCACCTTGCACTGATTTGGTTACATAGGTTCCTTTGCCATCTTTGATTGCTTTGGTGATCTGCGCGGCACTCCATTTTCCAGGAATCACGTGGTAGGTCAAGATTGAAGCTAATTGAGCCTTGTTTTCTGGAAGCATTAAATTATTTAGGGCCTCTTTGGGTACTTTAGAAAAGGCGTTATTGGTAGGGGCCAAAACAGTAAAAGGACCAGGTCCCTGTAAGGTTTCTACAAGGCCAGCAGCTTTTACTGCAGCAACCAACGTAGTGTGATCCTTGGAATTGACTGCATTCTCAATAATGTTTTTGGAAGGATACATCGGTGCACCACCTACCATAACAGTTTTTTCCTTTGTTTGAGCCTGACCCATGTAGGTGCTTCCCAATAATGTTGCTGCAGTGGCAGCCGCCCATAAGATTGATTTAATTTTCATGATCTTTATTTTTTATCTGTTATTTAAAAGCTTTATATGATCACTTACGATGAAATCGAAAAGTTGGATTGCAGTGAAGAACAAAATTTGTTATTCGTATATAAATCATATCCTTATAGGCTAAATTGCATTAATGAACACGAACTGATCACCTTTGTCAATAAGTTTAAAAATGAAAATGGAATAGGGTACGACGCCGTGATGAGCATGGCTATTCACCTAGATGACAAGTTCAATCTTAAGCAAAAAAATATCGACGAAACACTAGACAAAAGATGGAGTAGAGCTAATGCTCTCCAATTCGCAACACTGTTAAAGAAGTTTTACAAAGACAGCAATAGTAAACGATTTTTTCAGGATAACCTTGCGCTGTACAATGAGGTACAAAAGCGATTTCTTCCAATTTATGAACATATTGAATTGGACTGGTATCCAAAATTCTACGTGAAGAAGCCATCCGAAAAATTATATCGTGTTGTGAAGGATAAAATGAATCGACAGGCCTACGGGGACAAGGACGTTCATTTAGAGGAATCTCCAAAGAAAGTTTTCCGGTTATCAAAGGACAACGCTATTCACTAGATAGGAAATCGGTTTTTATAGATTGGGAATTGGAACCAAACAAAACCTACGAGATCATCATTACTGGGAATTCATTCCGAACTGCAGATGGGATACCGATGAAAGACCATTACTTAAAATTCAGTACAAAGTGATTTATAGTTGCATTGTCCAATAGTGGACCGAGTCCATTGTCAATTGTTGTAAAGCCATTTTTGCATCGGATCATATTTGCTTGGACAAGGATTTCAGTTGGTTTTCCTGTATTGTATAATTATTAGGATTAAGATTATAAGTACTATTGTAGCAGATTATCAAATTTACTCGTATTGTTGATATATCAATAATAAATAACCAAGAAGTTATGAAAAGAAATTACAGAATCTTATTTCCAGCCATCATTATTGTCGTTCTTAGCTCTTGCAAAAAAGATGAAAAGATAGCCATTGATAACCTTATCGGTAAATGGACCGTGGCAAATGATGATCCTAAAATGGCCGTAGATGGTTCCGTTACATACAAATTCAACGCAGATATGACCTGTATTAAGAATATCTACGATGCGCTTTCAAATCGAGATACTGCTATTTACAGAACCTATGTATTAAGTAATGATAAGACTTTGGTGACGCTCTACGATGAACGCAAGATATATACAGAACAGTATCTGATAAAAAAATTGAATACGAAGGAAATGAAATGGGAGAACGCCTCCCCAAATGACGGTAACGAGAATAAGAGGTTAGTTCGCTCTAACGATCAATAGAGTTCATTAACTTTTCAGATTAATGCGGGGCAGGAATCAAGAAGATAATGGCAAATATACACATCGTATCTTCAGTCGAAATCATGACAATACGAACGGGTATGCAATTAAATAAAAGTAAATTTTATCCTAACGGCGGGTATTTATATAACATTCACCTTTTATTTAGATTTGAGAAATAACTGGTACAATAACTGCTTAATTACATAAATGACTTTTAGAACCGTTTCGGAATGGTATTGGGAAAGGGAATCCATCTCAAAAAATCATTCAAAGAAATGTTCAGAAATAAGACCGCAAACTGTAATTCATAGATCGAAATGAGAAAGATTATCTGGAGAGGCTTGGTTTATAAATCCTGGGAAGATTGCACGATAGAACTGAAAAATGATGCCTATTATGTAAAATCGTCTATCATTGGCAACTATTTAAACCGTATTTATAATGTAGATTATGTTTTAAAAATAGACAGAAATTGGTGCATACAGGAATTTGAAATAAAAACAGAAATTGAAGGGCACAAAAATTTAATTATCGGGACAAATGCTGCAGGTTTATGGTCGATCAATGGAATTCCTAGACCGGAGTTCAATGAATTTCTCTTTATCGATATTTCGGTTACACCTTTTACAAATACATTGCCAATCAATAATTTGTTACTGGATATAGGGCAATCAAAGTCTATTGATGTCATATACATCAACATTCTTGAAAATGAAATAAAGCCAGTCAAACAGCTTTATAGCAGAAAGAAGAAGGATGAATATCTGTATGACAATCTTGATACCGTATTTTCCTCGTCGATCACAGTAGATCAGAAAGGCATTGTAAAGAGCTATCCAGGTCTATTTGAATTAGTTTTGGAAGATTAGGGAAGATAAAATAATCCTTATTCACGTGGGCCCTAAGAATCCAGCAACAGCTTCAGATCTTCAATCACTTTTGACCAATATGCTTTCGTCACTTCACGCTGGCTTTCATTTTTTAATTTATCAACATGAAATGAAATTGTTGTTTTATCTTGATTTTTCGAAGGAATAAATCTGATCTGTAAATTGGCGTCTTCTGTGAAATCTTTGTGCCTCCACTTTGTCCGGATATGTGAATATTTATTAAAAGTTGAAAAACCCTGGTCTACACCTTCAGACCAATAACTTAATCCCCGGTCTGAAAAAAAGACATTCCACAGTGTTTCCAGGTTTGCTAGCATAGTTTTTCTGATTCCGAACTGCCAGCCTGCATCTTTTGTTAATCCTACGTTATTTTTCATGTAATTGTGTTTCTTGTTAAAGGTGATTTCGTATTTGAATATAATTATTTCTTTTCAACAGAAGCAAATGCCCTGACCGGAAAAGTCCCCACACCTTTAAATTTTGGTGGAGCGGCTGTAAACGTAAAATTCTCAGCCGGTAATTTATTCAAATTGCAGAGATGTTCGATTAAAATCCCGGCACCCAATAGCACCGTATGAACAGGTCTTGTTCTGCCATCCGTGTCATCTATATTATGGGAATCAATACCTACAAGTTTAACTTTACAGTCCCGAAGATACATTGCCGCCTGTTCGGTAAGAAACGGATGGTTCTGATAATATAGCTCCGTATTCCAATGTTTATCCCAGCCGGTCTGTATTAATACAGCCTTATTCCTGATTTCTCTATTTTTAAGATGATCTTCTGTAATTTTCAGGGTTTCTGTAAATGGTATATGGATCATCACAGCATCCAGCTGCGCAAAATCTTTTAATACTGTTTGAGCTGTGTCTTTGCCATCCGCAAATCTATGAAATGGACAATCGATATAAGTTCCGGTGTTAGTGACCATCTCTATTTTTCCAATCTGAAAAGATGTATCGCTATCATAGTTCTGTTTTGATTGTTCCCTGGAGAGATAGTCGCAAATAATCGGTGCGGGTAGCCCCTTGTAAGTGATCAGGCCATCCTCTATTGTATGACTTAAATCTATTAAGAAATCTTCCGCTACACTTTCATCAATTGGCTTACGTTTATGGGGTTCAATGAGGATTTCTTTGTTAAGGATATTAACTTTACCTACCATGAGCAACTGCATATCTTCAACGATGTAGTCCGCCAGGGCACTGTCAATGATATCGTCTCCAGATATATCTAATCTGAAATCTTCCCCTTTGATACTACCGCCGTTCGTAAAGAATATCTCGAAGTCAAATTTCACTCTTTTTTCCATAAATGATTTCAATTTTACTATGGCATAATAATTTTAATTAAATAATGTAATCGATTATCTTCCAAATTTTATATTTTAAAAATTCAATAATTGATGCATATTCTTGACAATGTAGATAAAATCTTATTAATGAAAATAGTAAAGATTCTTCAATTGGATATATTAAATTTGTTAAACATACCCGAAATACACAAAAATGAAAATTAAACCAAATTATAGATTTTACAGTCTCCTGGTTTTATTGCTGTTCTCGGTACGGTACTTACCTGCCCAGGCTACTCGTGCCGATTACAATTATTTTATGGAGGAGTTTCAAAGACTTTTTAATGAAAAAAAATCAGACGAGATTTACGGGCAATCGTCCGCCACTTATCAATCTAAAATTTCAAAAGAAAAGTTTTCGTTGGGAATGCGGAAGTTTGTGGCAAATGTGGGCATGATGCAATATTTTTCTTTTGTTGATTCTACTAAAAACGGGTATAATTATACCATTCAATTTGAAAACTCCGAACAATTATTTTCTGTTCTGCTTGATAATGAGAAACAGGTTCTAAGGATGAATTTTAAGGAACTGCCATTTTTCATAGAAAATAGGAATTTCAAAGCAGAAAGTAATAATCCGTTAAAAGACTCCATAGATTTGCTGGTGGAAAAAATCGTCAGGCCTTATATTCAAAAGGGTGCTGCCACAGGTATTATGTTAGCGGTAATTGATGGAAAGCGACAAAGAAAATATAGTTATGGAGCTATTGCTAAGACAAGTAAACAACTTCCAGATGCTTCCAAAAGTATTTTTGAGATTGGGTCAGTTACAAAAATTTTCACCTCACTTTTATTGGCAAAAGAAGTAGTTGAAGGCAATATGCAATTAGAGGATCCGATCAGTAAATACCTGCCCGATTCCATTCCTCGTTTAGCATGGGATGGTCATCCGATCACACTTGTGCAATTATCAAATCATACCGCTGGATTTCCTCGGCTCCCGGATAATATTTTTACGACTAATGCCGTTCCGGCAGATCCTTATAGTCATTATAAGGTTGATTCACTCTTCCATTTCCTTAAAAATTATCATGTTTCGTCTCAGACCGGAGTCAGATTTTCTTATTCAAATTTAGGCGCTGGGGTTTTAGGTGTAGCATTAGAACGTCATAGTAACAAAAGTTTTGGACAATTGGTCATTGATAATATTTGTTTGCCCTTGGGAATGAAAAATACATCACTAGGGGATACCGACGTGGTACAAGGATACGATGAAAAAGGTAGGCCAACGTCGTATTGGCACTTGGGATCTTTGGCGGGGTCTGGTGCCATAAGATCTACATTGGACGATATGATTATTTTTATGAAGGCACAGTTAGGCTTCAAAAATAAACTGACAAAGGCCATTCATTTGACACATCAGCTGACTTTTGCAGATAAGGATCAAACTATGGCATTGGGTTGGCGTGTTAAAAAAGCTGGAAGTAAGGCGATATTTCATCATTCTGGAGGTACAGGTGGATTTAGGTCTTTTGTGGCATTTGATGATAAATCTCAAAAAGCAATTATTATTCTGTCCAATGTTGCCTTGGATGTTACTGCTGTCGGATTTTCGATATTTGAAAATTACCTAGACCAATCTCCTATTGAAAGATAATGGCTTGCGCAATAATCAGAGACGCATTTTCAAATTTTTAAGAAGGCCTCGGTCTATGATTGAAACCTAGCGGCCATTGCTGCGTTGCCGGTACGTTTATTTTTTCGAGTTTACACCAGTGTTTGAATATGGACTTTGTCGTTACCTAGTTTTAGAAATCGGCAATAATGATCTTTTTCATGCCCATCATTTTTTTGAATGCGCCCGGTCTTTTGTTGAGTTCCGCCCAGTTTTCAGGACAAACCTGCCAGCTTAATCCGTATTTGTCTTTCAGCCACCCGCAAACGCTCTCCTGTCCTCCACCCGATGTAAGTGCTTCCCAATAGTAGTCCATTTCAGTCTGGTCTTTACATGGGATCATCAGGGAAATAGCCTCGTTAAATTTGAATATCGGGCCGGCATTGATCCCGATGAGACGCATTCCAAGAATCTCAAACTCAACGGTAAGCACATTTCCGGCAAAATCCTTCTGGAAATCAGCCAGTCCTTCGGCTTCCGAATTCGGGTAATACGTAATATTGATTATTTTTCCATCTTTGAAAACCGATAGGTAATATGCTGCGGCTTCCTGTGCGTTGCTGTCAAACCAAAGGTTTGGAATTATCTTTTGCATAGCTTTATATTTTTTGGTTATTGTCACCCTATTTGAATTTTGATCATTTACAGTCTTATAAATTTAAAAGATTTGTTCTTCGATCGACTTGGCATAGGGTAAGAAATAGAACTGTATATCTAATGCATTGCATCGCGTTGATAGTCTGATAGACAGGATAATTTTTCGAACAAGATATTTTGAAAGCGGATTTTTTGCCCGGGATCAAACTGCGGGAAGTACCTCAAGTTTGATGGATAAAATAATAAAATTTATGGGGGGGTAACCAAAAGATATTTCAACTATATTAGCTGAAGGGTAGGTAAAATAATAAATTGGCTTGTCGGACCAATTTTAAATAGCAGTAGCTAAATATGGATAGACAAATTACACTAAACAACTTAGAAGACAATACGTTCTTTTGGTATACGTATATTAAATGGTTCAATGGGTACGATGACATCAACGAGATCAACATTGACGAAGCACTAGAAGTTATCGGAATTGACAAAGAAAAATTAGCTGAATGGGAAGAACAATTTTTTTCGATAGATAAAGATGGAGAATCTTTAAAATTTATCGGAGGAAATTTAGTGGAAGATATAACTTTCTTAATTGAATTTCAAGATCATGAAATTATATTTTTTCTTAACGACATTTACTTTGGAAATTTGGGAGGACATTTTGAAGCATGGTTTCTAACTTGGGATGAACTTTTATCACTCCGGCAGTTTGAACATTTATTTCTGCTTATGTTACCAATGACGGCAATTGAACAACATCAAAAAGACAATGCGAAGCAGATTATACATGACCATTTAAAAGCAATACCAAAGTTTGAACAAAATGCAGAATATATTTCTAAGTGTATATTAAACGGACTTTTAATTGACGAGCTCTTTTTTGAATTCGATGAAGTGGGTACCGTAAATAATCAAAATCATAGTGTTCGAAATATTCGAAAATATCCAAGATATCGAGAAAACGTAATTGAATTAAATAAAGTCTTGAAAAAATTGTGAAATTCAAAATTGCAACTCCTTTTTCCGAGCAGGAAATAGGCAATGATGATTTATGTTGGATCGACTATTGACCTGTTGTTAGCTACTAAAGTCCATAATGGATGCTGTCAGAGCTACCTTGGCTCATCATAGCGACGTACTATTTCAATTTTCTAACAGCCTTATTTTCTACGAGCGACTTCATTTGTGTCACTGCTACTTTATTCAGTTGCATAAGCAGTTCATTTTGTGGTACTCCTTGTTGAATTAATAACGCGTTTATACTTTCCATGTTGCTTAGCACGACCAACTGTTCTATAACGGCGTAGTCCCGGATATTGCCTTTCTTATCAGGATTTGCATCTCTCCATTCCTTAACGGTCATTCCAAATAGTGCAACATTGAGCAGATCGGCTTCATTTGCATAAACGAAACTCACTTGCTGTTTTGTAATTTCTGCTGGAATGAGATTTTCCTTTATTGCATCGGTATGAATGTGATAATTTACTTTTGCTAGTGTCCTCTGTAAGTCCCAGTTTAATTTCAAACGATTGTTTTCATCGTCTTTTAAACGTTGAAACTCCTTTATTATATAAAGTTTAAACTCGATTGAAATCCAGGAAGCGAAAAAGTTCCCCCGTATCTCCCAGCTTTAGAAATTATACCAATTGCATTGGTATTTTCTATCCAGCGTTTGGGAATCATCACAAAACTATTGAGACCAGCTTGTTTTCTAAACCCGTCGAATTCGACGGGTTTAACTTATCTGTTCATGGCCGTTGAAATCTTGGATCGGTTAAAAAGTCATTGTCTGTTAACGTTTTTAGAAAAGCTATAATTTTGCTTCTTTCACCAGCAGAAAGCGTAATGCCTATTTTGCCATTTTGCTGTAACTCTCCATCCAGATTAGAATGCTGCTTTATGCCTTCAGTATAATGGTCTAGCACCTCTTCCAGTGTCCCGAGCCTCCCATCATGCATGTAGGGCGCAGTGACTTCAATATTTCGGAGTGAGGGCACACGAAACTTTCCTATATCACTTACCAAATGTGTTGAACTACTTTTTCCAGGGTCTCGCGATATGAGGTCTAGACCGTTATTACGGTAACTCATATCTGTGAATAATGGCTCCCGATGACATACGCTGCAATTTTTTTTAAATAATGTATACCCTTGTTTCTCCGTATCCGTAAAGATGCCACCATTTTCATGCCTTGTATATTTGTCGTAACGTGAATTAGCAGATACTAGCATAGTCATAAACTGTGCAAGTGCGTTCAGCATTTTTGTCGAATCTATAGCTGTTGAACCAAAAGCTGCTTTAAAAAATCCTTTATACTTGCTGTTCGACTGAAGTTTGTCAACTGCACCCGCCATGCTGTTGGCAATTTCACAAGGATTGGTAATGGCATTGTGAGATGATAGTGGCAATTCTTTGATGCGTCCATCCCACATAAATTCCTTTTGCCAGGCAAGATTAAATAGTGCCGGAGCATTTCTTGTTCCGGTACATTGTTTCATCCCTTGACTCAACGCCTTATTTTCGTCTGAAAAAGCTGCAGCTGCATGATGGCAGCTTGCGCAAGAAATGGAATTGTTTAGGGAGAGCACCCGATCATAGAAGAGAAGCCTTCCAAGTTGGAATCCGGCTGGGGTTATCTGTTGTTGACCGAATGGAGCATTTGGGATGGGAAAGTTGGGCGGTACAGTAAAGTCTAGCTTTACGGATGCTGTATCATAATTTAAAGGAGAAGGTCGGATATGGTATCCCACAAAAATAATGATCAAATTTATGAAAGCTATACTAGCTACGATTATCGTTTTCTTATTCATTCAGCCTCCATGATAGGTTTGAGAATATGCCTATCGATATAAAATGTACCGAAGGGGATAAGGCAGGCAAGTAATACTTTCCAAGTTGTTTGTCTGAATCTCCAGTGCCTTTCGACCCCCACACTAAGTGTTGATATAACAAACCATAAAAAGAGCATACCATGGATTGGTCCAAGCGCTTTAACTAACATGGGCTGTTGTCCCCAATATTTTAATGGTACCGCAATAAAGACAAGGATAAGAAGCGAAATACCTTCCAGATAACTGAGCAGCCGCAGGCGTCCCAGCGGTGTTTTAAAAATTTGACTTAACATTTGTACGTTGAAAATTAGCAGTGTATAATGAATTGATTTAGAATGAGCGTAGATAGGGGCGTGCTGCCAGGGGAGAAAACGGCCATGGAATCGCAATTAGTATAATAAGTAATGCTGCGGAAAACCACCATAGCATGGTTTGATATTTGGCTTGGTCTTCCTGCATACGTTTGGCTTTAGCTGAACCGATCGTAATCAACACGATTGCCACTACCGCAAGCGAAATATGGATATATTTGAAGAAAACATGCGGATTAGCCATCGAACCCAATCCGTCAGTCGTTTTAGCTAGGACAATAGGACTTTGGATATAAAGTGCCATTCCGATTAATAACTGAATATGGGCAATGGTTGCAGTCCAGTGACGAACAGCATTGGTCTTGGGACTGAATTTTTTTTTCAATCTCAATCCCCTGAACGCAGTGAATATGGCATAAACTAGGCTACCTAAGACAAACCATCGAATAGCTGAATGACAAACAAGAAAAAAGTAATACATAACATTTTTTTATGGATAATAGATAAAAGATCAAGGCTCGTTATTTTGCCTAAATTATAAAAAGTACTAACTAGTATGTTTTTATCTAAATGCCTAAATGATGAAATTTCTAACTTAAAAATTGCTTCAGTGTTAGGTAAATAAAATTACATACTAACTAGTATGTTTGCAAACATATTAAAAGAATCTAGTGTTTTGATTTTCTTAGGGTCATTTTACCGTCAAAAACATTTTACATACAATTAGCCCTTAATAGCTAAAGAATAGAGATGAAATGACTACTTCCTTTAATCTTTCAGTTTTACTTAAGAATGACAAGTGGGGGTGACAAGTGGTGCATTTGCTGTGTATATTTGCGACATACTAATTGGTATGTTTATGTCAAAAGCACAGGCAACAAGATCCGATATTCTCAGAAGAGCAATGGAATTGATATACAAGCAGGGTTTTCAATCGACCAGTATTGATGATATCCTGGCTACAACACAGGTGACTAAAGGAGCCTTTTACTATCATTTCAAAAATAAAGAGGAGATGGGTATAGCGTTGATAGATGAAGCTATGCATACGGAGATTTGGCCAGACATTCAAAATTCACTGTCATCAAGCTCAAATTTTAGAGAAAACATTTATAAAATGATGGATAAACTTCTCTTTAAACATCCGTTTATGACGGTTGAGCATGGCTGTCCGGCTGTAAATCTCATTCAGGAGATGGCTCCGCTGAATGATGCATTTCGGTTAGCGTTGAAAAAATCGTTGAATAAATGGGAGAGAGCGATCGAAGCTGAGATCATACGGGGGCAGGATACAGGACAGTTAGCGCGTTCGCATGATGCCAAACAGATAGCGCTTCATATCATAACATTATACCATGGTGTCAGAAATATGGGCAAGTTATTGGGTAAACCCTATTATGTATCATTTTTAAGCGAATTCCGACAATATCTCGATTCATTGAAGTAAAATTTTTTTGATAAAAACATACTTTATAGTATGTTTTGGTTGACTTATTAAAATCTAATTTTTACGTATTAAAACATACTGATTAGTATGTTAAAAAAATATCATGCGCAATAAAAACCTTTTTATATTCAAAAACATACCATGTAGTATGTTTAATTCTTGAAATCAATATTTATCCATGTTTGCACGAATACCAGCTCAGTCATCAATCACAAAATATCTATAAAATAATGCCATACAGAAATTCTATATTACTTATCTGGGTACTCACCATTGTTATTAATGGTTTAATCCTGCTTACTTTTTTTATGCCAAAAGTAAGCTTGGTAGCAGGCTGTGATTATTCCAGCCTGCCCATGCTCAATGCAATTTTAAATGGTTTAACCTTCTTTTCGCTACTATTTGCATTGTTTGCAGTTCGTCGTAAAGACATACTCCTGCATCGAAGTTCAATATTTCTTGCCTTCTCCTTTACCTCCTTATTCCTGTTTTCTTATTTGCTTTATCATTTCTCTATGCCCTCTACCAGTTATAAAGGAGATGGCATATTGCGAGAGATTTACTACTTTATTTTGGTCACGCACGTTGTGCTGGCAGCCGTCATTGTGCCTCTTGGGCTCCTAGCCATGGCTTTTGCGCTAAACAATAGAATTAATCAGCATCGCAAGATTGCCCGGTGGACCATGCCGATCTGGTTGTATGTCAGCTTTACTGGCGTGGTCGTATACTTACTGATTAATCCGTACTACCAGCACTGAATAACTCAAGAAATTCAGCAGTCACTCATATTCTTACACATTTCTATTATATCAAATCAAATTTTTATGAAAAAAAATCTGTTACTCGGAATTGCAATTCCAGTTATCATATTTTCTTCCTGCAAACCAGGTCATCAACCTGTTCAGGAGCCCAGTGTTCCTGAGGTTCCAGTGCTGGTTCTAAACAAGACCGATACGGTCGTTTATACAGAATATCCTGCACAGCTAGAGGGGCTTACTGATGTCGAGATCCGCCCCCAGGTGAATGGAATCCTGGAAAGGGTTTTGGTTCAGGAAGGTGCCTATGTGGAAAAGGGCCAAGCACTCTTCCTGATCGATTCACGCCCATACCGGGAAGCATATAACGATGCGAAAGCACAGCTATCCATAGCGCAGGCCGAAGTACAGACCGCAAAAATTGAAGTCGAAAAGCTAAAAGCGCTCGTTGATAATCGAGTCGTATCAAACTATCAGCTGAAAACAGCACAGGCTAGCTATGACGCAGCGGTAGCGGGTGAACGAAAAGCGATGGCAAAAATAGAAAATGCCAAAATCACCTTAAATTTTACTACCATTAAAGCTCCCGTAAGTGGCTATATCGGCCGTCTCGGAAAGAAAACCGGTAGTCTTGTTGCTCCGTCCGATGCCCAGTCATTGACCTATCTTTCCGACAATAGGGAGGTTCACGCTTATTTTTCTGTTGGAGAAGCTGATTTTGTCGCCTTTAAGGATGGTCTGCAAGGTCGTTCAATCGACGAAAAGTTAAAGAACAGCGCTGCGGTAAATATGGTGCTTTCTGGTGGAGCTGATTATCCCGTAACTGGTCGGCTTGATATGGTTGATGCAGCATTCGACAGGTCTACTGGAGCAATCACCCTAAGGGCTACCTTTCCCAATAGGCAAGGTCTGCTTCGTTCAGGCAATTCAGGCCGTATTAGACTTGGCCTGAGGCAGCATGGTGTAGTTGCTGTACCCCAGGCAGCCACGTTCGAAATGCAGGACAAGCTCTTTGCCTATGTCGTTGACCAGCACAACAAAACCCGGCAGGTTGCATTAACGGTTACCGGAGCTGCCGGAAACAGCTATTACATTTCCAACGGCCTGACTAGTGGGGACAGACTTATTTTAAAAGGTCTGGAGTCCCTTAAAGATGGAATGGCTGTTAAGCCCGAGATATCATCCGATAAAATGGCGAGCAACTAGTCACCTTATTTTACTTATGCTAAAGACTATTATACCATGTTAAAAATTTTTATTGATAAGCCAGTTATCGCTACTGTGGTTTCCATCATGCTGGTCATTCTTGGCGCGGTAGGTCTGATGGATCTACCTATACAACAGTTTCCGGATATAGCACCTCCAGTGGTTCAGGTTTCGGCCAATTATCCCGGTGCCAACGCCGAGACGATGGTGCGTGCGGTAGCGCCACCGCTGGAGGAAGCCATTAATGGGGTTGAAAATATGACCTATATGAGTTCCACTTCGAGCAACGACGGTACACTCATCATATCCGTATACTTCAAGCTGGGCACAGATCCCGACCAGGCCGCTGTAAATGTACAGAATCGAGTTTCATCTGCTACGGGATTGCTTCCTCCAGAAGTTGTCCAAGCCGGTACTACCACCCAAAAGGTACAAAATTCGCTTATTATGGCGATTAATTTGATGAGCGATAAGCCCGAACTATACGATGCAACATATCTGACCAATTATGCTCAGATCAACATCATTCCGGAGCTAAAACGTATACAGGGCGTTGGCCAAGTCACTTTTTACGGCAGTAATAGAGATTATTCGATGCGGATATGGCTCAATCCGGCGCAAATGGCCGCTTATAACATTACACCAACAGAAGTGATGGCCGCCGTCAAAAGTAAAAATCAAGAAGCGGCACCGGGAAGGTTTGGTGAGTCAAGCGACAGATCTTTCGAATATGTACTCAAATATGCGGGTAAGTATACTAGACCCGAGGACTATGGGAATATGATCATCAGAACAAATGGAGATGGCAGTATGCTCAAACTTAAAGATGTCGCCAAAGTGGAACTGGGCAGTTACACCTACAATTCATTAAATACCGTGCACGATAAAAAAAGTGTGCTATTCCAGGTTATACAGCTTCCTGGTACCAACTCGAGAGAAATACAGACGAAGGTTGCCGAATTTTTGAAAAAAGCTGAAAAAGATTTTCCACCGGGGATCAAGCAGCAGATACTCTACAATACCAAGGATATGCTTGATCAATCCATTGATCAGGTAGAGCATACACTTCTGGAAGCCTTTATTCTTGTTTTTATAGTTGTATATCTATTCCTGCAGGATTTCCGGTCCACACTGATTCCGGCCATTGCAGTTCCCGTGGCTGTCATAGGTACGTTTTTCTTTATGTCCGTATTCGGGTTCTCTATCAACCTGCTCACCCTATTTGCACTCGTACTGGCCATAGGTATAGTCGTAGACGATGCCATTGTCGTTGTTGAGGCTGTACATTCCAAACTGGAAAATAAAAATATGACAGCCAAAAAAGCAACGATGTCCGCGATGCACGAGATTACTGGTGCCATCATTTCGATTACTTTGGTTATGGCAGCAGTATTTCTTCCCGTTGGCTTTATGAAAGGGTCCGCAGGTGTGTTTTACCGTCAGTTTGCCTTTACTTTAGCTATTGCAATTGTTATTTCTGCATTGAATGCTTTGACCCTCAGTCCCGCATTATGTGCCTTATTGTTGAAAGATGTCAATCATGGTCATGCAGAAGAGCCCACAAATTTTAAACAGCGTTTTTTCTACGCTTTCAATAAAGGCTTTGAAAATGTAACAGCTAAGTATGTTGTAGCAGTGAAAAAGCTGATCAAGTTTAAATGGGCAAGTCTCGCTGGGTTAGCGCTTGTTGTTGTAATTACGGGCTGGCTTATTCGTCGGACTCCGACAGGTTTTATACCGTCAGAAGACTTGGGTTTTATTGCAATTTCGGTCAATCTTCCCCCGGGTTCGTCCATGAATAGGACGCAGGCAGTCCTTGATGAGGCGGCCGATAAGGTGCGGGATATGAAAGCGAAATTTGCATTCAATGAAGTAGCAGGTTTCAATGTGTTGACAAATTCCACCAGTCCGTCATCCGGAGTAGCCTTTTTCAGGATGAAAAAGGATGGTGAGCGTGGATCGATGAACGATGTCTCTGCTAACATTGCTGAAATTCAAAAACGGCTCAATACAATAAAGGGAGCCCAATGCTTTGTGTTTTCTTTTCCTACCGTTCCTGGATTTAGCAATGTGGATGCGCTGGATCTGGTCCTCGAGGACAAAGCCGGCGGCAAGCTGGATAAATTTGGTGGTATTGCCAACAAATTTATTGCCGAGTTGAGCAAACGCAAAGAAATAGCTGTCGCATTTACCACTTTCCGTGCAGATTATCCACAGTACGAGATGATTCTAGACCACGAAAAAATCGAACAATTGGAGGTGGATGAAAAAGATGTTTTGGGAACAATGCAATCTTTCTTCGGCAGTGCGCAAGTTTCCGATTTCAATCGCTTTGGTAAGTATTATCGGGTCATGGTACAGGCCGATAAACAGGAACGTGCAGATCCGGCTTCGATGAACGAAGTCTATGTCAAGAACAGATCTGGCAAGATGGTTCCCGTAAAAACAATGGTCAGTTTGAAAAGAGTCTTTGGTCCAGAGGTGATTACACGATATAACCTTTTCAACTCGATCGGTGTCAATGCTGTGCCCAAAGCGGGCTTTAGTACCGGTGACGCTATCCTCGCTGTCCGGGAAGTCGCAGCTGATGTATTGCCATCAGGTTACTCGTATGAATTTTCGGGAATGACTAGGGAAGAGATCTCGTCCGGGGGCCAGTCCGTGATTATTTTTTCGCTCTCTCTACTATTTGTTTATTTCCTGCTGTGTGCCCAGTATAACAGCTATATCCTTCCTTTGGCCGTAGTTTTTTCAGTTCCAACAGGCATCATTGGCGTTTTTGCAGCTATCGGAATTGCAGGCATTGACAATAATATCTATATCCAAGTGGCACTGATTATGCTGATTGGGCTACTTGCCAAAAATGCAATCCTGATCGTCGAATTTGCGGTACAGCGCAGACATGCAGGGCTTACATTGCTGCAGGCAGCATTAGAGGCAGCCAAACTGCGTGTCCGTCCTATTATTATGACCTCAATCGCATTCGTTGCCGGTATTTCCCCGATGATGCGGGCCACTGGACCGTCCGCGATGGGAAACCATTCGATCAGTATAGGTGCTGCCGGCGGAATGATCAGCGGTGTCATTCTGGGATTGTTTATCATACCGGTGCTCTTCGTTGTGTTTCAGGCCCTGCAGGAAAAAATCTCGGGTCGGAAAACACAACCAGCTGCAGTGATTCAACCTGCTATCGAAGCCTAACATATAAAAGAGACAATTTATGAGCTATTTAATTAAAAAGTATCGTCAAATTATTCCAGTAATTACATTACTGGCTACCTTGGTTGGCTGTGCGATCACTAAAGACGTCCAGCTGCCAAAACCGGAGCTACCTGCGGCTTTCCGTGGCGAGACCCAGAAAGATACGCTGGGTATCGCTATGCTGCCCTGGAAGAGTTTTTTCACGGATAAAATGTTGCAGGTATTGATTGATAGTACCCTGAAGAAAAACTTAGATATGCAGGTCGCGCTGAAAAATATTGAATCAGCACATCTGCTTGTGCGGCAGTCAAAGTGGAACAATCTACCTGTTGTTAGTCTCAATGCAACGGTAAATACGAGTAATCCGTCCAATTACAGCCTTAATGGGATGACGGCAAGCCAGTTTTTAGGGGCCAATCATATCGAGGATTATTCCTTAGGAGCGAGTCTGTCTTGGGAAGCCGATGTCTGGGGAAAGATACGTAATACCAACAAAGTGGCGCTCGCAGCTTATTTACAAAGTGACGAGGTTCGTAAAGCCTTGCAGACCGATTTGATAATCAGTGTTTCAAAAGCTTATTATAATCTTCTCATGCTAGATCAGCAACGTCGTGTCGCAGTAGCGAATATGGCATTAAATGATAGTACTTTGCGTATCACAAGCGTTCAGTATAGGATGGGGCAGGCAACCTATCTGGCTGTCCAGCAAGCCGAGGCACAGCGACTGGCAGTGGCGGAGCTGATCCCGCAACTCGAAAAGGAAATCATATTGCAGGAGAATGCGCTACATGTGCTTGCTGGTGAATTGCCGGGTATACAGCAGGGGCGTACCATGCTCGATGAGATTAAATTTCCGGAGCAGCTCTCTATTGGTGTGCCTATTGATATGGTTCGGCGACGACCAGATGTCCGGAGCCGCGAGCTGGACTTGGTGATTGCGAATGCAAAAGTAGGTATCAGCAAAGCACAGATGTATCCTGCATTTCGCATTACTGCCGCAGGCGGAGTGGGGGCACTGAAAGCAAGCGATTGGTTCAATATTCCTGGAGCACTCTTTGGTACTGTGGGCGGAACTATCCTACAGCCATTACTTCAACATAAGGAACTTAGCACACAGTATAAGATAGCTGCTATTGAACGAGAGAAAACAATTGTTGCATTTCGAAAAACAGTCTTGGGAGCGGTTGGCGAGGTCTCCGATGCCATAGTGAAGATCGAGAAGCTGAAACAGCAGCAGTACATTACAACCAAACGTGTCCACACACTTCAGCAGGCAACAGCAAATGCCAATACCCTTTTCGTGAATGGCATGGCAAATTATCTCGAAGTGATTACAGCACAGGTTAATGTATTGCAGAGCGAACTTGACCTCGCATCTGTCCAGCGTCAGGAGCTGTCTGCCATTGCCGACCTGTATCGCAGTCTGGGTGGTGGAGTAGAATGATAGGACAAAAATCACTTTTTATAATAAAAAACAATAATGATGATACAAGAAGAATTAAGAAATCAAACCGCCTCTCCGCACCAACAACTGGAGAAATTGATTGTCGCCAGATTAAAGTCGATCCGTAGCAATGCGGAATACGCAGATCTGTTGAAAATATTTTATAGCTATTTCAAAAATTTAGAAGAAGCCATTGCTCCCTATATCACTAAGAATATATTGGCAGATTATCCCGAAAGGCGACATGCTGTTAGCCTTGCTGAAGATATTATAGGCCTTGGTGGAGATCTGAACGAACTTACCGAAGTTCCCGTTCCTCTCATCGATACTACGGCAAAGGCACTCGGTGCACTTTACGTCATGGAAGGTTCCGTCATGGGGGGAGCGGTTATTGTTCAAATACTTGCAAAATATGGAATAACTGGAGGAATCTCTTTTTTCTCAGGCTACGGTTCAGAAACAGGTCAGAAATGGAATACCTTTATTGATGCTTTGGGTGCAAATATTTCGGAAGAACATGCTGCAGATGCCATTTATGCGGCACGAGAAACGTTTGCCCGATTTGCTGATGCATTTCAAATCTGATTATCTATGGTGTCCCCGTTGTTTTTTGGTGTCAGCGGGGCGCCATTTAAGTATTCTAAAAATATGTGTTATGATTGTTATGATTTTTTTCCAAAAGAGATTAAGCTTAAAAATAGAAACCCTTGGAAGCCTTGGTCATCTTTTCGACTGTTTTATTCTCGTTGGGAATGACGTTGAGGTACTCGACGAGTTTGCTCTTTACCTGGAAAAGATGGATAAAACTGTTTATATCTGCTCAGAGATAGATGAAGTAGCACAGCTAATCACAAAAGATGTAAAAGGCCGTATTTCTTAACAAATGGTAATGGCAGCTTGCTGAGATCATCCGAACTTTATAAATAAAAGGAAATGAAAAATCAGCAAGTATTACTGACCGGAGTTACCGGTTTTTTAGGTGCACATACGGCCATTCAATTGCTCAATAAAGGCTATGAAGTGATAGGTACACTACGGAACAGAGATCGCATCGCATCTATAAAAGAGGTGGTTGGCCAGCATACCGGTCATTTGGATAAGCTGCACTTTGCAGTCGCAGATTTAAACGATGCAAGTATCTGGAACGATCTTGCAAAGGGAGTGGACTTTATCCAGCATATTGCATCACCTTTCCCAGCAACACTGCCCAAGAATGAGGATGAATTAATCGTACCGGCAAAAAACGGTACGTTAAATATTTTGAGTGCCGCCGTAGCCAACAATGTTAAGCGGGTTGTGATGACCTCTTCTTTAGCCGCTATAGCCTATGGTAGACAAAATAAAGAGCCCAACAAAATTTTAACGGAAAACGATTGGACGGATATAAGCAGCAAGAGCGATCTGACACCCTATTATAAAAGTAAAACCATCGGCGAAAAAGCAGCGTGGGACTTTATACAAAAAGATGCTAGTCCGCTGGAATTGGTTACAGTATGTCCAGGGGCTATTTTGGGACCGGTGATCGAAAGAGATTATGGTATTTCTGCAGAGATCGTTGTCGCCTTGATGAACGGAAGTTATCCCGCTTTGCCCAAGATCGGTTTCGATCTTGTCGATGTCCGTTCTGTTGCAGATCTCCTTATTTTGGCCATGGAAAGCCCTGTGGCAGCGGGCAATAGGTATATCGCTGCCACAGGGTATTTAAAGCTCAAGGCTGTTTCGCTCATCCTTAAGGATCATTTTCCGGGACGTAAAATTCCTACAGCAGAATTTCCTAACTTTATAACAAGGATGCTGGCGCAATTTCGCCCCGAGCTCAAACCGGTTTTGTTGGAGATGGTTAGGAGGAAAACAGATCTCAGTAAAGCGCAGAGAGAACTGGGATGGAAGCCCATTCCTGTTAAAGAAGCTGTGATCTCCTGCGCAAACAGTCTATTGGAACTACAAATCGTAAAATAATGGAAAAACTTAAGGCTGCACTTGCTTTTGGAGGAATACTTGCAGCAAGCGATATTGATTTGCTTGCCGCAAGTTTTAAATTACGTCAGGTAAAAGCAGGAACCTATATCGAAGAGCTGCATGAAGTAGCCTCTGAGATTCTCTTTGTTGAAAGCGGTGTGTTACGTTTGCTAGGTGTAGACGCATCGGCCAACGACATTACAAAGCATTTTATCAAGAAATATCAATTTTTTGCAAATCTTGAAAGTTATTATACCAAGCAGCCGGCGACAGAGGCTATTCAGGCAGTTGTTGCCAGCAAAATCTATACGATAGCTTTTTCAGCTTTTGAAAGTTATTTTCAGACCATTCCAAATTTATATGTTTATTTTAAAACCCTTAGTGAGGCTTCATTACTTCAAAAAATAAAAGATAATGATTTTCTGAATTATGGTGATGCGAAAACGAAATACTTGGAACTGTTGCGACGTTACCCAGCGATCGTTCAACAGGTTCCACAGCAATATATCGCTTCTTATCTCAAGATAACGCCGCAGTCCTTGAGCAGAATAAGGAAAGAGCTCGCTTAAATGCGATTAAACAATTTCCTCCAAGCGATCCCAATTTATCTTCTCCAGTCTTACTTAAAAATTTTCTATTTCTTGTTTTACAACTTCAGTTGCTTTCTTTAAAGACGAGATGTCAAATGAAAATAATACATCCCACTCTATTGCGCCTTCGTTTCTGTTTTTTTAAGGTATGCAACGTTATATTTCTTTTTGATTTGTAGTGGAATAAATACAGTATCTCTTCCTTTGACCTGATTGAGATAGCCTGTAGAGTCTTGCTGGCTATGGCCTACTAAGCCCAGCAATTTTTGGATACTGAGACCGTCGGGCATAAAATCTTTGTCGTACGCATTATAAAGCGAGTCCTTGATGAACCATTTCTTTTCCATAGGAGAATTTACTAAATTCATACATCGCGTTTTTTGTTTATGATACAGTATTTAACAGACGATCAAATCAGAACAAGGCTTAGACTGGGAAAATCTGTAGAGCAGTGGCTGGATGATGTCCAGGAAGATGATTATACTATTCTTAAATGGTTAAGTATTGATAAGGAAAACGACGAAAGTTTTTCTGTAGCCTATTTTGAATGCTTTGATGAGGGGAATGAAGATTTCATGGATATCTATGCGTTTTCATTGATTGATCCTGATGAACCTTTTGGCGTAATTCATACTTTTCCTTCAATCGTTGATGCGTTAGAATTTGCCACATTCACCTATAAAGCATCTTCTCATAGATATATTTCCACGGGAATGATTCAGGAAGAATATAGGGATTATATTAAACGCTAATTTTATCATCATATTCAAGATCTATTGATTTAAGGAGGGAAGAAAGTAGGAAAGTTGTTCCAATATAATAATGATGAAAGACCAAGATTTATTTATTAAGGAATTGATCGATTTGTTTCCGAGTTTGGAAGAGGAGCTTTTAGATGAAGATTACAGGGCGTCTATTACCTTTCAAATGGGCAGTTTCAAGCGATTTATGCAGGAAGCGATAGCTAAAAATGACGGGGATAAGTTCGATGCTATGGTAAATTTTATAACGAAGAATTTGCCTTTAGTTGATAAGCGGGTTCAAAATGCCATTTATCTAAGTTTTTTGGGTAAATTGGATTTTTCCGAAAAACCCCATTTAAAAAAACGGTTAGGACAGGATTTAGGTAAGGCCTATACTGCTATAGATAATTACAATAATGCTCCAGCTAATGATGAGGTAAAGAATTTTTTGAATAAATAAGAAACATCGCGGCGCTGATTAAAAAATCAAATATGCAAGATTCAATTATGATAAAAGACGCACTTTGGAGCCAGTTTGGCGCTAGTTTAGACATGCTTCAAAATGCGATCCATATGTGTCCCGATGAACATTGGGATACAGCATTAGATTTTTGGTATCTGTCTTTCCACTGTATCTTTTGGACAGATTATTATTTATCTGTAGAACCCAATAAATTTGAGCCACCAAAACCGTTTACATTTTCAGAATTTGATCCGACGGGCAAAAAACCGGACCGGACATATACCAGGTCAGAAATTCTTGCGTATTTGGAGCACTGTAGACAGAAAGCTAGAAAGCATATAAGAGAGTTTACACCGAACAGAATGAATGCACGTTGGATCAACGAATCTAAAAACTTTTCTTTCCTTGAGATTCTATTGTATAATATGCGGCATATTCAGCATCACGTTGCACAATTGAATTTATACCTTAGACAGACTATTGATCGTGCTCCGGAATGGGTATCTCAGGTGAAAGAATAAACCAGTGCTAAGGCCGGGGTTCATTCCATTGAGGTATACCGATAAACATATCATTTACAAATTTCTCTGTATACGATTGCATTCCGGTTTCCTCCTTATCAAAGTAGGCCTTTATTTTTGAGCATACTTTAGGGTTGTAGCATAACTTGACGCGGAGGTTTTCGATCCATTCGGTCCGTATAACAATGGTAATTAATTTTTTCGTATCTCTGGACAAGCCGATTACGGTAATATCTTGGCACATCCCAGCATACCAATCGATAATATACACTTTGGTGCCCGGACTAAACTGTTTCGTACCATAGCGAGTTTGCAGTTTCCCTTGACCATAGCTAATTTCCTGTTTGATGTTAGCCACTAATGTCCATAATGGTATCGATTCTAAATGATCCATATCAATTCAGCTCTATTTTAATCCGATAAGACTGCCCTCTGCTTCAAATACTGAAAAATAATCGGCGAACAGGCATAGACATTTATGGTATTGAATTTATACAAAGGGTAAAAACAATAAAGCGCCCCAATTAAATTAGGACGCTTGGCTAAATGCTATTTATTTAACCGGCTATACTAATATAGCTGTAATAGTTCATCATACCAAATCATTTTGGGCAGATCTAATCAGGAGTATTCTGTGACTTTTATAGTTTTACAGAATATAAAGCCCTGACTTTTAGGTGTCTCCTCGCTATAGCTTAAACGGCTGTTCTTTTTCTCAGATAGCGGCTTCCATCTACTTACTTTTGCGATATGCTTTAAAAGAAAAGAATATGGAAAACCAATTTTTAATTAAGAACACGATGACAGATATGCGTGCATTATCTGCAACTGAAATCACAGCATTGCAAAACGGTACCTACGATGGGGTGGAGTTGTTAGGGTATTACGAAAAAGGAGATACAGCGGCACCGATTATTTATTACTTAGCTCCAATCAGTCCCGATCCTGGAGCCGATGATGGTGGTCGTCAAGAGGTTCATTTGCGATAATGAGAGTTAAACGTAATGTTTGGGATTATAAAAAGGCAATTTCTAAATCGCTGAGAAATTGCCTTTTTGAGTTACCTCTTTCGAGGAGAGTCATGTTTTTTAATTAACCCAGCCCTCATATTCTTCTCTGATTTTGCTTACGTTGATTTTTATATCTCCACGAACAATAAATTTTAGCTCATAAATATTTGTGTAAGTATTTGATTTTCCTTCGCTGGAAAAAGTTAGATTTTTGGAGATTAACTGTCCATTTTCAACTGAATTTAAGACATAATAATCCTCTGTAGTCCATCCGTCATTTGGATTCTCTATAACATTATGCTGAAAAATAATGGTAATGATATCTCCGTACTTTGCCTTCCTTATTATTGGGGCTTTCAATGGAGTGTCTGATGAATATGTGACCGTATATTCTTTGCCATCATAAGGATTAGCTGTGTTTCCGTTAACTGTTGCTCCCCAATTTGGTGGATATCCCATTCCGTTTTGGCCCAAAAAGATGATAAATGGCTTTTTGTTATCTTTCCAAATATATACTTGCGCACCATAATTCATTGTAAATCCAGTGTCAATGTCTAGGTTAATGGGAAATGTAACAATATAGTATTCTCTATTGTCTTCAGTTTCCTTCCATAGATTAGTTGGATCACTTTTTATTTCAGTTTTCCGATTTGGAGGAAGTGGCAGAGCTTTATTCAATATTACCTTGGGTGTTAGATAGTCTCTATAGACCTCTTGGAATTGTGGTTGTTGGTAAACTTTTCTAGCTATGCCGATTATTTCAGTATCCTGTGCCAAAGATAATAACGGAAGAATCATTATTAGTATCAGACTGTAGTGTTTTATTTTCATATATTTTCTTTTTAATTTGGACTATAGGTGTAAGTTCTAGATTCGGCGTCAATTGAATGACCTCCTTTAATCCAGTACATACCATTTGGGTACATATCTCCCACATAATCTATGATAATTATATCAAACCTGGTGTTTATTGCAAATTTAATGTCTGCTTCCGAAAAACCAGCAGGTCTAACTAAATCAGATGATACATAAGTCAACGGTGTATGCGTGTGGAAAAATGATACTGGAACTGAGTTTTGAGGTGGTTCAGGGTTGGTAGGCTGAACTGCTCCATTGGTGCCGCTATTACCCTGTACATATTTCCCAACGATCTCTTTTCCAGTTGTATATTCTTTCGTTACTTTGTTGTAGTAAATCCAGAATCCTCTTTCTCGGCGCCCTTTATCTTTTGAAACATCATCTTTGGTAGATTTCCAGACATCATTCATTTTCTTGGTTACTATTGGATTTTTTAAAATGTTTTCCGCCTTATAGTAATCTGGCTTTATTGCTGGCGGAGCAAAAGGATTTTGTTGCTGTTCTTTTTCGTACTGTTCGACAACTTGAGGATTCAACATGTCTTTTAACCACCACCAATTTGTTTCTAAATCTGGTTTATTGTAGTTAGGATAGACAATTACTTGCGGTAAATCGCCTCCGTCTATACAGTTTCCATATTTCTCTGGTTCGAAGCAATCCCAATATCCACCAACCGAAGCCTTGAGTTTTATTGGTGTCCTCATTTTCGCGAATTTAGACTCGCCTGTTATCTTATTGGTAACAAACTTAAAACTGGTCCGCTGTTGTTCATTGTTAAGGACGACTCTTTTTTTGAATTCACTAGGTAAATTTTTTCTGTAGTTGCCATAGCTATCAACAATCATGAAATCTCTATCTTCAGCTTTTTGATTTGCAACCAGATATGAATTAGCTTTATCAAGCGGGATTAAAATAATCAGTGAGTCGCTTTTAATTTTTTGTACTTTGTATTTATCCCACTGAGGGTTTGCATAGTTTACCTTATAATTAACCGTACCGCCGTACCTTTTACTATAGTTTTCTTTCGCATAGCTAATTAGTCCTTGCACCTTTGTACTTTGGCTATTTCCGCCAGTTTCATCAAAAATCTGCTTATTACAAGATGAAAGAATACCTACTGCGATTACGGGAAGTAGTATCGAAAGTGTGTAAATATTCGTATTAAAGTGTCTAGTTTTTAATAAATTTTTTATTTTTATTTCTTTTAATAATGATACTTGCCTTAAAGCAATAAATACTGCGCCTAAAATATCAATTTTATTTCTTTTCATTATTAGGTGATTAAAGTTTGTAATGGCGAGTTGTTTTTTAAGTCTTTTAAAGGTAATTTTGGCTTTTCTTTCATTAATAGTGTGATTAAAGTGTTGATAAAATTATATATTGAGCAAATATATTTAATATATATTACTATTTAAAATTATTTTAAATAAATATAATAAAAGTGCGTGTGAATAATTATTCTAGTCAGAACGGAGATCTGGTCATTTTTATACAGAAAGATTGGATAAGGAAAAACTGTTAATTTTAAATCAGGTATTTACGACACTCATCAAGCCAACGAAGCCTTTTTTTAAATGGGGGGTACAATAATAATTATCTGTAATAGAGGTTGTAACGTTAACTGTGTCAGAGGAATAATCCAATAATATTATTTATATTCAATTATCCAAACGACATGGTCATAAAAGAAAAAGACCCATTCGATTTTTCGATAGTGTTTGTTTTTAAAGGAAATAATGGCAAATACGTAACCAGCAATAACGGTACGGCCAATATGCTTTGTGACCGTGCTAAAGTAGGAAGTTGGGAACGTTTTGAAGTGATCAGTGCCGGTACAGGCAAGGTGTAACTGAAATCCATGAGGAAATATGTTTCTTCTGAAGATGGGGTTAAGGCTATGATCTGTAATAGAACAACTGCTTCAGGTTGGGAGGCATTCGACTGGATTCCCAATACAGACGGTACATTCTTCCTAAGGGGGCAAACGGCCGATATGTACGATCGGGTGGGGGGACGCACCATATGACTTGCACAGCCCCTGAGGCTCGGAGCCGGGAAAAATATACGTACCAGTAGACTGCGTACAGCTATTTAAATTATAAGCTTTCGCTCGGATGTAGCCAAATTTTAAACATAAGTTACAATGTAAATATGTAAAGCAATGGGATAATTCTGACGACATTAACATTAATATACCTTCTTAAATTATCTTTGTCTGATAATTCGAAAATACAGCTTTTAACCATATAGACTTACCATGCTTCGGTTTCCAAGAATCCGTCAAGTTCCGCCGGAGCTGGTAAGTTCTCTTTTATTCCTCTCGTTTTCCGTCACTAATTTTACCACTAAACCAAAGGATTGGGTTTCTAAAGATCACTCACATCCGATATGCTCCCCACGATGGGGAGCCTGTTTGATCCCAGTTATTTTAGGGAAAATAAACAAGAAGTAGCTCGTTCGGCATACGATATTATCCGGGATCATCTTGGGTACAGACTTTATATAGAGCGCGATAGCTCAGCAGCAAAGCGTCGTGGAAGCTAGCTCTATCTCTGCCGGATACTATAAAAAGCTTGTTTCCATTTTGTTATTTGATACTGATTTAACAAATATTTCTTTCTGTTTTAAAGATAGAAATCCTGGATGAACTTCTGCAGTATATGTTAATGCCAAAAATACACTTTCGTATTTACTGTACGTTCCGCTCTCTTTTAAAATACAATTGAAGGTTATATGGTATTCAGATTCGGAATCACTGTTAAACTCTAACTTCAACTGGAATAGCTACTTTAGCTGCAATTATATTTTGTACAGGGGTATAAATATCAATTTCATTATTTGGCGACGAGATACTAATGATTAGACTATATCGAACAGTTTTTTCATAACGTTTCAGTTTTTTGCGGGTTTTCCACCAGCAAGTAGTTGGATATACCGCGATCACATTTCGGGTTGAAAGGTCTGCAGCTGTACCTTCCCAAATGTCTTTGTGAACAGAACCTTTATTTCGAAGTTTTTCTCCAAGCCCCCAATTTCGTTCCTGTCCTTCTCTTTGGTAAACTTCATCTCTTTCATCTGCACTTATTCTTTTTTTGAAAGCATTTATGCTCTCATTTACATCGATCATTTTAAATCTTAAAGCATGCGACATGTAATTATTTGCTTTTGCATATCTTTTGTTTCCGGGATTGGGTTCTACTAAATAAGAAAGCGTAACTGTCATTCTAACTGGAGTATTAAATAGCTCCGACAGCGCATCTATTGGCCACGGTAGATCGTAAAGATGGAATTTATCGGTTTTGATATCCCGGCCCTTTAACTTATAAGGTTTCAATTCAGCTTCACAAACTAGTGTAAGTGAATTAGAAGCACTTTTAATAGCTCTAGAAAGATTAGGAACACCATAGCCAACAGTCTGTAATAGCTTAGTCTTTTCGATGGGTGATAATTGGCCAATGGTTCTATTGCTTAACATGCTCGGTGTCCAGTCTGCAGAATGAACAATAAGAGCCCTTATCGTTTCCGGTCTAAAATTAGGATAGGCAATGTATAGTTGTGCAGCAAATCGACTAGCTAAGGCGGTTGCGGCACTGGTATCTCCAAATGATGTTAACCATTTTAGCGTGGTGCCACGCGATGTGCTTAACAGTTGCAGTGAATCAGGGCGTAATACTCCTCCGTATTGCAGCGCCTGATTACCTCCCTCCATCACAATATCTGGTTTTCTAGGCCATTCATTTGCCCAACTTACTGATGTCGTATTACAAGGAGACATTGCTCCACGCCTAGCTAATAATTCCGATTGTGGGTGAGCCGTTAGATCTATGCTATCTTTCAACGTATATGCTCCCACAGTTAAAGCATTAAATGCCTGGGCAGGGTCGTTTATACTATGGTCATCATTTATTATAGGATAGTCCTTCCGAACCTCTTCTAGTAAGTTTCCAGAAGAAACAATAAACAGATTTTTATCATTTATTTCTTCTGATCCGTATGAGAGCTTATCAATAGTAGCAGACCATAGTGATGGCGTTCCACAATGTTTATAGTGATCTGTAGAAACAGCCATGCAAATAGCTCGCTTATGAAGGGGATTCATAACTTCAGCGGCCGAAATAGCTTCTGTCGTTACAAATCCATAATTTTTAGGATCGTGTGGATTCGTATGGTCGATAATTTTTACACTTTCAAATTCATGCGAAATATTTACGGGTTGATTGCTTCCCATTACATCTGCCAAATCTCCATAAAGTATTAACCCTGCCATTGGTGTTCCGTGACCACTTATAATATTTGTTCTGTCTGCAACATGTCCATCAGGGAAAACTGTTAAAAGATTTCGTTGTTTAATATGAGGAGCAAGTAAAGGATTACCGTGATTGACCCCCGTGTCTAATAGACAGACCGACACGCTGTGTTCGTGTGAGTTGTTTGTAACCCTTGGTAAAAGATCATTGATCCAGTTGTTTTGGTCTAATCGTTCTGCGTGAATAAAAAAGTCTGCTAGATCTCGGGGTTTGCGTAACTCACCTAGGGAATCCAAATAAAGAAGGGCTTCCATTTGTCGAGCAGATCCTTTGATATAACCGACAGCGTGTTCTGGAAAGTAGCTCCACTGTAGACCAATTTGCAAGCCGTGTTGCATCATTATGGTTTTGCATTTTTTTAGATGCTCCTCATTGCCGTTGTAATCAAGCCAAACTTCCCACCAAATATCTATATCTCGGTCTGGAAATTCAATTTCGGGTTCATGCCAAAAAGCTTTTAGTGTAGCCGCTCGGATATCATCAATATTAGCAATAAGAGAATTGTTTTTGGGTTTTGGATCTCCTTTATCGATGCTTTGCCAAGTGTCTTTTGTTTTGAAACTATCTATTTTGGTTAGAAAGGCTTTAATGGATTTTTTGTCTAAATAAATTCCTGCTTCCTGATATTCAACGGTATTTCCGTTTTCGTCAGTTTCTTTACAAATTCGTGTAAATGCAATTCGGAAAGTAGATTTATCGTCAAACTTATCAATATCTAACTCAAATCCTATGGCAGATTTAAAAACAAGGTATACAAAATCTTGAGGTTGTTTTCCTTCACGAAAATCGGATACAGCTTCATCAAACCTTACTTTAACAAAATCTCCATGTTGTTGGCGATTAATATCACTACGAGCTAAAACTGTATGTCCACCTCGATTATTGGAGGTATAATTTTTTGCATCATAAAAATTTCCATCTAGTACTAGATGGGACAGGTTATTTTCTGGCATATTGAAAAAAGAATAAGTCCCTTAAAAAGGTCTTTTCCTTCCTTCTACATAATGTAGTATTTTTTCTTCACTCACATTTTTGTCGCCATAGACGAGGTAATCTTTCCATACATCACTTACAATACGGTGGATGTCTGCAAAGCTTAATCCGATGGCTTTATGAGTAACTTTTCTTAGATCTATAGTAGAGGGGAGGTCAAACCCAGTGAATTCTAAATCAAATAATTGGTATATATCTTCCTCATTAGGGAGAGGAAATTGGATAATATCATCAAAGCGTCTAAATAGCGCAACATCTAAAGTTTCAGGGAGATTGGTTGCAGCGATTATCAAACTTCTCGAATCATCTTTTTCAATCTGTAGCAAGAAGCTATTGAGTACACGTTTTATTTCGCCAACTTCATTTCCAGCCGAGCGTGAAGTACCAATACTATCAAACTCATCAAAAAGATATACAGCTCTAAAATCACGCATGGCATCAAATACCAGACGCAGTTTTGCAATCGATTCACCCATATATCTGCTAATCAACCCGTCGAGTCTGATGATGAATAGGGGCAAGCCCAGTTCACTTGCCAATACGTGAGCACTCATTGTCTTGCCACAACCAGGTGCACCAGTAAAAAGTAATTTTCTACGGGCAGTCAAACCATGGCTTTCGAGAATATCTATTTTACGTTGTTCATCGAGTACACGTTGGATAAAATTTCGTACATTTTTTGAAAGTACCATATCCTTGAGTTTTACCTCAGGACGTATGAGTTCTAGTAAATCGTCTAATTCTTTTTGAGCACTATTGACAGGAAGCTTTTTGATCAGGACAGACTCTTTACTTTTTGAAAGCTTGGCCTTGTCGATCATTTTTTTGAGCTCTTCGGCTAGGGCAGTATGTCCTTGGCGTGCTTCGGCGGCAGCTATTTGCATAGCAGTGGCATAGAAACGACTTTCGTCTCCTTCGCCAAACGAACGAATCAAGCTCTTTATTTGTTCCAATGCTGCCATTATGCTGTACTCAAAAATTTTTGTAAATATAAGGTTATATAATCAAAATAGGTGCCGATTTAAGGCTTTACTTAAAGATAATCAAATTTATCGAGTGACCTAAACCATTTGTAAAATAAAAAATGTTAGGTACATATCCTCTCAGGAATTTTAAACTAAACTTAAATTCAAAAGAAACTACTGATAGCAATATATCTTTTCAGAACTTGTTTTTTGTGAAATGCTCTTTTAAAAATTTCTGCAAGTCGCTTTTTCTATTCTTGGATATTCTTTTTTTAATTCACTTTTTAATGTGTATCCTATCTGTAATTCAATTTTTTTGTTTGAATTATTTTTAAAGGCATTTTTTATCTTAAATAAATTTGTGCCCTTTTGTGGCTCAAAAAGTTCCTCGCTAATATGGATGTAACTTGTATTACTTTTTTGTTCAGAAAAAGATATAGATATGTATGCAATTTGATCAACAATATTGTCATCAACAAATTTCAGAGATAATTCAAGTGTATCCGATTCAATATTGGTCGGGCAATTGAAAATAAATTTATCAGACGTCCCAGAGTACGTAGTTCCTTTTCTTTTTTCTAAAATGCTGTTATTGAGTTTTTTATTGTATTTTTGAATTGATTTTAAATCCTCAGTATTATTGATGACCTTGCGTCCTATTTCACTCTTGGTTTCTGTTTTTGAACCAATAATCTTCTCGATGCTTTCTATATTGTTTTTATATTGAATAAGTAATTCATTTTGTTTTTCAATGCTATCAATAAATTTTTGATTTTGTTTTATCAATAATTTTAGTTCATCTATACTCAAGCTATCTACATGCTTGTTAGTATCAATAAAAAAATTAGTTTCGATTAGCTTTTTGATATTCCTATTCTCTTCTTTAAAAATATCGTCGTAATATAAATTTATGGTTATTGCAGTAGTGAGAAATAATCCAACTAAAATTATAACTAAATATCTGTATTTTTTGATTTTAGTAATATTTTTTGCAGTAATGAAAGTATACAAGGCTATTAACAGCGTCGCTATAGCCGCTATTATATATAAGTAATAAATGCTAGTCATTGTTAGATTCTTCTATATTTTTATTATTTCTCTTTAACATTGCTAATAATGTCCCGCTCCAACTTATTCCAGCAAAGATTGAAGACTTTAATGAGCTTGGATCTAATAGTACATATGCTAATAATGATCCTATGATCGGTAAGATCAAAAAATCAATTCTTATGTAAAATGATTCCGATTTATTTGGTATGAGTTTTTGAATAAAAGGTATAGTGCCTTTAAAATCGTCGTTGTACAATGATAAGAGATGCGTACATAATGCACCTATCCAAGTCTGGAATAATATTATTCCATTAAAATCGTTAAACAATTCCAAAATATAGTTGCTGAATTATATAGTAATATTATAGCTAAAAAATAATTGGTGACTAAGTCAATAAAAAATTAATGTTCAAATTGATAAAGCCAAATTTTTAATTGCTAACATACAAAAAATTATAGAATGAATTATAATATGTGTTGAATAAATAGTGATGCAAAGTTATTCGAAATCTGATATGTCTCTTTCCCAATCTCGCTGATGATATTGATATTTGACTTCACTCACCTCAACAACTTCTGCTTCATCAAAGGTATAATCCATATTTGTCGGATTAAAAAGGACAGGATTTTCTCCTTGGCCTACTGAGCTTGGAAACAAAATACCGTCAAAATCAAGCTTTCGGATGCCGTCAGCAATAAATTGTGTAATGTTATAGCCTTGACTCTCTGAAGGAGGAATAACTTTCTGAAGTAATTTTGTTAAGGTATTCAGTTGTTTAAAGTCATCCAGTTTTTCGTCACTGATATAGAAATTTAAAAATTGCCTTTCCGTTAAATCAAAAATTAAACAGTCTTATTTAAAATAAACTTATCAATTGAAACAAAGTCGCCCGGATGAGGTCTTATTTCAGAAATTGCAGGATACTTATCTGAGGCAATATATGAACAATTTTAGATATTCAAAATTTCACACTGTAATGTATTTATTTAAAAAAATAAAAATTATCAAAGAAAAAATAATTACAATGATTTCTCCAGAACTTGACTTATTTGAGTTTTAAACCAATTGGTACTACATAGCTGGTCCCCACTCAAATTTAAACCTTTGAGATAGGTACGGTCAAAACTCTTCTGATTTTTGTTATCTTTCTTTCCAGCCATATCAAAATATTTATAAAAAGATTCAAAATCGTTGCTTTGAAGACATTTTATTATATCGTCTTCTGGAAATTTATCTAAAAAAAACTTGTTTTCATCGTTTAACTCTACATAAGCACTTCGAGAAATCTTGTAATCTTGAATTATCGTCATTAACTTCAAATTTTTTTGCTTGGTAATTTCTTCTTTATAAGAATTTATATCGAAATCAGATTTTATTTCAATAATATTGTCAGGATGGAATAAATAATTTTCAAAACAATAATAACCAAGAACAAAATAATTTGGATATCTATTTTTCAATTTTTTTATTTCAGTATCAGTTAAAAAGTCCCTATCACGAAGGGCAAATTTATCTTGTTCGTTTTTAGCCGCCAAATAAACTGCTCTACAATCTTGAAGACCACGAAACTCTGTATTAATTAATCCAATTTGATTATAATGAGGAGCATTGTTACCTTCACAATAAATTATGCGACGAAATTCTTCTTTTGCCTTTACACTCCGAGTAATTATACGATTTAATGTGGTTTTCCATTCATCAGATTCTCCATTAAATTTTACAGCTGCGATCTCTTCAAAACTATTTCTTAATAGATTTTGCAAATCAGTATATTGAGTTAATACAACTATAGTATTAGGTTGTTTAAAACATTCATCTGTTTCCAAATCTTGTAATATTCTTTCTCCTCCATTCCTGTCGGGATCTTCACCGCTTCTTAGCGGAAGCTGCATATCAAGAATTAATACATCAAACTTTTCCTTCTCCAAATGGTCTAAAGCCGTTACCTGATCTTTGGCAAGCACAATTCTAATAAATGGAAAATGCAAAAGAAAGGAATTGATCTTCTCAATTTTATAATCCTCATCCTCAACAAGTAAAATTGTCAAAGTTATTACTACACTACTCATTATTTTTTAAAAATCTATTAATTAAAATACCAATTTCGTTTTTCCATTTATCTTGATTACTTACAAAATAAACCGTGTCCAAGTAAAACTCTGTGAACTCCTCCCTTAATTCAGCCTTTAAAGTTTTCAGGGTCTTTCCATCTCCATACATATCGTATCCTGTAATTACGATTACTTTAGCCTCTACATCATTTATTTCCATTTCAGCTAAGATAAGTCTACCAGCATACGTTTCGAAGCTACCTCCATTTTCCTCAGAAGTTTTTTCATAGATATGCATACTCATATCGAGTAAAACCAAATCATATTGGTTTGTTAATACTTCTTGTAAACCTGAGTGATAAGACCTGCACCATCTTATTTTGGAATGAGGCAACTCTAACAAAATAAATTTCTCTAAATGAGAATGCTTCAATTCATCATCTTCAATTATTAAAACTTTCATATTATAAGTCCATTTGTTTCAAAAGTCAAAATTAAACTTAACCTTCTTTCATTTATTTCATATTGAAAATCACTTCTAGTCCTTCCAAGATCGGATTGCAAAATCTTCTTTATTTTTGAAAATCCTGTCCCTTCTTCTTTACTTACATTATTATCTAATTTTAACCAATTTTGCTTTATTACTTCTAATCTTTCAGTTAAAACCTCAATATTTAAAGAGTCTGAAACATTATTTTGAAAATTGAGAACTATGAATTCTTCAGATTTTTTTATTTTCATATATGGTTGTAATTTATCCCCTGATAATAATGATCTTTTTATCATGTTCTCCAAAAAGTTTCTAAGGATATCAATAAAATGGTGATGATACTCACCGTATATTTTAGTTCCAGATATAATATCCGTAGTGATATCAAAATTATAACTTGGATTTATATTTTTAGTGATTTGAACACTTGTTTCTCCTATCATGGATAGTTCATAATCTCCCTCAAAACTACTATTCGCTCTTTGAAACCATTTTTCAATATTATTTAACAGTATTTGAATTTCAGTTCTACTGAAATTTACATTATATTTTAATTCATATATTTCACTATTTGAATTTAATGTTTCAAGAGATGTCTCGAGATTAGTTATTAGATCAATAAAGCGCATTTTTATATCTTCATTCAACTTTCTACGGATAATATCTAAACATAATTCCGTACGTTTCCATAACTCATTAATGCATAGTTCAATAAAGTCCTCATATCTATTTACTTTTATATATAATGTTATTAAATCTAAATCGGTGGTATAAGAATAATTAAAAAGCGCATTTGGTTTATCTTGTCTTTTTTCAGTTTTGCACTGAATAAGTTCCTCTTTTAAATAAGAAGAGATCGAGTCTATTTCTTTTGAAAATTCGGCTAACATAGATTGCAACCTATCCTTTTTTGCAGAACTCAAATTTAATTTTTCATTCCAAAACTCGTTCTCAGTGTATACACCGTCGCTCTGTGCTGTTACAAGATTTAATCTTTCAAATACGCTCCTAATATGATTGGGTAGTGTCCCATGCCTGATTCTTGTACTAAGGTAAGCATCTAGGCCAAATTCATTTGAAACCACAAAATAATCTCGTATTTCGAGAAATATCTTTTTAAAATCATCAAAAGCAGGGTTCCCTTTTATTGTAAGTTGGCCTTCTTCATCAAAATCAGCAACAAAAATCTTATTTACCTTAAATTCATTATTTTCGGCAAATTTTCTTAAATCGACAGTTCGATAAAAAAACTCTTTTGTAAGATATTTATCCGAGTTTGGCGTATTAAGTTTCGATACGTCTGATTTTGATTCTGGTTTTAGCAGAAGTTGTCTTATTTTTTCTTCATTTACATATATTTTTCCCTCGTCTATTTTACCAATAACCTTACTGATAGAGTTTTTTTGAGTAATAATTGCGATTTCATCATTATAAACTGTAGAATTTATAGAATCGAATTTGGCGAGAATTTGGCAAATTTTTATTCTCTCTTCATTAACTTCGTAAGAACTATTAAAATAACGAGATAATTGCAAGGATTCTGGAGAACAAACCGATTTTAAAAAAAATACCATTTTTTCTTTGTTAAAATTTTCCAAAATCGAGTTTAGTTCACTTGGCTTAATACAACCTTGCTCTTTTAAAAACAATTCATAAGCCTGTTTTATCCTAATTTTATCTTCACAATTTATCTTAAAAAAAATTGGAAAATCAAGCAGATTTTTGTCTAATGATTTTCCCTTAAATTTATCTTCAAGAATTCTTTTTAAAAGACTATCGGTATCCATTTTTCTCGTGAACTGAGGATTCTTTAAAAATGAGTCTACAAAAGATATTAGGCATTCATTTACATTTCCTAAGGCGAGATTTGAGCTATACACACCACTTAATACTTCGTATTCAACGATTGGAGACATCGGGAATTCTGCCAGCAAAGCATTAAATAAACTTAAAGACTTTTGATAGTTTCTTTCATTTAATAATTTCCTTGCTTGATAAAGCATAGCTTTTGTCAAAGGAACATTAGTATCTATTGGTATTTCACTTTCTAAACTATTTATCTGTTCAAATGTTTTAACTGTGATGCTGTTACAAAATAAATTTTTTAAATTTTCCAAGAAACAATTAGACTCATTCTTATCTGCTAAACTCTCAAATAAAATTGGGTTAATAAAATGAGAGTTAATTCTTGAATGAAATGTATAATCTATTATAGTACTCCACCCCAATTGTTCTTTAACAAACGAATATAATAGTATTCCTATAAAAGAATTATTAAAAGTATATGAATATTTAATCAATTCAACAAAATAAGTGTCACAATCTTCTGATTTGATTAATATGTTATAAAACGCTTCTGATAGTGTGTTTACTAAACTATCATTCTTTGTTATTTTTTGATAGTCTCTTTCTAATTCAATTAGACTTTTCGAATATAATAACGAAAATTCTAAAAAATTACAATTATTTAAAAGAATATCTCTAGAATTGACAATGAAATTGTTATAGTCTCCTGATGTATATTTATCTAGTGAATCTAAAAGGTATTGGTCATTTTTATCAATCTTTTCAAGTGGCTTTAGCAAAAGTAACATATTTAACAGACAGCTATCATTAATATTATTTGAAAGCGCTGTTATAATTTCAATTAAATATTCTTTTAAACTAGATTCTCTTTTCTCCAATAAATGCTGAAAAATCTTTATAAGGAAAAGATAACGATCTATTAGTGACGATCCACTTTCAGAATAGATAAGAAATTCAAAATTATCGTATGAGCTAATCGAAAAATAATTGCTTTTAAACCTTATAAAATTTCTAAAATCATTTGATAAACCATATTTTGATTTTGACTGAAAATCCTCCCACTTTGCAAAGTATTCATTATATTGAAAAAACGAGACTTTTGACTCAGCCTTATAACTAAAAAAGTCAGAAAAAGCTCTTACATTTGGATGGTTCTTCTCATCTAAAAGTAAATTTCTTGTCATCCAATTCCCTTCTGAGCCGTGTTCTAATTCATCCAAAATTAACCTGTTTTCAATAGACCAATATGAAATGCATACATTAGATTCAATTTGACCAATAATTGATCTAGCCTCTGAATAATCACCAATTAAAAGGTTATGACTAAACCTATCTTTAAGATATAAAAATTCTTGAATAATTTTCGAATTCTTGATAAAACCTAAAACCTGCCAATTAATTTCTTTTTCAATAGAAAAACTAAAATTTGGAATTACATTCCGATCTAATTCTTTATAGAGTTTTGGCAAGTTCTTACCACCATATAATAGTTTTTCGTAGAGACCATTAAAAACTTTTAACTCCTTAACAAAAAGTTTATCAAACTTGATTAGCTCATCTATTGACTTACAACTTTGTTTTATTGTGGAAATTAAGTACTGTTTGTCTTGACGACCATTAAAAATGGTCTTTTTAAAGGAATTTATATCCATATAATATCTTTCTCAATTGAGAATAAAAAATAAAAAACACAATTTCGGTTAAAAACCATGTAATATAAACATTTTACTCAATTCCTTAAAATTGGGACTCTAATGCCACGAATATTTAAATGGATTTTAAGTGAAGTTCAACAAAAAACTATGCAAAACACACCGTTTTGAAGCTTTTCAAAACGTTAGAGAGGAGGTTCCAAAACCGCCCTAAGGAAAGCAAAAAGCCGATTTACACAATTAAAAACCACGTTTTTAGAAAGGGATCCCGCTGAGGCTCGAACGTAGGACTCACTAATTAAGAGGCTATTTCCTTTTTCCTCAAGTACCTTAGCACCCCATCGATAGATTTTTTCTGTAATACACCCTGGAGGCTGCTGCACAGAATTTTCAGACACTTTTCAATGTCGCTAACTCTAAATTTAATACTCGATTCTGCTTTAAGATTATTGAAAATTTCTAGAGCACTCACTTGCCGGTCGAAATAGCCTTGTTCGATCCAAACTTTAAGAAGTTCAAGCAGAGGCTTATTAGTTTTTCGAGTACTTCCTTTTGGTGCATTTTTCTTCTTCCAGATAATGCGAGTGCCTTCTCCCTTTTCAGAATAAATAATATGAGAGAATCCTTTATAACCATCTTCATCAATAGCTTTTGTATGATAAAGATGAATATTTCCAGCTTTGGTACCATTAACTAGAATTTTTGAAAATGGGCATTGGAGGAGAAAGGGGAGAAGATCTAATTGATCTTCGTTGAAGCGATTTTTATCGCTCGGTTTTATAATGAAACTAAAGACGTAATTATTAGGTTTGCCAAGAAGAAACGAGAGTTCGTCATCGCGCATGTCTATTTCACTCAACCGTTTTATCACTTGGCAAATGATAACATAGTCCATGCAGGACATAATCACATCCGGTTTTTCCGCTTTGCGGATAGACGGTCTTTCAACAACTTCAATCAAGGGATCAGAGATTCAAGAGATCAGAATTCAAATGATATGTTGACTTTGCCACCCAATCCCTTTTCTACGAAGTCAAATAAAGTTTTTAGCGTGATGTTACCTCCGTTATTCTCAATTTTCGAGATATACTCACGTTTTTTGTCAATTAGTTCGGCAAGTTCGGATTGAGTAATATTTCTTTCTTCGCGGGCTTTTTTAAGCAGCAGACCAATTTTAAAAGATTCAAAATCTCGATCCAATTCATCTCTTCTTTCGGTGCTTACTTTTCCATAAACATCATCTTTAATATTTTCCCAGTTCTTAGTTTCCATTCTACCTCTTTGATTGTAATATTTAGCCATGATATTTAATGCTCTTTCGATGTGATTCTTTGGCATTAACCCTCTTTCGCTCTTATTTACAAAGGTAATTTAAAAGTTACTTTTTGTCAAGTTTTTTAAGCATTTCTTCTAACGTATTTTTCCCAAACACTTTTAATAACTTCCTTTTCATTAGCGTTTTTAGGAGAAAGATGTTGGTATAGCTCTTCTAAACTTTTAAGTTTCGCCGCATGTCTGGAAGCCTTTATTCCTTCCAATACTTTTTCCACAAAAACTGCGTCAGATAAGGACACAACTTCTTTATCCACCTTTTCGTGAGAATCACTTACTTCCCAATTATCAGGTGGTGTAATATCATTCAGCTTACACTCTACCTCTTTAGCTATGGACGGGTAGTCAGCGCTATTATATTGATCTGGCCTATTAGGATCTTCAATATTACCGACATAGTTAGGATTTCTTTCCAAATCAATTGAAAGTGCATATGGAGATTTTCCAGCAATGCATCTCCTGAGAGCTACAGCATTAGTAACATATAGTGAGAAACGATTGATTTTTTTCATTCCCCATTTTACAATAGATATCCTAAATACTATTGTGTAAAAACTATACGTAAATTTTGTAAAAATCGAAATATTGCGTATGTTTGTGTATTGAATAATGCCTGAAATTGGGTTATTCAAGTATTATATGGCTTTTGAAGCTGAATCTTGCCCCTGAAAACCTAGGAAATTTTCACTAAACGCAAGAGGAGGAGTTCAAAGCCCAATCTCTACCTTTGTAGCAAAAGGAGGGGTGGGCTTGCTCTTTTTCTCGTTTAGGGGCTTCCTAGGGCCTTCAGTGGAGAATGAAGTAAGATCCACCCCTTTTTTGATGGATATAACTTTCATATAGATCTCATTGCTAAATCGCCTACGATTATAAACTGAGCAATGATGAGAAAACAATTATTCAAAAACATTATCCGAAATCCGGAATAATTAATCCATTCTTCAGATTATTCTGACTTCACTAGCTATGGAGGATGTTTCGCCAATATTAAATGCCTTGTAATTTCCATTCACACACCTCTAGCTTCACTTATTAATAAATTTTAAATGGCCCACGGCCTAAAAAATAGCTGATTTCTATTGGCCTGGAATTGCTATGTATTCAAATCAGATTCAAAACTTAAAAAATGAAACACAAGCGCATTACCTGTTTACCCTTAGATATGGCACTTTATGAGATATGCCAACCGGAGTATAATCCGCTAAAAAACATTCAAACATTTTGGAATAGAAACTCTGTACAGCAGATTCGAGATAATATAATTGAGCTTCAATCAAATGTAAATTCAGAACAACTTTCTGAATTTTTATTAGACTTATTGAGAGCTCTTGCTGCTTATCTAAAAGCACATTTAAGCAATTTGGATTTGGGTCCGTTATTTCTTTCGGAAGTATTCGAAATGAGCAAAGAAGAGTTAAAGGCAACCCAAGTGATCTCAGATTTCTTTAATCGCGTATCCCAATCCAACGCCAATTCCTAAAATGATGAAAAAATTAAACTTACAATCCAATTGCAGCGTACTGATGTACACCCAAATACTAAAGATCACAGTACTTGTGATCTTATATCTTCTAGTTTTTCAATCTTATTTAATTTGCTTTTTAAAGGCATTGAAGAATACAACAATGCTTCTTACTTGCATTGCTGTATTTCATATGTTTAGTTTATCCGCTCAGACGCCCCGCAAGGATAGCGGGGCTGACGGGCTTCTAATCACACATCTCAAAATAGGGGATACGATCCCGCAGGCTCTTTGGGATTTGAAGCTTGATGTCGTCGGACATCCTACAGGAGTTCAAACCATAAGCTTACGTGATTACAACACTAAAAAGCTAATCGTCCTAGATTTTTGGGCTACTTGGTGCTCATCCTGCATAGCCGCATTTCCTGGTCTATATAAATTGCGGGACGAAATGGAGGATCAGGTAAAGGTACTGTCGGTCACTTATCAAGATCGCGCTGCCATAGAAAAATTCATCAACAAAAGTGAATTTATCCAATCAAGCGGACTGGCAGATAGATTCTCGTCCATTGTCAACGACAAGGTACTGACCAAGTTCTTTGAGAAAGACGCAATCCCATTTGTTGTATGTATTGATAACAATGGTGTCGTACGTGCATTAGCTATGCCGAGTGAGCTAAATGCTCTCGCTGTGAAGCAAATGATCAGAGACCGAAATGCAGTACCTGTAGCGGCCAAAGTGCTCGCATTTGACCAACCGTTGCTTCAACCTTATTATGATAATAAGATCAATAACTATTATTACAGCACCTTATTGCCCTATGGTCAGGGTATATCACAAGCAAGCAGTTTTGAGGTAGACTCCGTAGGTCAATTTAAGCATCTAGTTGTCCCCAACCTTAATATATTTATGCAATATGGTGTCGCGCTGCAAAATGCTGAAAATTATACTGCTGGCCTTTCCAAGATTCGTTCTAGACGTATATTAGAAATGAATATACCCGATAGTATAATCGACAGATTGGGAGAAGATCGGAATTTTTGGAAATATACCTACGAATCGGTCAGTCCGATTCTGTGGAATGATAACACCGTTTACAAAAAAATGGAAAGCGATCTCAATTTCTATCTTGGGATGAAAGGATCTTATCAGCTACGTGATGTTGAATGCTTGGTGATGCGGTGTACTGATCGTAAAAAGCCCAACCAAAGTGAGAAATTAGCTAAAGTACCAACGGTCATATTGAACGGTCTTGTGGAGAATGACGGGAGTTCTGATGGTAAGTTTTTGCAAAAGGCACAGCTTGGAAATGATAAGGCAAAGAATGCATTTATCGGAATAGAAATAAAGAATATCCCCAATCTGTTTAACCTGAGGTCTTTCTCGGTATTGCCCTTTATGGTCGATGAAACGGGGCTTGATGAAAGGATAGACTTATCGCTTCCCGATAATCTCAGCGATATAAACCAATTAAAACAGGTTTTTGCGGCACAGAGACTGACTTTATCGCTTGAAAGGCGCAAGATGATCATGTTCGTACTAACGCAGGATGGATTTAAAGACAGTGGCAGTGCAATGAAATTGACGCGCTACGGTTATGTAGCTAAGGGAAGAAAGGAGCAGATACGATGAAAAACTGTCTTTTAATTATGTTGATCTGTGTTGCACTATGTTTGAAAGCATTCGCACAGGGACAATCAGTCAGGGTTCAAGATCATGATACAAAACGACCTATTGCTGGTGTATCTATTCGGGATTGTGATGGAAGAGCCTTCGGTGCGACCGATGCACAAGGAGAGCTGCTACTGAAAGGAAAGATCAGCTGTCTTATTTTTCGACGTCTTGGTTATCACCCTGATACGTTATCGCTAGAATCTATAACTCGACACAGCTGGATAGTATACCTCAGACCTCAAGTAAATGAATTGGAAGAGGTACAGGTATCGACAGGTTATCAGACCCTACCCAAAGAAAGAGCAACCGGAGCTTTTGATGTGATCGGAAAGAAAGAACTGGATAGGCAGATAGGTCCTAATATTCTCAATAGATTGGATGGATTGAGCAACGCCATATTATTTGACAAACGTGGTGGCAATCAGAGTAATTTTATGGTCCGAGGCCTGAGTACGATAACTGAAACGATCAAAGGACCTTTAATTGTGGTGGATAACTTTCCTTATGAAGGCGATATCAATGATATTAATCCCAATGATGTGGAAAATATTACGGTGCTCAAAGATGCAGCAGCTACTTCCATTTGGGGGGCCAAAGCTGGCAATGGTGTGGTCGTCATTACGCTAAAGAAAGGGAAATTCGATATGCCGATCCATCTTTCCGTAACGAGCAATATCTCTTTCGTTGATAGGGAGGATCCTTACTACCGGTCGCAGGTAGACAATTCAACCTATATCGAGGCAGAGCGATTTCTCTTTAATCAAGGTTATTACGATAATACGCTCAATAATAAGATCTATAATCCTGTAGTCAGTCCCGTAGTTGAGCTGTTGAACGATCACCGAAATAAATTTATTGATGACTCGACTTTGGAAAGCCAATTGAAAGCAATTGCTCAGGGAGACTTGCGTGGAGATATGGCCAGATACCTGCGCCAAAAAGGAATTAATCAACAGTATAATGTGCAGCTGAGTACAGGTAGCGAGAAGCTAGCGTCTATTTGGTTGGCCGGATTTGATAAGGTACGGAGTAATATCGTTGGCAATGAAAATAGTCGGTTTACATTGCGTACAGAGCAGACATGGCGGCCGATTTCAAAATTGGTACTTACGGGAGGAATGCAGTTCAATGCAAATAAAGTTACCAACAATGGTATTTCATCCTTAGCAATCGGAAGTGCGGGGCTAGCTTATCCTTATTCGCGTCTCATGGATAGCAATGGCAATCCGAGTCGATTGGAGCAGAACTACAGAAGTCGTTTTCTGGATACGCTGGGTGGAGGGAAACTCTTAGATTGGTCGTATTATCCCTTGGCAGATCAGAAACTATTGGATAAGACGGATAATACGAATGTACTGAAATTTGATCTTGCAGCAGTATATGAATGGATAAAAGGGCTGCGGTCTGAATTGCGGTATCAGTATTTTACATCAAATGGACTCGCTCAGGATCGGATGGATCATAATTCATTTTATGTGCGTGATCTCGTCAATAAATACAGTCAATTAACAGGAAATGTAATCGAGCGCCCTATTCCACTGGGTGATATTTTGGATAGAACTTCGAATAGACAGTATGGTCACAACTTACGGGCACAGATTTCCTATGATAAACAATCTCGTTCTGGCGATCTGAATGTACTGATAGGAGGGGAAATAAGAGACAACCGGGGGCTTGGATATACCTATCGGCAGTACGGATACGATAATGATCTCAAAATATCCCAACCTGTTGATTACCGGACAATATTTACCTATTATGCAGGTCTTGGAAGCAATACGATCTGGTACAACGCTAATGATGAGCGTAATGTGGATCGCTTTGTTTCCGTTTACTTCAATGGATCATATAATCTGCTCCACAAATATACTATTTCAGCAAGTGCGCGTCGCGATGCATCAAATCTGTTTGGCGTAAATACCAACAATCGATGGAAACCGCTGTGGTCAGTCGGTGGTCTTTGGAACGTCGATCGCGAAAGCTTTTATACTTGGAAATGGATGCCAAACTTAACCTTACGGGCGACTTACGGAAAAAGTGGAAATGTAAACAATTCCGTTCCTGCACAGACGACCATAACTTATAATTCCAGCCCCGGCGTACTGGGAGGATTTACCAATGCGTATGTCAATAATCCGCCCAATCCAGATCTTCGATGGGAGGATGTCAGTCAGTTAAATTTTGGAATCGACTTTGGCTTAAAGCACAATCGAGTGACGGGATCGGTAGCATACTTTAATAAAAAAGCAACAGATCTGATCGCGATTGTGAATGTTGATCCCACTGTGGGCGTTGATTATTTAAAAAGAAACGCCGCAAGCCTGCGTACCCAGGGTTGGGAAGTACAGCTCAATACGCTGAACATCGATGCCGCGTTGCAATGGCGCACGACCTGGTTATTTTCTTCCAATAAAACTAGGATCATTAACTATAGCTATCGGTCCAACGTGAATGCTGATATGGTAAATTCGGGGCAATCGCTTACGCCAATAGAAGGTTATGCTGCTTATAACCTGGTCAGTTACCGGTTTATGGGCCTGACAGCCGATGCTGGCAATCCTCAATTTAGTGTAAATGGACAGCCCTATTCCAATTATGCCGATTTAAGGACCAAAGTTTCTCTTGAAGATCTGGTATTTCATGGATCTGCACTTCCTGAACAGTTCGGGAGTATCAGGAACACTTTTACTTATGGCGTTTGGGAAGCCGGTATTAACATTGCTTATCGTTTCAACTATTTTTTTAGAAGGGAATCGGTCAATTATTCCTCGTTATCCTCCAATATTCCGCTACACAGCGATTATTACAAAAGATGGCAAAAAACGGGTGATGAGTTGACGACTAATGTTCCTGCATTCAATTACCCATTGAATTCCAATAGCGATCAATTTTATATGAACTCCGACATTTTAGTGGAGAAAGGTGATAACATCACTTTGCAGGATATTAGCTTGAGCTACCGCCTGAAACCCAAACTGGGCTATTTCAAAAGTATTTCCCTACAGGCCTATGCCCGCAATCTTGGGGTGATCTGGAAGGCGACCAAACTAGATTTGGACCCAAATGGAATTACTATGCGGATTCCCTCGCAATTTTCTCTAGGTGTAAACGCTCAATTTTAATACGATGAAGACAAATGTAATTTCAGCCATCCTATGCTGTTTTTTGATGACATTAGTAGGATGTAACAAATTCTTGGATGAGAAATCCAAAAGTTCATTGGCAGTTCCTAAAACATTGAAAGATCTACAGGCTTTAATGGATTATGAGCTCTATACCGTACGCAGCTTTCCGATTGGGATGGATGTAGCCTCTGACTATTATTTTATGAACGATAAAGATGTGAAGAGTTTAGCCATAGAATTAAACGATAATTATCTATTAAACAATGAACAGACTAAGTTGACAGACTGGACCGAAAGCTACAAGAAAATTATGTATGCGAATATTGTTTTGGATAATATCGATCAGGCAGATTTGGACGGTATGTCAAATTCGGATAGGGATGTGGTCAAGGGAACGGCGTTGTTTCATAGGGGATGGAATTTTTTCTGGCTGGCACAGGAGTTTTCGCAGGCTTATGAAGCCGGTACTTCAAAGAATGAACTTGGTATCCCTCTTCGTACGACCTCCGATATCAATGTTAGCTTTCAACGTGCTAATCTGGAGGATACTTTTTCCCAAATCACAAAAGATCTTCGGGAGGCGGCCGATCTGCTGCCCAATCTGCCGCTTAAAAAAACGAGACCGTCCAAAGCTGCCACTTATGCTGTACTGGCCAGGGTGTTCCTCTATATGGGGAATGTGAGCGAAGCCTTAAATTATGCGAATCTCTCCTTAGCAATCCAAAAGGATCTTATTGATTATCGAACTGTGTCGCCAACAGCAGCAATTCCATTTGAATTAATGAATAAGGAAGTTATCTTTCATAGTGGTATGGCGTCATCAGGCGGCATATTTACGGGAACAAAATCTTTTGTCGATACAGTATTGTTTGAACAGTACAACGGAGGTGATTTGAGGAAGATATTGTATTACAAAAAAAATACAAATGGATTTTACAATTTCAAAGGAAACTATGCGGGTACTATAGGGAGCTATGCATTTTGTGGCCTTGCGGTAGATGAACTTTATTTGATTAAAGCCGAATGTGAAGCAAGGTCAGATCAGTTGATTGATGCTGATAATACGATGGTTGAATTGTTGAAAGTACGTTATGAAACGGGCAAGCTACCCATTGTCCCCAGTGTGAAGACTGAACTGATTGACTTTATATTGAACGAACGTAAAAAGGAACTGGCTTTTCGCTTTGGTACGCGATGGTCGGATATAAAACGGCTAAACAAGCATTATAATGCTGGTATTCGCGTTATCCGGTCATTTGAGGGCAAGGAATATGTGCTTGAACCAAATGATAAGCGTTTTGCCCTATTGATCCCGTACTCGGTTGTCGTTGCTGGAGGGCTTATCCAGAATCCACGATAGATAGGAAAGGGCGCAAAGCCGCCCTTTCCTATTTTTTGCAGATCTTAATTTTCTGCGCGATAGAACACATGACTAGTAGGAGCTCCTGAATTGATTTCAGCTTTCAGCTCGTTTGTCATTTGTGGTTTACCAGCACCGTCATTTTCAGCTTTGATACCACAGAGAACTTCGTCGCTTGGACATAATGTGGCAATATCACCCGAGTAGGGCTGGTAATTGTTTGGGTCGGTCAGATCACCACTTGGATTAATGACCTCCCACGATTGCTCAGTAGTGCTTGCAGCTTTTCTACTGATTTCATTGGCGTGTCCAGCAAAGACACCCAATCCCAAAACTGCTCCTAGCATTGGGATAAATAATTTTGCTTTTTTCATGTTGTTAATATTTATAGTTTATAAATGCAGGTTCGGTAGTTTCTAATTCTTCGATATCCTGTCTCGGCGACTTGCCTTGTCGTAGGTTTATCGATATATCTGAATTGTCGCAATCCCGAAAGAAGATATCGCTCAACTATTGACTACCTTTCCTGCTGGTCGAATCCCCGTCGGGATTCGCTATGCATAGGTTTTATTGCTGTTTTTTAGCTTGTATTCCATTAGCTTTAGTTTATACTCCATCAGCCATGCCGGTGCCGCAAATAAAGTAACCGCCAGATTGAATTGAAAATGTTGTTTCCAGCTCATTTTCTCAAATACTTTTCCGCAGGCGCAGGGCACATAGCCATAAATTTCGATGTAAGCCAAATACGCATAGATCGTATAAGCTGTCATCAGTAAAATAGCTAGGCCTAATCCCCATATTCGTAATCGTGGAATACACATCAGTATCACTGTACCCAATTCTAACATGGGAAGTAAGTAGCTCAAAATAGGCATAGTCCAATATGGAAGTGGCTGTTTGTGAAGCTGACTCACAAATGCTGCATGGTTAAATACCTTTCCAAGTCCGGTGAAGAAAAGTAATAGGATCAGCATGACTAAACCACTTAATACATAGATCTCCATAAAGGTTTGCCATTTTTTTCTACTAGCCTTTTGTTGGGGTGGAGCTATTACTTCAACCCCACCATACTGTCTATATTTTCCGCTTTGTTTCATCACCGTTTTTGTTAATCGCTTACTAACTTTTATAAGCCTAAATTACAACTGTAAATGCCCCGACCGTTAGGCAATTCCTGACTGATGGATAGGCATCTATTGATGATGTGACTCAAAATAGATAGTCCGTTAGTTGATAAGGATAGCCTGTCGGAAACTCATGATAGACATGGAGATAAGCGAGCACAAGAGGGCACACCGCTCGCCGATTAAATAGAGCAATGATTGCTCGAAAATCGAGTGGATCGATCGGTGTGCGGTCGTATTCATATAGGATCTCCAGAATATCCGTTTTTACTTGTTGACGTTGTTTTTCTTTTTCCTCAGCATCAAGGTCACGAAATAAGAGGTCTTTATGTAGCGTTTGTAGTTCGGCAATGCCCAAAAGCTCGTTATGATAATAATCGAGCTTGAAACCATGTCGCTTTATTATGGAAAATAATGCTTCGAGACAATAATGCACTTCCATCTCGTCCAGGTAAGGAGGAGGGAAAGCAAAATTCATGATGGCTGCCCAGTCTTCACTGATTTGCCCGTTTTCATAGGCCACCTGGATCACCATTTCTTCAAGGTCAATCTCGTCGAAGTAATAGAGGCCGGGTACATCAGGTTGGTATAGGTTGGAGACAAAGGTGATGTCCAATAATATGCAGGTCAGGATGTAAAATAGTTCAAGATAGTCGTTGTGAAGTGGGGGAAAGGTGATGTATAGGTACTCCTCTATACTCATTTCATTTTCTGGAGAGGGCGTATAATCCAAGAGGATGGAGTTGCCTTCCTGAGCGTTGTTTTGGTTGGTATCCTCATTGCGATAGTCGTTGTAGAACATCTGGCGACAGGCCATCAGCTCCTGATGAAAAGAGCTCTCTTTCCAGCCCGCGGGAGCGAGATGCGCCATCATTACGGGAATGACATCATAGGTGTCTTGGAGGATGTCGTGGGTAATTTTGGAATTCAGTTTTTTGTTGTTTTCAAATTTCATGTTTCGTTTATCTGGTTTGTTTCTAGCGTTTGAGTTTTTGTTCGCTTGCTGCTTTAAACTGGGTTGCAGTCATCCCGGTCGCATTATGGATAAACCGGTTCATTTCACTATGACCGCTGAATCCCGTTTCCTCGGCCGTTGCGGCAAGCTTTTCATGTTCAATAATGACTTGCTCGATCAGGGCAAGCAGCAAGTTTGTTCGCTCTTCCTGCATAGTCATATTGAACTGTTTACGATAAGCCCGACTTAAGACGGCAGAGGCCATATGCAGGATTTGCGCAATTTCCTTAATACGGCATTGTGCGCCTTCATGTGATACCATGACTGCAAGGAGTTGTTTGGCCCGTACGGATACTGGAAGATCACTGTACTCATCTTCCAGTAGTTTAAACCGACTCAGATTGATCAAAAAGATCAGGTGTTTGAGCAGGATATGCTCATTGTTCAATGTATGTGGATTTAATCTGCCAAAGATAATGCGCAGGTATTTGATGGTCGTAGGACCGACGCGAAAATCTATGCTCTTCATCGACAGTGGTAATCGCTCTTTTTTAGCTTGAATGAGCTGTCGGAGAAACCTAAACTGCTGTAGGGCAGGTGGTCTAAACATACCGGCGTCAATGACGAAGCCGATCAAGATATGATGGCCGGCAGGGAGCTGCAGTTTATACTTTCCTTTTGCGAGGTAAAAATAAGTACCTAAGCCTGGCGATAGCTCGAAGGTAAAATCCTGATTTTCCTTTTTACCAAAAATTGATTGGTCGGTGAGTAAGGGGTAGAGGACATGAAGGTCCTCTAGCGTGATTTCGAAAGGGAGCTCCATCGGTTCCGATAGCCAATATTCATAATAGTAGAGATAAGCAAAGCGTCCGTCAAAAAGTTGCTCAGAAATTTGGCTCGTTGGCGATTCCCAATGTGTTTCTTGCGAATAACGTATAGGGAAAGTGATAGGCTGCTTTGCGCAAGAAACTATCCTATAATCTGCTGTTAAGGTGAAATTATATGGCTTTTTCATCTTTTGTTTATAATAAGTTAAAAGATGATTTTATGAAGATTAATTGTTGGATACCAAATAAAATTGTACATGACCTGTTTTCTGATGCAGTTGACGTAAATAAATTGTAGTTGACATTTTTTGAATGTGGATGACAGATTTAAGTTGTATTTGAATTGTAGGTGACATTAACCTGTATATGTACAATTTTTTTTGAACGGATTTATTTGTTCTAACATATTTGCCACCGTCGGATCCGATATGGAGTAGTCAAGTGTTCGACAAAGGGAAGGTACAATCCTTTGAAGGACCAATTGTAAATCAAAGATAGTATGAAATGAAAATCTTGAAAGATCAGGTATTCAATGGCATAGATCAGGCAATGGAAGCGCAGTCTATTTTACAATGGGATGAGCTGCAATCTTTTATTTCCGGTGAGGTCAAAGATGAGGAGAGTTGTCCCATCTTAACTTTCTAATTCGCGCAGCCAAATACCCTTGCGGGAGGAATGAAAACGATCGTGTTTTCTTCCTCCCTTCTATAAATCGCCTTAAATGATATATTCAGAAGACAATTACAGCTGGAGCTATGCGCTATTTTCGGCGCATCTGCACCGCTACATGCCCCGATTGAAATGGGAGCAACACCAATTTATTTACCAACAATGGTGTAATTATCATTTGCCCAAACCCTTGCAATCTAATCTGATTTGGAATACTGACGCAATAAAATCGCTACCTGAAGCTGAACCTAGCATCTTAGTGTTGTATCACTTGGGAATGCATGCCTATATTCCTCAGGTATTAGCCGAAAATAATATTCAGTTTGATCTATTAATGGATAGAAAAGTATTTGAAAAGCACGGGGAGCAAATGTCAGCACTGCGTGATGTATGTCATGAGAAGGGGACGACATATCGTTTTTTGATGAGTGACGATCCAAGTGTACTACTTAAGGCAAGGACGACAATCCGTGCGGGAAGGCATTTGCTGATATTTGCCGACGGGAATAGTGGAACGACGGATACGCTGGACCGCAAACTAAAAGTTAATTTTTTGCAAAGCAGCATTCACGTACGCAAAGGTATTGCAATACTGAGCTTTTTACTACAACTTCCGATTGTTCCCTTATCGCATACGGTCAAAAATGGTGTGCATTATCTGTTTAGTGGTGAGACGATTTATCCAACGAAACATGAAATGAGAGAAGACTATCTATTACGTAGTATGCAATTGCTGTTTCAATTCTTGGCCCACCAAATCAAAGACGAACCTTGGCGTTGGGAATGCTGGGCATATCTGCATGAGCTCAATTGTTATAAAATCGGACCGTATAAGACGCCTAATTTTAGTTTGAAATTAGCAGAAAACATTCACATTCAACTCAAAGAAAGGAATGGAATATTTAACAGAAAATATTTTTGTTACCAATTTGTATAAAAATATTTTTTTAACTTAAATTGCTTAAGTAAACTGACGGGTTACCATGCGAAACATACTTCATCTAGCGTATCAGAATATGCTTGTTTTTGCTTTTATGTTGACTTTAGTAGGGTTGGCAAATTTGTTATGGAGTGAAGAAGCTATTCCCTTTATCCAGATTGTAATCGCTGCATCTTTGTATACAGTATACAGTTATGTAATTACTGTACTGTACTTATATATCTGGAAAGAAGGGAATAAACGAAGAATAGTAAGCGTAGTTCTGTATCTCCTTATTTCCTTGACTGTTATTCCCTGTATCCATACCTTAATTTATATGATACTTCCGAAGATTAATATACGTTTCTCACATCATGTGCAATCCGCTAATTTGCCAAAGTTTTATTTTAGGATTATCAGTGGATATCTGGTCGCTAATTTATTAGCGGCAGGAGTTTTCTTTCGTTATAAGGCATCGCTGCTAAAAAAGGAAAGAAATGAGTTGAATAGGGACTTGGAACAATTTAGGGAAAGGGCTCTAGATATTCAATACACCTCGCATTTCCTGACAACGATATTCCTGACGAGCTTTGGTAAAATGTTGATCGATGAGGAACCTGCCGATAAACGTACCAAACGGGATATCATCCAGTTTTTGGCTTATTTGCTGGAACTCGAGAAAAATGGTGAACTCAAACCTTTTGAGGAAGAGCTTGACGAGCTCAATTGTTTCGTTCGGTTATTGCAGGATTACTATGGAGAAAGGGCTGTTCGCTATGAGTCTCTAATAGAAAAGGCTGCCTACCCAGCAATACCAACAGGGATTTTATTCTTTCCACTAGAAAACTGTTTAAAACACGCCCTAATATCGGCAGATTATCCAATCGTATTTACGCTCCTGGGCAACGCGGCGGAAATGTCTTTGTGCTGCACAAACCATTGGGCACCCAAAAGTGATAAAATCAGCGCTGAAACTGGTTTTGGATTATTGCGTGCGAAACTGGAACAAGTAGATTATCAGACCGCACTGGAGACCGAGCAGCAAAATGGAATCTTTTCTATACATATTAAACTAAATTTTTTTGAAAAGAAATGAATAAACTAAATTATAGGGTATTGATCGTGGACGATGAACCCAGTTCGTTGGTATATGTGCTGATGTCCTTAAAAGAGCTTCCTTTTATCAATGAGGATATCGAGATCGTGAATAAACCCGTACAAGCTATTGAATATTTGAAAGAGAATGAAGTGGATATTTTGATATTGGATATGGAGCTTGGTGATGCCGATATTGATGGAATCAAACTGGCTAAATTGATCCCCAATCCGCCATTGATGGTGGCTTGTTCTGCTCATACAGATTATGTCTTTAAAGCCAATGAGGCAGGTATCTATACTTATTTCAGTAAAAAGATTAGTTTTAACGCGTTAAAAGCAAAAATGGAAGATGTAGTCGAAGTGGTCGACAAAAGATTGGATATGAAAACGCGTGATGTAAAAACGCTGAGGGTGAAAACCTTGGATAGCAAAATAATTGATATTGAGGTGGAAGAAATTTTTTATGCCACGGTTAACAATCTCCTGATTGATATTTTTATGAAGGAGGAGAGCCATCGTTATAGAGGAAGCCTTAGAGCATTACAATCCGAGCTTCCGGTCGCTAAGTTTGCGCGTCCACGACGTAATACCTTGGTTAATTTAGCGAAGGTTGATCTAGTACGCACAGATGAATTATACTTGATGAAACCAAGAAATACTTTTCCTATTTTAATGACGAGATCTTATAAAGAGAATTTTAAACACCAATATGAAGTATATAAACAAAATAACAAGTAAAGGGTAGGCTGCCCTCATTTCATGGTATCGACCAATGAAATATTTTATGTCACAATTGGATGAAATCGTACAATTGTTGCGAGAAATCAATGCAAAGCTATCAGCACACCACCTCTTTTCAGAGTCTGGACAAATGACAAAGTGGAACATTGATGAATTGATGACCCGCATGGCTGTGGTGTCAAGATTAGGCATCTCCGAACGAACCTACAACCGCTGGGTGAAATCGGGTGTCCTTAAGCCCATTTATCTGGGTAACAAACATTATTACCGCGAAGAGGATATACAAATGGCCCTTAAGCGTAGTGTTGAGAAGGGACTGATTTAAGTTCCAGTGTTCAAAAGGCTGATCTTTTATGAAAAGGTTGGCCTTTTTTATTCTCTTTTTCCATAGCTGATTCATGGACAATTCTTTACTTTTTGTGGCGTATTGGTTTGGTATTGCTAGCATACTAATCTGCTATTTCCTCACTGATTGCTTAATTATACTAGGCTATTTCATTGCTTATCCTTTGGTCTTTCTCTGCCAATCTTTTGGTGTTTCTCTGCTTATTCGTTGCTTTTTGTTTGCCTATTCTTTGGTATTTCTTTGCTGCTTATTTGCTTACACCTTGCCATAATGACAAAGTAGCAGCCTCGGAATGACCTTAAAACAGCCTCTAGTAGGTAAATAATGAGTAATTCAGAAGCAGGCAAGTCTGAATGAAGCCCGCGGGAAAAGCATGGGGTTTTCCAGCATATAGCTAAGTTTTATGTCGCAAAAAATGGCATTTTCAGCCAAGTGGCGTCAGATGGCGCCATTTAGCCAATTGCGCTCCCTAGCGTTTTTACCTTAGTGTCATGATATCGGTATCGTGGCTGCCTGCAGCGCCACCTTATGGTTTAACATTTTAAAAATTAATAACATGGCAAGATTTATAAAAGGGATTCACGGATCCTATAGCGGAAAAGTAGGTAACATCGTCGGGAGTTCATGGCGAGGAATAGATTATGTACGCTCGTTACCAAAAAAGAGCAGCAAAGCATCGTCAGAAGCGCAGTTAGCACAGCGCATGAAGTTTGGAATGACAACCAGTTTTCTCAAATCCATTAAAGATATCCTGATGCTGGGGTTTTCAGATAGTAAGCAAAAGGATAAAACGGGATACAACGTCGCTTTCCAGCAGCTCATTAATAATGCTTTTCAGGGTACTTATCCGAACTTTACAATAGACTTCGCAGCGGTCAAAATAGCAAGCGGCAGTCTTGCGGCTTTGGTTGGCTTGGTAGCAGCAGAAGTGGCACCAAAGGTGCTCAACCTGTCCTGGGATCCGATCATCAACCGTTTTAATGCTTTTGAAGACGATAAAGTGCTGGTCATTCTTTACGATGAGACTGATAACCTCTTTTTTGCCTATGAAGGTGCAACAAGAGCGGATGCAGCTATAGATATCGTCCTACCGGACAGCTATACAGGAAAGAAAATAGTGGGCTGGTCTTTTAATATCCATCGTGATGGACTAATAACCTCAACGAGCCAATACTTAGGGGAGTTTGTGTTGACCTAGTTGTATCTGGATAAGGGGAGGCTGCTCGATCAGGGGCACCTCCCTTTGATCAGTAAATCAGTTTTTTATTAAAAATTTAAACATGCAATATGGAATTTGTACAAAAACAAATGGTCTCTGATATCGAGGATATCTATTGGCCTTTAACAGGTAGGCACGTGCTAAGCATTGTACTTTCCTGTCTTCTTATATTTTTTATTTCAGCTGGGCTGTTGCTGCAAGCCGTCGACCCGACAGCGGGTGTATTGGATATCGGTATCCTATCCCTGTTGCTCTTTGCTATACTCGCTGGCTTGGCCACTATATATTGCTGCTTTTGGCTTCAGGAATTGCTATGGCAGCCTTTTAAGTTTTTCCGCCAGGAATTTAGTTTTCACTTTAATCAATTGACATCATGGCAACAATGCATTATCTATTTTTCGGTATTCTTTCTATCGCTGTTCTCTTTCTTGGCCCTGCTGGCAATGCTGTTGTAGGGCATTCGAATGGGTCAGGCAACTATGCTGAAATGCTAAGCACCGATCCCGCAGCGAAGCTTGGGGATGCAGCATCTTTGAAATGTTACAGTGGGCCGGGTATGCGTGAACGCATTATCGATATCGCCGTACAGGAGATCGGTGTGCGGGAGGCGACAGGCAACAACGATGGCAAGCGGGTAGAGGAATACCTGGCGTATACCGGACTCGGAGCGGGGTATGCCTGGTGTGCGGCTTTTGTCTCCTGGTGTTACGGCCAGGCGGGCCTTGCAGTTCCGCGCAATGCCTGGAGCCCGGCACTTTTTCCAATGGTGCGTCGGTATACGGCCCAGCAGATCGGGCAGGGGAGTGTCCACCAAGCAGATCTCTTCGCCATCTATAATCAAAAGCTCCAGCGGATCGATCATGTGGGGCTTGTCCGTAGCAAGACTAGTAACTGGATCGTGACCTTGGAAGGGAATGTGGATAATCGTGTGTTGTGTAAGCGGCGCCCCTTGGTTACCATTTATGCGTTTTCAAATTGGCTGGACTGAAAGGAGGGGATATGGTAAGGTATATGTACAAACGGTCACTTTTTTTTATAGTCTTCTTGTTCTTCTGTTCCTGTAAGCTTTATCAAAGTGGGAAGAGGGACAATGAGCGGGAAGAGCAAATCCAGTCAAATTACAAGCAGCAAGTGGATGTCCTGTACAGTAGACTGAAGAACAGCCAGTCGCGGTATTGGCTTTTTTGGACGGACAGCAATTTCAGCTTTCACCCCGATAGTGGTTTGATTGGACAAAGCGGTCAACTGGCGATGCTGGAATCGAAGGTAAAGACAAGCGCCAAAAATGAGCATACCACAAACAGCAGCGATAGCTACATGCAAACGCAGCATGTGCTCAGCACAGATAAGCGTAGCGCATGGGTAGTCCCTAATCTTTTGCTTATCGGATTTGTTTTAGTAGCAGTTGCTATTGCCTGGAAATTTCGAAAATTTTTTAAAACATTCTCGCGCTGACAGTGGTTTTTTGGATACCTTAAATAAGTTAGATTATTGTATTTTTATTGGCTAGGCGTTAGTTTCCTAGCCTATTTTTTATTCTTGATATTTTCGCCATTAACTCATCAACGCAAAAATTTAGATCCCGCACAGAATTTTAATATTTTCATGGGCCTCGCGCTGCTGGCTCAGCTGAATCTGTATGAGGTTTTTGGCCCCAATTGACAGCTTATTTTCCTCCGCAAGTGCTTTCTCGTAAACCTCGCGGAAAGCCGTCTCCCCCCGCTCACATTGCTCCAACAAATGCTGCATGTTGCCTCCCGATAATTTTGATTTGATCACCATCCATAGCCGAAAGAGCTCGCCGCTCAATTTTGTCCGGTCAGTGGCGTATTGACCAGCAAACTCAACCAGGGGACTGAGTTCTTCAATGAATTTTTCAGACTGCGCTATAAACTGTTTGAAAACTGCTTCACGCGCACCTTCGCCCTGCTCGTTGGCCAGGTCAATTGCCAGCTCGTATCCTTCGATGCGGTCGTTGTTGATTTTAATAAGGTCATTTAAAATGTTGGGGTCGTTCTGATTACTTTTCATATTTTCTTATGCTGCTTTTAGGAGAAACAACTCGGGTTAATCATTAGTTTGTCTTTATTTCTTTTAGGTAATTATCTGTGGCTTACTTCTTGATTTTTAGGATACTTAGATTTGATTAATTGGGCTAAAGACACATTTGAAGCCCATGAGTAGAGCGCATCATAAAGGCCTAATTTTCTTAAAAAACAAACTTTATGTCTTTTTAAGGAGTTTCTTTTAAAAACTGGAACGACAATGGATGTAAAAAAGGAAAATAAAAGCAAGCTGCAAACGTATTGGTCGATACTGAAAAATACCGTATCAGGTTTTATGAATGAAGACTCCATGAAATATAGTGCTTCTCTATCGTATTATACTGTTTTTTCTATCGGCCCAATATTGGTTTTGATGATCGCGCTGGCCGGTATATTTTATGGTGCCGATGCCATTCAGGGAAAGGTTTTTGCCGAGCTTAACGGCTTGGTAGGCAATAGTGCCGCCAAACAGATTGAAGAGGTTATTCAGAACCTCCAGTTATCCGGAAAATCCAATATGGCGTTGGTGATCAGTTTGGTGACCCTGATAATCGGTGCAACCACGGTTTTTGGCGATATGCAAAACTCCATCAATAAGATCTGGCATGTACGCCCCAAGCCAAAAAAAGGCTGGCTGAAGATGATCCAGGATCGATTGCTTTCATCTTCCCTTGTTATTGGTCTGGGGTTTTTATTGGTGGTTACGTTAATTATAAATGGTGTGATCCTGGCATTGACAGGTCAGCTGCAGCGTTACTTTCCGGATATCACCGTCGTCCTCATGAATCTCATCAATTTTGTCATCTCCTTTGTGGTTATCGTGATCCTATTCAGTGTTATTTTTAAAACCTTGCCAGATGTCAATATTCAATGGAAGACTGTTCGCGCAGGGGCTTTGTTTACGGCTATTTTATTTGTCATCGGACGCTACCTGATCGGGATCTATTTAGAACGTTCGGCAACGCAGGATACCTATGGAGCGGCAGGCTCTTTTGTGCTTATTCTGCTCTGGGTGTATTATACCGCGGCAATCCTTTATTTCGGTGCGATTTTTACGCGGGAGTATGCGACAGAAATGGCCATACCGATCGAACCTTCGGAGTTTGCAGTCCATGTGGAGACGCAGGAAATAGAACGGAATGTCGATGAAGTTCCGCCAGCACCCCTTGATAAGGAGGAAACGACCATTGATAAAACAGAGTAAAACGCCGATGTTATTTTTTTAACATTTGATAACATTTTTTTTTAAACGATTCCCGCTGCAGGCTGTTCTATTTATAAAAAAACGAAAGGAAAAATATTATGAGTGAATTAACATGGAAAGGTCGTTGGAACGAAATTAAAGGTAAGGTAAAACAGCAATATGCAGACCTTACAGATGATGATTTACTTTATGCAGAGGGCAAAGAAGATGAGTTGGTAGGTAAACTTCAAAAGAAGACAGGTAAAACACAAGATGAGGTGAATAGCTGGCTGAACGGATTGTAGAATAGTGTTTTCAGGTTAAAGGCGGATAGCAGCAATGTTATCCGCCTTTTTTTATGCTTTTTTTCTGTAAATCAGATAGCTGCCTAATAAACACAGGTTCACGAGAACAGCAAATGCGTTGGAATAGGGCACCTTGATGAGCTGCGGTAGCATCGAAATGGAGGTCAGTATCCCCGCAATAATTCCCAATAAAGTTTCATTAATCATAAGAGAAATAGCTGTTTGATTATAGCACAAGTTTTGCTTAAATCGACTAAAACGGATAACCGATCGCTAGATTAAACATCAAATTGTCTTTCCGCCATTTTGAACTTCCAAAGTCGATATCTTTCAGTACCCAGCGCTCGCCTTTCGGTAAATAAGGAACGCGGAATGGTATCGAGAAGTCGGTACGCAGGATCAAAAAGGTAAAGTCAAAACGTAAGCCCAAGCCACCACCCACAGCTAACTCCTGTAGGAAATCCTTGCTGAATTTGCCGCCGGGCTTGGTTTCATCTTCACGTTGTAGCCATACATTGCCGGCATCGATAAAGGCAGCCCAATGGACAGGGCCAGCAATTTTTGCACGGTATTCGGTATTCAGCTCCAACTTGATATCACCCGTCTGATCGGCATAAAAAAGCCCATTACCGAGCCGCTCGGGTGCCACCGTACCTGGACCGATTGCCCGCGCACCAAAGGCACGGATACTATTCGGCCCACCCACATAGTATTGTTTCAGGTAGGGGAGGGAACGCGAATTGCCGTAGGAGTAGCTCATTCCGATGCTTATGCGGGAGGCTAGTTGTGAATTTTCACTGAGTTTGAAATAATGCCGGCCGTCAACACTAGCTTTGATATACTGCGAGAAGTAGGCGTCAAAGAGTTTAAAAGTTTTGCCCTTGTTAAAATCTGCACCTTTGATCAATCCCAGAATATTGCCCGACAAGTCCAGATTGCCCTTAAAATAAAAGGTATTTTGCAGATGCCTCTTCATGGTATTCTGAAAGGTAAAATTATAATTGGGGCCAATTGTAAATTGGGGATCGATTACATGGCGCAGCGCCGGAATGGTATCCATCTGCATCTTGTAGCTTTCCGAAATACCTCTCGGCTGTACATAGGTAATTTCCATCAGCGCCAGATCATGCTGTTTCTCTTCGTTCTCTTGCCAGGTATAGCCGTAGCTCAGCGCCATGGAATTGAGGGTGTAGGCTTTTCTCCGGTTTAAAAATTCATAGCGCGCCTTGATGTAGGTGTTCGGAATAAATTGGCGAGAGGGATTGATGGTACCAAATGGTGTCAATATCCTTGGAAAGGTTAGGGTGGCCTCGGTACCGTAGCGGAAATAGCTGGAGTTAAGATCGGCATTGCCACCCGTTTGCAATTCGTAGCCCCCAAATACGTTAATATTGAGCTTTTCGGCTCCTTTAAAAGCGTTCCGTAAGGTCCAGTTGACATTTACTTCCGTACCGTTGTAGACGGAAGCCATTTTACCAAGCAACTCTACCCGGATAGACTTTTTGGGCAGGGGAGTGAGGTAATAGTACACGTCAAGTGCATGGGGTACTTCCTTACTGTCCACAAAGTTGTTTTTAACAAATTTCCAGCTATTTAGGTTCACCAGATGGCTGATGGTCCTGTTGTGAGCATCGCGGTTATAACGATCGCCCTCCTTGAAAAAGATGTGATTGGCAATAACAGGTTTGCGAAAAGTATGATTGGGATCGATAAAATAATAACTGCTATCAAATAGTTCGGCATTTTTGGGCGAATGTTGATACCCCGTGCCGGTCTCGGTATAGTTGGGATAGATGTAAATCTTGTTAATCTTGGAAGGAATTCGCGCCTGCTCCGGCGTTTCTTTTTTTACCGTGACGTAAAGGTTGACTTTATGATCGCCGATGGTACTGTCTACCTGTACCAATATATAATCGGGACTGAAATAATAATAGCCTTTATTTTTAAGGTTATTATCGATACGGTCCCTTTCGTTGAGCACCACATCAAGACTATAGTTTTTGTTGACCTGCAGCAGGCTCTGTGCGGAAGTTTCGCGGATATCCCGGCCGAGCTGGCTTGTGCTGTCGACGTCAAACGTAACAGATTTAATCCGATAGATCAGATTGGGCTTGGCCGTATAGTCTACCGTCGCTTTTTTATTTTCGACGATCGTATCTGAGGTGACTTCCGCATTGAAAAAACCAATATTCTCTAGCCGGTTGCGCAGCAGATTCTCATTGTACTCCCGGTTTACATCGCTCAGCAAAACGGGTTCTTCGCCTATCTTTTTGAAAAAACGCTTGATAAAATTGCTATTTGAAGTATCGCCGGCCATATTGTTAAAATATAGCTTGTAAGGCATCCCCAAAACACGCTTGTTGGGTTTCGGCCGCAGCGATTCGGCCAAGTAGGCCGCCAGCTTTTCTTTATTTTTCTTCGAAATGGTATCGGATGCTATGTTGACATTCCCCTTGACGTAAAGGCTCTCGCCTTCGGGCAGGTTCTTGGTCGAAGAACAGGACACAATCAGTCCAATTATTGTAAATAAGCCAATAATCGATGTTAGTTTAATTTGCATGGTAATTCCTTTCTTCGTCTTCATTTTTAATCGCTGTGGCTTTAATGGTATCTACATGTGTAGGCACATTATTCTTTTGCGTCTGATTTGCGCTGCTGTCTAGCTGCTGGCGGCGCTGCTGCTCTTTTTTCTGATCCTCTATCCGTTTACGGTACTCCGGACTATGGAGCATCAGGCTGTCGCGGATCACTGTGCGTACACTGTCCCGATAAGCCGAGTCCTGCTCCATACGGTCGACATCAAAACGTTTTCTAAACTTCTTGCTGCCGGTATTATAATATTCCTTGAGCTTTTTGGAACGCATAAAGATTTCCTTAAATCGATTGTAGTCCATCGTGATGATAAAGCCGATTCCGGTTTCAACAAATTGTCCCTGCAAAGTGACCTGATATTGGTTTTTGCGGTAGAAGCGGGCAAAGTACCGTCCATCTTGTGAAAGCTGATAATCCAGCTGTATATCGCCGGCAATATTATTGGCAGCCTCCCCAGGCCGTGAATTTCCTTCTACTTCAAAATTCGATCCGATATTGACTTTCAGCCGGTCGTTGAGCAGCATTTTGGAGACGCCAATATTCAGGTCGGTACGCGTCTGGGCCGTTCCGGTGCTGTAATCGTCTTCTGAGGTCAGGTTGAAATCAAGTTCAACTCCCGTAATTAAATCGGAGGCCAGGCGGTTGAGCTGCGAACTCAAAAACGAACTGACACTATTTCGTACCAGTGCCTCTGTACCTCCGCCACCGGAAAGGCTTTCAAATGGATTGGCCGACATAAACCGCCCAAGCACAATCAGCGAAAAGACTTGTTTGTTGAGGTCGGAAGGATTATCACGCATGGTAGTCAGTGCGTTGTCTACCTTACTGATGACATCCTGCGATACAATGGCATTATTGGCATTCAGGTCGATATCAAAATTCAACTGTGGCTGAAACAGTTGGTCTGAGATTTTCAACAGCACATCAAAAGGTATCTTTTGCTTATATAAGTTTGCATTCTGCGTACCGAGCTGCGGCGCGACAAGTTCAAGGGTAGGAGCCTTTAAGGTGTACACTGCCGTAATATTGAGCTGTGCGTCCAATGGATCTCCATTCCAGGTAATCGTACTTCCTTTCTGAAAGGTAAAGTCTTTTGTAACAGGTCCAAAGCTGAAGGAATAACTTCCCCGCTCCACGGTAAATGTTCCCGACATCGTTATTTTGCCGCTGGCATCCATGCCTGCATTTAATTCAGCCTCGCCCTGAATGTTAAGGGCATCCTGCGAACCGGCATCAAGGAGAATCTTAAACTTGGCATCCTTATCGGTCTGCAGGTTGAGATCGACGTCTATTCCTGTAAGTTTGGTGACGGTCATCGAATCCAGCCTGGCGAGCGCATTTGCCGCTACGGTATCGCGTTTGTCCACAAATTCAACCACGCCCTTACGATCGGCCATACCGGGATCATTGTTTGGCATTACCATGGTAAAATCGGTACTGTCGAGGACCTTGATGGTACCGTCCACAATGGGCTTGTCTAGATTACCGCCAACATGCAGATCGGTACCTAGAAACATTTTTCCGTAAAATAAGTCGTTATCCGCCTGTGTGGAATTGAGCACTTCAAAATTGTCCATCGCGATGTCGAGGTCAAAATCAAAGGCGGTGTAAGTCTGTGTATGGACAGCTCCGCTGACCAGCGCCCGATTGCCTTTGCTATCTTCGAGTTCAAATTTGGGAAACGAAATACCTTTTTGGTCAAAACGGATCTGTTCGTCTTTTGCTTTGAAAATTGAATTGAGCATCGCCACATTGAACTCGGCTTCCCTGAAATTGAGGTCACCCCTGATCTGTGGTTTCGAAGGTGTTCCATTTATTTTTAACTGCCCTTCAAGGTTGCCCTTCGAATCTTTGAGATTTCCCATGCTGAAAGCCTGTACGGTCTTCATCGTCAGTGGCGCAATATCGAGTGTGAAGTCCAGCGTTGCATCACCTTGCGGCGGATTGATGAAATCGCCGCTCAGAACGAGGTTATTGCCATTTTCGGTAATGCTCACTTGGGCATTGTAGGTGTTTTCGCGTTCATTATTGACTTTGATATTGACATTGCCCACGGTATCTTTTCCGAAGTAAAACTTATCTACAGTCATAGCTGCAACAAAAACCGGGCTGCTTTCCAGTCGTGAGAGCGTCGTTTGTCCGTTTATGCCGCCGCCCAGATCCAGACTATCACTCATCACCATCTTGCTTAGGGTCTCGATGCGGAAATTTTTAAAAGCCACATCAATTGGTGAGTTCAGGATGCTGTCCTGAGAAGCAATACGCAGTTCCTGTCCCTTATTGCTCAGCACGAAATTATTGGCCAATAGGCCGGCGCTGCCAAATTTTAAGGTGTTGTTGGGCGCCACATCCCACTTATCGTAGTTGAGCATTAAGCCGTCCTGCAGTAAGCTGAAAACAAATACACCATCTTTGGCCTGCATATCGGCTCCCAGGTGATATTGTTCTTTTTCCTGTTTATCCTTGATCCACAATCCCAGATTAACCGTATTTTGTGCGACCTTTCCACTAAAAACGGTGTTGGTGAGTTCAATGCTGCTGACTTTAACTTTGTTGATTAAGGCCGAATAGTAAAGGGCGCTGTCCAGGCTGTTGATATCTAAGGTAACATTGTTGATCTCGGTACCACCATAGACCACGCGCGGTGCATCTAATTTGGCCGATAGGTTTTTCGATGTACTGTTAAAGAGACCGTCCAGGGTAATGACTTTCATTTCTGTCAGCTCAGGAAGAAAGTCCTGAATGAGTTTGTTGCGGGTAAGCTGTGCCGAAAATTCGATGACCTGCGGCGAATAGGGCGGAATCTTGACCGGCTTTTCGGATTTATAATACACTTGCAGAAGATCTTGGACCGCACTTTGCAGTTCCAGCATTTTGTACTTGCCGACCAAGTGTGCATTCAGAAAATCGGACCGCAATACCAACTGATTGCGGCTGGTATCGGCCTTGGCCAAGAGTGAGACAGTATCCAGTGCGTAACGATCAGTGTTATATCGGATCAACGAATTGGTAATATGCGCTTCACCGTTGAGGAAGTTTGGATCTGCTGTGCTGAAGTTACCGCTCAGCTTGCCCCGGTAGCTGACAGCTTCCTGCATCAGCTTTAACTTTTGTAGGTTGATGCTGTCGGCCACTAGTTCGAATGCTACTTTGGGATAGGTAGAATTCATGTTGGCCGTGGCATCCAGTTTTAGTTTGATATTGGGATCAGGACTTAGAATAGAAGCTTTTATTGCGCCTTTAGCGGCCGATAGATCCATGTCGATATCATGATAGCGGTAGCCCATAGCATCTATACGAATCACTTTCCCGTCAAAGTTGGCCATCAGTTTTTTGGGATCGGTGCCTCTGCCTTTGATTTTGCCTTCGAAAGAAAGAATGCCCAGGGTACTGTCCATTTTCATGATTTGACCGATGTTGAGGTCACGGACGCTGACTGCCGCATCATAGCTGGTATCGCGCTTGGTCATTTGGATCCTTCCGTCTAATTTGGCTGTGCCTTTCTCGGTAACCAAAGCAAGTTTTGTATCGAAGGCAGTCATTCCGCCTTTAAATGTGCCACTAAGTCCAATGGTATTGGGCAGCTCAATATTTTGAGGCAGCATCGACTTGGAAACCAATTTTTCGATATCCGAACGGCCTGTGGTCAGTTTTTTTAGGTTGAGGTCTACCGACAATTTATTCATGTTGGGAAGTCCTTTTAAATGAAGACTAGCAATCAGTCGGGTATTGGAAAGTGTCCTGAAATCGATATTCGGAATATGCAGATCATCAACTCGGCCGGCCACGCGGGTGTCAATATAAAATTTCTTGTCCAGGAGCGGCTTCATCACCTGCATGGTGTCCAGGAAGGGCGCGAGAAATAGGATATCGCGCATATCAATATAGCTCTTTGTGATGTTGGCATTGACCCTGATCAGTTCTGGCTTTTTGGCGATGATATCCAAAGAAGGATAACTTAGCTTAACGTAATCGCGAATCAAGGTACGGGGAGTTTCGGCATATAGATTTTTAATTTCGGCACCTGTACCGGTATAGTTAAAATCGGCTTTCAGCTGCTTGATGGTAAATCCGGAGTGGTCAGCGGCAACAAGCTCTTTCAATGATCCGCTGATGGAATCAGCGCTGTAGTATAGATCCGTCAGCCTGGTTTTGAGACCCGGCATGTGGATGTTAAAATAGTCGAATCCCTTGATGCGTGGCTGGTTGTCGTCTTTAAATCGGATACTGGTATTATTGATGTTAATGTCTTTTGCTGAAACCACCCAATTCATTTGGGTAGCACTTGTATCCGTTTTGGCCACGTCTGGCTTTGCTTCGTTGGTTTTTTCTTCGGTAGTTTTTGTCGCATTAACTTTTGCTTCGTTGGCTGCAGCCTTTTGAATTTTACCGAGCAGGACATTGTTGTCCGAGCCGTCAAGATCGAGCTTTTGAATATCGACAAATTCTTTATTCAAGTCAATTTTATTGATGTTGGCATGGAATCTTTTTAGGACAAATTGCGACTTAAGCGCACTAGACTGGTCCTCATAGCGAACTAAAATATTGCTGAGCTCAGCTACCTGTATACCTACGTCGGGAAGGAGGGAAGTGGTCTGTGCGGTTTTATCGCTGATCCCAAAATCTTCAACCGAAGGGCCCGAGCCATCCACGGCGGGTTTCCACTGCTTGACGGTAGCATTTAGTCCGTCTATATTGATTTTCGGAAGCTCGAAGGCCATGTTTTTGGTCAGGTCAAATTTCTTAATATTGGTATTCAAACTGCCGAGATATACATCGGCACTGGTGCCGATGACCTCGTCGGCATAGACCACATGTATTTTTGAAAACTTGACCTTATCGAGGTTAAAAAGAAGGGCTGAAGTTGTGTCGGCGGTAGGCTCACTTTCCTTTTCAGAGGCAAAGGCTTTGACGATATAGTCAAAGTTAAAGCTGCTGTCGGGCAAGGAACGACGTATTTTGGTGGTAATACCATCGGCTTCCAGGCTTTGGATTTCAACAGTATTCTTTAATAGTTTCAGCATATTGATATCCACGGCAATGCTTTTGCCAGCAACTAAGGTGTCCTTACTTTGATCTTCGAGATAGATATCTTCCAGAACCAATTTTTTTGGAAAATCGATATTGATGTAACCAATTTTGACGGGTGTGCCGATCTTTCCTTCGACATAATGTGTCACTTTTCCAGCAATATAATTCTGTATGGAGGGCAGGCGCAGCAGGAAAACGATAAGAATAAAAAGCGTAATTATTCCTCCAATAATCCACAGTATTGTTTTTAAAGCAATTCGTGTAAATCTATTCAATGTGTTGTTGATTTAAGTTTACAAATAGGACAACACAGCACTGCAAATGGTTTGAATATTGTGAATGGAAATATGCACCGATGTATGTTTAGGTCACCAGAGCAACCAGGTTAGAATTGCTAGAAAGCCGCCACGGATGAGTAATTCTTGTGTGAGCTCCTCGCGGTCCAGTTTATACCAGCTATATTTTTGATAATACCTCCTGAAGGTGTGCCTATACCCGTTATAAGCGCAGCTATATACATATAGCGGCTTAGATAAGGCGTATTATCTAAGCCGCTTATAGCATCTGTACATGATTATACTAGAGTTCGTTGTTGTTGTCGAGTGTACCCGGCTCATGCCCCGTGCCTTGCTCATGTCGAGCAGCCACTCTACGGGTGCGTTGCGTCTGATCTGTCGGAAGAGTTTCGGTCCTTTTCCCGCCGCTATAGAACGTATCTTCACTAAAGTGATAATGATCATAGAATTCAGTCGGGTCATAGCTGTTGGAGCTTACGACAAAACCTACATCACCGGTGCCTTCAAACACATGGCGGACACTTAGCTCTGTTTCGGGCGTAACTTGATCCTGTTGGTAACCCGGCAGTCGAATTGCCTGATCTTCGCTAATGGAGATGACTACCACTTCGCCATCGTCGGCAGGATTATACAGATAATCCGTTGCTGGTTCTTCCGTTGGAATTTCGTCTATCGTAAGGATCACGCTAGGATCGATTGGTTCGACAGGCGGAACCAAATTAGCTTCCTCATTGCTGGCCTGAATCTGTGTACCATCATAAAGCGATGCTAATCCAATGGGGGCTAATATTTTCTTATCTTCCTCAATCACAAATTCGGCATCATTGAGATCAACGATGATATAGCGGACCTGTTGGCTTTCAGGGTCAAAGAGTAGATCATCCACGTTGCCGATCAGTTGCCCGGCCTCATTTTTTACTTTCCATCCCCGGATATCAGGTTCGCCATCGACAATCTCATAATCGCTTCCACCGAGTTCAATCAAATGATTATAGTTGTTTTCTTCTAATGCCATGTCTTCAATTTTTTGGGTTATCAATTTTTACGTGTAACTGTAATTTTAAAGAGTATCTTTTTGCGGCGCTGTTGTGTTAATGCTTGTATCGGGAGTAGATTTATCTAACCTGACGTCACTGTTCGTACGGTTGATGAAATACAGAACCAATCCCAGCGCGATAAGTGAAAGCAGCAACCATAGCCACCAAGGTGCTCCATTTTTAGGTTTTACTTCTAAATGTGCCATATATACTTTTTTAAAAAAGAACAACATTTATTACGCTTCGTTTGAAAAAGTTTTTTTCGAATATGCGCTCCTGCTGTAGTTTGCTATTTGTCAGCAACTTAGCTTCGTAACTTAACGAAGAGAGGGGGGGCGAATGGTTTATGCCGTTACAGGATACTAAAAATAATTTGTCGCTATAAGGTTAGTTATTTTGAGAATACATATGCTTTATTACCGTTTTTTAGACAGTGGATTAAATGTGGAATTTTCCCATAGCCAATCGATAGACCAATAAAGCGAGTTGAATTCTATATTATTTAACCCACAGGTTGGCAGTTTTATGTCTCATTATTTATAATTAGTCTAATTAATTTCAATTAGATCTAAAATTAGCCTATATTCGGCTCCATAAATTTTTTATGGAATGAAATCTATACATATTGCTGTAGCGATGCTATCGCTTACTGGTGTCGCCAATGCACAGACAGCCAGTATCTTTGGGAAGATTACGACTTTGGATGGCAATCCAGCGGAATCGGTCAACCTAACCATTAAGGGAACGAACAGACAGACGCAGACAGATAAACATGGTCACTACAAATTTGAACGCCTAAAACCGGGGAGCTATCAGCTTGTCACAAGTTTTACGGGTCTAAACTCAATTGAAAAAACAGTAACCCTTGAAGGCAATAAGCCGACCGTGCTTGATTTTGTCCTCAATGAAAACTATGCGCAGTTGCAGGAGGTACTCGTATCTGCGTTCAAATCCAACCGGACGGTAAGCTCTGTCGCTAAAATACCGCTGAGCAATCTGGAGAACCCACAGGTGTATACGACGGTCTCTCATGAAATAATGAAGCAGCAGGCAATCACAAATTTTGACGATGCCTTGCTGCGCAATGTCTCGGGCATCAGCCGTACCTGGGAATCGACGGGACGCGCTGGCGATGGGGGTGCTTATTTCTCCCTACGTGGTTTTGAGGCGCAGAGCAACCTGGTCAACGGGCTTCCGGGCTTGTCGAGCGGTATCCTTGATCCGGCCGGTGTAGAGGAAATACAGGTCCTTAAAGGGCCTTCGGGAACACTTTTTGGCGCTAGTTTTTACGGTTACGGCGGTGTGATCAATACCATCACCAAAAAACCTTATTTTGATTTCGGCGGTGAAGTGGCCTACAACTATGGCAGCAACGACCTGCATCGCGCAACGGTAGACCTCAATTCACCCTTAAATAAAAATAAGACGATCGCGCTACGAATCAATTCGGCCTTCCACCGCGAGCATAGCTTTCAGGATGCGGGTTTTAAAAACTCGTTCTATTTTGCACCTTCCTTGACATACAAGGTCAATGACAGGCTAACGGTCAACCTAATGGCCGAAATCCTCGATATGAAAAGGGCAGTTGCTCCGGTTTTCTTCCATTCGGACCGCGTAGCCCCTTTAACCTTTAAAAATATTACCGAACTCAACCTCAATCCCAAACTCTCCTTTACGAGCAACGATTTAGCCATTAAAAATCCACGGTCCAATGTGCAGGGCGAGGTACTGTACAAGATCAATGAGCTATGGAATTCACAGACGGTGGTCTCCATGGGCAATGTGAAGTCGGATGGGATCTACAGCTATATCTGGGGAAATCAGCCCGGTGATAGCTTTTTTGATCAGTACTTCCACAATGAAAATCAGAAAACACGGACCTTTGATATACAGCAGAATTTTAACGGCGACTTTAAGCTGGCCGGCCTGAGAAACAGGCTTTTGGTCGGGGTCGATTATTTTGCCCGTGATGTAAAGGACCATGGTTCGGGCTGGGGACTGGGAAGACGGGTAAATCCGCAGGGACTGATCAAGGGGCCGCTGGATGGAGACGGCAAGGAGCTGCCGGCGGTTCCGCTCACCAGTCGGGCGATTGACCAGCTATTGGCAAATACCGAAGCTGGCGACCCTTCGCATATCAAAAACAGTTCTTTCAGCGTATATGCCTCGGACCTATTGGATCTGACCAACCGCCTTTCGCTGATGGCGAGTTTGCGGGCCGATTACTTTGATTCAAAAGGGGAGGTTTCTAATGCAGACGATAATTATAGCCAGTGGGCACTTTCACCCAAATTGGGTTTGGTCTACCAGGTGGTAAAAGACCGCGTCTCGCTCTTTGCCAATTATATGAATGCATTTTACAATGTTGCGCCAAGTATCGTATACGATGCCAATAATGTAAAGACTGGGGTACAATCCTTTAAGCCGGAACGGGCCAACCAATGGGAGCTCGGCACCAAGGCGAGCCTGATCAAGGATAGACTGTGGACAACACTGGCACTGTATGATATTAGGGTTGCCAATCGGGTGTATAGCACACCCACAGGGTCCATACAGGGTGGAAAAGTAGAGAGTAAGGGATTTGATTTTGACGTCGAAGCAATACCGTACGCTGGTTTTTCGGTCAAAGCAGGATTCAGTTACAACCATATTGCCATCATTGCCGGAAACGGAAATGATTTCTACAACGAAAAGGGACGTGCTCCGGGTGGACAAGGACCGAGTACACTGGGCAATCTATGGGGATCTTACCAGATTCAGCAGGGTAAATTCAAAAATCTGGGCTTCGGCATCGGCGGTAACTATGGCGGCAAATACAAGGTCATCGACAATAGTGTAACTGGTGTTTTTGAGCTCCCGAGCTATGCGCTTTTAAATGGCAGCATATACTATTCGTTTAACAAATTCCGGGTCAATTTCAACCTCAATAACATAAACAATAAGCAGTATTACATTGGCTACTGGTCTGTCAATCCACAGCAGCGCAGAAACTTTGTGGCGACGGTTTCTTACCGATTGTAATCGGGGATACAGATAAAATAGGGGGTCTCCTTGGGAACTTCGGCATAGGTCTCTGCTTACAAAGCAGAGACCTATCTATTTTAGGGGCAATCGAATGTCACTTGTCCGATCAATATATGGCCATAGGCCATTGGATCTCTCGGCCAATCATTGTATTCGTTTTTTATAATCGCGGTCGCATTCGTTGGGCGGTCTTTTTGACAGCAGCCAAAAGGGCTGACGATGAATGCGCTAAAAACTGTTTTTTGCACCTTAATTTCACCAGATTAAGGTGCTAAAGTGTTTATTTTGAGTTGTTTTGTAGTTTCTTCGCTACAGAGAAAATAAAGCTGAGCTCAATACCCGCCACTGTTTTCAAATAATCTCTACTTTAGGATATCTACTGAATTGAAAAGAATATCTGCCGTATTTAATTTCTTAATTATTAGTGCTTTGTGTCCTTTTTTTTCGAATCATCTCAATAGTAAAATTTCAAATTGCTTGGAACATTCAAAAAAATAGAAAATGGAAACTAACAAAGAAAAATTGGCCCACGACAAAGCTCGTGCGGGTTATGTGGCACCTCGCCTCAATGTCCGAAAAATTGAACTGGAAAATGGTATAGCCGCAGGCTCTGTCAATCCTGCAACCAAACAGCAATGGGAAGAAACGGATACACAATCCCATAGCGTAGACAACAATTATTGGGACTAACACTTAAATGATCTAGCTATGAAAAAGTATTCTATGAAAACACTACTGTGTTTTTCTGTTATCGGGTTCCTATTGGTTACTTCTTGTGAGAAAGGCAAAGAAGATAATACGGCAGCAGATAAAGCATCTATTACCTTAAAAATGAATGGTATTGGCCTCGATGATGGCAACAGCACAGTTGCAAAGGCCTCAACCTCAAATACGGTGACGACAAGTTCGGTACAAAGTTTTTCAGTTCCTTTTAACGATGATCTGGTTGTGCGGGCAACCCTGAGCGAAGTCAGCAATTTGTCTGCCACAGGACTGCGTGCTTCGGCAAAGGCCGCAACGGGCGTCGGTGCCATCACCGCTTTTAATGGCGACTATACCGTACGGGTATACAAACAGGGAAATTCGACACTGCTTACAACGGTGAACTGCACAGGCGGAGCGAGCAATAAGTTTGAGCTTGAGCCCGGCGCCTATAAATTTATCGTGTCTTCTTATGGAAATCCGAGCGCAACAGGTGCCGACAAAGCCCCATTATGGCAAGAAATAAATCAGACGATAACCTCGGGGACCAATGTCCTGGATATTGTGCTCAAACATAAGCTCACGCAGGTCACCGTCAAGTTTGATGCGGGTAGTGGCCGTATAATATCGGCTATAGGCGGCGGAACAGTAGAACCGAATTTTGCGAATTATACCTTTGATGAGGTCAGCGGTGTGGTTACTTTTGCTGGTGCATCTACATCAAAATCTTTTACTTTTCCAGCACTCGCCAGTGCACAGGTATGGACAAGCAACCCGACGATGATCGCAGTTGGAACCACCACGGTAGGAAAGGTTAAGCTGGATCCTGTTACCATCAACGGTATAGTCGGAAATGTAGAATTAACAGGATTATCATTGAAACAGGGGGTGCAGTATATCCTAGATTTGAATCTGGGACCTAAAAAGCTACCAACCTTTAATATTGGTAATGAAATCTGGTCAGGTGGTAACCTGGAACGCAATCCGTCCACGGGGGAATACAGTTTTGGAAGTGAAGTGAATAGTCCAGGGGATTATTGGTTCCCAGACCGTCTTTTACCAAAACGATTGGATGGAACCAATCAGAATGCCGATGGCACCAATGGCGGTAATGGTGATCCTTGTGCTTTGGTATTGCCTGCCGGAACTTGGCGACTGCCAACCGAGGTGGAAGTACAGACACTCATAGACCGCACAGATCCCAAACAGCAGGCCGGAAAGGGACAGGATAACCCCAATCTTGTGGCTGTCTGGAATCCAGCAAGGTATGTTGATTACTACAACGGTACCTCAGCGACTACGCGCGGTATGTTCTTTGGCGTGAAAACCGATGAACCGGTAAATTTACCTGTATCTGAACGCGATAAATATCTATTTTTTGCTTACCGCGGTTACTACCCCAACGATAATATCGGCAATGTGATCGGCAGTGAGGGGGCTTATCTGGTGACAGCAACAGCGGGTGGCTACAAAACCCTCCACATGACCGGAGCAGCAAAAGATATTGGTTATGGTATCGGATGGAGAGTTGCAAGCAGTACAGAAGCGGTACAGATCCGATGCGTTAAAAAATAGGAGATGATATTTATTTAAAATTTATTTGGAATTATTCTAAATAAGACTTAATTTTAGATCATACTTAAAATTTGTTGTTTCGTAAAATCAAAGACTAGTCGTGAGACTAGTCTTTTTTTTATGGTGGGCAGAAAGACCTTTTGCTTTACTACAATCTGTGGCTACGGATTGTTAGCTGCGATATCAGGAAGATTTCATGTCGCGTGGTGTCTTGCCGAAGTGCTTTTTAAAAGCGTGAGTAAAATGATGTGGATGCTCATAACGGCAATAGCCAGCAACCTCCTTAATGTTATATGCTCCGCTCTGCAAGGCCTGCAGTGCCCATTCCATGCGCTGTAGGCAGATAAATTTTTTGACGGAGCTGTTGAAGTGCTGCTTAAAGATGCGGTTTAACGTCGTCGGGTTGGAATTGAACTGTTTGCAGAGGAGATCAATATCGATGGGCTCATGCAGGTGTTTGAGAATCCACTGTTTGATGACGGAAGCTTTTTCTGCTCCTCTCATTTCTGGCGGCTGGCAATGCTGACTGGAACTCATTTCGTAGTAGTGGAGCAATACCAGCAGGATAATTTCCCGCACCTTGACCCGGAAATAGGAGCGCGAAAGGCTGACGGGCATTGTGTTGCCGACGATTTCTTTGAGGCATTCCCGTACTTTAAACGGAATCGGCTGTGCCTCTTCAAATAGTTTAAAGCCCTTGGCCTGCGCAACAGCCCGCTCAAACCGCTCCCTGATTAAGGGGCAGACAAGCTCTAGTGTAGAAAGAAAATCCAGCGGTAGCATGAGGTCAATACAACGTCTGTCGACTGTATAATGAAGATCGCCCTGCACATAGGGCATATAAAAAAGATTGAACTGCCCGGCCCTGATTTCAATCGGTAAATTGCTGTCCGACTCCTTTACTGGACGGTAAGAAGAATAACCCTCCAGTTCAAACTGAATCTTTAAGAGCCCATTTTTGTGTGTAGTAGGGTATACAAATGGCTTTTTTAGGTTCAGCTCCCGATATATCAGAATATAACCACGGTCCTTCCAGATCTGCTCCTTAATGTCTGCATAGCTAATGTTATCCATAATGATGCTCATGTAATCTTCCTGGAGCATAATCAGCCGATGCGCAAAGGCCGATCCGAAACACAGATTCTCGTCTATCATGGTCAAAATTCGTTGGTGTAATACTCGTTTTCTCGTTGCTATTTCAACAAAAATACATATTATTTTTGCAAAGTTATTTAGACTGATTAAAAATAACGAGTATTTCTTGTTTCAAATTTAACAAGAGCAGAACGGAATGAAACGCGGTGTTTCAGCCTAATTCATCATTAATCTACAGATAATATATCTTATGAAAAACAATGACATCACTTTTCAATCGCTGGGAATGGTGATTTTATTTAGCCTTATTTTTCCATTTGCCGCGCTGGCACAGCAAATGGGGAAAATTAGCGGTCAGGTATTCACCACCGACCATAAACCCTTAGCTTATGCTTCTATTGTATTGCGCGACACGCGTTTTGGCACACGCGTAGACGAGCATGGGAATTTTAAACTAGAGGCCCCGGCAGGGCATTATACGCTGGTTATTACCTATGCAGGCTACGCTGCTATCACCAAGCCGGTCCGTATCGAAGCTGGAGCCAGCCAATCCATTGATCCCATTATTATCGAATCAAAATATAACGAACTGCGGGAGGTCGTGGTCGAAGATATTCAGAAGAACAAGTTTGCCCGCAAGGAAACGGAAGACATCTCGCGTATGCCGCTGGCCAACCTGCAGAACGCCCAGGTGTATTCGGTCATTCCAAAGGAACTGATCCAGGAACTCGGGGCTACGGATTACAACACGGCCATGAGCCAGGTCGCCGGTGCAGTGGTGAGCAATGGGGTCAACGACAGTGGAAATCAGATTTTCATGCGTGGATTTAATGCCTATGTGACTATGCGGAATGGTTTGCCGAGCAACCCGCGTACAGCCTCCGAGATATTCAATATTGAACGGGTGGAAGTGATCAAAGGCCCTTCGGCAACCTTATTCGGATCGCAGGTAACTTCCTATGGCGGAGTGGTCAACAATGTGACCAAGAAACCTTTTGAATCGTTTCGCGGTGAGGTGGGCTATACCACGGGAAGCTGGGGAATGAACCGGATCACGGCCGATATCAACACACCACTCAACAAGGACCGCACTGCCCTGGCGCGTTTCAACGTGATGGGAAGTACGCAGGATGGTTTTCAGGATGCCGGAAAACAAAAGGCCATGGGATTTGCGGGAAGCCTCCTGTTTAAACCCAACGAACGTACCACTGTCCGTTTTGATGCGGATATCTATGTGCCCGAAAAAACACTATTAGCCTATGTTAGGAATACCAATAAGCTGTCTTACGGGACCATGGACAAAGTTCCGCTTCCCTATGACCGCGCCATGCTAAGTGATGATATCACTACATCGAGAGCCAATATGAACGTGGGGACGGAACTGGAGTACCGCATTTCGGAAAACTGGGTGTCGCGCACATCTTACCAGTTCAACCAGAGCGGGGACAAAGAGTCTATTTTCTTTGTGCCTACTTACCTCAATGATAACCAGATTCAGCGTCGTTACCGTATTTTTGACCGCTACAATTTGACCTATAACTCCTTACAGCAAAATTTTACAGGGGATTACTACTTGGGTAAAGTCAAAAATACGTTAGTTGCCGGACTGGATTACTCGTATTACAAGAGTACCGATCAGAGCATGTCGCCGGCATTTATTACCTATGATACCATCGGTATTAAAGATACGGCCTGGAAGCCGATTTCACGGGCAGATATCCAAAAATCCCGGGCGGCAAATAGCCCCGGAGACTCTTATAGCCGCTCCAGCTACAAAAACCTGAGTGCTTACCTGTCCAATGTGACCAACCTGTCGGATCGCCTGTTTGTGATGCTGAGTCTGCGACTCAATCATTATATCAATGGGGATTCTTACAGTTATACTCCTAATGCCAACCCGGCAAAAAGTACGGCAGTAACGACGGAAGGCTATAAGCAGACCAATGTATCTCCAAAAATTGGATTGGTCTACCAGCCGATCAAAGATCAGCTCTCGGTATTTGCAAACTACATGAACAGTTTTACCAATCTGGCCTCTTCGCGCGGTTATGCGAATGAAAATGAGACTGGCGAACCTGAAATGATGAACTGGAAACCAGAGCAGGCCAATCAATTTGAAGTAGGAGCCAAGGCCGAACTGTTTGGCGGTAAAGTCAATACCACCGTCAGCTATTACAACATTGCAGTATCTAACATCCTTTGGACGGTGGTTGATGGTATCAGTGTGCAGAACGGAAAATCGCGGAGCCGCGGCTTTGAATTTGATTTTATTGCCAATCCGCTGCGCGGCTGGAACGTGATTGTCGGATATGGTTACAACGATAATAAATACATCAAAAATACGGCTTCCACACAGGGAAAACGTATGATTTGGACACCCAAAAATGTCGCCAACGTATGGACCTCTTACAAGTTTCTTGACGGGCGCATCAAAGGTTTTGGTATAGGGGCGGGATTAAATCACGTCGATAAGGTATACCTGGATCTGGATGAAGTATTTGCGACTCCGGCGTATACTGTTTTTGGTGCGACAGCATTTTATGATCAGCCCAAATATAGAATCGGATTGAAGCTCAATAACCTGGGTAGCATCCACTACTGGGATTTCTATGGCAAGCCACAGAAGCCGACAGAAGTACTGGCGAGTTTATCCTTTAAATTCTAACCAATAGTGTAAAAAAGAGAGATGTCAATGTATACCCCCAAATTGAAACCCCGACCTGCGGCAGTGGACCAGGTGCCCAAGCGCAAAGGAAAAACGCTTTTTATGCGCTTTATTTCATGGATACATCTTTGGCCGAGCATTGTCTCGGGTCTGATACTGGTGTTTGTATGTCTTACCGGCGTGGTCATTGTCTATGGTGACGAAATCATGGATTTCTGCGCTGGCGATGCGCGTTTTGTTAAGGAAGTCAAAGCGCAGAAAGTGACAAGCGAAGAGTTATTCGCCTCCATCAAAAAAAGTAGTCCTGACCTGGCGATTTCGGAACTTGTCTTTTTCAAGGATCCCAAGCGTTCGGTGCGTGCAAGGGTATTTGATGGGAAGACCAAAAAACTGGCACATCTTTATATCGACCCCTATACGGCCGAGGTGCTCAAGATGGATACGACCATCTACTTCTTTTATATCACCGCACATCTGCATTCCAGCCTGCTGGCGGGGAAAGTCGGCGGATGGATCGTGGCCATTTCGACGGTAATCTTTTTGATCAGTTCCCTGACAGGTCTGATACTTTGGTGGCCTAATCGACGGAACAGGACCACCCGACAGGCAAGTTTTACGATCAAGTGGAAGGCTAGATTCAAACGACTCAATTACGATCTTCACAACGTATATGGATTTTATTCTCTGATCTTGTGTGTGGTACTGAGTGCGACGGGATTGATTATATTCTTTCATCCGCTGGGCGATCTGACGGTAAAACTTGCCGGTGGATCGACCGCCCATGTGGTCGAAAAGCTTCCTAAAGCTATCAAAGGAAAAACAGGACTGGATATGGTGCCTTTTGTCGACCAGCTTTTCGAAAAGGAATATGCGGCCAAGAAAAATATCGGTATCTGGATTTACAGACTTGAAAAATCGGGTGCTTATGTATTTTCCGGAGGAACCTCCGGTCTAAAGAGTACCGAAAATATGGATATCGCTGTATTTGATAAGTATAACGGCGCCCGTATCGCTGTAGTCCAGCCTGAGGAGATCCACGAGAAAGTGGAGAACTATGTGTGGCAGCTCCACATGGGACAATGGTGGGGCCAATTTGGTAAATTATCTACCTTTGTGGCCGGTATAGTGGCCACATCGCTCCCAATTACCGGTTTTCTAATCTGGTGGGGGCGCAGAAAAAAGAAATAGAATTGCAGGTTATGCACAATGTTACGCATTGTGAGTAGCATTATTTGTCGGACGGAGTCGATCGTTATCGGCTCCGTTTTTTTAGCTATTGATGATATGATAAAGAAAATTATACCCTATATGATGGCGCTGTTAGGCGTTTTACTGCTGAGCCCGGTAACTGGACAGGAAATTGCGATCGGCATAAAAACGCCGTTGCAATCGGACATATTGAAAGAGGAACGTAACCTATTGATTTCGGTGCCGGAAGGTTATGAAGATGGTCAAAAGACAAGTTATCCCGTTATCTATATACTCGATGGCGAGACCAATTTCAACTATCTATCCTCCATGTACCATTACCTGAGCCGCGAACCTTTCGGCATTCTTCCACAGGCTATTATGGTAGGGATTACAAACACCGACCGTACGCGTGATCTGACACCGACTGCGACTGCAAAGGAAAAGGCATTTTCCGGCAAACGGCAGGCCGGTTTTAAAGGGAGCGGCGGCAATGCGGCTTTCATGGATTTTATCAGTAAGGAGCTGTTCCCTTTTATAGAAAAGAATTACCGGTCCAATGGATTTAAAGTATTGATAGGGCATTCATTTGGCGGACTAGCAGCCATCAATAACTTGCTTGAAGCACCGCTATTCAATGCCTATATCGCGAATGATCCGAGCCTTTGGTGGGACAGTGAACTGCTGATCAGGAAAAGCGAAACTGCACAGCAGGATTTTAAGGGAATTCGGCTTTTTCTGGCGCAGGCCAACAATGCGCGTGTGCGCAACGTCAAAGATGATGAACATGAAATAGCTATTGGCAAATTCAAGACTTTACTGGAACAGGGACGATTGGCCAATCTGCAATGGAAATATGTATTTTATGAGGAAGATGACCACGGCACGGTTCCGTTGCCGGGTAATAACGATGGGTTACGGTTTATATTCGCACCTTATCGCTGGAATGTGAGAAATGCCTTAAAAGATCCGGGAACGATCCGTCAGCATTTCGATCAGCTTTCGGCCGACATAGGGTATAAATTCCAACCGACAGAACTCTTTTTCAAAAAATTAATGGAGATTGCGGCCGAAAGAAGTACGCCATCGGTGGTGGAGCAGATCAAAGCTGTACAGCTACATTATTATCCGCAGCAATAAAGGATAGTCAAAATAAGAACGACAGCAGAAGGGCGCCTAATTGAGGTGCCCTTCTGTTATTCGGGACGTTTTAATCTAAAGAGAAAGCACGGTTTTTACGGGCACTTCTCAATGTTGAATAGGATAATCCTGTAAATTTGGCTAAATCTTTTAAAGTTAATCCCGTTAAATCAAGAAGTTCTGTGATCCTGTTTGATACCAGTGTGGCCAGATCAAAGTTAGTTATTTTTTCCATTTAGTTCAATTTTAAGGTTTTACAAGAAATCGTTGCTCGTCGAAATTGTAGCGGCTTGCTCCAATTGGACTTTTCAATTATTGTTGGATTAGATCCGGTGATCTCGTGTAACAAAGATAATGGAGACGCAAAAAAAAGGTTAACACAATGGTATCACATTGCTATCACACTTTTTGGTTAAGCAGTGGAACACGTTTCGAAAAGTTCGATAATGCATAAAAGTCCTCAAAATCCACTATTTTTAGTCCTGAATTTCAGTGACCCTATTTTTAATCGTATTGTTTTTTATGAAAGCGTTTGGACTTCTTTTCTTAATTTTCTGTTTACTGACCATGGAATCAAAGGCACAGCTTCCGACTTATCGCATGGTCGAATGGGCAACGGCCAATGATATGTCATCAAACAAGGAGACTACATTCCTGAAATCGATCGAATTTAATAATGCACAGGTCTATAAATACCAGCAAACCTTTATTATTCTACCGCTGAACCCATTCAGTAAAGCAATCTTAACCAAAGACAGTGTATTAATGGAAAGCTGGATCCAGAAGGAAATCTTTCCCATAGATGGGACGCTGAACCGCTTCTATTTCAATAATAGGGAAAAAATGAATCATTTAAATACTTTTGTCCCCGCACTGAAAAAGGAACTCCTGCAAGCGGCAGGAATAGAATCTGCAACAGTTACTGCCGCGGAAATCGATCAGATTTATGCCTTTTTAGCCGACAAGAAGAATTTTGAAAAATATAAATTGAATTATATTGCGGTGATGGGTGATTACCTCAAATCCAAAGCAACACCCGATGTAAAGTGGGGGCTGCTGAAAAGTAAACAATTGCTGAATCCGCTCGTGCAGATGGCGCTGGTGAAAGAAGATGCCGGACTAGTCTATTATTTTGATCTGGAAGAAAAACTGAATGATTGGGAGCATAGAGACAGAAAAATCGTGGAATTTTACTTTCACGATGATCATTGGCGCCGGTCCAATGAGATCGAAACTGCTGTACCCATTGAATAGGGAGCTGCAATAAGCAATCCCTATAAACTTATCCTGTTTTCGTTCCTTTCTGATAATATTTTGTCGATATTTGTTTCCGAATAAACCAAAAACTTTTATAGTATCAATGAACCATATAGGGGTATATTTCCTAAGCTACGATTTATGTTTACAAAGAAATATATAAGACAATTATTGTGCATATTAGGCTTGTTTTTGTTGAGTATTGGAGTTCATGCCCAGTCTACCTCAAAATCATTTATTAATATTTCTGTCGATAAGGGCTTGTCACAGAGTACTGTATTTGCTGTTACGCAAGATACACTTGGGTTTATTTGGGTCGGTACACAGGATGGGCTCAATCGTTACGACGGCAAAACTTTCACCGTCTATAAACCATCAAAAGACGATAAGTCAAGTATAGGCTCATATTATATATTTTCTTTATTTGTAGATCGTAGCGGAAAGCTCTGGGTAGGAGGTAATGGCGGTGTTAGTGTATACAATGCGAATACAAATAGTTTTAAGAATTATGCCCTAAATCCCGAGCTAGGCGAATGGTATGTGACCAACATCATCCAGGATAAATCGGGAGATATCTGGGTCTCCACCAACACAGGCGAAATTTATCGATATGATCCTAAAAATGATGTATTCAAAGCGTTAAAACCTAATGTGCATGCTTATGGAGCCAAAGGAATATACAGCATTGCGATGGTGGGTAAAGAACTGTTGCTCGGTACTGAAAATGGTCTCTTCTTTTATGACGTGCAATCGGGGAAAACAAGACCTCTTGCAACTCCATTCGGAAATCTTTGGGTGAATTATTTTTATAGTGATGGCCCTTTCCTTTGGATCGGAACCGAGGGAAAAGGACTCTTACGATTAGATACCCGAAATCTTCAATTCCTGAATTATCTCCGAATTCCTATGAACGGTCATAGTATTGCAGATAATAATATCCGTGGTATAACGAAAGATACAAATGGAAAACTGTGGATTGGAACTTTTGGAGGACTGTCGATTTTTGATGGAATCGGCAATTTTGAAAATTATTATCATCATACCAATTCACCCCTGACATTAAGCCAAAACTCTGTACGTTGTATCTTCCGCGACAGACAGGGAGGCATGTGGCTGGGTACGTATTATGGAGGCTTGAATTATTTTCATAACGATCACATTAGCTTTAATCTACTTTCTCAGAATACCGGTAATGCGGTATTGAACGATAAGGTAGTGAATGTCATTAAAGAGGATAAAACTGGAAACTTTTGGATTGGAACAAATGACAAAGGTGTCGATTACTGGCAACCGAAAGAAAATGTCATTCGCCATTTTGCGTATCAAGAAACCGGTGGATCCATTAGTTCCAATAATATCAAAGCGATAGAATTTGGTACAGATGGTAAAATTCTTTTGGGTACGCATAATAGTGGTCTCAATATACTGGATCCAAAAACCGGCTATTGCCGTGTGTTTAAACACAGTCCGAATAATTCTCAAAGTATCTCGGGTGATATGGTCTACGCACTGCTGAAGGATCATACCGGCAAAATTTGGGTTGGAACGAAGACCGGACTTGATCTATTTGACGAGAACAGTGCTGAATTCAATGAATTTAAAGCGGATAAATTTGGAGTTCAATTGAGTTCGACAGAAATTAACTTTCTGATGGAAGACAGTAAAAAGAGGCTTTGGATCGGCACCAATAATGGAGTGAATCGCTATAATTTGGTGAGCAATAGGTTCGAACAGCTCGCTAATAGCACACTGAGCAATGACGTCGTTAACTGTATCGCCGAAGATAAAAAAGGACGGATTTGGATCGGTACCCGGGATGGTCTAAATCTTTTTGATGAAGTAAAACATTCGTTCATCAACTATAAAGCCAGACCGGACTTTGCAAAAGGGACCATTAATAGTATACTTCCTGATGAAGGGGGAGACCTTTGGCTGGGACTTAGTAGTGGCTTGATCAAATATAATACTGATGCAAGACAGCGTGTTTACTTCGATGGCCTGCATACCCTACAAAATACACAGCTCAATTTGAATGCGGCCTGTAGAGCCAAAACGGGGATGATGTTGTTTGGAGGAATTAATGGTATTACCTATTTCTATCCTAAATCCATCAGTCATGCACCTTTAAAGTTAAGAATAGCGTTTACAGGTCTGGAGTTGTTTAATAAAACAATTTCAGTCGGGGATGGGAGCAATATTTTGGATCAGCAGCTCGATGCTGTTCATACGTTGGAATTTAGTCATGAACAGAAACAATTTACAATTTTCTTCAATACATTCAATTTTATAGCCCCGAATAGTACTAAATATAACTATAAGCTAGAGGGGTATGATCTGGAATGGCAGCAAGCTGAAAATATTCCGAAGGCCAGCTACGCCAATGTACCGGCTGGTAAATATGTCTTTCGCGTCAAAGCGACCGGCTCGCAGGGGGAGCAGAGCCCCGAGCGCTCCTTAGAAATTATCATAAAGCCAATCTGGTACAAAACAAGTTGGTTTTACCTGTTCGTCACAATTGCGGTGGCAGCAGCGGGTTATATTATCTATCGTATCCTTATCGAAAGGGTACAGGCTAAGCATCAGCTTAAATTGGAACGGATACAACGGGAAAAAAACAATTACCTGAACAAGGTAAAAATGGATTTCTTTACCAATGTTTCTCATGAATTTAGGACACCACTTTCCTTGATTATGGCACCCTTGGAAGAAATACTTGCACGACCGACGCTGGATAGGAAGATGAGACAAAGCCATGAGCTGATTATGCGCAATACAAAAAGGCTTTTTGATATGGTGAATCAATTGCTCGATTTTCGGAAAACAGAACTGGGAACGCGAAACCTACAGGTGGCCAAATTGGATGTCGTTGCTTTGACGGCACAGGTTTGCCACTCTTTTACACCGCTGTCGGAAAAACAACATATTGATTTTACATTTGATACTGCTCGTGATTCTTTTGTCTGTTATATCGACCGTATCGCGGTAGAGAGTATGCTCTATAACTTATTGTCTAATGCGTTCAAATATTCGGCTGCTGGAGATTCCGTTCGCGTCGAGCTGGAAGCAGATGACGTACAGGTTATTATCCGGGTGAAAGATACGGGGAGAGGAATGGCAAATGAACATCTGCACAAAATATTTGAAAGTTTCTATCAGATTGATCAGAAGGAAATGAATTTGGGCTCAGGTGTTGGTTTGGCTTTCACTAAAAGTCTGGTCGATTTGCATCACGGGGAGATCAAAGTCAGTAGCGAATTGGGAAAGGGTAGTGTGTTTATCATCAGCTTACCTTTGGCCGACGAATGCTACGCACAGGATATACAGGATGTCGATACGCAGGAAACAAATCGGGATCAAACTCACTATAGGTTAACAGAAGAGGAGGGCAGATCGGAGCTGGATGTTCCTGCCATAGCAACAGAAACAAAGGAAAAAGAAGTGTTGATGATTGTCGACGACAACCGTGAAATTGTGACTTACCTAGCGGAATATTTTGGACAAGAATATATGGTCATGACGGCGTTTGATGGTAAAGAGGCATTGGCGCTATTGGCCGATAGACATCCTGATGCAATTATTAGTGATGTCATGATGCCCGAAATGGATGGATTGCATTTTTGTAAAAAAATTAAACAGAATATTCAGACAAGTCATATACCGATCATCCTACTTACTGCAAAATCGGAAATTTCGCAACAGCTTAAAGGTTTTGAGATGGGAGCCGATGATTATGTTTTAAAACCTTTCTCTATCGCCTTGTTGGACGCAAAAGTGCGAACATTGTTGCGTACCCGTGACCGTTTAAGGGAATATTATAAAAACACAGGAGAAATAGAACCAGAGAAACTGACGTTCAATCACTTGGATCAGGAGTTTTTGGAAAAAGCAATAGCGATCGTCGAATCTAATCTGGATGAGTATAATTTTTCTGTCGAAATACTCAGTCAACAATTGGGGATGAGCCGCACAAATCTATATTTGAAGATCAAAGCCATTACTGGCGATACGGTGACAGCAATGATTAAGCGAATACGCTTGAAGAAGGCCGTGGAACTGCTGCAGGAAAGGAAGTATACTTTATCGGAAATTGCGTATAAATGTGGATTCAATACACCATCTTATTTTTCTACGACATTTAAGCAGTACTATGGTTGTATGCCTTCGGAATACTTGGAGAAGCAAGGGGAGGATAGGGCGAATTCCTAAAGAAAAAGCCGCTTTTGGTACCGAATGGTTCAAAGCGACTTTTTTTATTTTACTGCTGCTAATGCAGACGATATACCTTTATATCATCGTGATAAATAATGCGAGTGGGAACTTCCGGAGGTGTGCTGTTGGGCTGTGACGCCGGTAAGTAAAGCCCCCATTTGAGGTATCCTGATGGATTAGGACCGGTTACAGTTTGATTAAACGTAGCGATATTATTAATCTCCCATTTTAAAGTATAATCAGGCTCGCCCTGCAGTCTATAATAGACTTTATAGTAACCTGTTGTGTCGGTGGTCATCTTTGCATCAATACGGATATCGATCCATTGGTTGATATAAGGACGAAAATCGTTTATAATCTTTGGTTCAATATTGGCATAAGGGAGTCGGAAAGTGATTGTATTCCGCTTTACATTGAGGTACCAGGCGGGATTTCCACCACCGTTTTGCTTGCCTTGAAAGATAATGGCGCCATTTGCAGCCCAAGCTGAGGTGTAAGGAACCCAATCTTTTAACAGAAAACTTGCTTCAAAACGGCGTTCGTCGCCATTGTAATATTTTCCTTCATCAAATAACTGTGAGGTCGCGGCTTCACTGCGCCAATGATTGTCAGAAAAGTAGCTGCTATCACCAACAACGACTTTATGGGCTATGGCATAATCCCCAGTTCGGCCGGAGCTAACGACATATTCGGCACTGTCAGCGCTAGCATGTGTCGTCGTTAGGTCGGGGATGCCTGAGTTTTTGGTTCCTGATTCATAATTGACATCCACGAGCAGAGTGGCAGAATCTGCTACAGCAGCAAGGTTGTTTCGTGCGCTTAGTTTTGACGTTGTGGTGGGTTGGTCCAGCGTGGCGACAGATTTTGAACAAGAGCTGGCAACCAGCAAAATGAGCGATAATTTGCTCATGTTGTTTAAATTTAGGAATTGATTTTTCATGTGTTACACAATTTAGCGTTTATTTTAGGGGTTATTTTAGTTTTTTAAGTTCAGCATAACGTTTCATTGCTTCTAAATAATAGTAGTCGGCATAATCTAAAGGGGTATCAATTTCTGAATTGTAGAGAAATGCTCCCACGCTATGTTTAAGGAGGAAAAAGTGGTTGTCGCCGGGTTTTGCGAGGTATTTTTCGGAGGAGAGGGTTTTTAGAAGATCTTCGGCATAATCGAAATATTTCGCTCCATTTTTGACTTCGGTACTCAATTCGAGAAGACCGCATGCGATGACAGCGGCTGCTGAGGCATCGCGCGGAGCTCTGCCGTCTTCGTCCAGGTCATAAGCATTATGTACATCGAGATCCCAGGCTGGTATTTTATCGACTTGTAATGTCGGGTGGTTCATGATAAATGCAGCTATATCTTCGGCCTGTTTTAAAAATTCGGTTTTCTTGCTAAAACGGTAACACATAGCGTAACCGTATAAACCCCAAGCTTGTCCACGAGCCCAGGATGATTCATCTGTTAGCCCCTGATGGGTCTTTTTAGTAATAACATGGCCCGTTGTGGCATCGTAATCCACCACATGGTAACTACTGTGGTTAGGTCTGTAATGATTTTTCAGGGTAGTCAGGGCATGCGTATCGGCAATGCTGCTGTATGTGGGTTTATGAAATTGTCCAGCTCCCCAATAAAGATATTCCAGATTCATCATGTTGTCGATGATAACGGGGTAATGAAGCCATGCAAAGTCCCACGAACGGATCGCACCCACTTTGGGATTGAATCGCGCAGCCAAATTTTTAGCCCCATCTTCCAATACGGGTAGATAGGATTTATCTTTTGTAATGCGATAGGCGTTACCATACGAACAATACAGCATAAAGCCAAGATCATGGGTATTGGTAATATAGCGGATAGAATCTAACGCCAATGTAAATCGTTTTGCTTGGCTTGCTAGTTTTGAATCTTGCGTCAATTCATAACCATACCACAATGACCCTGGAAAGAAGCCTGTCGTCCAATCTTTGTAATTCGCCAAACGGACGGAACCATCCGGATTGACCGAACGTGGATTTTGGCCGGGAGTATATCGTTGAGTTGCTTTGTTTAGCTGTTGACCAATAACTTCCACGGAATGTTGAAACCAACTTGGAGCCTTCGTCTGTTGTGCATAAATGGTCGTACTGCTGCTAAGCGCTAGCGTAATAATAAAGGTGCGAAATCCTTTCATCATGATTTTTTTTATAAATGTAAGTCGATCATAAAAGTACCTACCGATGGGGGTTTAGACTTTCTCATTTGTTGCGGATACTTTCAAAAATGATAAACGACGGGGGGGGGGGGGGGGCCTGTGGGAATATTTTTTTTTTTTTATTATTTTTTTAAAAATTTTATTTAATAAAAAAAAACCAAAAGAAGGGGGTTTTATTTTTTTTTTTTTTGTGTATATAAATTAAAAAAATAATGGTGGGGGGGGGGGGGGGGCGCCATGG
>PJUA01000105.1_pt1 | contig 89857 bp, 67 predicted proteins | sample 1512151 | NCBI WGS metagenome assembly PJUA01 (sample SAMN08177678, study PRJNA422409) | Soil metagenome, whole genome shotgun sequencing project. | isolation source: Soil enriched on filter paper: beechwood xylan treatment | place: USA: Madison | collected 2015-01-15 | reverse complement strand
TGCCCGATACGGTAAAGACGCTGCTGCATGTGAGGTTCTCCTTGATCTGCCATGGTCATGCGAAGTTCGCTAATTTGTAATGCATACACTATATTTAATCATTTCCACGATCTTTGCAACCGGGATTTTCCGGCGCACCAGCAGCGTCAGCCAAATCCCCTTTTATGTGCGATGCAGCACCAAATACGGGAGTTTTAGACGCCCGCCCGCACCAGTTCGAGACCGCGCAATGCAGCATGGAAATTCGTGATTTACTTGGCATTATTGAGTGTGTACACTGTTTTTCGACAAGGCCGGGCGAGGCTGCGGGACAGCCTGTCCGCAGGCGGGCATACTGGCCGCTGCAAGCGCATTGGCATGAAGGATGCTTCATGCGCTGACGATAGAGATCCAAGGCAATGCCTGAATAGGGCGCCGCGACACCAGAGACCATGCACAAGCAAGAACCCATCACCTTCCACGTCAACGGCCACGCGGCCACGCTGGACATTGCCGCCGACGCGCCGCTGCTGAACGTGTTGCGCAACGACCTTTGCCTGAACGGCCCCAAATTCGGCTGCGGCCTGGGCGAGTGCGGTGCCTGTACCGTGCTGGTCGATGGCGTGGCGGCGCGCTCCTGCGTGATCCCGCTGGCCGGCGTGGCCGGACGCCATGTGACCACGCTGGACGGCCTGGCCCAGGAGGGACGGCTGGACCCGGTACAGCAAGCCTTCATCGATGAACAGGGCGCACAGTGCGGCTACTGCATGAACGGCATGATCATGACCATCAAGGCGCTGCTGCTGCGCTCGCCCAGCCCGACCGAAGACGAGATCCGCAGCGAACTGGACTTCAACCTCTGCCGCTGCGGCACCCATGTGGAAATCATGCGCGCCGCCCTGCGTGCGGTCGAACTGCAGCGCCAGGGTGCGGCGCAATGAGTGCGCCCCTGCCCCGGCAGATGGCCGGCCCGCTGACCACCGGCGCAGCATCCCTGCGTCATGCCCGCCTGGCCCTGCCACCGCGACTGGACTGGCAACAGTCCCTCTATACCGGCGCTCGCCTGCAAGGCCTCGACAGCGAGGCCGCGCTGCGCTGTCCGGGTGCGCCACAGGTGGTGCAGCGCCGCCATCTGGTGGCTGTCGTGGCCGACAGCGATGAACAGGCCCGCCAGGCATGCAGCCAGTTGCGCCTGCGCTGGAGCGAGGCAGCACCGCAGGACAGCACCCCACGCGTGCGCGCCGCGCAGACACTGCATGCCCGCGGCCAGGATTCCAGCGGCCTGCACGACATCACCATGGACGCCCACTACCAGTGGCGCGATGGGGAATCCGCATCCTCTACCCTGTCATCGTCCCCTTTCCCTTTCCCCGCGACCGGCATCGTCGCCATGGCCAGCCCGATGGGCGCGGGCCTGCGACTGGACCTGCCCTTTGGCAATCCCGCGCTGATCGCCATGGAAGTGGCGGCCCTGCTGTCCCTGCCCGTGGCCCAGGTGGAGGTACGCAGCCACCGCCCGCCGGCCAGCGCGCAGGAGCGCAGCGCCGCCAGCGACGTGGCCGGCGTGGTGGCGCTGCTGGCCCTGCAATGCGGGCAGGCCGTCTCGCTGGTGCTGGAGCCGACCAACTTCGCCAGCAGCCCCACCTCGCTGCAGCTGCATGGCGAACTGGACCAGGATGGCCGCCTCGGCAGCTACCACCTGCATATCGAGCAGGACGCCCCGCCGCCGCCGCTGGCCTGGCTGCTGACGGAAACCGCCTATGCGCTGGAGGATGCCGGCGACCCGCGCGACGGCGCCGCCCTGGCCTCGCCCTACGACTGGCAGGCGCTGGAGATCATCGGGCCGCAAGGCGCTGCAATCCCGTTGGCGGCGAGCACCTTCGCGCAGGAAATCTTTTTCGATGAACTGGCCCAGCGCATCGGCCAGGATGCCGTGCAATACCGTCTGCAACACCTGCCCGATGCGCAGGGCGCGGCGCTGGTGCGCTCGGTCGCCGAGGGGGCGGGCTGGAACGGTCCGGCCCGGCAGGTGCAGGGCGGCATCCTGCGCGGACGCGGCTTTGCCTATGCCAGCACGCTGGAACAGGAGCAGGGCCAGCCGGTGCAGAGCTGGTCGGCCTGGGTGGCCGATGTGGAATACGACCGCGCCTCCGGCGAACTGAGCGTGACCCGGGTCACTGCCGGCCACGACCAGCGTGCGGGGAAGACGGCGGCTGCCGCCCATGCTGCCACCCATGCCGCTGACGATCTGCTCGATGAAGAACAACGCGCCCTGCTGGGCGAACAGGCCAGACTGGCGATGGCGCAGACGCTGGCGCCGGACCAGGGCTTCGATGCCTGGTCACGCGAACTGCGCCCCCTGCCGGGCCAGACCACCGCCAACCTGCCCCAGGTCGACCTCATCGATGGCGGCACCACGCCGGCGCTGCGCGACATCCAGCTCAAGGCGGGCGGCGCCTTCACGCTGCCGGCGGCGGCGGCGATTTCCAATGCCATCCATGCCGCCACCGGCGTACGTCTGCGCGAGGCGCCGTTTTCGGGTGAGCAGATCAGGCTGGCACTGGAACATCAAGAGGGTTCGGGCCAGCGGCCGGGCGGCTGGCGCCGCCTGCGCAAATACGGCTGGCTGGGGGGGGCTGCGGCGGCACTGGGCGCCACGCTGACCCTGGCAATGCCCTGGCGCGCCGAGATCGCACCGGTGGCGCGGCCTGCGGCCGACCTGTATTCGGCCGCCACCATCGAACGCGGGCGCCGGGTGGCGCTGGCTGGCGATTGCGCGGTCTGCCACACGGCCCCGGGCGGGGTCGCCAATGCCGGCGGCCATGCCCTGCAGACGCCGTTCGGCACCGTCTTCAGCACCAACATCACGCCCGACGAAAAGACCGGCATCGGCAACTGGTCCTATGCCGCCTTCGAACGCGCCATGCGCGAAGGCATCCATCGGGACGGACGACATCTCTACCCGGCCTTCCCCTACACCGCCTTCGCCAAGATCAGCGAAGCCGACATGCAATCGCTGTACGCCTACCTGATGGCCCAGCCGGCGGTCTCCAGCACACCGCCGGAAAACGATCTGCGCTTCCCCTTCAACATGCGTCCGCTGCTGGCCGGCTGGAATCTGCTGTTCCACAAGAATGAAGTGTTCCAGCCCGACCCCGAGCGCTCTGCCCTGTGGAATCGCGGCGCCTATCTGGTGGAAGGCGCCGGTCACTGCACCGCCTGCCATTCGCCGCGCAATGCCCTGGGCGCGGAACAGGGCGGACGCCAGTACCTGGGCGGCGGCACGGTCGATGGCTGGGAAGCCCCGGCATTGACGGCGCTGTCTAAGTCGCCCACGCCCTGGACCGAGGATGAACTGTTCAGCTACCTGCGCAGCGGCTTCTCGGACCGCCACGGCATTGCCGCCGGACCGATGGCGCCGGTGGTGGCCGAACTGGCGCAACTGCCGGCCGGCGACGTGCGCGCCATCGCGCATTACCTGGCCTCGTTCCAGGCACCGGCCGCCAGCAACACAACACCGGCACCCATCACCACGAGCAGCCTGAACGAGAGTCAGAAGCTGTCGCAGGCCAATGGCAAGCGGCTGTTCCAGGGTGCCTGCGCGGCCTGTCATATCGAAGGAACGGGACCGACGCTGTTCGGCGTGCGTCCTTCGTTGCGGGTCAACACCAACCTGCACAGCGACACACCGGACAATCTGATCCACGTCATCCTGCACGGCATCCGCGAACCGGCCAATCCGGCGCTGGGCTACATGCCGGGCTTTGCCAACAGCTTCAGCGATGCCCAGGTGGGTGATCTGCTGGCCTATCTGCGCAGCGAGTTCGCTGCCGGCAAGCCGGCCTGGGAAGGCGTACCCGAGAGCATCGCCCGCTCACGCGCACAAGCCGGACATTGAGCGTGACATTGCAGCGGCGCCCCGCGTACGGGGCGCCGCTGCCATTTCCGTCCAGCCTTCAGTGGCCGACCAACACCACCGGACTGGCCAGAGCCTGCAGTTCGGCACCGACCAGCTCCAGGTGCGCAGCGCTGGCGGCATGCACCCGCAACAGCGCCTGCCCGGACTGCACACGCTCACCCACCCGGCACAGCAAGTCCAGTCCCGCCCCCGGATGCGCCGGGGCGCCGGCCGTACGCGCCAGTCCCGCGATGGCCCAGCCATCGACCTGACTGATCACGCCGGCCCGGCTGGCATGCCAGGTCAAGACCTCGGCGCAGGGCGCGGCCTCCACCTGGGGTGGCCCCTGGGCGGCGATGATGCGCGCCAGCGCGGCCTGGGCCGCACCGCTGTCCAGCAGTTCGGTGGCCTTTTGCAAGGCGACGTCGACCTCCCCCAGACGCGGATCGAAGGACAGCAGATGCGCCGCGAACAGCAGTGCCTTGGCACGCAAATCCTGCGGCGCCTGTGGATCGCCCGCCAGGACCTGGCGGATATCGCGCACTTCCAGTGCCGGGCCGATGCCGCGCCCGATGGGCTGGCTGCCATCGGTGGCCAGCGCCCGCACTTGCATGCCCAGCCCCTGCCCTACCTGTTCGAACAGTCGGCACAACTGCTGCGCCTGTTCCGGCGTCTGCTGCTTGGCATAGGGACCGTACGGCACATCCACCACCAGATGGGTAACGCCGGCGATCGCCTTCTTGGACAGGATCGAGGCCACCGACCAGTGCGCCGTCTCCAGCCCGTAGGGCCGGGTGATGCGGTTCATCACTTCATCGATGACGGAGTGGCTGATACGGCCATTCCAGGCGATGCAGGCCCGGGCCTGGCGCACGCAGCGGCGCACGGCCTCGCCATCCAGGTCGACATTGGCCAGCAAGGCCATGGTGTCGGCGGTGCCGGCGGCCGAGGTGATGGCGCGTGAGGAAGCCTTGGGCATGGCCAGCCCCCAGGCCGCCACGATCGGTACCACGATGGGCGTGATGCGGCTGCCGGGGACACCGCCCAGGGAGTGCTTGTCGACCACCATGGGCTCGTCCCAGCTGATGCGCCGGGCCATGCGGCTGCGTGCCTGGGCCAGCGCCAGGGTTTCTTCGGCATCCAGGCCACGGGTGATGGAGACCAGCAAGGTGGTCAGCTCGGTGGTGCTGTAGCGACCATCGACGGCATCCTGCAGGATGGCCTGGTACTGATGTGCCGGCAGGCGTTCACCGCGCAGCTTGCGGCTCCACAAGGGACGGCTGGCCGGGGCCAGCAGGCGCAAGGCCTGTACCGTCTGAGCCGATCCAAAGCGCTGACGCAAGCCGGCGGGCAGCGCCAGCCAGGGGCTAGCGTCGTGGCCGCCGTCGGGCCAATGATGGATGCGCACGTCGACCATGGCACCGGCCGCAGCGCGCAGGCGCAGGCGCGTGCCGGCTGCCCAGTGGCGGGGATGGGCATAGGCCACCGCCTCCTCCCCGGTTTCCACCGGCGCAGCGCGCACCACGCAATGTTGCAAGGGGGCGCGCAATACCGCCAGCAGGCGGGCGATGCCGGTGGCGGTATCGCTGTCGTTGGCCACTGCCTGGCGCAGGATGCCGGGCGGCGCAGGGTCGACCTGGCGCTGCAGGCGCGCCAGGATCTGCGCATGATCCTCGCGCCCGCGCCCGGCAATGCGCTGCGCCAGCACCTCGGGCGGGGCCGAGATTTCCACCACCACCAGGCTGGGCAGGCGCTGCGCCAGCGCTTCCACGGTGGCGCGCGAGCCATTGGCCACGACATGGCGACCGGCCGCCAGCTCGGCCAGCAACTGGCCCGGCAGGCCATAGGACAGGCCGTGCGCCTGCCAGGTCAGCAGGAACTCGCCGGCCGCCGCTCGGGCGGTGAAGCCGGCTTCGGTCTCGGCGTCATGGTCTTCACCGGGGGCGCCGGCCGGCCGCGTGATCACGCGGCGGGCGAAGACATAGGGCGCATCGGCCAGCGCCTCGCGGGCGCCGCTCATCAGGGTGTCCTTGCCGGCCCCGCTGGGGCCGACCACCAGGAAGAAGGTGCCGGGCGCCGTGCTGGCCGGGCTCATGCTTCGTCCAGGCCGATGTCCACGGCCGGCGCCGATTGGGTGATCTTGCTGGTGGAGATGTAATCCACCCCGGTCTCGGCCACCGGGCGGATGGTGGTCAGGCGGATGCCGCCGGAGGCCTCGACCTTGACGCGACCATCGACGATGCCGACCGCTTCGCGCATGTCGGGCAGGCTCATGTTGTCCAGCATGATCACGTCCACCCCGGCGGCCAGCGCCTCGCGCACCTGTTCCACGCGGTCGCACTCCACTTCCAGCTTGGTCAGCACCGGCAGCTTGCGACGCACCCGGGCCACGGCTTCCTTGATACTGCCGCAGACGGCGATGTGGTTGTCCTTGATCATGACGCCGTTGTCCAGCGCCAGGCGGTGGTTCAGGCCGCCACCGCAGAGCACGGCGTGCTTTTCCAGCATGCGCAGGCCGGGGGTGGTCTTGCGGCTGTCGATGAGCTGCGCCCGGGTACCGGCGATCTCGGTCACGTAGCGGGCGGTCTCGTTGGCGATGCCCGACAGGCGCTGCACCAGGTTCAGTGCGGTGCGCTCGGCAGTCAGGACGCTGCGCGCATTGCCCTTGACAGTCAGCAGGATGGCACCGGCCTCGACCCGGCTGCCGTCGGCGTGATGCACCTGCACTGCCAGCGTGGCGTCGTATTTGCGGAAGACCCGGGCGGCCACCTCGATGCCGGAGACGATCAGGGATTCACGGGCATTCATGACGAAATGGCCCTGCTCGTCCAGCTCGATCATGGTCTGCGCGGTCAGGTCGCAGGCGCCGATGTCCTCGGAGAGCCACAGGTCGATCAGTTTTTCGGTGGCGTAATGGTCGTACATGGTGAATCCTTTCGTTGGCGTGGTGAGGGGCTGGCTGGCCCCGAAATGAATGACAACTGGAATGGCGACTACAATTAAGTTAGATATCGAACTATTTAAGAACGGACTTCGGTGCGGCGGATGTGATGCAGGGTGTTCAGGACTCCTGGAAAAAGGGACGCGGTGGCGACGTGGGGTTCAGCTCTTGCCCAGCCTGGACTGGTAATCGACGATCAGTTGTTCCCACACCACCTCCAGCTCGTAGTCGATGGAGCGGGCCAGGCCATCCAGGCCGGGGAAGAGCGTGGCGGCGGTGATGTTCATCCGGTACAGCGCCCGCAGCGCCGGCTCGCGCAGCGCGGCCGGCAGGATGAACTTGCGGATCAGCGGTTCGCTGGCCTCGTAGCCGGCCAGCAGGCGCTCCAGCGGCGCCTCCAGCGTACCCGGCACCACCAGGATGCCGGACTGCGCCACCAGCCGCGCATCCATCTGGTTGGGTTCGCCGAACCACACCAGCGGCAAGGCGTTGCCGGCAAAATAACGCTGGTAGCTGTCGGGCTTGCGCAGGTCGATGGCTTCGCGGTTGAGCGTCGGATCGAAGCGCGGCGCCGCCTTCCACAGGGCCGGGGTATTGAGCGCATAGACGGCGGCATCGCCATGCAGTTGCTGCATGGCAAAGAAGGCCGCCACGAAGGGGGACTTGGTGAAATCGATCAGCCGCGTCGGCGCGCCATGGTGTTGCATCAGCGCCAGGCAACGCAGGTCATCGTCCAGCACCGCCGCGTCATGCAGGAAGACATGGGCCTTGCGCCGGAATACGCGGATCGCCCGCTCCTCGCGCAGGGGCCACAACGAGGGATCGGGGCAATAGCGTGACAGGTGCCGGGTCAGCGAACTGACCAGCGGCCAGCGATGATCGGCCTGGCCACGGAATACCCAGCCCTCCAGCTGGTCGCTGGCGGCAGCGAACTCATCCCAGCTGGACAGTATGACCTGATCGATGGCAGTGGCGAGAGACATCATGACCCCGAAAATATTCTTCGATATCTACGATTATGCAAGATGCAGGCCAGCCTGTCATGGTGGCTTACCCTGCCCTCCCTGAGCGGGCTGCAAATGGGTATGATTGCGTTATCTTAGATTTCTGATGAAATGATGAAAGCCACACGATCCCGGCCTCTGGCCGCCGCCCCGGTCGACCAAGATGAACCGGATGAACTGGAACAGGCACTGGAAGCCCTGGCCGCCGAACGCGTCGCCCACCTGGTCAAGGATGCGGCGCGTGCCTTCATCCGCAGCCTGCAGATCCGCCTGGCGCCGCATGCGGTCAGCTACGGCCACTGGACCATCCTGCGCGTGCTGTGGGAACACGACGGCCTGTCCCAGCGCGACCTGGCCGAGCGGGCCGGCGTGAGCGAAGCCACCACCGCCACCGCCCTCAAGTCGCTGGAAGCCATCGGCTACGTGGAGCGCACCCATCTCCCGGGTGACAAGAAGAAGGTCCACGTCTTCCTCAGCAAGCAGGGCCGCGCCCTGAAGAAGAAGCTGGTGCCGCTGGCCCAGGACGTCAATGACCTGAGCCTGGAGGGTATCAGCGAGGAAGAGCTGGAGACCACCCGCAAGGTGCTCATCGCCATGGCCCTGAACCTGGCGCGGGACGAGCGCCAGGCGGTGGAATCCGGCAAGCGCATGCCCTCCACCCAGGAGGTCGGACGCCTGGCTTCCGGGCTGGGCTGAACCTCCCCGGCGCCGCCCCATCCCTGTGCAGACGCACCAGCAAGTGACGGGCGGGCAGCATAATTGCACCATCGGAGAAAGCGCCGTTGCTTGCCGTCCATGCATCTCCTTCGATACATGTTCTAAGATATCTAACTATATTTTGCAGACTGCAAAAGGACTTTCAGACGATTTTTTGATCGATATCTAAGCTTGGCACGTCGTTTGCATTGACAGCATCAAGTGCTTGCAGGTACGCCCCTTGCGAGTATCCGATTGCAGTGTCCATCACGTGTCGAGGAAATCATGAAAAGCTTTTGCAAGAACCTGCAAGCTGTAGTGTCTCTCAGTGCTGCCCTGGTTGCAGTGGCTGTACCAGTCGCCCTCCCCGGTCTGGCCCGCGCCGAAGAAATCTCGGTCACGCAATGGGGTACCAGCCTCTATGGCCTGCCCTACGCGATTGCCATCGAGCAAGGCTATTTCAAGAAGGCCGGGGTGGATATCACCGGCATCCTCACCTCTGGCGGCGGCGGCACCACGGTGCGCAACATCCTGGCCAGCAAGCTGCCGTATGGCGAAGTGGCGGTCTCGGCCGCGCTGGCCGCGCAGCGCCAGGGGCTGGACGTGGTCATCGTCAATACCGGCACCCGCAGCGTGGCTGAAGCGTCGGCCGTGACCATGCCCAACTCCCCCGTCAAGAGCATCGCCGACCTGGCCGGCAAGAAGGTCGCCATCACCTCGCCCAAGGGCGTGTCCGAAATGCTGCTGCTGATGGCGCTCAAGGCCAAGGGCGTGGATGCGGCCCAGGTACAGCGTGTGGCCTCGGGCGGTTACATCAACGGCCTGACCATGCTGGAGCAGGGTTCGGTGGCCGCGGCGGTACTGATCGAACCGCTGTCCATCGTGCGCAAGGATAAGTACCGCACCGTCTACAGCGCCGGCGAAGTGCTGCAACCGATGACCACCTCGGTGGGCATCACCACCCGCGCCTATGCCAAGGCCCATCCGGAGACCATCCGCGCCATCATCGAAGGTCGCCAGCAAGGCGTGCGGGCGGTGTACCGCGATCCGGCCGCCGCCGCCAAGCTGCTGGAGAGCAGCTTCAAGCTCAGCCCGGAGGTGGCGCGCGAAGCGGTGGACAACATGGTGCGCGCGCGCATGTGGAGCGAGGGCGACTTCGACCAGGCCGAACTGGACCGCATGACCGACGGCCTCAAGCTGATCGGCGAGATCAAGGACAACGTGGAATGGGACAAGCTCATCGACAGCAGCATGCTGCCGCCGTCCATCAAGATCAAGAGCAAGCTGTGAGGGAGTCCGCCATGAAGAGTGAACACACCGTCTTGGCCGCCGAGGCCCTCCTGCAGGACAGCCCGGCCACCACGCCCCGTGTGCCGCATGCCGTGCTGCAGGGTGTCACCCGCAAGTTCGGCAAGGCCGGCAGCGTCTTCCATGCCTTGGGGCCGATCGACCTGACGCTCTACCAGGGCGAGTTCTTTTCGGTGGTCGGCCCTTCCGGCTGCGGCAAGTCCACCTTGCTCGATACCCTGTCGGGCCTGGCCTCGCCCTCCGACGGCACGGTGCAGTTCGAGAACCGCGAGGTCAAGGGCGTGCCCGATGGCGTGGGGGTAGTGTTCCAGGAAGACGCCTCCTTCCCCTGGCTGAACGTGCGCGACAACATCTCCTTCACGCTGCGCATGCGTGGCATGGAGGGCGCCGAGATCAAGCGCCGGGTCGACTACGCGCTGGCCTTCATGGGCTTGAAGGATTTCGCCACCGCCTATCCGGCGCAACTCTCGGGCGGCATGCGCCAGCGCGTGTGCATCGCCCGCACGCTGGTGCAGCAGCCGCGTCTGATCCTGCTGGATGAACCCTTTGGCGCGCTGGACCAGCAGACCCGCCTGCTGATGGGCGACGAACTGCTGCGCCTGTGGCGCGAGACCGGCGCCACCGTGCTGCTGATCACCCACGCGCTGGACGAGGCGGCCATGCTGTCGGACCGGGTCGGCGTGATGTCCTCGCGGCCGGGCCTGTTCATCGACATCGTCGAGACCGGCTGGCCGCGTGACCGCGATAGCCGGGTGGTCTCCACACCACGTTTCGGCGAGGTCAATGCCCGCCTGTGGGAACGCCTGCGGGTGGAGTCGTTGAAGGTAATGGGAGCCAGCCATGGCTGAAGCAAGCTCTGCTCATAGCGCTGCCGCCAGCCCGGCGCGCAGGTCGGCACACCAGCTCGATGGCCTGGTCCGTATTGCAGTGGTGATCGTACTGATCGGGCTGGTGGAACTGCTGTGCCGCAGCGGCCTCATCCAGCCCACCACCATGATCGCGCCCTCGGCCATGGCCCGCCACGCCTGGGAAATCCTGCGCGAGGGCAAGTTCGACAAGGACATCGCCATCAGCCTGGCCAACATCGGCGCAGCCACGGTACTGGCGGTGATCCTCGGCTTCATCTGTGGCCTGCTGCTGCATGCGTTGCCGGGCCTGCGCAGCGCCATCGAACCTCTGCTGGCCAGCTATTACGCGGTGCCGACCTTCATCTTCTATCCGGTCTTCATCGTGCTCTTCGGCGTGGGCTCGGCGCCCATCATCGCCATCGCCGTGCTGCTGGCCATCGTCACCATGATCACCGCCACCCTCAACGGGCTGGACCGTATCCCGCGCGCCCTGCACAAGACCGCCCGGGTACTGCGGCTGACACCCTGGCAATCGGCGGTGCGCGTGAAGCTGCCGGCAGCACTGCCCTACCTCTTTACCGGGGTGAAGCTGGTGGTGGCCTATGCCTTCATCGGCGTGATCGCCTCCGAGTTCATCCTCTCGGGCTCGGGGATAGGCTATGCGATCGGCTATGCCTACAACAACTTCGAGAACAACGACATGTATGCGCTGATGTTCCTGGTGCTGGCCAGCGTGACCCTCGTCAACCTCCTGCTGAACGCGCTGGACCGCCGCCTGCAGGCGCGCCTGCGACGCTGAAAGGACAAGCCATGAAACCGATGCGCGAGATGCAAACCCCGCTGCTCTACGCCCTGCTGGCGGCCGGCCTGGCCGCATCCTGGCAGGGCCTGTACTGGATCAATGGCGGCAGTGCGCTGGCTTCGCCAGGGCAGGCCGTGCTGACCCTGGGCAGCATGATGCAGACCAGCGAGTTCTGGCTGCATGCGCTGGAAACCGGCAAGGCCCTGCTCTACGCCCTGCTGATCGGGCTGGTGGGTGGCCTGGCGGCGGGCCTGCTGCTGGGCGTGAACCGGATGGCACGCGATGTCTCCGAACCCATCCTGCTGAACATGTATGCCATCCCCAAGGTCACGCTCTATCCGCTGGTGCTGCTGGTGTTCGGGCTGGGCCTGTCGGCCAAGGTGGCCTTCGGGGTGATGCACGGCATCATCCCCATCATGGTCTTCACGATGAATGCGATCCGCCAGATGCGCCCGGTGCTGTTGCGCGCCGGCCAGTCGATGCGGCTGACGCGCCGCCAGTCGCTGCTGCACATCGTGCTGCCGGCCATCCTGCCGGAAATCACGGCCGGCCTGCGCCTGGCGTTTTCGCTGACGCTGCTGGGGGTGCTGATCGGGGAGATGTTCGCCTCGCAGCGCGGACTGGGTTTCCTGCTGACCAATGCCATGAACCTGGGCGACATCCGCACCATCATGGCGGTGGCATTGCTGCTGTCAGTCTTCGCCCTGGCCTGCAACGGCGGCCTGATGTGGCTGGGACGACGCCTGTCGCCGCGCTGAAGCGCGGCCAGGTCCAGACGGTTCCCTTGTGTCTGTGTTGGACACATTGATCCTGTGTGGAAACACACAGGATCTTTTTTGCGTCAGCAAGGACCGTTCAGTTGTCCTGATGCGCCCAGTTGAAACTCAGCGAAGTCGGCTTCTGGCCCACCTCCACCTTGCTGGTCTTGGTGACGCCGTTGTAGTCCGCCTTCACCTCGTAGTGACCGGCCGGCAACTTGAGATTGGTCATCGGGCCGGCCCCGGGCAGGCTGAAGACGGTCTTGCCCTGGCTGTCATTGACGCTGAGCTTGACGTTGCTGACATAGGCGCCATCCTTGGCTTCGGAAAACAGCAGCCGCAGGTTGTAGTCCTTGGCCGCCTCGCGCAGTTTGCTCTGTTCGCCCGCGCCGATGCCGCCGTTCATGTAGGCCACGCTACCCTGGGTATCCTGGGTCTGGGCCTGTGCAAAAGGGGCCGCCATGCCGGCCAGACCGAAGACGATGGCGCTGATGGCGGTGATCTTGTTGATATCCATGATGGCTCTCCTTGTACGTAGATGAAGACTTGAAGGATCAAGAGACGAATCACGGCGCCACTGTCGAGCTGGCAGCCGATGATTCAGTCTAGGTTCACAGACTTAACTGATCCTTAACCCCGCAAAAGATTCCACCCGCACGCCGCTCAATCGATGCGCAACACCCGCGCCGTTCCCTGCTGCAACAGGAGCTGCACCTGCTGCGACAGACCCGCCGCCACCTGCGACTGCCGTGCCAGGGCGTCGTTGATGCCGCCGACGATGGCCACGCGCTTGCGGGCGCCATCGATGACATCGGCCATCGCCACATGGGCCTGATCGGCGCTGTTGCGACCGAGCGCCGCCTGCGAGGCCGCCGCCTCGGCCTCGCGCAGGGCACTGCCGGAAGACTGGCTCAGCGAGGTGGCGATCTTGCCGATCTCCTTGCTGGATTGCCCGACCCGGCCGGCCAGCCGCTTGACCTCGGCCGCCACCACCGCGAAGCCGCGCCCGCTCTCGCCGGCACGGGCGGCCTCGATGGCCGCGTTCAATGCCAGCAGATTGGTCTGGCTGGCGATTTCATGGATGGTCTCGACGATCTTGCCGATGGTCGCAGCCTGCTCCACCAGGGTACGGTAGGTCTGCAGCGAACCATCGATATAGCGGCTGATGGTGGCCACCGCCGTCACCGTCTGCTGCACGGCGGCCACCGCGCTGTCGACACTGCCACCGGATTGCCGCGCCACCACGCCGGCGCGTGCCATGTCGGCGATGGTCTGCTCCAGCAGGGCCACCAGATCCTGCACGCGCGCATGCAGCTCCTGCATGCCGGCTTCGGCAACCATGTAGCCCTGGCTGGCCTGCTCCACCGGTAGCGGCGGCACCAGCTCGGTGGCCGGCGGCAGCATCTGCGCCACCGCCAACTCCGTTCCGCGTCCGCGCAGGCCAGTACCGCCTATCAGCAGACCAAGCGCCGCCAGCGGCAACAGCAAGGCCAGCGCCTGCGCACCCACGTCATGGGCGGCGTTGAACAGGCGCCAGCCGGCGCCGACGATCAAGACGATCGATATGATCGATACGGCCAGGCATAGCCGTTTGAGATTGTTCTTCCACATGCTGCTTTCCTCCCTGATGCTGCGTTTATCGTTTTTTATAGGGGTGTTGCCATGGTCCTGCCGTATATGCGCTCAAGCGAGGTCACACCTCCTGCGCCGGTTCACGCAATTGGCTCGCACCTGCGTGCAGGCCACGCAGAAGGGACGCGATCTGGCCCAGGCGGCGCTGGCCGTCCAGGATGATCTTCTGCTTGTGCTGCAGCGCCTGATCCAGTGCTTGCAGGCGGGCCGCGCAGCGCTCGGCCAGGTCACCGGCCATGCGCTGCAGGCTGTCCTGCACGGCCGCGCCCAGGGTCTCGTACAGCTTTTCATATGCGGCCGGCAAGCCATCGGTCGGCGCACTGTCGTAGCCAAGATCGGCAGGCAGGTCCAGCGCGCTCTCCAGGGTGGGCAAGATGTGACTGTCCAGGCAGGCCTGGGCGTGTTGCGTGGCAGCCTGTTGCAGGGCCGCGCGCAATGTGGCTGCCACCGCTGCCACGTTGGCTACCTCGGCCACCCCGGCATGCGCTTCCAGCAGGTCGGCCAGCTGCGGCATCACCTCGCGCCAGGCCTGTTGCACCAGACGCGCCTGCCGGGCCGGCAGGCTGTCCAGTTCTTCTTGCACCTGCTGGCGCAGGGCAGTCAGGGCCGGCATGGTCTGGTTCAGCAAGGGGGCTTCCACCTCCTCCTGCAAATGATGCAGCAGGACTTCGGCCGGCTTGCGGGCGCGATAGGCCAGCGCGGGGGCCAGCAGTTCCAGCAGGGCCGCATAGAGACGCTCGAAACCGGCGCCGGCCATGACCTCTGCATCGGCGCCCGTGCTGCGCGCCACGTAGGCCGAGACCGACACCGCCGGCTTCAGCTGGGCCGCCGCCACGCCCAGCGCCTGCAGCTTGTCGGCGGCGCGGTGGCCGACATCGGCTTCCTGGTCGGCGCGGTTGGCGTCGGACTTGTTGCGCAGGCACTTGACGATCTGGCCATCGACTTCGTCTTCGTCGATCACATCGCTGCGCGTCACCACCGGCAGCAGCGGCTTGCCCCGGCGCAGTTCGCGGGCCAGTTCGTCGAGTTCCTGCACCTGCCCCGGCGAGGTCGAACTGGTCAGCCACAGCACCGCATCGGCGCTGTCCAGGAAGCGCTGGGTCAGGGCCGCATTGTCATCGGTGGCCGAATGCAGGCCGGGAGTATCCAGCAAGACCAGTCCATCGCCCAGGCATACCCCTTGCAGGCGCGCCGTGGTCTCGGTGGCACCCTCGTGGAAGGCCTCGTCCGAGGCCAGCAGTTGGCCGCCCTGCAGATGGAAATACTGCACCGTCTGCCCATGCTGCCGGAAGCGCTCGGCCAGGAAGTTGCACAGCGAACTCTTGCCGGCATTGAACTTGCCGAACACCAGCACCATCAGCTTGCCCTCGAAGCGCTGCGCCAGGGCGCGTGCCGGTGCCAGCGCCAGCCATTGGGCTTCGCGCTGCTGGTGCTGCTGTGCCAGTGCCTGATGCAGGGCGCCGATGCGCTGCGCCAGCGCGCTGCCGGGTTGCAGGCCACCGGGCTCGATCCGGCCGGCCGTGAGCGCCGCATCCAGCGAGGCCAGCCAGTCGCGCAACGCGGCGAGGAGGGTTTCCACATCCGCTTCGGCCCTGCCGGAGCTGCCGGAGCTGCCGATGATGTCGATGAAACGCTGTTCCGACGTCTTCATGCCAGCTCCACCGCGCGCAACTGCTCCAGCGCGTCCGCCGCGCGGGTGATGGCATGCAGCTCGGCGTCGGCGTGCGCCACTGCCTGCACCAGGGCCTGGCGATCTTCCGACAGTTCGTAGTAGTGCAGGAAGGACTGCGTCATCTGCCCGCGTCCGGCCGGCTCGCAGAAACGGCGGCGCAGGTCGGCGCGGTATTTGATGGAAATGCCCATGACGGCCACCATCACCGTATCCAGGCTGGTGACCGAGGTCCGCTGGTCGGCCGGCAAACCCTCTACCCCGTGCTTGATGAGATGGGCGCGAATGGCGATGCAGGCCCGCGAATAGGCGACGTGGATGCGCGCCCGCTCGCGCTTGCCGGCGGTGAGCTTGAATTCGTCGGCGGCCGTGTCCGGCACCAGGGCCGGGTCGTCGCCTTCCACCTCCAGCACCGGCAGCAGGTCCTGATGCACCTTGTCCAGCACCGTCTCCAGGCCTTGTTCGAAATCCTGGCGCTGCTGGTGCTGCTGTTGCCGCAGTGCCTGCAACTGTGTTTGCGCGCTGCGTCGCTGGTGCTGCAGTTGCTGGTCGATCTCGTCCAGCAGCAGCGCGCGCTCATGGCGCCGCGCCGCCGGCACCTGTGCCGTGACATCGCGCAGCCAGGCCTGCAGGGCGGGAATGCCGCTCTTTTCCAGCAACAGCTTCTTGCCGCCTTCGATGCCGCTGCGGTGGCGCGTGGACGACACCGGATGGAGCGTCAAGCCCGGCGCCTGCGCGCCGATGGCGCTGCTCACCCGCTCCAGTTGCGCCTCGTCGGCCATCTGGTCGACCTGGGTCAGTACAAACAGGGTCTGGCGACGCGTGCGCTGCTGGTCGTCACGCAGGGCCTGCAACAGCGCGCGCTCGGCCGCATCCAGTTCGCCCTCCTTGGCGGCATGCACGAACAGGCGGATATCGGCCTGCAGCCAGGTTGCCTCCTGGGCATGGCTATCGTCCTGCTCGGCCACGTCGGCGTCCAGCCCGGGTGCATCCAGCCAGCGCACATCGGCATGCCGGTGTTCGGACAGGCGCACCGTCTCGCGGCGGTCGGCGACGGCAAAGACGTCGCTGCCCATCAGCTCATTCAACAGGCGGCTCTTGCCGTGGTTGTACTTGCCCACCACGGTCACCGTGGCGGGCGCGGCCCGTTGCGCCAGCACCCGCAGTCGCGCCAGGTCATGCGCACGACCGGGTGCCACGGCCAGGATCTCGCTGGCCAGGGGGGCGAAGGGGTCGGTGGATCCGGTATCTTTTTGCATTGCAGTCTCCATGCAGCTCAAGCTGGTTTTCTGGGGCGTCCGATCAGCCAGTAGGCGGCCATGCCGAACACCACGCCCCAGAAGGCCGCGCCCAGTCCGAACAGGCTCATGCCCGAGGCCGTGGCCAGGAAGGTGATGACAGAGGGTTCGACATAGCCGGCCTCCTCGCTCATCAGGCGGATGTTGGAAACGATGGCGCCGATCAGGGCCAGACCGGCCAGTGCGGCGATCAATTCCTTGGGGAAGGCGGTGAACAACTTCACGATGGAAGCCGCGAAGGTCCCGCCGACGAGATAGAACACGCCATTGGCGATGCCGGCCAGGTAGCGCTTGCCGGGCTCGGGATGCGCATCCTTGCCGGTACAGAGGGCCGCCGTGATGGCCGCCAGGACGATGGTGATGCCGCCGAAGCAGGCGGTCACCAGCGAGGCCAGACCGGTACCGGTGACCACCGCGCGGGTGGGCGGATGGTAGCCGGCCAGCTGCAGTACCGCCATGCCGGGCAGGAACTGCCCGGTCAGGCTCACCAGTACGAGCGGGATGGTAAAGCTGAAGAACACGCCCAGGCTGAACTGCGGCGCGATGAAGACCGGCTGCGCCAGTTCCAGCCCCAGCTCGCCGAGATGGGTGCGACCACTGGCAAAGGCCACCGCGAAACCCACCAGCGCCACCACCACGATGCCGTAGCGCGGCCACCAGCGGCGCCCGGCCAGGTAGGCGGCCAGCATGACCAGCACCAGCAGGGGTGCCTCCACGCTGGAGCGGAAGGCCTGCACCCCGAACTGGAACAGGATGCCGGCCATCATGCCGGCGGCGATGCCCTTGGGGATGAAGGCCAGGATCTTCTCGAAATAACCGGTCACGCCGATGAGGATCAGCAGCAGCGCCGCCATCACATAGGCACCCACCACCTCGGGCATGCTGATGCCGGGGAACAGGCTCAGCAGCAGCGCCGTCCCGGGCGCCGACCAGGCGGTGATAATGGGCAGCCGGAACCACCAGCTCAACAGCAGGCCGCTCACCCCCGCCCCCATGGAAATGCCCCAGACCCAGGACACCAGTTGCGAGGTCGGAACCTGACCGGCGTGTGCAGCCTGCACGAAGATCACCAGCGGCCCCGCATAGGAAATCAGTACTGCCAGGAAACCGGCCACCCACGCCGTGAGCGAGCCTTGTCGATGGACCATGAATCGTTCCTTGCTACATGCTGCCTGCCCTCAAGCTACAGGCAACGACACGGGAGGGAGCCGGCTGTGCCCTGCCCCCCCTGATGTTCAAAAGGCCAGGCGCTGCGATGGCCGAACCATCGCAGCGCCGAGCCGCCGTCCTGAAGTTGCGATCTTAAACGCTGCGCGACACCGATGCTGGCGACACGCCGCTCGCGCCGACACTGTTGGCACTGGCGCCCTGGCCGGCATGCCGGTAGCGCAGCATGAAGATGCCGATCGCCAGCGCCGCCACCAGACCAGGGATGGCGAAGACCAGGAAGTTCATCTTCAGCGGCAGGGCTGCCGCCATCAGCGCACCGCCCAGCAAGGGGCCGACGATGGCGCCCGAGCGGCCCACGCCGGAGGCCCAGCCCAGACCGGTGGAACGGATCGCCAGCGGGTAGAACTGTGCGGTGTTGGCATACAGCAGGATCTGCGTGCCGATGGTGGTGGCACCCGCCACGATGATGAGCAAATACAGCACCGGCGTGGGGCTGTTGAAGCCCAGCAGCGCAATGGCCACGGTCCCCACGGCGAAGAAGCTGATCACCACCTTGGGCAGGGTGAAGCGGTCGCCCAGCCAGCCGCCACCGATGGCACCGACCACGCCGCCGAAGTTCAGGGCCAGCAGGAAGGACAGCGAGGAACCCAGGCTATAACCGGCGCTGGCCATCAGCTTGGGCAGCCAGGAACCGAGTGCATACACCATCAGCAGGCAGCAGAAGAAGGACACCCAGATCATCAGCGTACCGACGCTGCGGTCCTGCTTGAACAGGTCCAGCATGGGTGCACCGGCACCCTTGGCCTCGGCCTGCACCAGTTGCGTATCGTCAGCGATGCCGGCCAGCGGGGCGACTTGCGCCAGCATGGCGCGTGCCTGCTCATGCTTGCCCTGGCGCAGCAGGAAGCCTACCGATTCCGGCAGCTTCCACAGGATCAGCGGCAGCAGCACCAGCGGCACGGCGGCGGCGAAGAACATCGACTGCCAGCCGAAGTTGGGCAGCATCCAGATGCCCAGGCCGGCACACAGCACGCCACCCAGCGAGTAACCACTGAACATGATGGCCACCAGGGTGCTGCGCAAGCGCTTGGGCGCGTACTCGTTCATCAGCGCCACGGCATTGGGCATCAGGCCGCCGCAGCCCAGACCGGCCAGGAAGCGATACACGCCGAACTCGGTGGGCGAGGTCGAGAAGCCGCTCAGGAAGGTGGAGACGCTAAAGAGCACGAAACTGATCGCCACGCCCTTCTTGCGACCGATGCGATCGGCCAGCGGGCCGAAGATGAAGGCACCGAACATCATGCCGAACAGGGCATAGCTGCCCAGTGCGCCGGCCTGCACTGGCGACAGGCTCCACTCCTTCATCAGCACCGGCAGCACGGCGCCGTAGATGAACAGGTCATAGCCGTCGAACACCAGCAGCAATGCGCACAGGCACATCACCATCCAGTGGAATTTGGTAAAGCGCGCGCCGTCGATGATCTGGCTCACTTCCAGGGTCTTCATGGGGTTCTCCTCCGTTGTTTCGGTTGTAGTCCGTTGTTGTACGTTGTTGTGCGTTGTTGTTATGTCTGATGGATCGGGTGCTGCGCTTACCTAGTGCCTGGTCTCCTCGTGCCGCAGATGTGCCACCGCCTTGATCTCGACGATGTAGCCGGGTGCGCCGCCCAGCATGTGGGCGCCGATGGCGGTCCAGGCCGGCAGCGGATAGCGCGTCAGGTAACGGTTGCGCACCTTGATGAACAGCGGCAGGTCGCGCATGTCGGTGTGGAAGCTGGTGAGGTCGACGATATCGTCCAGCGTGCCGCCGGCGGTCTCCAGCACCTGCTTGAGGTTTTCGAAGGCCTGCACGATCTGCGCTTCGCGTGGCTCGACCAGTTGCATGGCGTGGTTGCGGCCGATCTGGCCGGACACATACAGGATGCTGCCCACCAGCACGCCGGGGGCATAACCGATCTTTTCGTAGACGTCTTCCATTCCCTTGGGAATGATGGCCTGGCGCTCTGGCATGGCTTGGCTCCGTGATCTGTGAATGGTATGAATGGTGTGAATGGTGTGAATGGTGTGGATCAGGTGGATCAGCCGTTGTCGCCGCCGGCCACCGGCAGGACGGCACCGGTGATGTAGCTGGCGTCATCGGAGGCGAGGAAGAGGATCGGGGCGATCTGCTCTTCCAGCGTGGAGTAGCGTTTGAAGAAGGTGGAGCCGATGACCTGCTGTATCGCCTCCTGCATCCAGCTCAGCTCGCGGGCGTTGTCGCCCTCGGCATTGCGCGGCACGCGACGCGGCGGGGCCTGGGTGCCGCCAGGGGCGGTCGCCACCACACGGATGCCGCGCTCGCCGTATTCCATGGCCAGCGCGGTGGTCACGGCATTGATGCCTCCCTTGGCGGCCGAATACGGCACCCGCCGTATGCCGCGCGTGGCATTGGAGGACACATTGACGATCGTCCCCGCGCCCTGCCGCAGCATATGCGGCAGCACCGCATGCGAGCTATACAGGGTGGGCATGAGGGAACGGCGGATTTCGTCATCGATCTGGGACGGTTCGAATTCGGCGAAGGGTCGCATGCGGATGGCGCCGCCCACGCCGTTGATCAGCACGTCGATGCGGCCGAAGCGGGTGATGGCCTCACTCACGGCGGCCTGGGCGCCTTGATAGGTTTCCAGGTCGGCGACGAAGCCGATGCCGCGCCCGTCCTGCGCCTCGGCCGCCACTTCATGGACGAACTCGGCGCGGTCCACCAGCATCACCCGCCCGCCCTCGGCGGCGATGGCCAGCGCCACCCCGCGCAGGATGCCCTGGGCGGCGCCGGTGACGACCACCACCTTGCCCTGGAAGCGGGCCTTCATGGCGGCCACGCTCATGCTGCCACCGCCACCGGGGTCGGCTGGCTGGTGACGAACTTCTCGTAGTAGAAGCTGGCCGGGATGATGCCCTGGGCCTGGAAGTGCTTCTGCACCGCCTCCACCATCGGCGGCGGCCCGCACAGGTAGACATCCACCGCGCCATCGTGCAGCACCTCGGCCGGCATGTGCTGGGTCACGTAACCCTGGCGCGGATGGGCGGTGTCGGCATCGGCCACGCAGGTGGTGAAGCTGAAGCCGGGCAGGCGGCGGGCATAGTCTTCCAGGCGCTCCACCAGCACCAGGTCCTGGTCGCGGGTGACGCCGTAGATCATGTGCACCGGCTGGTCGATGCCCTGGCGCAGCATCTCTTCCAGCATCGACAGGAAAGGCGCCAGCCCGGTACCGCCGGCCAGCATCAGCACCGGCCGGGTCACCGGTCGCAGGTAGAAGCTGCCCAGCGGCCCGGTCAGGTCGAGTGCATCACCCGGCCGGGCAGTGGCCAGCCAGCTGCTCATCAGGCCGCCCGGCACGTTCTTGATCAGGAAGCTCATGCGCGCAGCGCCCGGGGCCGAACTGAAGGAGTAGGCGCGATGCTGGTCGCTGCCCGGCACGCCGATATTGACGTACTGCCCCGGCAGGAAACCGGGGGCATCGGCTGCCACCTCCAGCACCAGTTCGAAGGCAGCACCGGCAAACCCGGTCACCTGGGCCACCTTGCCGCCGAAGCGTGCGGTGCCGGTCTTGCAGGCGGTGGAGGCGACCGGTACGGCCACCACGCAATCCGACTGCGGCACCATCTGACAGGTCAGCACCAGACCGGATTGCGCCTCGTCGCTGCTCAGGGCATCGTCGATGTAGTCATCGCCCAGGTCGTAGCGACCGCTCTCGGCGCGGCACTTGCAGGTGCCACATACGCCATCGGAGCAATCCATGGGCAGGTTGATGCGCTGGCGGAAGGCGGCGTCCAGGACTTTTTCCTTGGGGCCGCAATCGATGACGCGGGTGACGCCGTCTTCGAAGTTGAGGGCGATGCGGTAGCTGCTCATTTGCTGTCTCCTGCCGCCGGTCTCAGACGTGATAGACATCGATGACCTGGCGGATATAGTCGTTCTTCAGTGCGATCTTCTTGCGGGCGATGACGAAACCACCCGGCGCGCCCGCGCTCTTCCTGAGCGTGGCCAGCACCGTCCCGAAGAACTGGTCGGTCATCTTGTAGCGGTGCGACAGGGTGTGGAAGTTGTAGCGCACGTCCACGGCGTCATCCCGCTCGGCCAGGATTTCCACGTTGGCGATCATGTGGCTGGTGCGCGGCTCCGGCATGGAGGCGCTGGAACGCTCGGTCTTGATGCGGAACACGCGATCTTCCAGGCCTTCCCGGTTGGCGTAGTACATCAGCGAGATTTCGCGCTGCGGGTCCTGGGTCAGCTGGTCGTCGTCATCCCAGGCCGGCATCCAGTATTCGACATCGGGGGCGTACAGTTCCAGCCAGGGTTCCCATTCGCGCTCGTCCAGGTGACGTGCCTCGCGATAGAGGAAGGCGCATACCGCGCCCAGGTCGATGGTGTTGCTCATGCTTGGGCTCCTTCCTGTGCCTCTTGCAGCGCGGCGCGCTCCTTGTCGACCGCCTTGCGCATCTGCTCGGTCCAGTAGTGGTGCTGGCAGACGAAGAGGCCTTCATCCTCGCTGCGCTCGCCGCTCAGCTTGGGGTTCATGCCCATCCTGCGGGCGTTCTCGTCGGGGCCTTGCTTCCAGAGCGGGGCGCCCCGGCTCATGTCGTTCCAGCGCACGGTCGATCCGGCATAACCGGCCTGGCAGGCGCGGAATTCTTCCAGGTCATCGGCGGTACCCATGCCGGAGACATTGAAGAAATCTTCATACTGGCGAATGCGCAGCCGACGGTCTTCATCACTCTCGCCCTTGGGGCCGAAGCAGAAGATGCTGATCTCGGTCTTGTCCACGCTGATCGGACGGGCCACGCGGATCTGCGTGCCGAACTGGTCCATCAGGAACACGTTGGGATACAGGCACAGGTTGCGGGTCTGGGCCACGATGGTGTCGGCGCGGGCCTGGCCGACGCGGGCGGCCAGTTCTTCGCGCTGGTTCCAGATCGGGCGCACTTCTGGGTTGAGGGTATTGGTCCACAACAGGATGTGGCCATTCTCGAAGCCATAGACACCGGCCACGGCACGGCTCCAGTTGTTGGCATCGGTGGCCTTGGTGCCACCTTCCTTGCGGCGGCCCATGGTGGCTGCGTAGTTCCAGTGCACGGTGCTGACGTGATAACCGTCGCAGCCGTTTTCCATCTGCATCTTCCAGTTGCCGTCGTAGATGTAGCTGGAATTGCCGCGCAGGACTTCCAGTCCGTTGGGCGCCTGGTCGACGATCTGGTCGATGATCACGCGGGTCTCGCCCAGGTACTCTTCCAGCGGCAGCACGTCCTCCGACAGGCTGCCGAAGAGGAAGCCCCGATAGCTCTGGAAGCGCGCCACCCGGGTCAGGTCATGCGAGCCGTCCTTGTTGAAGGAGACCGGGTATTCGGTGGTCTTCTCGTCCTTCACCTTGAGCAGCTTGCCGCTGTTGCTGAAGGTCCAGCCGTGGAAGGGACAGGTGAAGCTGCTCTTGTTGCCGTGCTTGCGACGGCACAGCATGGCGCCCTTGTGGGCGCAGGCATTGATGACGGCGTTCAACTGGCCGGTCTTGTCGCGGGTGATGACCACCGGCTGACGACCGATCCAGGTGGTGTAGTAGTCATTGATTTCGGGAATCTGGCTCTCGTGGGCCAGGTAGACCCAGTTCGATTCGAACAGGTGCTTCATCTCCAGCTCGAACAGCTCGGGGTTGGTGAAGATGTCACGACGGCAGCGGAAGATGCCATTGGCCGGGTCTTCCTGCAGGGCGCTGTCGAGCAGGCTGTCGACGGCTTGGTACTTGTCAGCGGCGGCGAGGGTGTTCATGGTGCGGTTTCTCCAGGGTGCAAGCCGCCCCCCCGCGATGGTGGCCATCGCGGCTTCACTGCGGCGGGGGGGGGGCGAAGGGGCGCCGAAGTGGCGCGTCAGGCAGCCAGACGCGGGCGATCGACGATCTGGTTGTCGGCGCCGTTGACCAGGGCGGTCAGCGAGATGTCGAAGACGATCTCGGCGAACGGTCCCTCCAGACCTTCGGCCTTGATGCTGGCGGCATCGGTACGCTCGACCAGCGGCGGCACCAGGCCTTCGCGGGTGGCGTAGGCGAAGTCGTCATAGATCAGCGGATCGCCTTCGATGTTGATCTGCGTGGTCAGCTTGCGATGACCTTCGGCGGTGACGAAGAAGTGGATGTGCGCCGGACGGTTGCCGTGACGACCCAGTTCATTGAGCAGGCCCTGGGTGGGACCGGCCGGCGGGCAGCCGTAGGCGGCCGGCATGATGCTGCGGAATTTGTAGCGACCCTGGGCGTCGGTGATGATGGTGCGACGCATGTTGAACGGCTTTTGCTCGCCGGTCGGGTCGAAGTGGGAATAGAAGCCCTTGGTATTGGCATGCCAGACTTCGACCTGCACGCCCGGCATGGGCTTGCCGTCGGCACCGTAGACGGTACCGTGCATGATGATGGTCTGGCCAGCCTGGTCGCTGCCGTCATCCAGGCGGGCAAAGCCCTGCGTCACCGGTGCACCGGCCACGTAGAGCGGACCTTCGATGGTGCGCGGGGTACCGCCGGTGATGCCCAGGGCGGCGTCTTCGGCATCCATGCGCATGTCCAGGAAGCGGTCCAGACCCAGGCCCGGCGACAGCAGGCCGGCCTCGCTGGCGGCGCCCAGACGGTTGATGTAGGCCACGCCGGCCCAGTATTCGTCGGAAGTGATTTCCAGGTCTTCGATGGTCTTGAACAGGTCCGAGAGGATGCGATGCACGATCTGCTTGGTGCGCGGGCTGCCGCCTTCGGTGTCCAGGCCGCTGGCCAGACGCAGGAAATCTTGTACTTCGGGGGTGCTGAAAATCTTGGCTGCCATGGTTGAGTCTCCTATTGGATTTATCGATCGGGGAAAGTGATTTTTTTGTTTTATCCGACCAGTGCGGTCGGCCTCGCTGCTGTCACTGTGGTCACGGTAGCGCCTTGCCTGCGGTCGCGACGGAAGTATTGCACACGCTCTTCATCAAGCACGATGCCAAGGCCGGGGCCTTGCGGAATGGCGAGATGGAAGTCCTGGTACTGCAGGGGCGTGGCCAGGATTTCCTCGGTCAGCAGCAGCGGCCCGAACAGTTCGGTCCCCCACTGCAGTTCGCGGAAGGTGGCGAAGGCGTGCGCCGAAGCGATGGTGCCGATGGCGCCCTCCAGCATGGTGCCGCCGTAGAGTTCGATGCCGGCGGCGTCGCCGATGGCGGCCACCTGCTGGGCGGCGCGCAGGCCGCCGGATTGTTCGATCTTGATGGCAAAGACGTCGGCGCCGCCGATGCGCGCCAGAGCGAAGGCCGAGGCCGGGCCGGTCAGCGATTCATCGGCCATCACCGCGATGGCATGCTTGCCCTTCAGGCGCGCCAGCGCCTGGGGCGAGGCCACCGGCTGCTCCACCAGTTCGCAGCCGGCATCGACCAGGCCGGCCAGGCCGCGCTGGGCTTCCAGTTCGCTCCAGGCCATGTTCACGTCCACCCGCACCGTACCGCGGTCACCGAGGGCCTTCTTGATGGCGGCCACGTGGGCGACGTCGGCGTCGACCTCGCGCCGGCCGATCTTGAGCTTGAAGATATTGTGGCGACGCTGGGCCAGCATGCGCTCGGCTTCGTCGATGTCCTTGGCGGTGTCGCCCGAGGCCAGGGTCCAGGCCACCGGCAGGCTGTCACGGGCCGGTCCGCCCAGCAGTTGCGAGACCGGCAGGCCGGTGCGCTGGCCCAGGGCATCGAACAGCGCGGTCTCGATGGCGCACTTGGCGAAGCGGTTGTCCTGGATGGCCTTGTTCAGGCGTGCCATCAGGGCTGGAATGGCACTGGCGTTGGCCCCCAGCAGCAGGGGTGCGAAATAGGTATCGATGGCCAGCTTCATGCCCTCGGGCGACTCCGCGCCGTAGGCCAGGCCGCCGATGGTGGTGCCCTCGCCCACACCGACACTGCCGTCGGAGCAATACAGGCGTACCAGCATCAGGGTCTGCCCGTTCATGGTCGCCATCGACAATTGATGGGGGCGGATGGTGGGCAGATCGACCAGGAAGGTCTCGACCCGCTCGATGCTCGCCGGGGCTGCCGCAGTGTGAAGGTGTTGTTGGGTATCCATGGCTTGCATTGAACACCCGAAAGCCCTGCCATTGCCAACACCAAATACATCTAGTTTCATACCTTTTTTATATAGTTTTGCAGTGCACCCAAAGAAATCAAAGAATTAGACATCTTTTGTTCCCGTGCGATATGATTTTTGGCCATGGACATCAGACAACTGAAATACTTCGTCGCCGTCGCCAATACGCGCAACTTCACGCGGGCCTCGGAGCAGCTGCACATTGCGCAGCCCCCATTGAGCCGCCAGATCCAGCTGCTGGAAGAAGAGCTGGGCGTGCAGCTGCTCCTGCGCAACAGCCGCCCGCTGCGCCTGACCGAGGCCGGCCGGGTGTTCTACGAGCAGGCGCTGCAGATCCTCAACCGCCTGGAGCAGTTGAAGAACGCCACCCAGCAGATCGGCCTGAACCAGCGCCAGACACTCTCCATCGGCTTCGTCGCCTCGACCCTCTACGGTGGCCTGCCGGTGCTGGTGCGCAAGCTGCGCCAGCACTACCCGGAAGTGGATATCCAGCTGCTGGAACTGACCTCGATGCAGCAGTTCGCGGCCCTCAAGTCGGGCCGCATCGATATCGGCTTCGGGCGCATCCGCAGCAACGACGCCACGGTGGCGCGCATCGTCCTGCGCGAGGAAAAACTGGTGCTGGCGATCCCGCCCTCCTTCCCGCTGGCGGCCAGCCACCAGCGCGTGAGCCTGAAGGAAGTGCATGGCCAGAAGCTGATCGTCTATCCCAAGGAACCGCGCCCCAGCTTTGCCGACCACATCCTGAGCCTGCTCAACGACCAGGACATCCACCCCGCCGAAGTGCACGAGGTGCGCGAAATCCAGACCGCCCTGGGCCTGGTGGCGGCGGAGTCGGGCCTGTGCCTGATCCCGGCCTCGGCGCGCCTGCGCAATGACCTGCATTACCGGCTGATCGACGACCCGCGTGCCACCTCGCCCATCATCCTGACCCACCGCATCAACGACAACGCCTGGTACATCGAGGCCGTCAAGCAATTGGTGGCGGACATGTACGCCGAGCGCCCGGCCTGGCTGGACATCGAGACCAGCTCCTTCCCGGCCACCGGCTTCCCGAATCCCGAGCGGCGCGATTGAGCGCCGTGGTGGTGCTGCTGTGGTGCTGTGGTACAGCTATATGCGGCTTCATTGATGCACTGCGCTGTGGTCCCAGGTTGACATCCTCACCGGCACACGCCTACACTCGGCTGTGCGAATAAAGGATTAATGTTCGTTAATCGAACATCTCATCTGAAGCTTCAGCTCTCGCCCCCACCATAATCACAACGCGATAACGGAGAAAACATCATGCTGTTCATGGTCCAAATGCAAGTCAACATCCCCGCCACCCTGGACAAGGCGGTCGCCGACCAGTTGAAGAAGGACGAGAAGGAGATGGCGCAGAAGCTGCAGCGCGAAGGCAAGTGGCGCGACCTGTGGCGCGTGGTGGGTCAGTATGCGAATGTGAGCATCTTCAATGTCTCGGGCAATGACGAGCTGCACAACATCCTCTCGGCGCTGCCGCTGTATCCCTTCATGAGCATCTCGGTCACCCCGCTGACCCAGCACCCCTCGGCCATCGCACAGATCGGCTGAGCCTCCCCCTTCCCTGCTGACCACCATCGCGCGCCCCCGGTCTGATGCCGGCCGGCGCGACAAGGATCGATCCATGCCATTCGCAACACTGAACGGAAGCAAGCTGCACTATCAACTCGACGGCGATGCCGCGCTGCCGGTGCTGGTGTTTTCCAATTCGCTGGGGACTTCGCTGGCGATGTGGGAGCCGCAGATGGCCGAACTGAGCCAGCACTTCCGCGTGCTGCGCTACGACACCCGCGGCCACGGCCAGTCGGAGGTCACGCCCGGCCCCTATACCATCGCCCAGCTGGGGGGTGACGTCATCGCCCTGCTGGACCATCTGCAGATCGCCCAGGCGCATTTCTGCGGCCTTTCCATGGGCGGCAGCACCTTCATGTGGCTGGCGGTGCATCATCCGGAGCGGGTCAGCAAGCTCATCCTCTGCAATACCGGGGCCAAGATCGGCACCCCCGAGGCATGGAACAGCCGCATCGAGACCGTGCAGCGTGACGGCCTGTCCGCCATTGCGGCAGCAGTGGTGTCACGCTGGCTGACGCCGGAATATGCGGCCCAGCATCCGCAACAGGTACAAGCGCTGACCACGATGCTGTTGGCGACCCCGGCCGAAGGCTATGCCGGCGCCTGCGCGGCGGTGCGAGACAACGACCTGCGCGCGGCCATCGCCGGCATCACGGCCCCGACCCTGGTGATTGCCGGCAGCGGCGATGTGCCCACGCCACCGGCCGATGGACAATTCATGCGCGCCACCATCCCGGGCGCGCTGTATGTGGAATTCGATGCCGCCCACATCTCCAACCAGCAGCAGCCCAAGGCCTTCACCCAGGCCGTGCTGCAGTTCCTGACGAAATAAGCCGACGCGCCGTCCCCGGCCCCGCGACCTGCATGCTTCAGGCGCGGGCGCGCGGCGGCGGACGGCGCAACTCCAGTTGCGCCAGGGTATCGAGGTCGACCGGCTTGACCAGGTAATCGTCGACACCGGCATCGTAGGCTTCGCGCTTGTCTTCATCGCTGCTGAAGCCCGAGCAGGCCAACAGGTAGACGTTGCTGGTGGCCGGTTCGGCCCGCAGGGCGCGGATCAGGTCGTGACCGGTCATGTCCTTGAGCCCGATGTCCAGCAATACTGCGTCGGGAACCCATTCCTTGGCACGGGCAATGGCGCGCGTGCCGCTATAGACCGCCTGCACATCGTGTCCCAGCAACTCCATCAATTCCTTCATGGTGTCGGCGATGTCGATGTTGTCGTCCACCACCAGCACGCGCATGCCGGCACGCGGCGCGCCGTCGGTTGACGCTGCTGCGTTTGTGGTGCTTGTGGTGCTTGTGCCATTCGCGGCATTCGTGGCAGTCGTCTCGGTCGTCGCATTTGCCGGGTCGGAACCGCTGGCGGTCTTGTCCGGCATGGCCCGCGGCAGTTCGATGCGGAACACGCTGCCCTGGCCGATACCGGCACTTTGCACAGTCAATTCGCCCCCATGCAGCTGGACCAGGCTGCGCGCCAGCGACAGCCCGATTCCCAGCCCATCCTGACGATCATGACCCAGCGCATTGGCCTGGGCGAACATGCCGAAGATATCGTCCAGCCGCTCGGCGGCGATGCCGATGCCTTCATCCCGGACCGTCAAGACCACCTTGTCGGCCTCAGCCTGCGCCGCCAGGTAGATATGACCGCCCTCCGGGCTGAACTTGGCGGCATTGTGCAGCAGGTTGATCAGCACCTGGGCCAGCCGGACCTCGTCACCGTCCACCGCCAGGCTGGCATCGGCCATGTCCAGGTGCAGCTGTTGATGCTTGCGCTCCATCAACTGCTGGGCCGATTCCAGCGCATTGTGGATGACCTCGGCCACCAGCGTGCGACGCAGCTGCAGCGCCAGCTTGTTGTGCGACAGGCGCGACACGTCCAGCAGGTCGTCCACCAGCCGCACCATGTGGTCGAGGTGATTGGAAATGGTGTTGCGGGCGCGCAGCTCCCAGTCCGGCGCATCCGGCGCCCGGGTGTTGAGAATGCCGATGGCATTGCGCATGGGCACCAGCGGATTGCGCAGTTCATGCGCCAGGATGGCCAGGAACTCGTCCTTGCGGCGGTCGATCTCGCGTAGCTCGTTCTCCACCTTGGCCAGACGCAGCAGCGCATGCACGTTGGCCACCAGCTCGGCCGGTTCGATCGGTTCGAACAGGTAGTTGTCAGCGCCGCCTTCGAGGGCGCGGATCTTGTCGGCCAGTCCGATGTAGGAGGCCGAGGTCTGCAGCACCAGGCAGGAGGCGGTGGCCGGATCGGCCTTGAGGCGGGAGCAGACTTCCATGCCGTGGATGTCGGGCAGTTTCACGTCCAGCAGGATCAGCGCCGGCTTCAGCTCGCGTGCCAGCGCCAGTGCCTCGGTGCCGCTGGCAGCCTCCACCACGCGCAGCCCGGCCTTGGTCAGGATACGGGTGCGCGCATAACGGGCGGCGTCGGTATCGTCGACGTTGAGGATCAGTTGTTGAGGATGGCTCATGGCAGGCATGGGTAACATGGGTTTAGGCATTGACCTCGCCGAGGTCGATTTCGTTTCGATGCGGCGGTAATTGCACCAGCGAACGCAGTGCCGCCAGCAGCTCATCGCGTCCTACCGGCTTGAGGAAATAGGCGTCCGCGCCCAGCCCCATGGCCTTGCTCTTGTCGTCCACGTCGGAGGCGATGATGACCGGCACATCGCAACGCTCGGGGTCGTTCTTGAGCTGCACCAGCCAGTGCCAGGAATCCTTGCCGTCCAGCAAAATATCCAACACCACGGCGCAGGGCTCGCCGTTGCGCCACAGGGCTTCGGCCTCGGCCACCGACGAGGCCGGCACCACGCGGAACTCCGACTGGTGCAGGTAGCGCTGGTACAGCAGACGCAATTCAGGCCGGTCTTCCACCACCAGCACCGGCAGGCTGGCGGCCGAGGGCTCGGGCCGCTCGTGCAAGGCCAGCGTTGGCCCATCGGGCAGGGCCCCGGTGCCGGCATGGATCACCGGGATCACCGCGCTGAAGGTCGAACCCTGGCCCTGCTGACTGGCGACCGCCACTTCACCGCCCAGCAGCATGGCCAGCTGGCGACAGAGCGGCAGGCCCAGGCCGGTACCCTTGACGTGGCGTTGCAGGTGGTTTTCCACCTGCGAGAATTCTTCGAAGATGATGCCCAGATGCTGGGGCGGGATACCGATGCCGGTATCGGTGACCGAGAAGCGCACCGTGCCGTCGCGCAGCGGCTCGGCGGTCACCGTGATGCTGCCCTGCTCGGTGAACTTGATGGCATTGGAGACGAAGTTGCGCAGGATCTGCGAAAGCTTGCCTTCATCGGTGAACATCTCGCACTCGTCCGGGGCGACGAAACTCAGGCGCAGCCGGTCCGACACCAGCAAGGGGCGCAGCATGCCGCGCAGGGCGCTGAAGAGTTCGGCCACCTGGAAGCGGCTGGGCTGGATCTCGACCTTGCCGGCCTCGATCTTGGCCAGGTCCAGCAGATCATTGACCAGTTCCGACAAGGCCCCGGCGCTGTCCAGGATGTAGCGCACCTGGCGTTCCTGCTCGGTACCGAGTTCGCCATCCACACGATCCAGCAACAGCTTGGCCAGCGCCCGGATGGAGGACAGCGGGGTGCGGAATTCATGGCTCATGTTGGAGAGGAAGCGCGACTTGGCTTCGTCGGCGCGACGCAGGTGGTCCGCCTTTTCATCCAGCTCGGCATAGAGCGCCACCACGCCGCGGTTGGTGTCTTCCAGCTCGCGGGTCAGTTGCAGCAACTCTTCCTGGCGCCCCTTGAGCTCGGCCAGGGTGGCCAGCAATTCCTGGTTCTGCTGCTGGGTTTCGAACAGGGCCAGCCCGGCCGGTGTGGCCGCCAGCGCGCTGCCGATCTCACCGGCCACGCGCGGCGTGATCAAGCGTGCCGCCGGCGGCAGCAGCTTGCGCATCAGCACCGTGGTGCCCTTGCCCGGGGCGGTCTCGATATCGAAGGCGTCCATCAGCTTGCGCGCACCCGTCAGCCCCAGGCCCATGCCGGTATTGGACTGATAGCGCCCGGACAGCACCAGCTCCAGGTCGGCAATGCCGGGCCCCTCGTCGCGCACGCACATGAGCAAGGTCTGCGGGGCGGTACTGCCTTCGATGGCGAACTCCACCTGACCGCGCCCGGCATAGCGGAAGGCATTGCGCGCCAGTTCCGAGATACTGGTGGCGATGCGCACCTGGTCCTGCTGGGCGAAGCCACACAATTCGGCGATCTGGCGCGCGCGCTGGCGCGCGCCGACCACATCGATTTCATTGCCGATGGCCACGGTGAGCAAACGCAAGGTCATCCCGCTTCTCCCTGACGCAGGACCATGACGCTGACGTCGTCACGGCCACGATAGAAATCACGATACAGCAGGGCCGCAATCACGGCCGCGTGCGCCTGTTCCACGCCCGGATAGCCATCCAGCGACCAGCGGCTGGTCAACCCGTCCGAATGGAGGATCAGCAGCATGCCATCCTGCCAGGGCGTCTCGAACTGCTGCACCTTGCGCAGGTTGTGGCCGACGATGCCATTGACCGATACCAGATGACGGCGTTGACCGTCCAGGCTGGTACAGCAGGCGATATTGCCGACTCCCGCAAAGCGCACCTTGCCGGCCTGCACATCGATGCTGGCGACGGCCACCGCCGCGCCCCGCGTCTTCTGCAAGGCGGCGTGCATGGGCGGCACCAGTTCCGCAGGCGGTCGCACACGGCTGACTGCCGCCATGTCGGCCAGCACCTGCACGGCGCCATCGGCGGCATCGGCGGCAGCGTCGCCATGGCCCAGGCCATCAGCCAGCATCAGCAAGAGGCCATCATCTACGGTCGCCGCCCAGCCCGCATCACCGCAGCGCAGCTCGCCCGCCAGTGGCAGGCAGACCAGGCCGCACTGCCACGGCTGGCGCGCGCCCGGTGCCTCCCACAGCACGGCGCGCAGGATCGTGCCGCGCCCGGGCCAGGAATAGAGGTCGAACTCATCGGACTGACGCCCGATCGCGCCCAGCCCCACACCATAGGTGCCGGTGGTCGAACTGCCGTCGGTCATGGCGGCACCGGCATCTTGCATGCCGGGGCCATTATCGATGGCCAGCATCTCGATGCCACGCACCGCCGCACCCGCTGCGGTATTGCCCATGACGCAGCGCAACAGGATTTCTCCATGCCCGGCATGCTTGAGAATATTGGTGGCTGCTTCGGTCAGCACCAGCGCCAGCCGGGCCGCCGGTTCCTGGGCAAAACCCAGTCGTCGCGCCAGGTCGGCCGCCGCCCGTCGCGCTGCTGCGACATCGACGGTTTCATTGACGGCGACGCATTCCTCGCTGCGCGAGGCCGTCAGAACAGTTTCCATTTGATGATGCTTACCTGGGTTCCCGCGCCCGGCGCGGTATCGATCTCGAATTCATCGGCCAACCGCTTGGCGCCGGACAGTCCCAGCCCGAGGCCGCCGCCGGTGGTGTAGCCATCGGTGAGCGCCAGCCCGATATCGGCGATGCCCGGTCCCTGGTCGGCAAATACCAGTCGCAGGCCACGTCGGGTGCCGTTATTGAGCTCATCCACGCGGGCTTCGCCGCCACCGCCGTAGCGCAGGGTATTGCGCGCCAGTTCGCTGGCCGCCGTCACCATCTTGGTCTGCTCCACCAGCGAAAAGCCCAGTCGCACCAGATGGTCGCGCACCAGCTTGCGCAGGCGCACCACGTCTTCGTCGGTCTGCAGGGTCTGGGTCAGGAGTTGCTGTTCATCCACCGTGTACCTCGCACGGCATGTGGGGCGCGCCCATCAGTCGCTCTCCGACTCAAGCAGCTTGACGCCGCGTTCCACATTGAGGGCGGTACGCACGCCATCCAGTGTCAGTCCCAGCTCGACCAGGGTGATGGCCACCGCCGGCTGCATGCCTACCACCACGGTGCGGGCGTCCAGCACCCGTGCCATGGAGGCGGTATTGCTGATCATGCGGCCGATGAAGGAGTCCACCACGTCCAGCGCGGAGATGTCGATGAGCACGCCGCGCGCGCGGTCCTTGACGATGCGTTCGGTCAGGTCGTCCTGCAGCGCCATGGCCAGGCGATCGTGCATGTCGACCTGGATGGTCACCAGCAACAAGCGCCCCATGCGCAGGATAGGGATGCGTTCCATGGATTACTGCTCCGTATTCTGGACAGTAACCCGCGAGCCGGTCTTCTTCAGCGCAATCATGAAGGCATCGGCCAGGGTGGCCTTGGTGGTCACGTCTTCCAGGTTCACGCCCAGATGCACGATGGTCTGGGCGATCTGCGGACGGATGCCGCTGATGATGCAGTCCGCGCCCATCAGGCGGGCGGCGGCGATGGTCTTGAGCAGATGCTGGGCCACCAGGGTATCGACGGTGGGCACGCCGGTGATGTCGATGATGGCGATCATGGCGCCGGTCTCGACGATCTTCTGCAGCAGGCTTTCCATCACCACCTGGGTGCGCGCACTGTCGAGCGTGCCGATCAGCGGCAGCGCCAGCACGTTCTGCCACAGCTGCACCACCGGCGTGGACAGCTCCAGCAGCTCCTGCTGCTGACGCAGGATGACCTGCTCGCGCGCCTTCTGGTGCACTTCGATGGTGTACAGGCCCAGCTTGTCGAACAGCGAACTGGTGGCGGCGATCTCCTGCGCCAGCAGGGCAGGTTGCTCGCCCAGGGTGCTGCGCAGATGGTCGAACAGCGGTTCCTTCAGGGCAAACACGAAGCTGGCGGTATCCAGCGAGGAAAAGCCCTGCAGCGCCCGCGTACGCGATACTTCGCCCAGCAGGTGGCGTACATCGGCCCAGTCGTTGCCGTCGGTATCGCTGCCGGCCCCGCTTTCCAGGGTACGTGCCAGCAGGCTCAGGAACTGTTCGGCCTGGCGGCGGATTTCGAATTCACCGCTTTTTTCCTTGCGGCCCAGTTTGGACGTCAAGGTCGTGAGCCAGTTTTCCAGCAGGCTTTGCTGGTGCTTGTTGAGAATCAGGGTCAGTTGCTGGGTGTGGGCGGAAGTCATCTTCTTGTTGTGTCCTGGACGGTCGTACCTTCCGCTTCGCGTGGCGGGCGGAAGGCGCATTGGGAAAGGTACCGGGCGCCTGCAGTCCCCCTGGACGCACGGTCTGACCATTCTAGGTGACGCGGCTTTGAAGCTATGCAAGACAACACCTACAAGCCTTGTAGGAATCCATTACCTCCCTGCTCTTTTCCTGCTGATTTTCTTGTGGGCTGGAAATGCTGGCGCTTGCGCTAGCGCCCGGGCCTTTGGCAAGCTTGCCCGACGCTGTTTATAATGCCGCCCAAACCATAGGAGGAAAGCAGTTGGGTCAACGTGCAAACACGATGTCTTGTTACGAAGTGACGGGACATTCTTCGCCGTTCATGTTCAGGGTCTGGTGCGCCAACCGCGCCGACAGCTGGTTCGTCAGCGGCGTGGAAATCCGCCACCGCTCCATTGGGCAGCTCTTCCCCAAGCGCTCCCTGCCGGGCCTGTACGACTCCAAGCCCCTGGCGCTGGCTCGCGGCATCCACTGGTGCGAATGCGTGGCCCATCAATTGCTGGAGGCCGAGGTACCGGAAGTCCCCTCCGACCTGTTGCCTCCCGGACGGATAGTGCGCGAGTTGCGCTAGGGCCTGTTCACACTCGCAGATTCAGTGTCAACAGGCCCTGAAAAAAAGGCGCTGACCAGCGTCAGCGCCCTCTTCCTTCCCTCTTAACCGCTTCAGGCATCCAGCCGCAGCCGCCGCTGCAATACCCCGATGGGCGGCGCCCAGCGGGCTTCACGCGGTTTCTTCGAGGTCACCAGCGTGATATCGGCCGGCTCGAACACTTCCACGTTGTGGGTGATCGGGGTGGTCAGCACGTACTGGGCGCGGGTCGACTTGAGGAAGTTGCCGACCAGCTGGATGTTGCGCACATCCAGGTGGGCAAAGGGTTCGTCGATGAAGACGAAGCCACCCGGCATGTCGTCGTCCTTCAACAAGCCCACCAGCAGGATCAGCGACTTGATGACCTGCTGCCCGCCCGAGGCTTCGCCGTCGTTCAGGCCGATCTCACCCTTGCCGTCAAAGTTGAAGCTGACCTTCAGCTCGGCCTGGCGCAGCACGGTGTCGTCGTTGTCCAGGTGCGGCAGGTCGGCGCTGACGATCACGCCGGCCAGCGCACCGAGATCGACGATGTTCTTGCGATAGCGCCGCACGGTGGCGCGTAGCACGTCGATGTAGCGCTCGCGGGCATTGCCCACCGCTTCCTCGGCCTGGGCATTGCTGATCTTGCGCGAGTCCAGTTCGTTGCGCTGGTTGCCCACCGTGCCTTGCATGATGAGGTGCTTGTCTTCGACGGTGCCATCCTTTTCCCATTGGCCGCTGTCGAGCTCGGTTTCCACCGCCGCCATGCGCAGTTCGGCCTGCTTGGCGTTGCTGTATTTCTCGTACAGCGCCTGCACGGCGTCGGCGCCGATCCAGCGTTGCGGGAAGCGCCCCTTCTGCGCCCGCGAGGCCAGCGCGCGGGCGCGCTGCTCGTCGTGGCGGGTGCGCCAGTCGCGCTCCTGGCCGGCCAGGTCGCCTTCGGTGTCGCGCAGGCGGCGCTGCAGGCCCTGGTACCTGCCATCGATGATGGTGCGCTGCTCGATGGCGTCGGCATGCTGCGCATCCAGTTGCGTCCAGCGTTCGCTGGCGGCCACGCGGGCTGCACGCAGCGACGGCAGCTGGCGTCTGGCCTGCTCGAATTCTTCACTGCGAGCAGCCAGTTCCTCGGCGGCCAGATGGCCTTCGGTGGCTTTCTTGGCGGCCTCCAGCTGGCGCTTGACCTCGCTTTGCTTGAGCACGACATCGGTGAGCTGATCGTCGAGCGTGGCCAGGCGCTTCTGGATCGAGGCCTGGCGCGAGGCCATGGCGGCGGCGCCGAACTGATAGTCACCCGGATCGCGCCAGACGCTGCGTCCGCCCCGACCGTCGCGCCAGTAGGCTTGCGGCGTGATCCATTCGCCGCCCACGCGCGCACCCTCGACGGTATCGTCCACGCGGCGGATCTGCGCCAGCTGGCGCAGCAGCCAGGACGGCGCCTTGGCCGAGAAACGCAGCACCGCCAGCAGGCTGTCCGCCGCCGGCTGGGCCGGTGCGGTGGCGGCGTCCGACACCACGTAGTGACGATAGCGCTCGCGCTCGGCCAGGGCCATGGCGGCGGCTTCATCCTTGGGGTCGTCCAGTACCACCACCCAGCAGGAGGCGCGCAGCACCCCTTCGGCGGCGGCGCGCCAGTGGTCGTCGCCGATCTCGATGACATCGGCCAGGATGTGGTGCGCAATGCCGGCCTGGCGCAGGCTGCGGCTGAACTGCTGCACGTCGCCCGGCTTGGGCGCCTGGCGCTGTCCGCTCAGGCGTTCCAGGGCGCCCTGGGCTTCCTTGCGCTGCTGCTCCAGGTCGCGCCAGCGGTCGTTCAATGCGCCCTTCTGCTGCTCCAGTTCTTCCACCCGTGACAGCAGTTGCGCGGCATCGCCTTCCACTGCCGACAGGGCCAGCAGTTCATCGGCCTGCTTGACCAGTTCCTCGACCGGCTTCTCGGCATCGCGGGCCTTTTGCTGGGCCTGCTGGGCTTCGGCCTTGTCGCGTTCCAGCGTGCTCACCTTTTCGCGCGCGGCCTGCTGTTGTGTCAGCAGTGCCGACAGCTGCAGCGCATCGCTGCTGCGCTGGCGACGCTGCTCGTTGTGATGCAGGCGCTGGCGGTGCAGTTCGCGCAGGCGGCCGGCCGTGGTCTGGCGCTCTTCATGCCAGCGCAGCACGGGGATCACCTCGGCGGCCAGGATTTCGCGCTCGCGCAGCTTGCCCTGGTATTGCCGATACAGGGTCACGCGGCTGTCGAGCTGGGCCAGTTGCGCCTCGCTATAGGCCAGTTCCTGCTCGGCCAGCGTCACTTCTGCAGCGAGGTCGCGCTGGTGGCGTCGGGCTTCTTCGTAGCGGTCCAGCACTTCCTGGTCACCGAAGACCTCGAACACCAGCCGCAGCAATTCCTTGGGCGAGAATTCGCACAGGCGGTCGGTCTGGCCCTGCTCCAGCGCCAGCACGCGGGCAATCGCGCGCGACAGCCCGGCACCTTCCAGACGCTTGCGCCAGTGGTCCAGGCCCAGCCAGTCCTTCTCCGGCAACTGTGCCAGGGTTTCGATGGCGACATCGCCATCACTCATGCAATAGCGTCGTTGCCAGTCGCCACCGTTGCGCTCGATGCGGCAGGCCAGCGTGACCTGATCGGCATAGAGCAGGTTGCGGGCGAACGGACGGGTGGAGGTCTGGCGGCCATGCGGACGGTTGTCCACCGTGGCGCGCAGCCAGGTGGTGTCGGCATTGGCGTGCCGGGCATAGGTCTTGTAGCTGCGCCCGCCCGAGCACTCCAGCCCGAGCAGGGTACGCATGGCGTCCAGCAGCGTGGTCTTGCCGGACCCATTGGGGCCGGCGATGGTGATGATGGAACCGTCCAGGGGCAGCGTCAGGCGCTGGCAATAGTCCCACTGCAGCAGTTCCAGCGATTGCAGGTGGAACATCAGAATTCTCCTTCTTCGTCTGCCGGCTGCGCGGGCGCGGGCGTGGCCTGGTCAGCCGCTGCCGCTTCTTCATGGGCAGTGGCGCGGGCCAGCACTTCGCCCAGAGCCCCATCGAGGATGCGCGGCGCCAGGGCGTCGTAGTCCAGCAGCAGGTCCAGCAAGGGGCCTTCGGCGATGTCCACACCACGGCGCACAATGAAGCCGTGGGCTTCCAGGCGGCGCAGGTTGGTGTCCATACGTGTCTTCTTGCCGAGCTGGTTGCCGAAGTCGGCCAGCAGCGATTTGTAGGACACCAACGGGCTGACCTCGGCGGCGCTGGGCATGGGCTTGTCGGTGTGGAACATCTCGTCCTGCTGCTGACCGTCGTCACCGGCGGTACGCGCCGACTGCCGCTCGCGCTTGGGCAGCACGATCAGCGACCACAGCACCACCAGCAGCGAGATCGCATCGCGTGGCAGGTCGATGTTGTTGTTGGCATTCATGCCGGCTTCGCCGAAGACGGCGTACTCGGCCGGGCGCACCAGCGCCACGCTGATATGGTCGGCGTGGATGTTGTCCACCAGCCGCAGGCCCACCTGCGCCAGTCGGTCCTGCAGCGCCTGCCACAGGTCGGCATCGATCAGGGCGCGGCGCACGCGCGGATGCTTGCGCGGCAGCCAGCGGCGGGCCAGCAGTTCGGCGGCCAGCAGGCCGGCCTCGTCTAGGGTCTCACTCATTCGGTCTTTCCCGGGATGGATCTGGATGGATGGCGCCGCCACTGATGGCGGCGACATCCGGGTCATCGATTTTCTCGACCAGCGGCAGAAAACCGGCCTGCCATGGCAGGCGCGCCAGGTCGCCGGTCTGGCCCTGCAGGGTCTGCGCCTGGCGGTCGCCCAAGAGCGGCAGCAACTGCAGACGATAGGCAGCCTTGCCGAAGCTGCCGCCCAGTACCACGGTGGACAGCGGCAACGACTGCGGCTGGCCCTCATCGGCCTCTTCCGGCATGGCGCCCAGCCGGCCCAGCTGGGCGATCAAGTCGCCCAGTTCGACCGGCATGCGCAGCGCTTCGATCTTGCCCTCCACTGCCTGGGCGGGGGGCGGCAGGCCTTGCGAGCGTTGCGCGTCGGGGCGGTCGCGTTCGAACTCGCCCTCGGCCACGTCCAGCAATTCGTGGCCGCTGACGAAGACCGGCTTGACGCCCATGGACAGCGCCTCCCCCATCAGGGAGGACAGGTCGGGATGGCTCTGCAGCCAGCGCCGCACGTCCGAGCTGGTCACGCCGGTGCTGCCGAGCGTGACGCGCTGGCGGTCGGCCTGTTGCAGGGCGCGGGTGAACTGGCTGGCCATGGTCAGCAGACGGGCCTGGCCATTGCCCAGGGCGCGGGCTTCGCGCTCCAGGCGGGCATCGGCATGTTCGCTGCGGATCAGGGCGGTCAGGGCTTCGCCGGCGCGGTTGACCAGCTTCAGGGCGCGTTCGAAACGCGGCTGGGCTTCGCGCAGCAGGGCTTCGGAGCCACTTTCGATGGCATCGGCGAACTGGTCATGCAGGCGCGCCAGCTGGGCATGCAGGTGGCGGATCTGGCTGGCGTCGGACAGGCCCAGGGCCTGGGCCCCGGCCACCTGCGAGAGCAGCGCGGCCATCTCGTCATCCTCACCGACGGCGCGCGTGAGCGGCGCCAGCAGGGCTTGCACCTGCTGGGCGATGGGCGAGAGCTGGTAATCCTGGTCGGTGGCGTCCCAGACCAGCAGGCCCAGGTCGCGCAGGCGCTTGAGCGCGGCGTCCATGGCCTCGGGTTTCAGGGCGTAGAACAGCTGGTTCAGGTCCTCGCGCTGCAGCCGCCCTTGCGGCTGGGCCGCCAGTTCCAGGAACACCCAGATGCGCAGGCGTGCCGCCGCCTGGCCACCGGAGACCAGGCCGCGCAGGGCGTCCAGCACATCCAGCCGCTGGCCCAGGCCCCAGGCCAGGGGCGCTTCGGCGGCCTGCGTGGGATCGCGGAAATAGCTCTCGAAGGAGCCTGATTCATGCTCGTCCGCAAGGGGAGCGGGGTCGAATTCTTCTGTCAATTTGTCGTGGAGGTTGGCCAGGACCATGCCTGGAACCCGCCCTGCACAGTGGGCGGATCGGCAAGTTTAGCAGGCCCGGGGATTGGCCTCCAGCAAAGCGGGTGGGAGAGCGGTGGAAAGGGGAAAGCGAGAAGAGATTATTTCCAAAAATACAATGTTTCATTTATTGCATTGGGAAGCCAGCGTCGATACATCACCGTAGCTGCTCTTGCGCTGAGTGATGGGTGACCATGTGGGGCGACCGTGCGGCGGGCGTTTCTTTGCACGCTCGAATCGACGACTCCCTAGTGGCGGAAACAACGCGAGGGTCCGTTGTCAGCGATTAAGTAAGGTGCGAAATGCTCGGGGTATCTGTTCAAATTTGTCTTTATCCTTGAACGCATGGCAATTCGCGGCAGCGATTTTCTCAGGCTCCCTCCCTAAAATCGAAAATAGCTTTTCGCCATTGCAGCGAAGTGCGGCAATCCGCTTCCTCGTTTTCTTGTTCTTGAGCTCTGCCACCCAGCACATATCGGCCATTCCGCAGGAATGGTATTCCAGTATTTCTGTCGTCGGCTTCCATCCATCAATGCGCGTGATAGGTTTTCCACGCACGGCGAATGCTTGTTCAGTCGATGCCAGCAGCATGAATGCCAGCAAAAATACTGGAACTGGTCGTTTGAATTTCATTTGTATCCAGGCTGGTCGTTACGGAGACGGAATCTGCCGGCGCTTTTCTCCTGGGCACTGCGGCTGCCCAGCACGCTGTCAGCAAAATTTAAATCCCATCCGTTTTTTTGGACGGCCACTGTACAGGGTTTTGAAGTTCGATCCATTCCACCAAAGGGCAGCGCCAGATGATCCTTGCGCTTGTTTTCCCGAGCGGTAAGTCACACCGCATGGTGCGCCGATGACGTGCCCAGTGTTTTACTCAGCGCGCTTACCGTGGAGAGGAGCAATCAGGGAAGCAATCATCGGGACAATCCAATGCTTCGACCTAGACTGGCGATGATGGAACTCGCCGCGCTCGCGACGAGGTGAAACTGAGCCAACAGAAATCCGGGCGATTCCCACCGCCCACCGATGACTCACCGCCCCAGCCTGATCGCCTCATACGGCGTCTGCAGATCGCGCTCGGGGATTTCCCATACCACCAGCTTGGGCGGTGTCTGGGTGAAGGCAGGGTTGGAGAAATACTCGTTGGCGCTGCCGGAGAATTTGCCGCCATCCTTGGCGAAGCTGCCGATCTTCGCACCCAGCGCCTGCTGCAGGAAGCCCACGAAGTTGGAATTGCGCGAGAACGAGGTGCCGATCAAGGCCACATTGGGCAGTTGCTGGTCGCCCAGCAGGTCGTCCAGGTCGTCGCCTCCCTTGGCGGCTTCGGCCGGTGCAGTCGGCGCAGGCGCGGCCGCTGCCACTTCCTTGAATTCGGTAGCCGCGACCTCTTCCGGCTGGGGTTGCCAGCGCAGTGGCAGCCAGTCCAGGCCGGCGAGGTGGACCAGGTCGCCGGGGCGGCGCGCCAGCGGGCCGGGCTGGGCCTGATAGGCCTGCGCCGGCGTGGGCTGCAGGCCGGCAGCACGCACCTGCGCGGCAATCACCGCAGCCGCGGCCTGCGCGCCGGTTTCGTTCCAGTGGGTATCGGTGCGTAGCCAGGCCGAGGCACCGAGCGGTGCCAGCGTCGGGGCCAGGTCGATGGTGCGCACACTGGCCTGCTGCAGGCCGGCGACCCACTGGGCGGCACGTGCTTCCAGCTGGGCCGGGCGCGACAGGCCGCACAACTGCGCGGCGGCGATGCGGCTCTTGTCGGGCACCACCGCCACCAGCAGGGCGATATCGCGCTGGGCCAGCTTCTGGCGCAGCGCGATGACGGCCTGCAGCTTGGCCTGGGCGTTGGCCTGGGCATCGCGATGGACCTGCAATTCCTCGGTCAGGAACAGCCAGCCAGGGCAACCGCTGCGTACCCGGGGGCCGGTGTCATGCAGCAGCAGCCAGCTGCCGGCGCGTTCCAGCCGGGCGGCCCGTTCCGGCAGCCAGGCATTGGACAGCTGCTTGGCAATGCGGTGGGTCAGTTCGCCGTGCAGGGCATCGTCACGGGTCCAGCTGGCGGGCAGCCATTCGATCTTGTTGGCATAGACCAGCCAGCCACAGCCCAGCAGGCCGGCTGCCAGCACCACGGCCAGGACCAGGCCGGCCCAGCGGCTGGCGCGCCGGGCCAGGGCGCTGGGGGCGGCCGGCGTGGCGGGAGCGGAGACGGGAGGCGTGCTCATGGCGGACTCGCGGGATCAGAACTGGAAGTAGAGGAAAGGCACCGTCTCGCGGCTGGCAATCAGCGCGAAGGACAGCAGGAAGCCGGCCACCGGCCACAGCCGGAGGAACCAGAGATACACCACGCTATCGGCCCAGCGCGCCTGGCTGGCCTCCTGCCACAGGGGCGCGACGATCCAGAACAGGCCCAGCAGCACGGCCAGCGCCTGCACCGGCCGCAAGACCACGGCCAGTGCGTCGCTCAAGCCCATGCCGTGCAGCCCGAACTGGCCGGCATACATGGTGGCGGCAGTGGCGAAGTCGGGCGAACGGAACAGGGTCCAGGCCAGGCAGACGAACAGCAGCGTGAGCACATGCGCCAGCCAGCCCGGAATGGCGGGCAAGGAGGAGCGCGACCAGGCGCGATCCAGGCACAGGGCCAGCCCGTGGGCCGAGCCCCAGAGCAGGTAGTTCCAGCTGTCGCCGCCATGCCAGAGACCGGCGATGGCCATGGTCAGGAACAGGTTGCGGTAGGTCTTCCACACCCCATGGCGGTTGCCGCCCAGGCCGATGTAGAGATAGTCGCGCAACCAGCTGGAGAGCGAGATGTGCCAGCGCCGCCAGAAATCCTGGATGCTGCCGGCCAGATAGGGATGGTTGAAGTTTTCCGGGAAGTGGAAGCCCAGCATCAGCCCCAGGCCGATGGCCATGGCGCTGTAGCCGGAAAAGTCGAAGAACAGCTGCAGCGAATAGGCCAGGCAGCCGATCCAGGCGTCCACGAAGCTGGGCTGCTGCAGGTGGAAGGCGGCATCCACCACCGGCGAGAGGGTGTCGGCCACCAGCACCTTCATGGCCATGCCGACCATGAAGCGGCGCGCGCCCAGGGAAAAATTCTCCAGGTTGAACCAGCGCTGGGTCAGTTCGCGCTGCACCCAGTCGTAACGGATGATGGGGCCGGCGATCGAATGGCCGAACATGGAAATGTAGGTGGCGTAGTTGATGAAGCTGCGCTCCACCGCCACCGTGCGCCGATGCACGTCCACCAGATAGGAGATCGCCTGCAGCACGATGAAGGACAGGCCGGCCGGCAGCGCCACCTTCTGCCAGGCCAGCGGCATGGCGCCGTACTGGACCATCAGGTCGCTGATGGTGGCAGCGACGATGTTGGCGTACTTGTACCAGACCAGCACCGCCGTATTGAAGACCACCAGTGCCGTGAGCAGGCGCACGCGCCCTCGCCCGTCCTCGCGCGAGCGGTCCACCAGCAGGCCACCGACCCAGGCCACGATGGTCAGCACCACGTGCAGCGACAGGAACAGCGGGCTCAGCCAGCCGTAGAACAGCCAGCTGCCCAGCAGCAGCACGAGGTTGCGCCCGCGCTGCGGCACCACCGCATAGACCAGCAGGAACAGCGGCAGGAACAGCGTCAGGAATTCAAGCGAGGCAAAGACCATGGCGGCAACGCAGTCGGGCGATGGATCAGTTGGCCAGCTTGTCGGTCGCCGCCAGCAGGCGCGGTCCCTTGTCCGACGGCAGCAGCAGCACGCTGTAGCGTTCGCCCGCCTTCAGTTCACCCAGGTCCAGCGCCGGGCCGGTGTTGGCACCGCTGCACACCAGTTGCACCGAGAGCTTGACCGGGTTGATCGAGCGTCGTTGCAGGCTGCCCTGCTTGACGTCCTTGAACAGGTCGGCGTTACGCCCTGCCGGGCGCAGTGCCGCCCCGGCGCAGGAAGCATCCAGGTTGAAGAAGGCCAGCGAGGCCTTCAGGCCGTTGAAGTCGTCCGGGTTGTCCTGCACCGTCACCTGGCTGATGCCCTTGGCACCGGGCAGCACCACCACCGTGGCGAATTCGCCGGGCTTGGCCTGCACGCCCAGCTCCAGGCTCCTGGCGCCGACCGTGAGGGTACCCTTGATGGTCGACTTGGCCGTCACCGGGAAGAAGGACGAGACCGGCTTGGCCGCTTCCAGCTTCAGCGGCGGCTGGCCCTTCTGGGCCAGCACCTGCAAGGGCTCTGCAGTGCCGTTGACGAAGCGGATGAAGGCCGCATCCTCGGCCGGGCCGGTGGGATAGAGCGGGATGTCGGCGGCCAGCGCGCTGGCGCCGCACAGCAGGGCCGCAGCGGCGGCCAGTGCCTGCATCACCTTCATTTCTTGGCTCCCTTGCTGCTCACGGCGTCGGCCGGCAGCTTGGCCAGCGCGTCGCCGATGGCATTGCCCCAGGACTTGTAGCCGGCCACGGTGAAGTGCTGGCCATCGGTGGTAACCCATTGGCCGGGCTTGGACATGGTCAGCGAATCGATATAGGTGCAGGGCGCCACGTTGGAGGCCAGGAAGCGCGACATCAGCTGGGTGCGCGCGTCGTTCTTGCCGTACATGCCGCCGGCCTTGCCCCAGGCCGGGCCGACCCACGCACACTTGGTGCCGGTGGCGGCAATCGCCTTGGTCAGGCCGGTCACGCTCTGCCAGGCCCAGGCCTTGGGGAAGTCCGGCTTGTCGTAGGAGGCCATGGTGTCGCCGATGACCAGCACCACCAGATCCGGCTTGTCCTTGGCGATGAGCTGGCCGATCGGGGTGGTGGTGGCTTCGCGACCCTTGATCTGGATCTTGCCGTTGTCGACCTGGTCGGCGCCGCAATCGACCTTCTTGGTGGTCAGCCAGTCGCCGGCGCTGGCGCCACAGGCGCCGATGGAATGGACCTTGGCGCCCAGCTGGGTCAGCTTGGCGTTGAGGGGTTCGGTGAGGTGGTCGGCCAGACTCATGTGGCTCTCGCCAAGCACCAGGATAGTCAGACCTGCCAGAACGGATGCAGTAGCCATAGCGATATGTCGATAAAAAGGATCAGTTGGAATAAGGAGAACGGTACGGACTGACCGGCAGGGTCAGGAAGCTGCCCTGCATGTCCTCCAGCGTGTAACGCAGATACATGGCGACGTTGAGTTCGCGGAAGTCGCTCGAATTGTTCAGACGCAGCGCGCCACCGACGAACAGGCGGGGCGCGAAGCGGTATTCGCCGTTGCCTTCCAGGCTGTAGCCCAGGCCGGTCTTGGTCTGCTGCGCGTACTGACGACCACTGGCGGCCTGCAGGGCGGCATCGGTGGGGAAGTAGTCAGCCCCATCCTGGCGGAAATACTGCATCCCCACCGAGCCCTTGAGCTGGAAGGTGAACTTGTCGGAACGCTTGGCCCAGGTGACCGGCACGCCCAGTCCCAGGTAGGCCTGCGGACTGAAGTAACCGCCATGGCCGTAGGTATAGAAGTTCTGGTTGTTGGCGTAGCTGATGACGGTGGCCGACACGCCGGCGGTCATCTTCTCGTCCTCGGCATTGGTGAGGTACTGGTAGGCGCCGCCGCCCAGTTCCACCCGGGTGTTGGATTCCACGTTGCGGCCACGCAGGCTGTGCAGCGCGCCATAGGCGTAGACCCCGGTCTGGGCATCGTCCGAACTCATCTCGGCACGACCGCCGTTGGCGGTCACGCCGCCCCAGGACAGACCGGCGCGGGGATCGGTGCTGCCGGCAAACGAGGTGATGCTGTCGTTGACCGCGCGGCGCGACACGTTCACCGCGAAGCGGTTGGTGCTGCTGCCGGGGAAGGACTGCTCCACGCTCACCCCGCCAACGATGTTGGGGTACTTGAAGCCACGCGGCGTGGTGCCGAGGTCGGCCTTGACGCCATCCTCGGGACGCTCGTAGGCCACTGCCACCCCGACGCCGCTGGCGCTCTGCTTGCCCAGGCCGGTGGCGCTGCTGCCGCCACCGCCAAAGCGGCTGGCCGGTTCGTCGGTGAGGGTGCCGCCATCCAGCGAGACCGGCGTGATGCGTACGGCCACGCGGTCGTTACCGACGGGCATGTTCACTTCCAGCGGGGCCTCGATGTCGTTCATGCGGCTCAGGCCCGACTCGCTGGCATTGCCGCGCACCACCACGCCTTGCGTGACGTAGGCGCTGCGCGATTGCAGGATGTCGTTCAGGGCGCGCTGGGCCGGGCTCAGGTTGTCCACGGCGGCGCCATTGGCGGACGTTCCCTGCATGGCCAGCAGGGCGCGCTGGGTGGCCGTGGCCGCGCCGGGCAGCGCGGTGGTGGGGGCGTTGGCGAGGTTGGCGACGTTGGTATTTCTGGCACGCACGCCCGGCTGGGCCTGGGCATATGCCCCACCCTGGACCGGTGCTGCAGCCACCGGTGCGGCCGAACTGAACACCGGACCGAGTGCGGTGCCGTAGGCCGGCGCTGGTTGGGCCTGCTGGGCCTGCTGGGCTTGTTGTGCTTGCAGGGCCTGCTGCGCCTGCAACTGGCGCTGCGCCATGGCCGGATTGGCCGGCATGGGCAGCGTATCGACCGCGACTGGCGCAGCCATGGCCACCGGGCGCAGCATGGTCTCGGCCGGCGGCGGAATAGCGGCCATGTCGTCGCTGCCCGGCAGGCGACGTTGGGTGCGGAAGGGATTGATGGCCGGATCGAAGCCATTGCCCTGCGCCGCCAGCGTGCGCTGGCGCGCACCGTTTTCAATCGCCACGGCCTTGCGCAGCAGTGCAGTGGCCTCACCGGTCTTGCCCAGGGCGCGATAGATGCGTGCCGCCTCGGTCAGGGTGGTGGGGTCGCTGCTGTCGAGCTTGCCGAACTGGTCCAGCAGCTTCAGGGCGTAGGCATTCTCGCGGGCCTGCACGGCGGTGTCGGCCGCCCCCAGCAAGACGTTGGCGTCACGCGGATTGCGCTGCACCAGCGGCTGGTACAGGGCCAGTGCGCGCAGGTTGTCGCCAGCCGCATTGAACATGCGGGCCAGGGCGGCAATGGCGTCGTTGTCGGTGGGGCGCTGGGCCAGTGCCGGAGCCAGGGTGTCGTAGGCGGCGGCCAGGTCACCGCCCTGGCGCAGGCGTTCGGCCTGGCGCACGCGGTAGAGGAAACGCAGGTCGTCGTATTGCTTGCGGGTGGCCGCATTCATGCTCTGGTTCTGCAAGGCGGTGAGCATGTTGTAGACCTGCGCATCTTCGCCGGCGCGCAGCAGGATGGAGGCGTATTGCAGGCGCGTATTGACCGAGGGCGTGGCCGGTGGATTGACCAGCGGCTGCATCATCGCCATGGCGCGCGGGGCGTCGCCGGCATCGACATAGGCCGAGGCCAGGGTACCGGTGCGCTCCGGATTGCCGGCCGCCTGCGGCTGCACGCGATCCAGCAGGACCAGGGCTTCCTGGCGTTGACCGGTCTTGACCAGTTCGGTGGCGTGATTGACCTGGATGGTCAGTGTCACCTGGCTGGCCAGCTCGTTCATGGCGGCGGTACGGCGCTGGTCGGGGATGCGGCGCAGCGTGTCCAGGGCGTCCTGCCACTGCTCCATTTCCACCGACAGCAAGGCGCTGGCATACAGGGCCTCGACGTTGTCGCGATGTTCGCGGGTGAAGTCGTCGATGGTGGTGCGCGCCTGCTTGGATTGGCCGGCCTTGACGTACAGGCGGGCCAGGTCGAAGGTGGTCCAGACGTTGTCGGGGTCGTTCCTGACGGCCTCGCGCATGGCCGCCAGGGCGCCGTCGATGTCGTTGCGCTGCTCGGCCAGGCTGGCCTGCTGACGTGCGCGCAGGGCACGCAGGCGCCCCTGGTCGCCGAATTCGTTCTGCTGCGCCGGGGTCAGCTGGTCCAGCAGGCGCAGCGCTTCATCGGCGTGGCCGGTCTGTGCCAGCACGTTGACCAGGCCACGGATGGCCGGCACCTGCTTGGGCTGCACTGCCAGCACCTGACGGTAATTGGCAGTGGCGGCTTCGTACTGGCCGGCACTGGCCTGGATGTCGGCAATGGCCACGCGGCCATCGAGGCTCTTGGGGTCCAGGCGCATGGCCTGGGCCAGGGCGTCCTGCGACTGCGCGGTCTGGCCGCGTGCCTGCAGGTCACGGCCACGCTGGATCAGCAGCCAGTAGCGCACGCTGTCCAGGGCTTTCTTCCAGGACGTGCCGCCCCTGGCGACCGAGCGGGCGAGCAAGGGCTCGGCCTCGGCCAGGCGGTTCTGCTGCTGGCGGATGACGCCCATGCCACCCAGGGCATCGACGTCGTCGGGATGCGAGGACAGACGCTCCTGGAAGGCCTTCTCGGCTTCCTGCAGGTCGCCCTTTTCCAGGGCCTGCAGGCCGCGTCCGACCACGGTCGGCTGCTGGCCGACGGCCACCTGCTGGCGGCCCTTGGCCAGCAAATCGCGGATCTGCTGGTCATCGGGATGGCTCTTGATGAATTCTTCGAACAGCGAATACTGTGCCGGCGACGGCGGCCCCTGCCAGATCAGCGCCAGGCGCCAGCTTTCGTCGGCGTCGCCGCCGATGTCGGTCTTCTTCGACAGGCGTGCCAGCTGGCGGATGCCTTCCAGACGGCTATCTTCGTGACGTGCCAGCTGCTTGGCGTAGAACAGCGCCAGGATGCTGTCGTCCGGGGTTTCGCGCAGCAGGCGTTCCATGCCCTTGCGCGCTTCGGGCCAGGCCGCGTCGTTGAAGGCCAGGTTGTTGTAGTACTCGCGCCCTATCGTGCCTTGCGGCGTGAGTCCGTTGAACATCTTGCGGAAGGTGTCGGTGGCGCGGTCGCGTTCACCGGCGTCGACCAGGCGGCGGGCTTCGGCCAGCAGGGCCTTGTTTTCCGGCTTGGCCAGGGCGATGTCCTGCGCCAGCTGGTTGGCCTGCCAGGGTTGTGGCGAGAGCGCCTGCAGGCGGTCCAGGTACTGCTTGGCCTGCTGCGGCTTATTCTGTTTCACGCCGACCAGGCCCATGCCGTAGAGGGCGTTGACCTGGTTGGCATCCAGTTGCAAGACCTTCTGCCACACCTCGGCGGCACGCTGCGAGTTGTCGCGTGCCTGCCAGTACTGGCCCTGTTCGATCAGTTGAGCCGCCAGCTCCGGCTCGGCCGCATAGGCGGCCACACCCAGCAGCGCGCTCAGGACTCCGATGGCTAGCGTTGAACGGCGCGCGCGCATGACTTCTCCCAGGACAAATTAAGCGTTCCGTCATCGCGGAACTGATAGCGTTTCTCGACCCATCCCAATCCGAACAGGCCCAGCATGACGTTGTAATACAGGATTTCGGGGCGCGGGTCAGGCTGCGCCAGTCCGTTCTCCAGTTGTTGCGTGACGGCACGTTGCAGTTGCGCCGCCATGGCGGTTTCACCCTTGGCGACCAGATAGGGTAACAGCGCGGCGCTAAAGCCGAACGGTGCCTGTCCTTCGGTCGCGCCCGTGGTCACCTGGACCTTTTCGGGCGGCACGCCGGTGGCGGCCAGGCTCTGGCGCATGCCATCCAGTGCCGCCAGCAGCGGCGCGGCCGCCGGATCGCGGGGCGAGGTCATGCCGGCCCAAAGATACACGCGGATGGCGTCATAGCTGCCCAGGTCGCCCTTGGCCGGATCGACCTGGAACTGCCCGGATTGCACCGTCAGCATGCGGTAGGCCACCCAGTCGGCCACGTAGCCGCGAGGCGCCGAGCCCTGGATCATGCGCAGCGTATTGTCGGCCAGTTGTTGCCAGGGACCGTTGGGTCGTTCCTTTTGGAGGCGGCGCAGCAGCGGTAGCGGCAGATAGCTGGGATTGAGCGTCCACAGCGCATTGCGCTGGTTGAAGCCCTGCGGCCCCGGCAGCAGCATCTTGCCCAGGCCGGGCAGGTCCACCACCAGCTTGGCTTCGATATTGTCCAGCAGCTCCAGCGCCTGCTTGCGGTATTGCGGACGCTGCCACAGGCGCGCCGCTTCCAGCAGGGTATAGACGATCCAGAGATCGGCGTCGGAGGCCGAATTGGCGTCCTGCATCTGCCATTTGCCGTCACTGCCCTGCCCCCACAGCCAGCCCGGCAGGATCTTGCCGGGATCGTTGCCGAGCATGTTGTGCAGGGTCCAGTTCCAGACCTTGGCAAAGCGCGTGGCATCGTTGGCGATGAGCGCCAGCAGCATGTGGTAGGACTGGCCTTCGGAGGTGGTGTGATTGGGCAGCAGGCTGGAGTGCAGCACCCGGCCATCGTCCTGTACATGTGCTGCAGCCCAGGATTGCCATGCCGGCCAATCCTGGGCTGTGCAGTTCTGCTGGGTCGCGGCCAGGGCCGGCAGCCACGGCGTGGCGGCCAGCCCCCCCAGCGCGCCCAGCAGGCCGACCACCCGGCGCCGGCGCGGGGAGACGGCCCTGTTCACTACCGAATACCCGGCCTTACGCATTGAGGCGCTTTCTCGCCTTGGCGCGCAGGGTCAGGTAAGCCAGGCCACCCAGCAGCAGGATACCCAGGGCCACCATCAGGAACATGCTCACCACGTGCTGCGACAGCCACCAGCGCAGCATGCGCAGCGGCGACATGCTGCCCACGAAATACTGTTGCTCGGCCAGCAGCGGTTCGATGCTCTCGCCGCGCACCGCCACCAGGCTACCCTGGACGGCGCCGGATTCGGCTTCCTTGCTGGCCAGGGCCGACATGATCTGCGACAGGCCCAGCTTGTCGCCACCGGCCAGCACCACCACGCTGCGGCTGCCGTCCAGCGGCGACTCGAAGCCAGTCAGGTAGGAGGTCGGGTCACCGCCCGAGAAGGCCATCTGCAGACGGGTGCGACGCTGCGCAGCCTTCGGGTCCAGACCCAGCCAGCCACCCACGCGCAGTGCCAGGTCCGACAGGTCGAAGCGCTGCTTGTCACCGGTCACCAGGGTGGGCAGGCGGTCAGCCCATTGCTTGAGCAGGGGCTGGTTCTGGCCCGAGGCCATCACCAGCAGGTCCTTGTCGGCGAACTTGGCGATCTGCGCGGCCTGGGTCACGGCCACACCCGTGGCCGGGTAGCCGGTGGCGCTGCCGAAGCGGCCCAGCGCGGTCAGGTAGGCAGCGAGGTCGGCATCGCTGGCGTTGTCCGGCAGGACCACGGCAGTCTCGGACAGATCGGCCATGCGCGTGAAGGGGAAGCCGGCGTCCTTGAACACGCCCAGGTTGGGCATGGCCATGAAGTGGTCGTAGCCGCGCAGGTCGATGGTGGATTCAGGATCGATGCTGCCGCGCACGTTGTCGATGATGATGTCGGCACACTCGCCCTGCTTGACGTAGTCATACATGTAGCGCAGTTGCAGGCGCGATTGCAGGGCCGCGGTCTCCAGCGGCAGGCGCACGCTCATCTCGCGCTCCAGGGCATCGCTCTTGATGGCGGCCAGCAGGCCCTGGTCCAGCTTGTCGCGGGGCAGCAGTACGTCGGACTTGATCAGACCGTCGTTGAAGCTGACGATCAGCGAGGAATTGCTCGAACGCGGCTGCGGTGTATAGCGATAGTGCAGGTCCAGCTTGGCACCGTCCTGGCGCCAGCTCGACAGCGCCGGCGGGAAGTTCAGCGGAATGGTGATGTCGCCCGGGTTGTAGCCGGACACATTGAGACGCTTGGCATCGATCAGTTCGGACAGCTTCACCGGACGGTCGGTGGGCAGCCAGTTGGGCGCGTCGTAAGGCTTGCGCGGCGCCACCGGTTGCAGCTTGTCGATCACCACCGAATTGCCGGCCACCGCCTTGTTGCCCAGGGCGGCGGCGGCAGCGGCACGCTTGACCTCTTCGGCATTGCGGCCGGTCACCAGCAGCAGCTTGCCGTTGGGATCGTTGGGGTTGGTCACCATGGTCAGGGTCGGGCCCTTGGGGGCGGCGATTTCCAGTGCGCCGATCTGGCTGGCGCCTTCGCTGCTGACCAGCACCACGCCGTTGCCCTTGGCCGGCAAGGCGTTGATCTGGACCGGGAAGCGCGAACCACGATAGCTGGCCAGCGCACCGAACCAGGACGACAGCGTGCCGGCGGCTTCCAGGGTGCCATTGTCAGGCGCGGCGGCGAACACGAAGGGCAGGTTCAGCATGCGCATGTCGCGGCGGTCGAAGAACGGCAGCGGCATCACCGCCAGGTCATCCTTCAAGGGCAGCGGCGTGGTCTGCAGGGCCAGCACCGATTCGTTGCTCACGCGTGCCCACAGGCTGGAATGCAGCGGGTTCTCGCACCCCATGGTGTAGTGACCGATGAACTGCAGGCTCAGGCGATTGAACTCGGTGATCAGCTTGGCCGGAATCTCGACCTTGCTGGTCTGCAGGGCACCGGCATTTTCCTTGGGCAGCGGAATGCTGCCGGCCACCACGTCGTTGACCATCACGTTGATCTGCGACAGGTCCGGCAGCAGCGCCGGCGAATAGGTGTATTGCAGGGTCACGTTGGCGCCGGTCACCACCTGGTTGGCCGGCACGTCGAAGCCGACACTGTCGGTGGCATCCACGCCGTGCAGCGTGATCGGATAGCCACGACCCAGTTGCGTGAGGCTGAAGTTGTAGGGATCACCGGCCATCGGCGAGGTGGCCGCACCGGTAGCACCACCGGCAGCAGAGGGAGCTGCAGGGGCCGCAGCAGGGGCCGCAGCAGGGGCCGCAGCAGCAGCCGCGAGGACCTGGATCGGCAGGCTGCCCGAGGCCACTACGCCGGCCATGATCAGACAGATGGAGCGCCGACGGAAAGTCGGGTTCTTTCCTGGAGACTGCTTGTTTTTCATTGTTTTTCCATTGATTTGTCGAATGCCTGAACCACTACATCGGCCGGGACCGCGCCTGCCGCTGCTGCTACCGGAGCGCCTGCGGCCGTAGCCGCCGCAGCTATCGGTGCTGCCGGTGCCGCTTCCACCACCGGATCCTGCTTGGCGGCAGCCGCCGCCGGCGGGCGCCGCGTATCGCGCCACAGGCGCAGCTGGATCAGAGTGGCCCGAATGAGTTCCTTGACGCCGCTCACACCGATGAGCGAGACCTCGCGCAATGCCTTCAACGGCGTATCGCGACGGCTCTTGCCCCAGTTGTTGGCCCAGATGTCGGCACGCGAGAAGGTCAGGCGGACCAGTTCGCTGTTCTGGCGCAGGGTCAGCTCATGGAACTGGGCGCCGACCATTTCGCCACGGCTGAACACCACCACCGCCGGGAATTCCTTCTCCTGCTGGTTGCGGAACAGCGTCACATTGATGTGCTGGCCACGGGCGATCGTCACGCCCTTGGGCAGACGCAGGCCAATACCCTTCTGCGAAAAGTCCAGCGTGGTGCCGCTGACCTCATTGCCATCGGCCAGCTTGATGCGCACCGGCAGCTCGGCGGCCACGCGCGGCTCGCTGCGCACCTGGCGGGTTTCGGAAGCGACCGCCATGGCGGCGCTGCTGATGATGACGTTGTACAGCGTCCAGGCCATGTTGATGAGGATGGTGGTCATCGCATTGGGGTCGCCCATCACCAGCTGCCAGACGCCGAAGATCATGCCCAGCAGGTTCAGCAGCAGCAGCACGATGTAGGGGCGCGCCAGCTTCCAGTCGAAGTGCTTGTCGAGGATGATGCCGCCCTTGTCGGTGACGTTGAAGCCGCCCAGCTTGGGGTTCACCAGCGCCAGCAGCACCGGGCCGAGGATGTACCAGGCCAGCACGGTCTCGTAGACCTCGTTCCAGAACGAATGGCGGAAACGCCCCTGGATGCGCGAGTTGGTCAGGCTGGCGTGCAGCACGTGCGGCAGCACATAGGCCGTGATCATCAGCGCCGAGGCGTGGAAGATGTGGGCACCGAAGAACAGGTAGGTCAGCGGTGCGGTCAGGAAGATCAGACGCGGCAGGCCATAGAAGAAGTGCAGCATGGCGTTGAGGTAGCAGAACCGCTGCCCCAGCTTCAGGCCCTTGCCGCGCAAGGGGTTGTCGACCCGGAAGATCTGCGCCATGCCACGCGCCCAGCGCACCCGCTGGCGGATGTGACGCGCCAGGTTCTCGGTGGCCAGACCGGCCGCCTGGGGGATGGCCAGATAGGCGGTGTTGTAGCCGGCACGGTTCATCTTCAGCGCCGTGTGGGCATCCTCGGTCAGGGTCTCGACGGCGATGCCGCCGATCTCCATCAATGCGGTACGGCGCATGACGGCGCAGGAGCCGCAGAAGAAGGCGGCGTTCCAGAGGTCGTTGCCATCCTGTACCAGCCCGTAGAACAGTTCACCTTCATTGGGTACGGAACGGAAGGTATTGAGGTTCTTCTCGAAGGGATCGGGCGAGAAGAAGAAGTGCGGCGTCTGCAGCATCGCCAGCTTGGGGTCCTTGTAGAACCAGCCCATGCAGATCTGCAGGAAGGAACGGGTCGGCACGTGGTCGGCATCGAAGATGGCCACGAATTCGCCGTCGGTGACCTTGAGCGCTTCGTTGAGGTTGCCGGCCTTGGCGTGCTTGTTGTCCGAGCGCACCAGGTAGTTCACGCCGATGTTGTTGCAGAACTCGCGGAAGTCTTCGCGACGGCCGTCGTCCAGCACGTGCACGCGCAGCTTCTCCTGCGGCCAGTCGATGGCCTGGGCAGCGAAGATGGTCAGCGAAACGATGTCCAGCGACTCGTTGTAGGACGGGATGAAGACGTCCACCGTCGGCCATTCCGAGGGCGGCATGGTCAGCATCTGCGGCTTGCGACGCAAGGGCCAGGCGGTCTGCAGGTAGCCCAGCGTGAGCACGATGAGCGAATAGATTTCGGCGGCCAGCAGGCCATAGCCGAAGATGATGTCGAGCCAGTCTTCGAAGGCCAGGGTGGAGGTGATGCGCCAGTACATGTAGCGCATCGAGACGATCAGCGACAGCGTGATCAGCACCAGCACCGGGAAGCGGCCGGACTGCTTGCGCAGTATCAGCGCCGCCACGAAGCAGCCGATCGCGAAGATGCACTGGGTATAGAACTCCAGCGGCACCGACACCAGCAGCAGCGCCAGCAGTACCGCCACCAGCAACAGGCCCAGCTGCAGCCAGCGACGCGGCCGCCGGGGCAGTGCTTCAAGGCGCTCGCCCCAGGTCTGGATCCAGGTCTGCAGGCGGTTGGAGGTGGGTGCGGCCGGGTCGGCGGCATTAGCCGCCTGGCGGGTCTTGGAGGAACGGGATTGCGACTGCGCTTGCGGTTGACTCATGATGCGCGTCCACCTGCAAGGGCGGATTTGACGACCTCGGCGTGCAATTGCTCGCTGATGGTCCGGAGCTGGTCATAGGCCGGCGAATGCCCGGCCTTGACCAGCGGATTGAAGCCGTAGGCCAGGCCTTCGCTGATGGCGTGGTCCAGTGCGATCACGCCGGCCAGGCGCGACCCCATCCAGCGCTTGAGGACTTCCAGCATGTCCTGGCTGAAGGTGCGGGCGGCGTTGTACTTGTTGACGATGTAGCGGCAGTTGTTGCGGCCATGCAGGGCCTGGCGCATATGTTCCAGCGCCAGGAAGGAACCGGCATCGGGGGTCACCACCGCCACCACCTGGTCGGCCGCTTGCAGGGCCTGGTCGAAGTAGGCGCTCTGCCCGGCCGGCAGGTCCAGCATGACCACGTCGCCCGGCTGCAGGTCCATGGCCTGCAGCTGACGCGTCAGCCAGTGCGGATCGAGTGCCATCTGCCGGGCAATCCCGGCCTCGCCCTGGTGCGCCACCACGTCATGGGTGACCACCTTGGTACCGGCGCTGCCTTCGCGCCAGGTGGCACGCCAGTCGGGCGCCTCGGCGGGGACCGCCGCGGGCGCCGGGCCGGCGCTGCCGGGTTCGGGCAATGCGCTCACACCCAGGTGGTATTGCAGGGCATTCTGGGGATCGAGATCGATGGCGATCACCCGGCCGTGCCGCGCCAGCGCGCAGGCCAGGGCCGAGCACAGGGTGGTCTTGCCCACCCCGCCCTTGGGCGAGACGATGGCAATGACCTGGGCCGGCGTGGAGGGCGTGAGGCTGGCCAGCGCATGGTTGGCGCCGGCCGCTTGTTTGGACTGACGTTGCTGGGCGACTTCCCCCAGCAGCGAACGCAGCATGGAAGGCACGGCGGCATCCGCCACCACCGTGGGCATCACGGCCGGAGCGGTCGCTGTCACCAGCGCAGCGGCCAAGGGTGCTGGCGCGGGCGCGACGGCCTCACGCGTGACCAGGGCGGCGTCGGCCGGCTGGGGCTGGGGATGGGGCTGGGGCGCTTCGGCTCCGGCTTGAGTTTGAACTTGGGGCTGCGGTTGTGGCTGCGACGGAATTTCCGCAGGCAAGGGGCTGGACGCTGGCGCCAAGGTCGACGACACCAGGGCCGCCATGGGGGCCGGATGCGGCGCCGAAACCGGGGGCTCGACCTTGGCTGCGGTCATGTCCACCACCGGTTCCATGACGGGCTCGATGCGCTGCTGGGGCGCCACCGACTTGGCCACCACGATGGGCGGCACGCTCTTGACCACCGCCTGGGCAGCCTGGGCAGCCTGGGCCACCTGCTCGGCCACCCGTGCAGCCTGCGGCTGGGGCGCGGGTGCAGCCTCGACCACCACCTTGGGCGGCACGGGCTTGCGCACCGGCTCCTTGTAGTCGATCGCGGCCTCGATTTCTAGATAGCCATCCACCGTTGCCCCGAACTTGCTCAGCAAGTTGGAGATATCGTTTCCCATTTCTTTGCTCCCTGCTCAGGATCACGGGTGCCGGCTTTTGGCCAGAGGCATCGGACCTGCCCTAAACCTTGTTAAAAATCGCTAAGCCTTCTCAATTTTCGCCATTGGTTGGCTACGTGCATCGCTCCGCTCTGTCGGCGGTCAGTTTCCCCGCGTGCAGCGAAGAAGTCCCCATGGGCCAGGATGAAGAAATGTTATAAAAACGACCACATTTCAGATGTTGTCATTAAAACAAACAAATCCTGATATCGCAACCTTCAATTGAGCAAAACTTGAAAATTTTCGAAAAGAAGCTGTTCAGTTCCCGGTAGGAAATGCTGAAGAACAAGGTCAGCATCTTATCTTTCTCGCAACGTCTTTGTCGCCTATTAGTGACACATTGCAATTAAATCCGTCGCAGATTTGGCACATCTGCCCGCACACCGTTCACAAATTTCTGACTGAAGATGAACAACATTTCATTGCACGCCAGCCTGCGCGCCTTGGCGACCGATGTGCTTGCGGCTCCTCTCTAGCCGCGAAAACGCATCGCTATCGTATGCGATCCGAAAAACTTGTCACTCGGGAAAACCCTGATAGTGGCTGAGAGAGCACAGGATGGATTGTTGTGCCGACATGCTGCGCTGTTGTGACTTCATGCAAAAGCGTGACAATCAAGCAACATCACACCACATCAAGCAACAAGCGGACCATGGAAGAGGCAGAAGCACGAGCAGCCGTGCTACCCCTGCTCCACCTGCCACCAGCCTGGCAACAGGGCCTGGACTTCCGGGCGGGCAAAGCGCTGGTCGATCAGCCAGACCGTCCCCTGATCGGTTTCGGTGCGGATGACGCGCCCTGCCGCCTGCACCACTTTCTGCAGTCCGGGATAGAGATAGGTGTAGTCATAGCCAGCGCCGAACAGGGTCTGCATGCGTTCGCGCAGTTGTTCATTGACCGGATTGAACTGCGGCAGCCCAAGCGTGGCGACGAAGGCGCCGATGAGACGCTCGCCCGGCAGGTCCACGCCCTCGCCGAAGGAACCACCCAGCACGGCAAAGCCGATGCCCTGCCCGCCGCAGGTAAAACGCGCCAGGAAGGCATCACGCTCGGCTTCGGCCATGCGTGGCGACTGTTGCCAGGTGGGAATGTCGGGATGCTGGCGGTTCAGCGCAGCGCGGGCCTGCTGCAGATAGTCGAAGCTGGAAAAGAAGGCCAGGTAGTTGCCCGGCTGCTGCCGGTACTGCTGCGCCATCAGGGCGCAGATGGGATCGATGGATGCGGCGCGACGCTGCCAGGTGGTCGAGATCTCGCGCGCCACCCGTACCTGCAACTGGCTGGCGTGGAATGGCGAATCGACATCGATCCAGGCGGTCGACGGCGGCATGCCCAGCAGGTCGGCGAAATAATGCCAGGGTGCCAGCGTGGCCGAAAACAGCGTGGTCGACTGCGCAAAGGCAAAGCGCGGGCCCAGGAAAGGCGCCGGCACCACATTGCGGATGCACAGCAGGTTGTCACGCTGGTCGTGGCGCGTCAGGTCGAACAGCGAATGCGGGCCGAAGGACTCGGCCAGCCGGACGAAGGCCATGGCATCGAAATGGAAGTCGCGCAGGGCCGGTTCCAGCGGCACCGCCACCTGAGCCAGGTAGTCGTTGAGGGTGGCGATGCAGTTGCTCAGGGCATCGACCAGGCGCGCCGGTGGCGCCTCCAGCACCTGATACGGCAGATCCGCGCCCTTGGTCGCCGTGGTCCAGGCACGCGCCAGCTGCTGCAGCGGCCGTGCCACGGCGGGGGGTGCCACCGCCCGTGCCGCGCGCAGGCCGGCGCGACTCAACTGGGCGCTGTACATGCTGCGGGCGCGGGCCACCAGGTTATGCGCCTCATCGGCCAGCACGCTGACGCGCCATTCATGGGCCTGTGCCATCGCGTGCAGCATGGCGCCGCCGTCGAACCAGTAGTTATAGTCGCCGACGATCAGGTCGCTCCAGCGCGTCATCTCGCTGCCCAGGTAGTAGGGGCAGACCTGGTGCGCCAGGGCGATCTCCTGCAGGCGCTGGCGGTCCAGCAGCGAAGCATCAAGGCAGGCCGACCGCGCTGCCGGCAGGCGGTCGTAGAAGCCCTGCGCCAGCGGGCAGGAGTCGCCCCGGCACAGGCGGTCCGGATACTGGCAGGCCTTGTCGCGGGCGCACAGCTCCAGCACCCGCAGCGGCAGGCCTTGGCCATCCCTGCTCGTGAGGGTGGCGGCGGCGTCCAGCGCCAGTTGCCGGCCGGGTGTCTTGGCGGCGAGGAAGAGGATCTTGTCCAGTCGCTGCTCCGGTGCCGCCTTGAGCGCAGGGAACAGGGTGCCCAGGGTCTTGCCGATACCGGTCGGCGCTTGCGCCAGCAGGCAGCGGCGGCTGCGATGGGCGCGAAACACGGCCTCCGCCAGTTGCCGTTGACCGGGCCGGAACTCCCCATGCGGAAACGCCAGGGTCTGCAGGGCAGTATCGCGGGCGGCGCGATGCGCCAGTTCCTGCGCGGCCCAGTCGGCGAAGCGTTGGCACTGGCTGGCGAAGAGGCTGGCCAGTTCGTCGCGGGGCCGGGTCTCCTCGAAGCGGGTTTCCTGCTGGCTGCCGATCTCGAAATACACCAGCGCCAGCCTGATCTGCGGCAGGTCCAGCTTCTCGCACATGAGGTGACCATATACGCGCAACTGCGCCCAGTGCAACTGTCGATGGTTCTCGGGCTGGCTGGAGAGTTGGCCGCGATAGGTCTTGACCTCTTCCAGCAGTTGCTGTTGCGGGTCGTATCCGTCAGCGCGACCGCGCACGTGCAAGGAGCCATGCTCGGCCGCCAGCGCCACCTCGCGCTGGTAGTGCTCGCCGCGCCGGGCGGCGACGACGGCATGGCCGGCGATGCCCTCCTGCGCGGTCGGGGTGGGCGTGAAGCGCAGGTCCAGGTCACCGACCTTGGCGGTGAATTCGCACAGGGCCCGCACGGAGACGCGGTAGCGCGGCGCCTCGTCCGTGGCAGGCGCCACCGTGGATGCGGTGGTGGATGCGGCGGATGCGGGAGGCATGGAGAGTGCGGCAACAAAGCTCATGCAGCCAGTGCCTCCCACTGCAGGTAGCACACCGAGACCGGCATGCCGTGGCGGGCGCAATAGTCCAGCCAGCGCAACTGGTTGTCCTGCAGCTTGTCGCCGGGGCCTTTGACTTCGATCATGCGGTAGCTGCGCTGCTGCGGCCAGAACTGGATCAGATCGGGGAAGCCGCTGCGGTTCTCGCGCACGTCCTCCAGGATGCGCAGGCACCACAAGCGCAGGTGCGCGGGCGGAATGCAGTCCAGCGCCAGTTCCAGCAGCTCACGGGTGAGCCCACCCCAGGCCACGAAGGGCGATTGCAGGCCGGCCTTGGCATCATGGGTGGCCAGGATGGCGGCGCGATGGCTGCCGTCCTCCAGACGTGCCAGACAACGCTCGAACTGCGCACGCCGGCGCCCATGGAAGTCTGCACTGAAGAGGTCGGCCGGCTCGCGCTGGAAGGGGTGAAAGAAGGCGCCGGGAATGGCAGCGAAGATGGCCTCCCAGCACAGCAGGCCGAACAGGGCATTGGCCAGCACATTCTCGACATAGAACACCGCTGTCTCTGGCTGCTGCCGTTGCAGGTAATCGCCCACCGCCAGTTCGACCCGTGCAGCGCCCTGGCGGGGCAGGTGCAGGTCCAGGCGATCGACAATAGCGGCGCGGCGCCGCCCCGGTGCCGGCTGCCCCAGCTGACGCGCCAGTCGCGGTGCGATGCGTGCCAGATGCTGGCGCTCCGCTTCACTTTCCGGCGATTGTTGCGCAGTGCGCAGCAAGCTGTGCGCGGCGCCGAAGCGGCCCAGTTTTTCCAGCACGCGGATGGCACGCGCCCGGGCACCCGGATACGCGCAGCCTGCATAGACGGCGTGGGCCTGGGACAGGTCCTGCTGCTTCTCGAACAACTGGCCGATGCTAAACATCAATCGCTGGCGCCGGCTGTCCAGCCAGGGATTGTCGAACGCGCCGTGGGGCAGCATGGGCAACAGGCTGCCCGCGGCGGTCCCGGCCTCGTAGGCCTGGCGACAGGCGTGCAGCTGCAGGTAGAGATCGATGTCGGCACGGCTGCGGAAACCCCTGGCCTCCGGCCCCAGCGCGACCCGCTCATAACGCAGGGTGCCGATATCGGCCAGCACGAATTCGCTCCAGTCCTGGCGCAGGTTACCGAAGAACATCAGCCGCAGGCGTTCGCACAGCGGCCGGTTCAGCAAGCGCACGGCCTGGTCGCTGCCCTTGTGCTGCCATTGCGAAAAAGGCCGCGGATGACCGTGGGAAGCATCCTCGGCCAGCAGGGACAGCAAGGCGTCCTTGCGCAGGGCCTTGCACGCAGGCGAGCGCAAGGCCGGCGAATCGAACTGCACCAGCAGCTCGGCCCGGGTCGATAGCTGGGCGAACTGCTGCAGGCTCAGCACAGGGTCATGTTCGACCCAGGCCCCTGGCAGGCCACGTAAAGCCTGCAATGAACAATCGATCTCTGGATAGCCCAGTTTACTGACGCGAAAGAGTTCACCTTTACGCATCATCATGCGCACGAACAGCGCGCGCGAAGCCAGCGGCAAGCCGGGGAAGGCGGTGATGAAGTCGCGCTCTTCCACGTTCAGCAGATCGCCATAGCGCTGCGCCAGCCAGTCCAGAACCTGCTGGAAGTTGCCGGGGTAGTAAAAACGGTGGGTGGGGTCCAAAACGGCGGCCATGGGATGCATCTGGGGCGCTTAACTGTATATAAGCACAGTATAACGCGTCTCCCCTTCCGACTGCCCGCAAGGACCATCGGAAGGACCATCGCAAGGGCGATCACAGGCGCGGGGCCAGCGCCTCGGCGAAGAACTCCGTCACCGCCCGCACCCGGGCCGGGATGAAGCGGCGGCGCGGCCAGACCAGGCAGATGTCGCGGGTGTCGTCGATGAAGTCATCGAGGACGGTGATGATCTCCGCGTCCTGCAGCGTTCCCCTGCCCTGCCCTTGCTCCGGCTCCACCAGGGAAGCGCGATTGAACATGCCGATGCCCAGGCCCGCCTGCACCGCGCTGAGGATGGTCTCCACGGTATTGGACGAGAGGTTGCCGCTGACCGGTACGTTGAACCGCCCCTGGGGACCGGTGAAGTGCCATTCACGCATGTCCTTGTAGATGAGGCAGTTGTGATGCGCCAGCGCCTGCGGCGTGGCCGGCACCCCGTGCTGCGCGAAATAGTGGCGCGAACCGGCGCACACCAGCGGGCTGCTGGTGATGCGCTTGACCACCGCATCCGGATGGCGCTCCGGACTGACCCGGATGGCCAGGTCGATGCCCTCGGCCAGCAGGTCGTTGACGCCATCGGCCAGTTGCAGGTCCAGCCGCACCCCGGGGTAGCGCGCCAGCAGCGCCGGCAGTAGCGGCAGGACGTGCAGCCGGCCGAAGGTCGCCGCCGCCGCGACCCGCACCGGGCCGGAGATCTCCAGCGTAGTGCGCATGATCTCGCCATCGGCCTGGGCCATCTCTTCCAGCAGCGGCTGGGTGCGCTCGTAGTATTGGCGCCCGTGCTCGGTCAGCCGCACGCTGCGCGTGCTCCGCTGCAATAACTGCACGCCCAGGCGCTTTTCCAGCGCGTTGACCGACTTGCTGATGGCCGACTGCGAATCGCCCAGCCGCCGCGCCGCCGCCGAGAAGCCACCGGCCTCGACCACGGCGACAAAGGCGCTCAGCTCATGAAATCTGTCCATCTTCCGTCTTCCTCGGTGTTGCCCTGCCTTGCCTTCGTCCTGTCATCAGGATAGCGAACAGGGATTTATTCCATATTGGAATAAGAGTAATCGGATTCCGCCTGATTATCATCACCATCGACAGGAATTACGATTTCCTCATGTTGACCGAGCAGCCTTTGGCTTCCCGACCGGCACCGGCACGCAATAGCGGCCCCCCTGAACATTCCTTTGAGGAGAATTGAACATGAACACATCTACACATCAGCCCCTCGCTGCAGCCCCGTCCCTGAACCTCGCCGGCAAGAAGGTGGTGGTGGTCGGCGGCAAGAGCGGCATCGGCCTGGGCATTGCGCAGGCGGCGCAGGCGGCCGGGGCCGAGGTCGTGGTTGCCAGCCGCCGGGTGGCGACCATTCAGGAGCGAGCTGACCTGGGCAGCTTCGAACAGGTCAGCCTGGACATGCGCGATGAAGCCTCGGTACGCCAGGCCTTCGCGGGCATCGGCGCCTTCGATCACCTGGTCGTGACCGCCGCACCCGACATCGGCAGCTGGGGCGGTTTCATGGACGCCGACACGCAAGGCGCGCGCAGCTACATGGAAGGCAAGTACCTCGGCAGCTGGGCCTGTGCCCGCCATGCCGCGCCGCTGCTGCGTGCCGGGGGCTCGATCACCTTCCTCAGCGGTGGCCTGGCGGTACGTCCCAAGCCCGGCTTCGCGGCCGTCACGCCGGCCTTTGCGGCCGTGGAAGCCTTGTCGGCCGCGCTGGCCATCGAACTGGCCCCGACCCGCGTGAACACCCTGCGCCCCGGCTTCACCGATACCGACATGTGGGGCTTCCTGCCGGCCGAGGTGCGCGCCGGCCTGAAGGAGAAAGTGGCCGCAGCATTCCCGGCCCGCCGCGTCGGCCGCGCCGAGGACATCGGCCACGCCGCCCTGTTCCTGATGACCAATCCCTACGTCACCGGCACCGTGGTGGAAGTCTCCGGCGGCGAAACCCTGGTCGATAGCGTGTCCTGAGGCGCCTTGCCCGGCGGGCGCAGGGGGCATCATCGTGGCCTGCCCCTCGGCGCCTGGATGGTCAGCCGAGGCGGGACAAAACAGAATCGCAATTGCCGGATAAGATTGGCACCCGGCAAACCCGGTTTGCCCTCTCAACAACGATCATCGCCAAAGACCCACGGAGACCCAGGTGTACAAACTTTCCACGATTGCCCTTGCCAGCGCCCTGCTGGCCCTGACGGCCCCGCTGCATGCCCAGCAACCGCAGCCACCGCAGCCACAACAGCAGCAGCAACGCCACGACGAATTCTTCTGGCTGGGCGAAATCAACAAGGCCACTGCCGTCATCAATACCGACGAAGGCCTGCTGGACAAATCGATGACCCCGCTCGTCGTCAAGGGCATCCGCAAGGTATTGGCCGATGCCGAACAGCCGGGCGCCAAGCGCCCTACCCTGGTCATCACCTTCGAGCCGCTGCTGATCCAGGCGGCCGGCCCGCAGATCACCTTGCTGCATGCCGGCCGCTCCAGCCAGGACATGCTGGCCACCATGCGTTCGGCCATCCTGCGCGACGACATGCTGGCCCTGGCGACCCAGCTCAATGCCACCACCGCGGCCATGGTGAAGCTGGCAGCGCGCCAGCGCGACACCATCGTGCCCAACTACACCAACGGCGTAGCGGCCCAGCCCAACAGCTATGGCCACTACCTGCTGGGATTTGCCGCCGCACTGGACCGCGATGCCCAGCGCATCCGCGAGGCCTATGTCCGCATCGACCGTTCCTCGATGGGAACCACCGTGCTCAACGGCACCAGCTGGCCACTGAACCGCCAGCGCATGGCCGACTATCTGGGCTTCGGTGCCATCGTCGACAACGCCTACGATGCCTCGCAACTGTCGGCGGTGGATGAGCCGGTGGAAGCCGGCGCGGTGGTCTCGTCCATCGCCCTGCATGCCGGCACCTTCATCCAGGACGTGATGACGCAGTACGCCCAGCCCCGTCCCTGGATACTGCTGCAGGAAGGGGGCGAGAACACCTACGTCTCCTCGGCCATGCCGCAGAAGCGCAATCCGGGCCTGCTCAACAGCACCCGTCGCGATGCCACCACGGTACTCACCGAAGGCATGGGCGCAGCCCTGCAGGCGCACAACATCCCGCCCGGCATGAGCGACCCCAAGGATGTGAAGGCCAACAAGGCCATGGTCCTCAATGCGGCCAAGGTCCTGAAGAACTGGGAGAGCATCCTCAACGCGCTGGTCATCGATCCCAAACGTGCGCTGGAAGAACTCAACAGCGACTGGACCGCCTCCCAGGAACTGGCCGACGTGCTGATGCGCAAGTACAAGCTGCCGTTCCGGGTGGGCCATCATTTTGCGTCGGAGGTGGTGGAATATGCCAAGGCCAATGACATCCGTCCGCTGGACTTCCCCTACGCCCAGGCGCAGCGCATCTACACGCAGGCGGTACTCAATTCCGAATTCCCGCAGGTGTTGCCGATGTCGGAGCAGGAGTTCCGCAGCACCCTGGACCCGATTGCCATCGTGCGCAATCGCGCCACCGTGGGCGGCCCGCAGCCGGCCGAGATGGACCGCATGCTGCGGGAGGCCAATGAACGGGTGAGCCGCCAGGACACCTGGATCAAGGCGCGCCAGCAGCATATCCGGACCTCGCTGGCGAAGCTGGATGCGGACTTCGATCGGCTGGGGGCAGCGGCCGGGGTCAGGTAAGACCCGCACCCGCGCCATGGATGTGGACGTGCTGCAGCCTCAGTCCGGCTGCAGCATCCCCAGCCAGGCCAGCAGTGCCATGACCAGCAGCGACAGCAGGATCTCCAGCCAGGTCAGGCGTACCAGCAGCGCCAAGGCGCGCGGTTGGCGGCGTAGTGCCGGCACCAGTCCATAGCGGTTGAACAGTGCCACCAGCACCATTGCACCCACCAGCCCGCACTTCAGTGCCAGCAGGCGCTGGTAGGCAAACGACCAGTCCAGCGGCAAGCCGCCGAGGATGAAACAGGTGTTGACCAGGCCGGTCAACCACACCAGCGCAACCACGCCATGCCCGGCGGTGGAAAAGCGGCGCAGGATGGTCACCGCCTGTGCTGTCTCGGCCGCCGGCCCGCCACGCTGCAGGCGCGGCAATACCAGCACCACCACCGGCAAGGCGCCGACCCAGGCACCCACCGCCCAGACATGCAGTACGTCGTTGGCCTGGTGAAGCAAGCCGGGCCAGCCCTGATGCATGGCTGCGTGGCCGGTCAGGGAGAGTCCCGCCAGGAGAATGGCACTGGCCAGCAGGCTGGCGCGCTGGGCCAGGGTGACCCGGAACAGACCGGCCGCCAATAGCAAGACCAGCGCACTCAGCTGGCACCACCATGCCGTACCGATCGAGGTGCCATTGGCGACCGCCGCCAGCATCTGCATTCGCAGTGCGTCAGGCCAGCCCTCGCCCAGGATCGCCGCCTGCAGCGGCAAGGTGCCGGCCACGGCCAGCAGGATCAGGGTGCAGAGGACACGGCGGCACAGCGCCAGACGCTGCCACAATGCATCGCGCAAGGGCTGCGGCACCAGCGCCAGCAGCATCAGTGTCATTCCCCACAGCAACAGCGCGGCGCCGTCCAGCAGCAGGCGGCACAGCCCTAGCAGCGCTACCGCGCCACTCAAGGGGCGACGGTGAAGTGGTAGCTTCCCTCGGTCTTGTGACCGTCAACCGAGAGCACATGCCATTGCACGGTGTACTTGCCTGCGCCCAGATGCGACGGCACCGAGACCATCAGCGACTTGCCCTGGTCCATCAGCATGGCCTGGCCCAGCTTGATTTCCTGTTGATCAGGGCCCAGCAGCTTGAGGCCGCTGAAGTTCAGGTTCAGGCCTTCGGTAAACGCCAGCGTCAGATCGGCAGGAGCGGCCGCAGCGGCTACCACCGCCTGGTCGGCGGGTGCCGCTGACTTGAGATGGGCATGTGCCCAGGCCGATGAGGTGAAGGCGAGGCTGGCCAGCAGGGCCAGGGGGAGGAGATGGCGGAGTTTTTTCATGTTGTGGGTCTGGCTGGAGATGACTGGAAGACTGAATGACTGAGCGAAAGAAGCGATGCCTGTGGATGAGGCAGGGTCAACAGCTTACTCCGCTGACGCAAGCACGCCCGCGACAAATTGTCGCAGCCATACAGGCTCAGCCAGAAGCCGCAGCACAGGCGGACATGGCGTGCAGCGGGAGGATCGATGCAAAGTAATGCTCGATATGATCCAGGCATTGCCGCACCTTGGCCGGCATGTTGTCGCGATGACGCACGGTCACGAAGATGTCGAAACCGCCCAGCGACCATTGCGGGAGCACCTGGCGCAGTCGTCCGCTCTGGAGATCCTCGTCGATCTTGTTGTGCAGCAGGCGCGCAATGCCGTGACCATCGAGCGCCAGAAAGCGCAGGGAGCGGGCATGATTGGCGCTGATGCGCGGTTGCAGGCGCACGCGCACGGTGCCTGAGGCCTCGTTGGAAAATTCCAGGAAACAAGGTTCGCCATGGGGATTGAAGAGCAGGAAATCATGCTGCAACAGATCCACCGGCGAGTGGATGGGTGGCCGGCTCTCAAGGTATTCCGGCGAGGCGCACAGGACGTCGGCGAAGCGTCCGAGGAAGATGTCGCCCGGCTGGCGATTGCGACCTGCACGCAGTGCCAGATCGATGCGGTGATCGATCAGGTCGATGTTGTGATCGGCCACTTCGAAGCGCAACTTGATCTTGGGATTGTGCTTGATGAAATCATGCAGCGCCGGAATCAGGTATCGGGTGGACATGAAACTCGATACGGCGATGCGCAACTCTCCCACCATCTCGTTGTTCAGTACCGCAACACTTTGCTCGGCTTCGCTGGCGGCCGTGACGATGTGCGCGCAGTGCTTGTAGAACAGCGTACCCGCTTCGGTCAGACTGAGCTTGCGGGTGGAGCGATTGAGCAGCGTCGCCTGCAATGACAACTCAAGCATCCTGACATGCTGGCTGACCGAAGAGGTGGTCAGGCCCAGGGCTTTGGCGGCGCGCGAAAAAGCACCCAGTTCCACCACGCGCGCAAACGTGGCCATTCGCGCGAGATCGTCTATTCCAAGTTTTCTCATTGATTCACTATGCTGATGCGACCGCGCCCGAATCCGGTTGCGGCGCAATGCGAGTTTTTTCTATCGCAACATGATATGGATGAACTTATTCCCTTAAATGACGGATTGTACGGAATAGCAATTCTTCTCTAGATGTGAGTCGGCCATATTGCCGGTGGAAAAGGCAGGCCGTACAAGACCAGGACATCGCCTGGGCCGGCTCGGGTGACAAGACGGCATCAAGGCCGACAGGATTGCGTCGGCAGCACGCGATCCGGATGGCGGATCGACCAGCTCGGCAGCAAAGCTGCATCAACTGCGGAATGTAATACAGGAGGGGGGGATTGATTAGGGCGCAAAAATTAAACAAATAGTTAATTTAACTTGATAGTTTCCACACGGATACGGCAGCGTGCCGTGCCGCTACGAAGTCACGGCAAGCCTTGCTCCCGGCCGCTTCGGCCGGTCGGGTGCGGGGAGGCGAGCCATTGCGCCAACCCGGCAGGCGCACCGGAATGCATTCACGGACCAGTTGAACCGGGCCTCGCGACCCTGCATTCCCCCGTTTTTACAAACAGTCTTTCAGGCTGCAGGGGACTAAACGTGGATGCTCATCTGTAATACAGTCCGCTGGCCAGACACGAGAAGAACCAAGGATCGCACGTCGACGGTGAATCTCGGATCACGCCTGGCCTGGAAATTCCCTCCCATCCTCCGCAGTACCTCCCTACCCCTCTGGCCGAGGCAAGTCCGATCTCCTGTCCTCAACAGCGATTGGCAGGTTCCCACGCTCCCACGCAACCTGGCCCAGACCACATGCACGCGAGCGACTGCGATGCCATGCAACTCAATTTGAAATAAGGGGCAGCAATGAACTGGTTCACCAATCTGAAAGTCAGCCACAAACTCCTCGGCGGTTTCTTGGCCGTGGCCACGATCGGCGCCATCATCGGTACCATCGGCATCCTCAAGGCCGGGCAGATCAATGACCTGGCCACCGAGATGTACGAGAAGCAGGTGGTTGGCTTGCGCCATTCGGCCCAGGCCACGCTGGACCTGAGCTCGTCCAATCGCGCCATCCGCAGCGCGATGCTGGCCGAGACTGCCGAAGAACGTGCGACCAGCCTGGATGAACTCGCCAAGCGCCTGGACAATACCGACAAGGCATTGAGCGCAGCCGAACAGCGCTTCAGCACGCCCGAAGGCCTGGCCCTGGTGGGCAAGGCCAGGCAGGCCTTCGAGGCCTATCGGGGTGCCATCACCGCCACGGCCGAGGTGCTGCGCAAGGAATCCCTGGCCGATGGCCGCCAGTCCACCAGCCAGTTGTTCTCCACCGTGCGTCCGCTGGCCAACGAGGCCGAGAAGATGATGCTGCAGATGATGGAGGTCAAGAAGGACAATGCCGACAAGCTCAACGACGAGACTGACCTCATCTATGCCCACATCCGCAGCCTGCTGATCGTGCTGACCTGCGGCGGCGTGCTGTTCGGCGTGGCGCTGGGCCTGTTCATCTCGCGCAACCTGACGCGCCAACTCGGCGGTGAACCACGCGATGTGGCCGCCGCCGCCGACGCCATCGCCTCGGGCGACCTGAGTACCCATATCGATACCAGCCATGCGGCACAGGGCAGCGTGGTCAACGCCATGCACATGATGCAGGCGTCCTTACGCAAGGTGGTGCAGACGGTGCGCACCAGCAGCGAAAGCATCGCCACCGGCTCGCGCCAGATCGCCACCGGCAACCTGGACCTGTCGGCACGCACCGAGCAGCAGGCCAGCGCCCTGGAGGAAACGGCGTCCTCGATGGAAGAACTGACTTCCACCGTCAAGCACAACGCCAACAATGCGCAAGACGCCAAGCAGATGGCCTCCACCGCCTCCACCGTCGCACTGGAAGGCGGCGAGGTCGTGGCCAAGGTGGTCGATACCATGAGCGCCATCAATGACTCCTCGCGCAAGGTGGTGGACATCATCAGCGTGATCGACGGCATCGCCTTCCAGACCAACATCCTGGCCCTCAACGCCGCCGTCGAAGCGGCGCGGGCCGGCGAACAGGGACGCGGTTTCGCGGTGGTCGCCAGCGAAGTGCGCAATCTGGCGCAGCGCTCGGCCGCGGCCGCCAAGGAGATCAAGGCGCTCATCGAAGACTCGGTGGAAAAGGTCACTGTCGGCGCGCGCCTGGCCGACCAGGCCGGCACTACCATGAGCGGCATCGTGGAGAATTCGCGCAAGGTGACGTCCATCATCGGCGAGATCTCGGCGGCCAGCGTGGAGCAGACCGCCGGCATCGAGCAGATCAACCAGGCCATCATGCAGATGGACGATGTGACCCAGCAGAATGCCTCGCTGGTGGAAGAAGCCGCTGCCGCCTCGCGCGCGCTGCAGGACCAGGCCGATTCCCTGGCCCAGATCGTGAGCATCTTCAACCTGGGACAGAACGCCATTAGCTACCAGGATGCGCCGCGCCCGGCAGCGTCGCCGGCCATTACAGCCATCAAGACCTCCACGGCCAGCCAGGCCGTGGGCCACGCCGCGCCCCGGCGCCTGAACCATCAGAGTGCCGCGCAGGCGGCGAAAGAGGAGGATTGGGCGACCTTCTGAGCAAGGCATGGGCGCAGTGAACGGGCGCGCAGTCTTGCCGACGGCGCACCACCTGCCCTGGCGGGCGACTCAATGGCCGGGGCGCTTGCGCCCTGGCCTGGATATCTCCACGCAAAAGTCGATGAAGGCCTGGACCGCCGCCGGCGGCAAGCGGCGCGAGGGCCGGATCAGATACAGCGGGAAGGTCTCGCCCGGCCAATCGGGAAAGAGTTCAAGCAGCGCCCCACTCTCCAACAAAGGCGCCATCCCCAGCGCCAGTACCTGTGCAATGCCGGCACCGGCGATGCAGGCGCCGACCATGGTATTGGGATCGGTCAATGTGAGCCGGCCCCGGGTCTGGATCTGCCTTACCTCCTTGCCACGATGAAACTCCCAGTTGAACGGTCTGCCGCGTCGGGGATCGATGAACTGCATGCAATCGTGTTTCACCAGTTCATCAGGATGGCGTGGTGTGCCGTGCTTGTTCAGGTAGCCGGGAGCGGCCACGGTCAGCACCCGGGTCTCCATCAGCTTCAGCGACGTCATGGCCGATGAGGGTTGCGGACCAAATCGCACCGCCACATCAATCCCCTCGCTCACCAGATCGGCGTTATCGGGAAAAGCCACGCTGACCAGTTCAATCTCGGGATAGCGCTCGGTGAATTCAGCAATGCGTGGCGCCAGCACGTGACCGGAAAAGAGCGGATTCAACCCCACCCGCAGAATGCCGCGGGCACTGGTGGCCGAACGGGAGACGGCATTGGCTGCCTCTTCGATACCCGACAGATGGGGCGCGGCCAACTGATACAGGCGCCCGCCATCGTCGGTCAGATGCAGGGCGCGCGTGCTGCGATCCAGAAGCCGGATACCGATGCGCTCCTCCAGGCGGGTGACGGCACGGCTGACACCGGAGGCGGACAGCCCCAGTACCTCGGCGGCCCGGGTAAAGCTCCCGGTTTCCACCACTGCCGCCAATACTGTCATTCCCGACAATAGTCGCCCATCGAAACCCATACCTGCTCCTTTGACTTTTAGCAAAGATGATTTGCCTTTCCCCATCTTAATCAAAGATGGATCGCCGCGTAAAGTGCCTCCAACGACGCGCCAGGCAGGATCTGGCCGCCGCACCGGAGAAGCGAGGGGCTTTTGACGCCCTTGCGATTCCGGTCGATCTCAATCCAACCCCGTGGAGCACATCATGAGCCATTCGCAACGTATCCTCTTCAAAGGCGGCACCGTCGTCACCATGGACCCCAAGGTCCCCAATCTTGTCACCGGCGATGTTCTGGTAGAGGGTGGGCGCATCGTCGCCGTCGGCCCGCAGTTGGCTGTCGATGACGCCGAAGTGATCGACGCCAGCGGCCATATCGTCATGCCGGGCCTGATTGATGCTCACCATCATGCCTGGCTGGGCGTGATGCGCCGTCTGCTGCCGGACGTCGATGACCTGTTCGCCTACATCGATGTGGTCGCCGAAAAACTGGGAGCCCACTATCGTCCGCTGGACATGTTCCTGAGCACGAGGCTGACCGCCGTGGCATCGCTGGACGCCGGGATCACCACCCTCATCGATGCCTGCCACAGCTCCCGCAGCCCCGAACACACCGACGCTGCGCTGGATGCGCTGGAAGGCAGCGGCATCCGCGCCCTGCACATGGTCGGTCCAGCCATGGACAAGCAGGCCAGCTCGACGCATCTGCCGGGAGACCTGCAGCGCCTGGCCGGCAACTGGAACCATGCCGGCAATCTGGTCAAGGTCGGCCTGTTCGGCCAGCTCAATCTGGACTGGTGGCGCGTGGCGCGCGAACTGGACATGCGCATCCTGACCGAGTTCATCGGCGATCTGGCCAAGCTGGGGCCGGAGTTCGCGCAAGCCGGCGTGCTGGGTAGCGACAATATCTTCAACCACTGCACCCGCGTACCGCCGGAAACCTGGAAGCTGCTGGCCGATGCCGGGGTCAACATCACCGTCAATCCCCGTTCGGATGCCCTGTTCGGCTTCGACGATGACAGCTTCGCCTACCAGATCGCCATCGACCATGGTCTCACCCCGGCCCTGGGCATCGATCTGGATACGGCATTCGGCAGCGACATGTTCGGCGAAATGCATGCCCTGTTCGGCCAGCAACGCTCGGCCATGCGCTATCGCCGTTTCCGTGGCGAGGCAGATGCGCCGGCCCCGATCTCGGTGGAAGCGGTCCTGCAGGCGGCCACCGTCAATGGCGCCCGCGCCGCCGGGCTGGAAGGCCAGGTCGGAACACTGACCCCCGGCAAGCAGGCCGACATCATCATGGTGCGTACCACCGGCGTGGCAGTATGGCCTGTCACCCATGCCATCGGCACCATCGTCCAGGCGGTGGAACGCGCCGATGTCGATACCGTCATGGTAGCGGGCACCCTGCGCAAGCGTGGCGGCCGCCTGATCGATGTCGACCAGGCCAAGCTCAATGCCGAGATCACTGCCTCGCGCGACTTCCTGATCCAGGCCAGCGGCTATCGCACCGATCTGTTCAAGACCCGGGCCTGATCGCCGGCGTTCACGCGGCGCGCTGCGGCGCGCTGCGGCGATCCGCGTCGTCCTGCGCACCGGGTCCCCATTCATCACCGCATTCATTCAAGGGGCAATCATGCGAACCCTCGTTTCCAAACCCGTGCCGGAGGCCGCTCTGGCCCCGGCTCATCGGCCCCGCCCGGCACCGGGCGTCATTGCCGCGCTGTTCTGCGGCTATCTGGCAGTCGGCCTGCCGCTACCGGTCATCCCGCTGTTCGTACACCAGCGACTGGGCTTCGGCGATCTGCTGGTCGGTCTGGTGATCGGCATCCAGTTCCTGGCGACGGTGCTCACGCGCGGCTACGCCGGGCGCCTGACCGACCAGCTTGGCGGCAAACGCTCGGCCTTGCAAGGTGCCGTGGTGTCGGCCGTCGCAGGCCTGCTCTATCTGGTGGCGGCCTGGCCCGGCATGTCCAGCAGTGCCAGCCTGATCATCATCATCGCAGGGCGCCTGGCGGCCGGTCTTGGCGAAAGCCAGTTCGTCACCGGTTGCGTGTCCTGGTCAATCGCCTCGGTCGGCCCCCAGCGTGCCGGCATGTCCATGTCCTGGACCGGGATCGCCATGTTTGCCGCCCTGTCCATCGGCGCTCCGATCGGTATGGCGCTTTATCTGCACTATGGATTGGCGGCTGCCATGATGGCCTGCATCCTGGCACCGGTCCTGGCCGCGCTGATCGTCCTGGGATCGACCTCCTACCTGTCGGCCGGTGGCGATCGCCTGCCTTTCCATCTGGTACTGGGCCGCATCTGGCGCGAGGGTCTGGGACTGATGCTGCAGGGAGTGGGCTTGTCGGGATTGACGGCATTCGCTTCGCTCTATTTCGCTGCACGTCACTGGGATAACGCGGGCCTGGTCATGACCGCCTTCGGCATCGGCTTTATCCTCGTACGACTGGCGCTGGGCCATCTCCCGGACCAGTTGGGCGGTTACCGCGTGGCGCTCTGCTCCCTGCTGATCGAAGCCGTGGGCCAACTCTTGCTGTGGGCGGCCCCCACCGCCTGGCTGGCATTGGCCGGCGCGCTGGTGACCGGCCTGGGATGCGCCCTGATCTTTCCGGCGCTGGGCGTGGAAGCGCTCAAGCGGGTGCCGCCGGCCAATCGCGGCAGCGCCATGGCTGCCTTCGTCGCCTTCCTGGACATCGCCTATGGCATCGCGGGACCGGTCGCAGGCGTCATCGCAACGCATTTGGGCTACGCTGCGGTCTATCTCTTCGGAACGGCCTGCGCACTTGCGGGAGGCATTCTGATCGCTGGACCCGTTCGTTCCCGGTCCTAAGTATCGTCATTCCGGGCCCGCCGTTGGCGGGTCCCCTCATTCATCCAGGAGCAATTCATGTCACGCATCTTCATCTCCGGTTCTTCCACTGGCCTGGGCCTGATGGCGGGCCAGCTGTTGATCCAGCAAGGGCACAGCGTGGTTCTGCATGCACGCAACGCCGCTCGCGCTGCCGAAACCCGACGTGCCAGTCCCAAGGCCGAGGCCATTGTCACGGGCGACGTGGAAACCATCGCTGGCAGCATCGCGCTGGCCGCCCAGGTCAATGACCTGGGGCAGTTCGATGCCGTCATCCACAATGCCGCCGTGGGCTACCGTGAAGCGCATCGGCTGACCGTCGACGGACTGCCCCATGTGTTTGCGATCAATACCTTGTCGGCCTATGTGCTCACCGCCCTGATCCAGCGCCCTTCCCGCCTGGTCTATCTGAGCTCGGGGATGCATCATCACGTGCGCCCCCACCTGGAGGACCTGCTGTGGGAGCAACGTCGATGGAATGGCTCGGACGCCTATGCAGAGAGCAAACTGCACGATGCCATGCTGGCCATGGCGATCGCCCGACGCTGGCCGATGGTGAAATCCAATGCTCTGGAGCCAGGGTGGGTCCCCACCAAGATGGGCGGACCTGGTGCGCCGGACGACATGCAACAGGCCCATCTCACGCAAGCCTGGCTGGCCGCCTCCGGTGACGCGAAGGCACAGGTGACGGGCAAGTATTTCTATCACCTCAAAAAGATGGCCCCGAATCCTGTCGCTCTCGATGTGATTCAGCAGGATCGCCTGATCGACCTCTGCGCGAAACTCTCCGGGATCGATATTCCCGGGTGATTCGGAGGGAGGTGCGTTACCGGCGGCGCGATTCTGGCGCGATTCTGGCGCGATTTTCCTGCGACCATCGGATTTCGCCGAATGGAACGCAGGGGCACTGACGGAAACAAGCAGCGAAGCACCGCCCGGCGCCAACCCGCACTCACTCGATAGACGAGCCAGCTTGCTCTCCACGTCGTACGGACGGAGTCCGCCAGATCAGAACCCCGCCTCCCGCCGCATGACCGCCAATGCGCCGCGCAGATAGCGCCAGCCCGGCACGGTCCATTTTCCGGAAATGACGGCTGTGCCGCGCCAGGTATGCTGCGCAACCGAACCCCTGGTCGACAGGGCCTTGAGCGTGACGCGATAGAGCGGACGTTCCGGATAGAACTGTCCATTCTTCTCCCGCGCCACGATACCACCGCCAAACAGGTTGGCCAGTTCCGGCTCGGGCAAGGTGCGGCTGGCGTCGCGGTCGATGGCGGCGACCTCAAGCGGGATGACGGGTCCTTCCGGTGTATCGGCATAGAACTTCGCGCCATCACCGACTGACACCAGATTGACTTCGTCTTCACTGAGGTAAGCGACCACCATCACCTCATGATCGGCAATCAGACGAGCCAGCGGCTCCTGCTTGCTGAGCCAGGCGCCCGGCTGCAGATCCGGCGCCACATCGCGCAAGACGCCAGCAAATGGGGCGACCGGTTCATAACGGATGGCGTCGGCGTGGATGGCAGCGACTTCGGCTTCGGCAGCGCTGAGCTGCTCCTGCGCGACTTGCCATTGCGCCCGCTGTTCGCTGTCGAACGGGGCCGCAGTGGTTTGCCAGCGCAGGCGTTCCAGACGGGCCATGGCACTCTGCATGCGGCCGGTGAGATCGGGCGAGGAGAGTTTCAACAAGACTGCGCCCGCTTCCACACGCTGCCCTTCCGCCACCAGCAGGGAAACGACCTGGGCATGCGGCGGGGCATAGACGACAAACTGCTCGGCGGGCCGCAGCAATGCACTGGTGCCAAGATGCGTGGGCCAGGGAATCACCAGCAACAACAGTAATACCAGGGCGATTGCGCCACTGCGCCGGGCACGGGACTGGCGCCTTATCACGGGCCACATGCGCCCCCAGACCTGCAGCTCCCGATAGAACGGCAACAGTACGAACCAGATCATTTCGATCGCAAACAACAGGATGCCGACGGCCTTGATGAAGAAGGCGTAGACCAGTGCCGCGATGCCAAGGAACACCGTCAGCCGGTAGATCCAGGTGCCGTAGGCGAACAGGATCAACCCGATGCGGCGGGCAGGCGGGAAATGTTCCGGTGCTGGCGCCCCCAGGGCGAACAAGCGCTCGCGCATGTCCCAGCGTGCCAGCGCAAAGGCGCGGGAATGCAGGTTGGGCATCTCCAGCCAATCGGACAAGAGGAAATAGCCATCGAAGCGCATGAAGGGGCTGGCATTGATCGCCACGGTGGCGATCCATGTCGTCGTGGCCAGCAGGAAGGCCAGCGACTTGGGCGTGCCTTCCGGCAAGACCGCCCAGGCGGCGGTGGCCCAGGCGGCAACGATGAGTTCGGTCAGCACACCGGCGCCGACGACGGCCAGCCGCTGGCGGCGTTCGGTCAGTTTCCAGACTTCATTGGTATCGGTGTAGGCGACCGGCCACAGCACCAGAAAGGCCACGCCCATGGTCGGCACCTTGCAGCCGAGGCGCTTGGCGGTCAAGGCATGTCCCAGCTCATGCAGCACCTTGACGGCGATGAGCGTGACGCCGTAACTAGCCAGGCCCGACCATGACAGGGTGTCCACCAGGGTGGCCGTGAACTGCTCCCATTGGCGATAGACCTCGATCAATCCCCATCCCAGGGCAGCCAGGGTCAGGTAAAGAAACTGTCTGGAAAAAAAGAAGCCCAGACGCGGCGCCCAGCGGCCCAGCCAGGCGTCCGGCCTGACCAGCGGGACGCGAAAGAACAGGTAGTTGTGCAACAGCCATTGCGCCCGGCCACCCCGACGCTGCCGCAGGCGGGCCGCAAAGTCGGCAGCGGTGCCAGGCTGCGGACGCAGCAGCTGGTTGTCGCGCAGGAAGACCACGACCTCTTCGACATCCGCACTCTGCAACTGCAAGGTGGTTTCAACACTGACCGCGGCGGCGATGGCAGCCGGGTCACCGAGGTGCCAGCGGCTCAATACTTCGAAGCTTGGCCAGTCGATCTGGAAAAACTGGTTGCGCACCGGGTCGTGCAGCGTGTGGCTGGGCTGGCCGTCCGACAGGACCGGCCCGGGCAGCAGCGCCAGTTCCTCACGCAAGGATGGCAAGACTTTTTTCATAGGCCGAGATGCTGGCGGATGGTCGCCAGGGGTCGGCGCAGCATCCAGTACACCAGCGGCACCCAGCCGCCGGAGAGCTTGGCGGTCCCCTTCAGGCCGACACGCTCATCGGCCTGGCCGTCGAGTCGCGCGCGGACACGGTAGGCATAGCTGCCATCGGGACGCGGGACGGCATCATGCGCCACATAACGCACTTGCGCGGACAGAGCGGAAAGGGGTGCGGAGGCCAGATAGAGGCTGAGCCTGGCCTGCTCCGGCAGAGGGATGGCATCTCCGATCGGCAGCCAGGCTTCGATTTCGACGTCATCCGGGGCGGCGATGCGCATGATGCGTTCACCCGTCTGCACCGGTTTGCCTATCCATTCGCTGGGGTCGTCGAACAGCGCAATTCCGGCTTGCGGCGCGGTGACGCGCGAACGGTTGAACTGCTCGCGCGCATACTGCGCTTCGGCGCGTTTCTCTTCGATCTTGCCGCTCAATACCGTCAGCTGCGTCTTGGAACGCGGGTCGGACAAGGCTTGCTGGGCATACTGGCGATACTCGGCCTGTGCCGTGGCAAGGGCCTGATCGGCGACTTCCAGACGCGCAGCAATCGGTGCCTCATCGAAACTGAACAAGGCTTGTCCTGTCGTGACCGTCTGATTCGGCTGGACCTGGAATTGCGCAACGACGCCATCGACCGGCGCCCGGATGACCGCCGGATTGGCCGGCACCAGTTCGCCCGGCGCCAATACCGAAAGCCGCACCGGGCAGAGCAGGACGGCCACGGCCAACACGGTGACGATGCCGCGGCGTTGCTTCCACCACGGCCTGCCAGGCTGCGATGTCAGCAGGCCGGCCACTGCGTGACGCAGACGCCGCCATGACCAGGCGGCCGGTCTGGCCTGCTTTGCCCAGGCGAAGTGCCAGGTGTCGATCCACTCCTTCATCAGCGCAATGGTGTCCTCAGACCAGGAACGATCCGCTGCCAGCAACACGCCGCCGCTGTCGTCCTCTTCACCGCGCCGGGCAAAAGGCAGCCAGAGGCCGAAAGGAGGCAACCACTCGCTCCATTCGCCCGCCAGCGCCCCGGGCAGATCATGCGCACCGACCGCTGTGGGCCGGAGATGCGTGGCATGCAGATGGCGGCAGGCCTGGTCCAGCCATTGGGCGTAAGGCGCGTTGGTTTCGGGCTCGACTACCCCGGACAAGGCTTCAAGGCCGCGGTCGTTGAACCACAATGCGCCCTGGCGATAAGCAAACAGCGCATGGCTGTCATTGACCACCAGGAAGGCAAGCTCTTCCGCGCTACGGGCGGCGCGGGCGCGACGCGACAGCTCCAGCAACAGGAGCAGGGGATGCTGGGTCTGCGCTTGCGCGTTGGCGTTCAGGAATTCGGCCATTGCAATGCGTTGGCCAGTTGAGCCAATGGCCCAAGTGCACTGGCCTGGCTACGCTGCTGTGCCGCCAGGTGGAGTTGCTCGCTCAAGCCTGTGCGTCCCTGATGCTCGGTGTGCGGATGCGATTGCGCCAGCCGGTCGCTCACGCGGATACGGAAGATCGTCGTGACTTCCTGGCCACGGGCGTCCCGTGCGGTGACCTTGACTGCGATGTCGCCGTTCATGCCGCCAGGCGCATCGATGATGAACTTGCCGTTCCTGGCGTCGAAACGCACCCAGTTCGGCAAGGGCCGGCCGTCAGGCTGACGCGCAGAGAGCTGGATCGCCGCATTCGGGTCGGTATGCGCAAACGCATCGGGGGGAATGCTGAATTCGGTATGTCCCGACGCTTGCAGGGCCTGGTCGCCAATGCCGCGGTTCAGCACCAGGCCGTCCGCATTCGCGGATGCCGGCAGCACGACGACATGGAAGCCGCTGCCCTGCGTCAGGCTGGTCTGGCTGAAGCGATCGCCATTGCCCTGTCCATCGAAGGCAGCGGTACTGCGCGCCAGCGAGAACAAGGAAGCCGAAATCAGACCCGTCCCGTTCGACATTGAGGCGTTCCACAGCGTGGACTCCAGGGCGGGAGGCGCAAAGGGGGTGATGACAGGTGCAAGCGGCGAGGCTTCGCCGGTGGATACGCTCGCGACAGCGGCCGCGCCGCTCACCGGGGGTGCCGGATTGACGGAGGTGAGAACCGGCCGCGGAGGGGGTACCTGGACGGCCGGGTTGCCCGGCGTAGGGGACTGCGGCGACGCTGGCGACTCCGGCGCCGCCAGCGCCAGGACGCCGCTGGCACTGTTGATGTTGCCGACCGCATCGGTCACCGTCGCCGTGACGTTATAGGTCTGACCCAGGACAAGCTGCCCGAGGCTGCCGCTGGCCGGACTGGCCGATGCCAGATCGAGACTCCAGTGACCGCCGCTGGGGATGACATGGTAGGTGGCACCACCGACGGTAATGGTCAAGCTCCCGCCGGCTTCCAGCGTGGCGTCGCCACTCAGTACCGGGGCCAGACTGCTGGTACTGACGGATTCGACGGTGGGTGCCGCCGGCGGCGTGGTGTCGATGACGATGGCCTTGTTGGCGCCGAGCGAACCACTTGCGCCCGGCGCGAGCAGCGTGATCAGGGCGTCCGGATGCCCACCGCTGCCGGACTTGATGGTGCCGCCATTGAGGGCCAGCGCCGCGGTGCTGTTGTAATCGAGGTCGACGGTATTCTGGCCTGCGCCGACGATGTAGGTAAAGACCAGGGTCGTGCCGCCTGATCCGCTGGTGTAGCTGGCGCTGCCTCCGCTGTTGAGCGCAAGGCTGGGCGTACCGCCCGTCGTATCCACGGTGACGGCGTGGTTGAAGGTCACGGTGAGGCTGACGGTGTCGCCTGCCTTGTAGCCGCCATCGACCGTACTGGCGCTGACGTCGACGATGCGCGGCACCGTGCCGTCGACATTCACCGAGGCAGTGCTGCCGACACTGTTCATGGTCAGGGTCGCGTCGTTGCCCGCGGCATCCCTCATGCTGCCGCCGTTGGTGTTCAAGGCGCCAACGGTGATGCCATTGAAATCCTGATCGCCATCGGCAATGACGTAGCGGAATACCAGATCGCTGGTTCCCGAACCGGACTGGTAGGTCGCGTAGACGGTGGTGGCCCCGATGACCAGGGCGATGCGTGGCGTACCACCGGTGGTATCGATGGTCACCGCCTCGGAAAAGTGGACGGTGAAGTCCAGGTTCTGGTTGGTGTAGTAGAAGCCGTTGGCGGGGACGGAAACCGAATTGACATCGGGCGCTGTCGTATCGAGCACATATGCCTGCGAATGCACGGCACCGATATTGCCGGCCGCATCGACGACCCGCACCTTGAGCGTATCGCTACCGCTCAGCGTGGTGTTGTACGACCAAGTATTGCTACCTGCGGACGCGGTGGCGACTTGCCAGGTTGCGCCATTGTCGAGCGATATCTGAACGATCTCGTCACTCCCCAGGTTGGCGCTCAAGGTGCCGGAGATGGTCTGGGCAGCGGTCCGGGTGACGAAGTCACTGGCCGAAGATCCGGTATCGGAAGACAGGCCCACAGTGGCAACCGTCTGGGTCGGTGCGCTCGTATCGATGGTGACGCTCAGGCCGGACGAAACGGTGCTGCTGTTTCCCGCCGCATCGGTGGCTTTGGCAGTGATCGTATGTGCGCCTTCGCTGAGGGCCGCACTGGTGATCGACCAGTTCCCCCCGGTAGCGATGGCCGTCCCCAGTATGGTCGTGCCGTCGGTGTCGTACAGCGTGACGGTGGAGCCACTCTCCGCAGTCCCGGTGAACACGGGCGCGGTATTGCTGGTGATGTTGTCGGTACTGGAACTGCCGCTATCGGTGCCGGCGCTCATGTCGGGCGTGGACGGCGCTGCCGGTGCCAGGGTATCGAACGTCAGCGATGGACTCAGGCCGCCGCCACCGCTGTTGCCCGCGGCATCGGTATAACTGCCGCCAGTCACCGAAATGCTTGCCGTGCCGGAATTCACGCCGGCGGTCGGGGTGAAGATTGCAGTGCGCGTCAGGCCGGAACCGGAGATAGCGCTCAGGGTGCCACCACTGACCACGACGTCGCCGGAGGATCCGCTCCAGGTAAAGGTGGCGCCAGGGTCCTCGCTGAAGGTGAACGTGATGGTGGCGGTGTCGCCCGCCTTCAGGCTGGCGACATTGCTGCTGATGGAAAGGGTAGGCGCGGTCGTGTCGATGACGACGTTCAGGCCGGAGGACGCGGCACTGGTGTTGCCGGCGGCATCGGTGGCCTTGGCCGTGATCGTGTGTGCGCCTGCGCTCAGGGTGGAACTGGTGATGGACCAGCTGCCTCCGGTGGCCGTGGTCGTGCCCAGCACGGTGGTGCCATCGGTATCGTAGAGCGTGACCGTGGTACCGCTTTCGGCCGTGCCGGTGAAGACCGGCGTGGTATTCCGGGTGATGTTGTCGGCGTTGGAGATGCCGGTGTCGGTGGCGGCGGTCATGTCTGGCGTGGAGGGCGCAGCCGGTGCTGTATGGTCCAGCGTGTAGCTGGCGCCGCTGGTGTAGCCGCCGACGATCTCAACACTGCCACCATTACGAATACCGGTCCCGCTGCCGTTGAGGTCCAGGCGCAATGTGCCGTCACCGGTCAGCGTATCGACCATGACGGTATAGGTCGTGCCGCTGCCCGTGACACTGGCAATGCTCCCGCCTGCCGTGCCGCTCGCGCTCAAGGTGAAATCACCGGCATCCACGCCGGTGACGGCTTCACTGAAGGTGACGGTGTAGCTGATGGAGGCGGCTGCATTGCCCACGGTGGACGAGGCGCCGCCACTACGCACGATGGAACTTATGCTGGGGGCATCCACCACCGTGAGGGTGAAAGCCTGGTTGGCCACATTGCCGGCGGCATCGGTGGCAGCGACGTAAAGCTTGTAGGTTCCCGCGCTCAGCGAGGCGCCGCCCACCTGCAAGGTATTGCCGGAAATGCTGAAACTGCCGTTGTTGGCATCATTGGTGCCGTTGCCTGCGACCAGACTGTAGGTCACCGCCAGTGCATCGGTGGACGAGAGGGTCGCAATGGCCGAGCCGCTGCCCGCGCTCAGGCTGGAGATGGTGCTGGAGCTCAAGCCCAGGCCGGTCGGTGCGGTGGTGTCGATGGTGACCACCAGCGGGGACGATGCCGCCGAGGTATTGCCGGCAGCGTCCGTGGCCTTGGCTGTCAGGCTATGGCTGCCGGCGGCGAGCGCCGATGCGGTGATCGACCAGACGCCACCGGTGGCCGTTGTCGTGCCCAGCACGGTGGTCCCGTCGCTATCGTAGAGCGTGACCGTGGCACCGCTTTCGGCCGTGCCGGTAAAGACCGGCGTCGTGTTTTTGGTGATGTTGTCGGTGCTGGAGGCCCCGGTGTCGGTGCCGGCGGTCATGTCCGGTGCCGAGGGTGCGGCCGGCGCGGTGGTGTCCAGCGTGTAGGCCTGGCTGGCCGTCGTGCCATCGTTGCCGGCGGCATCCGTCACCTTGAGCTTGAGGGTGTTGCTGCCCATTAGCGTCACGCCGTTCCAGGTCAGCGTGGTGCCGGAGACCTTGCTGGTGATATTGACCCAGGTGCTGCCGTTGTCGAGCGACCCATACACCTGCTCGCCACCGGTCAGGCCTGCGCTCAATGTGCCGGTAATGGTCTGGGCGGCGGTATTGGTGACGAAGTCGGTGCTGCTTGAACCGGTGTCCGGATTCAAGGCCAGACCGCCGATGGTGGTGGTGGGCCGCTGATTGTCTACCGTGGCGTTGGTCGTATCGCTGGTGGTGGTGGTATTGCCCGCATTGTCGGTGGCGGTCACGGTGATGTTGCGCGCGCTCAGGCCGTTGATCGCGCCGGCGACAATGGTATAGATGGCCGTCCAGACTCCACCGGCATTGGTCGCCGCCACCGACCCGCCACCGAACTGGCTGAAGTTGACGGTGACGCCGGTGAGCGTGTCGGTATTGCCGTCACCGCTGGCGTTCCAGGTCGCGGTGACGGTATCGCCGATCCTGTAGGCACCACCCGTACCGCTGCCACCGCTGATGCTGATCTGGGCATCGGATACGGTCGGCGCAATATTGTCGACGGTGGCATTGGTGGTATCGGCCGTGGTCTTGGTATTGCCGGCGTTATCGGTCGCGGTCACCGAGATGTTCCTGTTGGTCAGGTCGATGGAACCCGCAGTGATAGTATAGGTGGCCGTCCAGGTGCCGCCGGAGTTGGAGGCTGCCACCGTCGATCCACCACCAAAGGCGCTGAAATCGACGGTGACGCCGGTGATGTCGCCGTTGTTGTCGCCGCCACTGGTGTTGTTCCAGGTCGCTGTGACCGTGTCGCCGATCTTGTAGGCGCCACCCGTACCGCTGCCGCCGCTGATGCTGATGCGCCCGTCCGTCACCACCGGTGCAGCGTTGTCCACGGAGAGGTTGGTGCTGTCGGCGGTGGTCGTGGTGGCACCGTTGTCGGCCGTCACCGAGACGTTTCTGCCGGTCGCGTCGATGGAGCCGGCAGTGATGACATAGCTGGCGGTCCAGATTCCGCTGCCGGGGCTGGTTTCAGTGGCCGTGACCGCGTTGCCGCCGCCAAACTGGCTGAAATCCATCTTCACGCCGACGATGCCGGTGTTGTTGTCGCCGCTGGCGGTGTTGTTCCATTGTGCGGTGACGGTATCGCCGATCCTGTAGACGCCACCTGGGCCGGAGCCCGTGGAGGAAATGGAAATCCTGGCATCGGTCACCGTCGGCAGATCGACGATATTGGTCAAGGCGATATCGTCGATCTCCATATAGGAGGCACCCGATTGCGGCGTGATCTTGAACCAGGTGATGCCCTTGAAGTCGTCCGTGCCGGGCAAGATGACCTGAAAGGAATTGACACCCGAAGGAAGAAGATTGCTGACGTAGGAACCACCCTTGTTCGTGGTGATGACGAAACGGTCATCATTGGATCCCTGGTTGCTCAGGTAGAGCGAATTGAGCGTAAATGCCTTGCCGTTCTGAATGGTCATGGTGGCCGAGGCATCAATGTCATCCACGCCGAAATAGACATCCTCGGCACCATGGTATGAGGCGCCGTAATTGCTGCCCAGCTGCACGTGGTCCGCGCCGCCGCCTGCCGTCTGGGCGGTAAAGGTGAAGGTCACCCCTGTGCTGGCTTCCGTAAAGGACATGGCCGTCGAGCCCACGTTGGAAAAGAATCCGGTTCCGCTCTCGAAGGTCAGGGTGGCATTGGCCAGCACCGAGTGATAGTTGAGGACGACCTCATCGGTGACGGCGATCCTGGTTTCGATGGCGCCCACATTCTTTTCCAGCACCCAGTCGCCGCCCATCGACTGCGTGCCGGTCGGATCGTCCGAGGCGGCGACATCGGCGCCGGTGGCCGCAGCCAGCCCGGCGATCAGGTGTTGCCCACTGTCGCTGGCCGCCACGTCGCAACCGTAGATCAACAAGTCACCACCCGCCTTGAGTGCGTGACCGAGCTGCGCGAGCTCGGCCTGTACGCCGGTGTCACCGAGGGTGGAGGCCGAGAGCGTGTCGGACCCGAGATAGACCTTGCCGGCCGCGCCGTGGGAAAGGATGTGCACCGCGTCGTAGCCCTCATGCGAGGCTGCCCACGCGGCGATCTGCGCCAGCCCGCTGCGGCTGCCATCGATCTCGACGATCTCGACACCGGCGCGGATGCCGGCTTCCAGCATCTTGTAGTTGGCTACCGACGTATCGACGAAGGCGACTTCCTTTTTGCCATCGTTGCGAGCCGGGTCGACTTCCCGCACCTGATGCACGGCAGCGGCAGCTTCGGCCACCATCGCGGCAGCATGGGGGTCGGGCTGGGCATGGGCGGCATCGGCTGCCGTGGCCACGGCTGCGCCGTCGAACATGAAGCGCTGCTCCAGCGACAGCAGGCGCGAAGCGCGGCGCAGGGTCGGTCGTGATGGCGCCGATGGCGCGATGTCCGAAGCCCGCAGTTGGTGCATCAAGCGAAAGGGAAAATGGATGTCGTTCATGATGTACCCCCTGAAGTGCTACCGGCTCTGCGGCCTTCATGTATGAAAAGATAGGCGTCTGCTCAAGCGGTCATGGAAAAGGACTGACCACCGGATCACCGCGCCTGCCGACGGAATATCCGGGGCGCAACGCAGGCGGGCATTTCACCCGGTCTACGATCCACCGGGCGGCGCCATCAACACCCTGCCGCTCATGCCGGCCATCAGCTCGCTGAATTTGCCGTCAATGACAGCGGAAAGCTTGATCGACTGGCTGACCGGGTCCACGCGCGCGCCGATGCGCTGCACCTTGGCCGGGTAGGTCTTGCCGGTTTCGTCAATGGCGACCTGGAAACGTTGATCGGGTTTCAGCCAGACCAGCCATCTGCTGGGCACGATGAAATCCAGTTCCAGGGCCGAATCGTCGAGAATCTCCAGCAAGGCCTGCCCCGGCTGCACGTATTGCTGCTCGCGCACCCGCTGCTCGGCGACACGCCCCCCAAAGGGCGCGGCAATGCGGCATTTGTCGAGAGAGATGTTCATCAACGACACTTCGGCACGGGCCTTGCTGGCTTCGGCTTCCGAGACTTCCAGCTCAAGCTTGCCGACCGAGTTCAATTCGGCCAGACGCTTGTTGGCAGCGAAGGTTCGTTCGGCGGCACCCAGCGAGGCCTTGGCTTTTTGCAGTTGCGCCTGCTGCAAGGAGCAGTCGAAGGCGACGAGGGTCTGGCCGGCCCGGAAGCGGCCGCCCTCGGGCACGTCGATGCGGCTGATCTTGGCGCCGATTTCGGCAGCGATGGTGGTATAGCGGCGCGGCGACAGCTGGGCACGAATGTCCTGCTTTTCCACCGCTGTGCGCGCCGGCGCCGTAGGGGCCACGCCCTGGGCGACGGCCATATGGCTCGCGGCGAGCGCCAAGATCATCAACGGCACCCTGGTCTGAAGGCGGAGGGAGCGCATGCCTGACCTATTGCTGCGTGGAGAGGGCGGCCACCGGAGGCAAGGAAGCCGGCGACGCCCCGTCAGGGTCAGTGGCTACCGGAACAGAAAGGGCCGCGGCGGGTGTGGGCGTGGCCTGCTTCACCTCCGGTTTCACTTTCTGGTTCACTTCCTGCTGCATTTCCTGCGTCCATCCCTGCATCGAGGCATTCACCTGGCGGGTCAGCGTTTCCAGCGACAATTCGCTCACGCTGCCGATCTCCGGCTCCAGCCCCATCGTGGCCTGCAGGCGACCGCTGACGTTCTGCAATTGCGACAGCGACTGATAGCGGCGCAGCAAGCTGAGAATGGCCACGGTGCTGTTGGAAACCTGTTCCAGCTTGCTTTGCGTTTCAGCCAGCTGACGGTTCTTCATATGGTCCGCGATCTTGGAATCGGCCTGCCAGATCTGGTCGGCACGCTGGAACTGATGATAGGCGGTCTGGTATTGCAGGCGCGACAGATGCACTTGGGTGAGCACCGTCATCTGGGTCGCGATCCGGCGCTGGTCGGCCAGCTTGACGCCCGCCTCGGCCAATCTCTTCTGCGAAGGCGCAGAGAGCAGGTTGAATACGTTGTAGGAGAGCGCCAGACCGGTGTCGTTCCAGCTGTTGTTGATCAGGTAGCGATCGCTGTCATGCCGGAGGGTGTAGTTGAACGACAGGTTGGGGAAAAGACGCAGCATGGTGCGCTTGGTCTCTTCCACCGCAATGCGGCTGGCATAGTGCTGTTCGCGGATGTCGGCATTATGGGTCAGCGCCAGTTCTTCCATGCGCTGGACCGGCATGTCCAGCAGGACGGCATCGGCCTTGTCATCGGGTTCCTGGACCTGGAATGGCTGTCCCAGCGGTGCATTGATCAGTTGCGCGAGTTCGATGCGGCCGGAGGCCAGTTCCTGCTCGATGCTTTCCAGCAGGCGCAGGTTTTCCAGCAACTGACGCTGATAGCGCAAGGCATCGAGGGGCGAACGTACACGCTCCGTCTCGGCCTTGCGGGCATCGGTCAAGGCGTCTTCGGCGACGGTGATGACCTGCTTGACCTGATCATGCAGCTTCTGTGCGCTGGCAGTACGCCAGAAGGCCGTGCGCACGTCCTGCACCAGGGTATGCATGGCCTTGCGGCGACGCTCTGCGGCAATCAGCACGCGATCGGCCTGCTGCTTGGCCGTGATATAGCTCAAGCCGAAATCAAGCAGGTTCCAGGTCAGCCCGAGGTCGTAGGTCTCGTGCGAACGCTCGGAGGAGATATAGGGATTGGCCAGCGAAGGTTGACCCGTGACCGAGTCGACGCTGCGGGTGATCAGATCCTTGTTGCGCTTGCTGTAGCCGGCCTGCGCCATCATGCGCGGCAGCATGTCCCAGCTCGCGGCATCCAGCTGATCCAGCGCCACGGCCTCTTCCATCATCTTGACGCGACGATCGAGGTTGTACTTCAAGGCCCGGGCGACGGCTTCATCCATGGTCAATGGACCGGCAATCGGGGCGACGCCCTCCTGCGCGGCAGCCCGGTCGGCGGCCGTCTGGATGGCCAGTTCGTCTTGCGAGAACGGCTTCATGCCCACCGAGCCGCAACCGGTCAGCAGCAGGGAAACAGCGAAAAGGGAACCACCTGTGAAGGAGGTCAGCTTGCGATGGGATGTCTTGTTTCGTACCTGCAGTGTGTGCATGGGCGCCAACGAGCTGTTAATTGAATCGAATCGGAATGTAAATGCCACCAAAGTGAAATAGCAGGCTGGATCATAACTTTCCGCGACACAATTTTCTAGCTTTACAAAAATTTTCAACAATTTTGTTGGTATTTTGTTGATGAATCACCAAGCCATTGATTTTAAAAGATAAATCGCAATGAGCGACGCTAGCTGTCCAGCTTGACTTACGTTGAAATCAAGCTGCACACAGGTCTCACCGGGCAAGCCCAGGGACTTGGTCGGAGGAAGATCGTGTTCGGTGATGGTCGTCCTGATCACCGAGGCATTTCATTGTGGAAATTCAATTGTTGCATTTATTTATGACAAAAATAATTAATTGAATGAATTGTATTTATTTTGCGAACAGTGAAGTCGAAAAAGGCGGCTTTATCCACCGAAATATGCTGCTTATAGTGCGACCAAGATGTCGTCTCCGACATTCTTCCTCCACCAACAGAAAGGAAGCATCATGAGCAAACTTCAAAACAAGGTCGCCGTCGTCACAGGCGCATCGAAAGGAATCGGCGCTGCCATCGCCAAGGCGCTGGCAGCCAGCGGTGCCGCCGTCGTCGTCAACTACGCGACCAGCCGCGCCGGCGCCGACAAGGTCGTGGGCGAGATCGTCGCCGCAGGTGGCCGTGCAGTGGCCGTGGGCGGCGACGTGTCCAATGCAGCGCATGCGGCGGGCATCATCGATGCCGCCATCAAGGAATATGGTCGCATCGACATTCTGGTCAACAATTCGGGCGTATACGATATGGCGCCGCTGGAAGCCATCACCGAAGCGCATTTCCATAAACAGTTCAACGTCAACGTGCTGGGCCTGCTGCTGGTAACCCAGGCCGCCGCCAAGCATCTGCAGGAAGGTGCCAGCGTCATCAACATCGGCTCTGTCGTCAGCAGCATCACGCCGCCCGGCAGCGCCGTCTACACTGCCACCAAGGGTGCCGTCGATGCCATCACCGGCGTGCTGGCGAAGGAACTGGGGCCACGCAAGATCCGCGTCAACAGCGTCAATCCGGGCATGGTCGAGACTGAAGGTACACACAGTGCCGGCTTTATCGGTTCGGATTTCGAGACCTGGGCCGTGAGCACCACACCGCTGGGCCGCATTGGCCAGCCCAATGATATTGCCGACGTGGTCACATTCCTGGCGTCGGATGATGCACGCTGGTTGACTGGCGAGAAGATTCTGGCCGGCGGCGGCAGCCGCTAAGAAACCATTCCACAGGAGTGGCGGCCTGGAAATAAAAAACGGATTAGGTAGTCGACCCGAGGTTTTATTTCAAGAAAAGATGAAAAGGGGTGAGGCGCTTTTGCCTCGCCCCTTTTCGCCTTTTTTTCGCCATTGTCTTGTCAGAAGATTCTCCTACTGTCGATTTGCGTTCAAAACTGACACACGCACGTCGATTTGCCCTTCCCTCACAAAATTGGCCTATTGGTCTTACCAATAAACTGGTAATATCCAACTTCCAAAACGACAGGCGATCCCATCCGCTTGCGCGCCAATGCGCCGCCAGCGGGCGACGACGCCGATCCGAGACAATTCTTTCTTCAAGGAAACCAGATGAAATTACTGCGTTACGGCCCGGTTGGGCAGGAAAAGCCCGGCATCCTCGATCAGTCCGGCAAGATCCGCGACCTGTCGGCCCATATCAAGGACGTCAACGGCGCCACCCTGGACGATGCTTCGCTGGACAAGATCCGCAAGCTCGACATCGCCAGCCTGCCGGTGGTCGAAGGCTCGCCGCGCATCGGCGCCTGCGTGGGCAATATCGGCAAGTTCATCTGCATCGGCCTGAACTATGCGGACCATGCGGCCGAATCCAACCTGCCCATCCCCGCCGAACCGGTGGTGTTCAACAAGTGGACCTCGGCCGTGGTCGGCCCCAATGATGACGTCAAGATCCCCCGCGGCTCCAAGAAGACCGACTGGGAAGTGGAACTGGGCGTGGTCATCGGCAAGGGTGGTACCTATATCGACGAGAAGGACGCCATGTCCCACGTGGCCGGCTATTGCGTGGTCAACGACGTCTCCGAGCGCGAATACCAGATCGAACGT
>PJUA01000104.1_pt1 | contig 89867 bp, 75 predicted proteins | sample 1512151 | NCBI WGS metagenome assembly PJUA01 (sample SAMN08177678, study PRJNA422409) | Soil metagenome, whole genome shotgun sequencing project. | isolation source: Soil enriched on filter paper: beechwood xylan treatment | place: USA: Madison | collected 2015-01-15 | reverse complement strand
CTGCACGGGTGCGTCGAGGAACCCCGCGACCTGCCGCGCGTCGAGCGGCCCCAGCAGGTGCAGGACCTGCCGCACGACGTCGAGCGTCCCGTCGTCGCGCGTCCCGCGCTTGCGCTCCACGCTGCCCACCCGCGACGACGGCCACCCGGGGATGCGGCGCAGGACGGGCGGCGAGGTGCCCGGCTCGAGCTCGAGGCCTGCATGGAGGGCGGCCAGCCGGAACGGCATCTCCCACAGGTGCGTCGCCTGGCACGCGCGGCACCAGCGCAGGTACGGCTCGGGCACCTCCTGCGTGAGCCGTGTCGACACGACGCCCTTGACGGTCGGGGTGGCCACGACGTGCCGCATCGTCGTCGCGACGAACGCGAGGCCGTCGACCGGTCGGATCCCCGCCGCGCGCATCGGCTTCGCGGCGTCGTAGACGCGCGTCCCGGCGTCGGCGTCGGAGAACGGGCGCAGGGCCGCCTGGACGTCGCGCAGGTCGGTGCGGCGGTAGGCGTGCGGGGCGCCCCGCACCGACCAGACGAGCACGAGGTCGTCCTGCGGCCACGCGCGCGCCCCGACGGGCACGCCGCGCAGGGCCAGCGCCCACAGCGCGCCGTCCGGGCCGGTGTCCTGGACCCCCAGGCCGAGGACGTCGGCGTCCGTCGGGGGGCGTGCGGGGTCGGTCGCCCGGTCGAGCTGCTGGACGCGCAGGCGGCGTCGGAGCACCTGCTCACGCGTCGCCGTCGTCGTGCCCATGCGCGCAGCGTGCCACGCGCGTGCGACATCGCGGGCCGGGTCCGCGTCGGGCACCATCCGGGCGACACGCGCGCCCGCACCCCGGGCCCGTCGGCGCCCGCCGCTACCGTGAGGACCATGGCGACCCGCACGTCCTCGAACCGCTCGCGCACCGGCGCGTCCGGCGGTGCCTCGGCGTCGCGCCAGGGCCGCCCCGCCGCCCCGCGCGGCGGCACCTCCCGCCCCACCGGCCGCGGCGCACCGCCGCCCCCGCCGCACCGCCCCGCGCTGCCGCTGCGGATGATCCGCGGCGTCTGGATGGGCTCGGCCCACCTCGTCGGCGGTGCCGCGCGCAAGGTCGGGCACGGCGCCCGCGACCTCGACCCCGCCCACCGGCGCGACGGGCTCGCGTTCACGCTGCTGGGCCTCGCGATCGTCATCGCCGCCCGCGAGTGGTGGAGCCTGTCGGGCACCGCCGGCGACGTCGTGCACTCCGTCGTCGCGGGGACGTTCGGCAAGGTCGGCGTCGTCGTCCCCGTCGTCCTGCTCGGCCTCGCGCTGCGGCTCATGCGGCACCCCGACCGCGTGCAGGCCAACTCGCGCATCAGCATCGGCATCACCGCGATCACGCTGGCCGTGTGCGGCCTCGTCCAGATCGCCTCCGGGCTGCCCGACACGGACGACTTCCCGGCGCTGCGCGCGGCCGGCGGCGTCGTCGGCTACCTCGTCGGGACCCCGCTCGCGAGCCTGCTCACCGCGGGCGTGGCGGTCGCGCTCCTGCTGCTGCTCGCGTTCTTCGGCGTGCTGGTCGTCACCGCGACGCCCGTGCACCAGATCGTGCCGCGGCTGCGCGGCCTCTACCACCGGCTCACGGGCGGGCACCCGGAGGAGGCGACGGACGAGGACGACGACGCGCCGCTCGTCATCAACGCGGGCCACACCGCGCTGCCCGAGGTCGAGGCGCCCAAGAAGCGCGCCCCGCGGCTGCTCGGACGCCGGCGCCGTGCCGAGCAGGTCGACGAGGCCGACGCCGACCGCCTCGACGCCTACGTCGGCGACGAGGCGTTCGAGCGCGCGGCGATGGTCGAGAAGCGGCGCCTCGACGCCGAGGCGGAGGCCGCCGCAGACGCGGCACCGGTCACCGAGCCCACCGCCGTCGTGCCCGCGCCCGTCGCCGAGCTCAAGGCGCCCGAGCCGCGCGGCGTGCCCCGCGGCGAGCAGCCGATGCTCGAGGGCGACGTGCTCTACACGCTGCCGAACGAGGACAGCCTCGCCAAGGGGGCGCCGCACAAGGTGCGGTCCGCCGCGAACGACCGCGTCGTCGAGTCGCTGACGACCGTGCTCGACCAGTTCGAGATCGACGCGAAGGTCACGGGGTTCACGCGCGGCCCGACCGTCACGCGCTACGAGGTCGAGCTCGGCCCCGCCGTGAAGGTCGAGCGCGTCACGGCACTGAGCAAGAACATCGCCTACGCCGTGGCCAGCGCCGACGTCCGGATCCTGTCGCCGATCCCCGGCAAGTCGGCCATCGGCATCGAGATCCCCAACACCGACCGCGAGACCGTCTCGCTCGGCGACGTGCTGCGCTCCAGCGCCGCCAAGCGCTCCGAGCACCCGATGGTCATCGGCGTCGGCAAGGACGTCGAGGGCGGGTACGTCACCGCCAACCTCGCCAAGATGCCGCATCTGCTCGTCGCGGGCGCCACCGGCGCGGGCAAGTCGAGCTTCGTCAACTCGATGATCGTGTCGGTCCTCATGCGGGCCACGCCCGACGAGGTGCGCATGGTGCTCGTCGACCCCAAGCGCGTCGAGCTGACGATCTACGAGGGCATCCCGCACCTCATCACCCCGATCATCACGAACCCGAAGAAGGCCGCCGAGGCGCTCGAGTGGGTCGTGCGGGAGATGGAGGCGCGGTACGACGACCTCGCGATGTTCGGGTTCAAGCACGTCGACGACTTCAACGTCGCCGTCAAGGCCGGCAAGGTGAAGCCGCTGCCCGGCTCGGAGCGCAAGATCGCGCCGTACCCCTACCTGCTGGTCATCGTCGACGAGCTCGCCGACCTCATGATGGTCGCGCCGCGCGACGTCGAGGCGTCGATCCAGCGCATCACGCAGCTCGCGCGCGCCGCCGGCATCCACCTGGTGCTCGCGACGCAGCGACCCTCGGTGGACGTCGTCACGGGCCTCATCAAGGCCAACGTGCCGTCGCGGCTCGCGTTCGCGACGAGCTCGCTCACCGACTCCCGGGTCGTGCTCGACCAGCCCGGCGCGGAGAAGCTCATCGGGCAGGGTGACGCCCTGTTCCTGCCCATGGGCGCCGCGAAGCCCATGCGGACCCAGGGGGCGTGGGTCTCGGAGTCGGAGATCCACGCGGTCGTCGAGCACGTGAAGAAGCAGCTCAAGCCCGTCTACCGCCAGGACGTCGCCGCCGCACCCGCCAAGAAGCAGGTCGACGAGGACATCGGCGACGACCTCGACCTGCTGCTGCAGGCCGCGGAGCTCGTCGTCACGTCGCAGTTCGGCTCGACGTCGATGCTGCAGCGCAAGCTCCGCGTCGGGTTCGCCAAGGCGGGCCGGCTCATGGACCTGCTGGAGTCGCGGGAGATCGTCGGCCCCTCGGAGGGGTCGAAGGCGCGGGAGGTCCTGGTCCAGCCCGACGACCTGCCCGGGACGCTCGCGATGCTGCGCGGCGAGCCCGGCAGCGAGGACGACGGCGACGGCGCCCTGCCGGGCGACCCGCCGGTCGCCACCGACTACTTCGACGACGCCGAGGAGGACGACGCGGGACCCTGGTCCGGCGGCGGCCGATGAGCGCGACGCTCTCCGACCCGCTCGGGATCGTCGCCACCGTCATCGCCGTCGTCGCGATCCTCGCGCTCGTCGCGGTGCTGGTCCTGCTCGGCCGACAGCGGCGCCAGGTGCGCCGGGCCAACGAGCTCCTTGAGCTGTCCCGCGAGCTGCGCCAGCGCTACGAGGTGCTGCAGTCGGTCACCAAGGAGGGCGTGCTCGTCCAGTCGCTCGCCGGCCGCGTGCTCGACATCTCCGAGCGGGCCGCCGAGATCCTCGGCGTCGACACCGAGGCCGCGGTGGGGCGTCCCGTGACGGACCTCCCGCTCGTCCTGGTCAACGAGCAGGGCCTGTCGATGAACCCCGCCGCGGTGCTCGGGCACAGGGGCTCGACCCGCACCGGGTTCGCGCCGGGCGAGCCGGAGCTCGTGGGCGTCGCCATCGCCGGCCCCGCCGGCATGCACGTCCGCATGGTCCAGGTCGCGAGCCGGCTCGTCCCGGCGGGCGACGGCGAGAACCCCGCGGTCCTCACGACGTTCGTCGACGTCACCGGGCGCCGCGAGGTCGAGGCGGCCCTGTCGCGCAGCGAGACGCAGTTCCGCGTCGCCATGGAGAACGCGCCCATCGGCATGGCGCTCGTCGACCTCGACTGGTCCGTGGTCGAGGCCAACTCGGCGTTCGCCGACCTGCTCGGGACGCGCGTCGACGCGCTGCGCGGGTACCCCATGGCCGACCTCGGCGAGCCCGAGGGGCGGGCCGCGGAACGGCTCGCCGTCGACCGGCTGCTCGCGGGGGAGGTGCCGCGGTTCTCGCTCGAGCAGCAGTACCTGCGGGCCGACGGGCACGCCGTGTGGGTCGTGCTCGACGCCGCGCTCGTGCGGTCCGCGACCGGTGCCCCCGACCACTTCGTCGTCCAGGTCCGCGACTCCACCGAGTCCCGGCTGCAGGCCGAGATGCTCACGCACCGCGCGATGCACGACCCGCTGACGGGCCTCGCGAACCGCACCCTCATGCAGGAGGTGCTCCAGTCGGTGCTGGAGCAGCCGGGCGTCGTCGACCGGGTCGCCGTCATCGCGTGCGACCTCGACGGGTTCAAGCAGATCAACGACCGGTACGGGCACGCCGCGGGCGACGAGGTGCTCGTGCACGTCGCGGGTGTCCTGCGGGCCGCGACCGCGCGACGTGGCACGGTCGCCCGGCTCGGCGGCGACGAGTTCGTCGTCGTCGTGCAGGACACCGACGGCCCTCGCGCGGTGTTCGAGATCGCCGCCGCGATCCACGCCGGGCTCGTCGAGCCGGCCCGGGTCGCCCGGCGGCGGGTCCAGGTCGCGGCCAGCATCGGGATCGCGCTGGCGGACCCCGAGACCGTCGAGGGCGGCGCACCGGCGATGCTCGCGGCTGCCGACGCCGCGCTCTACCGGGCGAAGGGGTCGGGCCGCGGACGGACCGAGGTGTTCGAGTCGTCGATGAGCGTCGCGTCGCACACGACCGTGCACCGCGAGCTCGCCGACGCCCTGGAGCGCGACGAGCTCGTCGTGCACTACCAGCCGATCGTCGACCTCGCCGACCTGCGGGTCGTCGGGTACGAGGCGCTCGTCCGCTGGCAGCACCCCCACCGCGGGCTGCTGCTGCCCGGCGCGTTCCTGCCGCTCGTGCAGGAGGCCGGCCTGTCCGTGCCGCTCGCGCAGTACGTCGCCACCGCGGTCGTCGAGTTCGTCGCGCAGACCCACGACCGCACGCGCTGGGTCTCCGTCAACGTGTCGGCGGACCAGCTGGGGGACGGGGAGTTCGCGACGACCCTGCTGGGGGAGATCTCACGGCGCCGCGTCGCCGCCGGGCGGATCGTCGTCGAGCTCACCGAGTCGTCGCTCGTGGCGTCCGGGACGCGCATCCGGCACGAGCTCACGCAGCTGTCCGCCGCGGGCGTGCCGATCCTGCTGGACGACTTCGGGACGGGTGTCTCGCCGCTGTCCTACCTGCGGGACCTGCCCGTCGCCGGGGTCAAGCTCGACATGTCGTTCACCTCGGGCATCCCCGACGACCCGACGGCGGGGAAGGTCGCCCGCGCGCTCGGCGCCCTCGCGCGCGAGCTCGCGATGGTGACGATCGCCGAGGGCATCGAGCACGAGGAGCAGGCGCGCTACCTGCACCGCAACGGCTGGCGGTACGGGCAGGGCTGGCTGTTCGGCGGGGCGCAGCCGGGCGACGTCTCGCGCTGAACGTCGCCTGGTCGAGTCTGCCTGGCCGGGGCGGCAGGACGGGTCGCCGGCCGTCGCGTCGTCAGCCGGCGGTGCGGGGCACGGCGACTGCCGCGGGGCCCGTCGACTCCACCGGGGTCGTGCGCTGGGGTGCCTGCGTGCCGGCCGCGGCGACGACGCGCGCGGTCCGGTCCGCGACCTGCGCAGCCGACAGCGTCGCCGTGCCGTCGGGGATGTCGACCAGCGCGTGCACCTGGTGGCCGCCCTTGCGGTCGACGGTGATCGGCGTCCACTCGACGCCCGTGACCCGTGCCGGCCCTGCCTCGACGCCGCGCGCCGGGAACGCGCCGGTGCTGCGCACGTGCGCCGTGAGCAGCAGCCCGGAGCTCGTGTCGGGGGAGCAGCATGCCTCGTCCTGGTTCGACAGGTAGTTGCCGAGCCCGTACGCGACCCACATCCCCTCGCCGCGCGGCCCGCCCGCGAGGAGCGCGACGGGCTGCGGCACGTGCGCGTGGTGCCCGATGACGAGGTCGATCACGCCCGAGTCGGCGAGCTGCTGGTCGATCGCGACCTGCTCGGGCGTCGGCTCCGTCCGGTACTCGACGCAGCAGTGGACGCTCGCGACGACCAGGTCGGCCCCTGCGGCGCGCGCGGCGGTCGCGGCGGCGACGAGCGCCGGGACGTCGACGACGTCGACCGACCACGGCTTGTCCGCGTCGACGGGCATGCCGTTCGTCCCGTACGTCGCCGCGACGTGCGCCACGGTGATCTCCTGACCGGCCCGATCGAGCCGGTAGAGCTGCGGCTGCGCCTGCTCGGCCGCGCTGCGAGCCGTCCCGACGTGCCCGAGCCCGGCGGTGTCCATCGCGTCGAGCGTCGCCGTCACGCCCGCGAAGCCGCGGTCGACCGAGTGGTTCGACGCCGTCGAGCAGCCGTCCCACCCCTGCGTGCGCAGCCCCTGCGCGATCTCCGCGGGCGTGCCGAACATCGGGTACCCGCTGGGCGGCGTGCCGGCCGGGGCGACCGGGACCTCGAGGTGGCACAGCGCCAGGTCGGCGGGCTGCACCCACCGGTCGAGCGGTGCGAGCAGCGGCGCGAAGTCGTGCCCGCCCCCGGCGACGCGCGCCGACGACAGCACCGGGAGGTGCGGCAGCACGTCGCCCGTCGCGACGATCGTGAGGTCGGCGTCCGGGTCGGGCGTGGGCGTCGGGGTCGGCGTCGGCGAGGGTGTCGGCGTGACCGGCCGGTCGGACGGCCCGAGGTCCGCGCCGGCGACCGCGCTCCCGCGCGACCAGGGGTCGAGCGCGGCCGCGGCGGCACCCAGCCCCGCCAGGACGACCAGGAGCGCGACGAGGAGGGCCACCGTCGGGCGGCGTCGTCGAGCGGCACGGGCGTGGCGGGACACAACCGGACCTTAGTGCGTGGGGCCCGACGCCCTCGCCCACCTGCGTCCTGACACCCCGGTGCCCGCCGCGGACACCCCGGTGCCCGCCGCGGACGCGCCGGCCACGCACGTCGCGGCGGCGGGTCGGCGCCGGTCCGGGGAGACCCGGTTCCCGATGATCGAGGCGGTCGGGCGACCCGCTCCGACGGCCGTCCGCGCCCAGCCCGGTCGCGCGTGCGCGGAGAGGGTCCCGGACCCAACTACGCTGTCCGGGTGGTCGACGCCGTCCCCTCCGCCTGGAACATGGCGAACGTGCTCACGGTGGCCCGCATCGTCCTCGTGCCGTTCTTCGCCTGGGCCCTCCTGCTCGACGGTGGGCACACCGTCCGCGGTCGCCTGCTCGCGACCGCGATCTTCGTGCTCGCCGCCGCGACCGACCGGCTCGACGGCTGGCTCGCGCGCCGGTCCGGCAAGATCACGGACCTCGGCAAGCTCCTCGACCCGATCGCCGACAAGCTGCTCGTCGGCTCGGCGCTCGTGCTGCTCTCGGCCCTCGGCGACCTGCCGTGGTGGGTCACGGTCGTCATCCTCGTCCGCGAGCTCGGCATCACCGCGATGCGCTTCTTCCTGCTGCGCTACGTCGTCCTGCCGGCGTCCCGCGGCGGCAAGCTCAAGACGGTGCTCCAGTCCGTCGCTATCGGCCTCTACCTGCTCCCGCTCGACGAGCTGCCCGCGTTCGTCGAGGTCGTCGCCGCGATCGCCATGGGGCTGGCCGTGCTCGTCACCGTCGTGACCGGGCTCGACTACGTCCGCACCGCGATCCGCATCCGCCGCGCGGCCGCCGTCCCGCCCGCGGCCGGCCTGTAGGGGTCGTCGTGGGCACCGACTCGGCGTCGCCCGTCGAGCCGCCCGTGCCCACGTCCGCGGCCACGCTGCTCGACGTCCTCGCCGCCCGCGGCTGGACCCTCGCCGTCGCCGAGTCCCTCACCGGCGGGCTGGTGTCCGCGACGCTCGTCGAGGTGCCCGGGGCGTCGGCCGTGCTGCGGGGCGCGGTCGTCGCGTACGCCACCGACCTCAAGGGGACGCTGCTCGGCGTCGACCCCGCGCTGCTCGACGCGCGGGGTGCCGTCGACCCCGACGTCGCCGCCGCGATGGCGCGTGGCGTGCGCGAGCGGCTCGGCGCGGACGTCGGCCTCGCGACGACGGGCGTGGCCGGCCCGACCCCGCAGGACGGTCACCCGCCCGGCACCGTGCACGTGGCCGTCGTGACCGCCGGGACCGTCCGGGTCGCGTCGCTCCGGCTCGGCGGGGACCGCGCCGCCGTGCGTGGCGGGGCGGTCGACGCCGTCCTCGCGCTCGCCCTCGACGTCCTGCGCTGACCGCGGACGACCGCCGCGGACGGGCCCACGCGGGGCGGGGCCGCCCGCACCGCACGGCGCGCCCCGGGTGTGCGTCGTCGCACCGGGCGGCGAGCGTGGGAACACCCGGGGTGGTGGGATCGTTGGGATGCACGTGATGAGCACTCGACCCCCGGCCCGACGGACGCCCGCGCGCTCAGGTGGCGCGCGGTACGGTGGGAGTCTCCCGACGCAGGCGAAGTCGGGAGCGGTGGCGGCGGGACCCGGACGGGAACCGGCGCCGACCAGTGGGCCGGCACGCGACACGAGAGGGGGAGCCCGGATGATTGTGCTACGTCGAGAGATCGGCGACGTCCTGCGGGACGCTCGTCAGCGCCAGGGGCGCACCCTGCGTGAGGTGTCGTCGGCGGCTCGCGTCTCGCTGGGCTACCTCAGCGAGGTGGAGCGAGGGCAGAAGGAGGCGTCGTCGGAGCTGCTGAACAGCATCTGCGAGGCGCTCGACGTCCCGATGTCGCTCGTGCTGCGCGAGGTCAGCGACCGTGTCGCGGTGGCCGAGGGTCTGCTGATCCCCGACACCGTCCCGGCCGACCTCGCGGCCTCCGTCGGCCGCAGCGCCGAGGGTGGATGGCAGCGTCCCCGTGCGGAGCTCGCTCCGATCGGCTGAGGCGTACCGGCCCGGCTGTTGCCGGGTCTCACGGTCCGTGGACCCCGGTCCGCGGACCGCGCCATGTCGGCACCGCCGCGACGACGCGGCGATCCGACGCAGGCTGCCGGGCGCCGGCGCGCGTGCTCTGCGGCCGCCGTCCGCGGCCGGACGGGTGACTGCGGCGTCCGCAGTGTGGTCTCGCCCGGGTGAAAAGCCTGCGGTCAGGACGGCTCGCCGCGGCGGCCCTCGGCCTGGCAGCGCGGGCACCAGAACACCGGCCGGTCCATCGGTGCCGGCCGGGCCGAGCCGACGGCGATCGGGGTCCCGCACCGCACGCACGGACGACGTCGGCGGCCGTGGACCTTCTCGTTCGGCCGCCCGCTGAGCACCGAGCGCTGCATGAGCCGCCGGGCAGTCAGCAGGACGCGCCGCGGGTCGTGGACCTCCTCCGCGGGCGTCCACGGCCACACCCGCTCCGCGAACAGCGACTCGGCCATGAAGATCGTGCCGATCCCGGCCACGACGGTCTGGTCGAGCAGCACCTCGGCGACCGGCGTGCGCCCCTGCCGCGTCCAGCGTCGCAGCGCCTCGTCCAGGTCGAGCGGGTCGTCGAGGACGTCCGGCCCCAGGTGCCCGACGAGCGTGTGCTCGTCCGCCGTCGGGACGACGTCGAGCATCCCGAGGAGCTGCCCGACCGCCGTCCACCGTGCCGTGGCGAGCACCGCGCGCACCCGGAACGAGCGCGCCTGCGCCTGCGGGGAGCCCGTGGCCTCGACGCGCCACGTCCCGTCCATGCGCAGGTGCGTGTGCAGCGTCCGGCCGTCGTCGAACCGCGTGAGCAGGTGCTTGCCGTACGGCGTCGTCCCCAGCACGGTGCGGCCGACGAGGTCGACCGTCGCCGCCGTCGGCCAGCGCAGGTCCGCGCGCACGAGCGGCTGCCCGACGAGCGCGGCGTCGAGCCGGGCCGCCGTGCGGCGCAGGACGTCGCCCTCAGGCACGGAGACCTCGCGGGAGACGCACGCCGTCAGGCCTGACCGCGCAGCCGCAGCCCGCGCGGCGTCGGGGCGAACCCGGCCGCGACGAGCGCCTGGCCCACGGGGCCGTGCAGCGCGCCGTCGGCGAGCACCTCCGCGCCGTCCAGCCGGCTGATCGTCAGGCGCCCCGTGTGCCGCACGCGCACCGCCTCCGCGAGCCCCAGCGTCGCGGCCGCGAGGACCTCGGGGCGGGTGTCGAACGACAGGACCGTCCGTCCGCCGCGCTCCAGGTAGAGCACGAGCGCGCCGTCGACGAGCACCACGAGCGCACCCGCCTTGCGGCCCGGCCGGTGGCGTCCGGGGGTCGCCGGGTCGGTCGGGGGCGTCGCCGCGGTCGCCGGGGTGCCGGAGGTCGACGCGGCGGTGCCGGCGGCCGTCGCCGCGGTGGCCCTCGCGCGGGCACCGTCTTGACCGGCAGGCGCCGACGGCCAGGCGAGCGCCGCGCCGTACGGGTTCGCCGGGTCGGTCGCGGCCAGCACGACGACGACGGCGTCCTGGTCCGCGGCGGACGACGAGGTCACCTCCGCGGTGTGCCACGGCTCGGTCCGCGTCGTGCGGTTCTCCTGGGAGTCGGCGGCGCGCTCGGCGGCCCGGTCGACGACCTGTGCGTCGGCCCGCAGCCGGTCGACCGCGCCCGGCAGGGCGAACTGCGACCCGCCGAGCCGCTCGACGAAGTAGCCGCGACGGACCTGGCCGCCGTTCTCGAGCGCGGACAGCACCCGGTACACGTCGGTGAACCGCCCGCCGATGCCCTCCGACGGGGCGACCGCGCGCGTCAGCACGCCGTGCCGGTCGAGGAGCTGCGCGGCGGTCGCGTGCGCGCGCAGCGTCGGGTCCTGCTCGCGTGCCGGCAGGAGCGACCACCGCCCACCACCCGCCGCGGTGAGCCCGGCGCCCGCCGCCCCGAGCCCCGCGAGGCCCGGCCCACCCGCGCCCGCACCGGCGGTCCCGCCGAGCCGGACGCCTGCGCGCAGCCCGAGGCGCGGGCGCAACGGCCGTCCCCGCGGGGCCGGGGCGCGGCTGCGGTGGGCGGTGCTGCCGGTGCCGAGCCACGCGCGCAGCGGCGCGAGGCCGTCGTTGGTCACGAGCCCGGCCCAGACGAGCTCCCACAGGGCGGCCGCGACCTCGCTCGCCGGGACCACCCCGGCGGCGCCGGGCGAGCCGGGCCCCCCGAGGCTGCCAGGCCCGCCGGGGTGCTCGAGAGCGTCGAGCCCGTCGCGCGTGCCGCGGCCGGCCGGGGCGTTGCCGCCCGCGCCGGCCTCGCCGTCGTCCGACGCCGCCAGCACCGCGCGGACCCGCTCGACGAGCTGCGGCAGGAACCACGCACCGCCGCCCGCCAGCGCGTCGAGCACCGCGTCACGGACGGGCGACGGCCCCTCCAGGGCGTCGTCCGCGCGCGGCGGGAGGGTGAGGTCCGCCACAGACGTCGGGTGCAGCGACACCAGCCCGTCGTGCCCGGCGAGCGCGCCGTGCCCCGCCCACAGCACCTCGCCGGCGGCGGTGAGCTCGTCGAGCATCGCGGGGGAGTAGTCGGGCACGCGCGCAGGCAGGACGTGCGTCTCCCACGCGGAGGCGGGCAGCACCGCACCGGCGAGCTGCTCGACCACGCGGGCCACGCCGTCGACACCCCGCAGCGTCGCGGTCCCGCCGGTCCTTCCCGGCAGCCGGACCGGTTGCACGCCCTGCCAGCGCGGCAGGAAGACGCCGAGGGCCTGCGGCTCGACGGGCTCGACCTCGGCGCGCAGCGCCGCGAGCGACCGGCGGCGCAGCGTGCGCAGGACCTGCGCGTCGCAGAACTCGTCGCCCGTGCCTCCGAGCTCGTCGGGCCGGAGCCGACCGTGCACCAGGACGCCCGACCGCTCGAGGCGCTGCAGCGTCTCGCTCGCGACCGCGACGCCGAACCCGAACCGTGCGGCGGCCGATGCGGCGGTGAACGGGCCGCGGGTGCGTGCGTGACGGCGCAGCAGGTCGCCGACGGGGTCGGGGACGAGCTCGGTGAAGACCTCGGGCACGCCCACCGGCAGCGCGACCCCGAGCGCGTCCCGCAGCCGCCCGGCGTCCTCGATCGCCGCCCACTGCTCGGCCCGCTCGGGAGGCAGGCCGCCCAGGCGGACACGGATTGCCCGTCGCGCCCGCGCGAGCTCGTCGAGCCAGGCGGGCACCTCCGGGCGGTGCGGCTCGACGACACGCAGTGCGGCCTCGTCCGCGGTGAGGGGGCCGTGCCGTCGGAGCACGTCGGACAGCCCTTCGAGCGACGTGACCTGACGGTCGGGCGCCGTGCCGCCCAGCTCGGCCTCGGTGCGCAGGACGGCCGCCGGGTCGAGCAGGTCCGCGAGCTGCGACTCGCCGCCCTGGCCGAGCAGCTCCGCGAGCAGCGTCGGGTCGAGCGTGAGCGCGGCCGCGCGGCGCTCCGCGAGAGGGGCGTCGCCGTCGTAGAGGAACTGCGCGGTGTACCCGAACAGCAGCGCCTGCGCGAAGGGCGACGGCTGGGGCGTCGTCACCTCGACGACCCGCACGCGGCCCGCCGCGACGTCGCGCATGAGCGTCGTCAGCGCCTCGGTGTCGAAGTCGTCCTGCAGGCACTCGCGGACGGCCTCGAGCAGGATCGGGAACTCGGGGTACTGCGCGGCGACCGACAGCAGCTGCGCCGAGCGCTGGCGCTGCTGCCACAGCGGCTGCCGGCGGTCGGGGCGCCGGCGCGGCAGCAGCAGGGCGCGGCTCGCCGCCTCCCGAAAGCGCGCGCCGAACATCGCGGACGAGCCGAGCTCGGTGCGGACGACGTCGAGGATCTCGTCGGGCTCGATGAGCAGGTCGGACAGCTCGATCCCCGGCCCGGTGTCGGCGTCGACGTCCGCCCACGCGTCGTCGCCCGCGTCGAGGACGTCGGGCAGCCGCAGGACGATCCCGTCGTCGGCGTGCATCGCGGCCGCGTCGACGCCGTACCGCTCGCGCAGCCGCGCACCGACCACGACGGCCCAGGGTGCGTGCACGCGCGCCCCGTACGGCGAGTGCAGGACGACCCGCCAGTCGCCGAGCTCGTCGCGGAACCGCTCGACGACCAGCACGGTGTCCGTCGGCAGGTCGCCCGTCGCGGCACGCTGCTCGGCGAGGTACGTCAGCAGGTTGTCGGCCGCCCACGGGTCCAGCCCGGCCGCCTCGACACGGTCGCGCGCGGCCGCCTCGGGCAGCGTGCCGAGCTCGCGCACCCACGCGCCCATCGCGCGTCCCAGCTCGGCGGGACGGCCCTGGGAGTCGCCCTTCCAGAACGGCAGCCGGCCCGGGACGCCGGGCGCGGGGGACACGAGCACCCGGTCGGGCGTGATGTCCTCGATGCGCCACGTGCTGGAGCCGAGCGTGAACGTGTCGCCGACACGCGACTCGTAGACCATCTCCTCGTCGAGCTCGCCCACGCGCCGCCCGCCGCGCACGCGCCCGCCCGTGCGCTCGGCGTCGACCGGCACGTCGCTCGTGGTCGCGCCGCTCGCCAGGAACACGCCGAACAGCCCGCGGTCGGGGATCGTGCCGCCGCTCGTCACCGCGAGCCGCAGCGAGCCGGGCCGTGCCGTCAGGGTGTCCGTCACGCGGTCCCAGACGAGCCGTGGCCGCAGCTCCGCGAACTCCTCGCTCGGGTAGCGGCCCGCGAGCATGTCGAGCACCGCGCGCAGCGTGGCGTCGCCCAGCGTCGCGAACGGCGACGCGCGCCGGACCACCGCGGCCAGGTCGTCGACCGCCCAGTCGTCGAGCGCGACCATCGCGACGACCTGCTGCGCGAGCACGTCGAGCGGGTTGCGCGGCACGGCGAGCGGCTCGAGGACGCCGTCGCGCATCCGCTCGGCGGTGACCGCCGCGGGCACGAGCTCGCCGCGGAACGTCGGGAACACGATGCCGCGGGACACGGCGCCGACCTGGTGCCCGGCACGGCCGACGCGCTGCAGCCCGCTCGCGACCGACGGTGGAGTCCCGACCTGCACGACGAGGTCGATCGCCCCCATGTCGATGCCGAGCTCGAGCGAGCTCGTCGCGACGACCGCGGGCAGCCGGCCCGCCTTGAGCTCGGACTCGGTGCGGGTCCGCTCGGCGCGGCTCATCGAGCCGTGGTGGGCACGCGCGAGGATCGTCGCCGCCTCGCGCGTGTCGATGCCGACCGCCGTGCCCGACTGCGCCGGGACGGCGGCGGCCTGCAGAGCGCCGGGGTCCGGCACCTCGACGCCCTGGCGCTCGGCCCACACCTCGTTGATCCGGGCGGTCAGCCGCTCGGCACCGCGGCGCGAGTTCGTGAAGACGAGGGTCGAGCGGTGCCGGGCGACGAGGTCGACCACGCGCTCCTCGACGTGCGGCCAGATCGACGGACGCACCAAGGGCCGGTCGGCGGTGCCGCTGAGGTCCGGGTCGGGCGTCGGCAGGAGGTCGCCCGACGCCCCCGGGACGGCTCCCAGCTCGGTGAGGTCGGGCACCGGGACCACGACGTCGACGTCGATCTGCTTGGTCGACGGCGGCTGCACGACCGTCACCGTCCGCCCGCCCGCGGCCGCCGGGCGTGCCCCGCCGAGGAAGTCGGCCACGGCCTCGACCGGCCGGACCGTCGCCGACAGGCCGATGCGCTGCGCGGGCCCTGGCCCGCCGGGACGGTCGAGCAGCGCGTCGAGGCGCTCGAGGGAGAGCGCGAGGTGCGAGCCGCGCTTGGTGCCCGCGACGGCGTGGATCTCGTCGACGATGACCGTCCGTACGCCCGACAGGCCGGACCTGGCGGCCGACGTGAGCACGAGGTACAGCGACTCGGGGGTCGTGATGAGGATGTCCGGCGGTCGGGTCGCGAACGCGCGCCGCTCGGCCGGGGGCGTGTCGCCCGTGCGGATGCCCACGGACACGTCGGGCAGCGTGCGTCCCAGCCGCGCCGCGGACTGCCGGATGCCGACGAGCGGCGAGCGCAGGTTGCGCTCGACGTCGGTCGCGAGCGCCTTGAGGGGCGAGACGTAGACCACCCGGCACCGCGCCGCGGGGTCGTCCGGCACCTCGTCGGTCAGCAGGCCGTCGAGCGCCCACAGGAACGCCGCGAGCGTCTTGCCGGAGCCCGTCGGGGCGACCACGAGGGCGTGCTCACCGCCCGACACCGCGGTCCACGCACCGGTCTGCGCGGCCGTGGGCTCCTCGAACGCACCCTCGAACCACGACCTCGTCGCGTCGGAGAACCTCGAGAGCACCACCGCGCCATGGTGTCAGGTGGCGCCGACACCCGCCGGTCGCGGAGCGCGCGCCCGCGGGCCGCGGGGTGGCAGGCTGTGACCCGTGAGGTACCGCGAGTTCTGGGATCTGGTCGACGACGTGCTCGGCAGCGCCCAGGGTCGCGGGCTCGTGCGGGAGCTCGTCGTCGGCGAGCTCGGGCAGCGGACCGCGCAGCAGGCGCTCGACGACGGCGAGGAGCCGCGGACCGTCTGGCACGCGCTGTGCGACGCGCTCGGCATCCCCGACGCCGCCCGCTGGGGCAGCGACCCGCACCGCGCGGCACCACCCCGTCGCTGAGGAGCCCGATGAGCGTCGACGTCCGACCGGGAAACCGCCCGCCGCGCCGGTGGGCGCCGACGCTCGCCGACGTGGGGGACGTCGCGCTCGGCCTGGCCACGACGGCCGTCGGCCTCGGCGTGGCGATCGCGCTCGTGGACGGCGTCACGGCCGACTCGCCGGTCGGGATCCTCGTGGTCGCGCTCGCGGTCTCCGTCGGCGACCTGCTGCTGCGGGCCCCCCTTCGCTGGTTCGCGGCCGTCGCCGGCGCGATGGGCGCGCTCGTCGCGGGGCTCGTGGTGCAGGTGGCGGTCGCCTGGGTCGCGCTCGCGTACGCCCCGGGGATCACTCTCGACTCGGGCTGGGACACCGCGCTCGTCCTCGTGCTCACCGCGATCGTCATGGCCGCGGCGCGCTGGGTCTGGGGCGCGAACGACAGCGACTACGTCATCGCGGACGTCCTGCGCCGCGCGCGACGCCGGGCGCGGCGGGCGGGGACGGCGCCCGACGACGGCGCGCGGCAGGCCGGGCTCCTGGTCGTCCAGCTCGACGGCGTCGCCGAGCCCGTGCTGCGGCAGGCGATCGAGGCTGGCCTCGCGCCGACCGTGCAGCGCTGGCTCACCGACGGCACGCACCGGCTCGAGCCCTGGTGGGCGCGCGTGCCGTCGACGACCCCGGCGAGCCAGGCGGGCCTCCTGCACGGCGACTCCACCCAGATCCCGGCGTTCCGGTGGTGGGACCGGGGTCTGGGACGGCTGGTGGTGACGAACCACCCGGTCGACGCGGCGCTCGTCGAGACGCGCCTCACGACGGGCAAGGGGCTGCTCGCGGGCGGCGGCACGGCGGTCTCGACCATGTTCTCCGGCGATGCGGCGACCGCGTTCGTCGTCATGAGCAGGACACGCAGCCGGGGGCCCGACGGCGAGCGCGCGGGCCTCGGGCCGGGGCCGTCGTTCTTGCGGTTCTTCGCGAGCCCGTTCGTCCTCGCGCGCGCGGTCAGCCTGTCGCTGGGCGAGATGGTCAAGGAGCTCTACCAGGCGCGCCGGCAGCGGGTCCGCGACGTGCGGCCCCGGATCTCGCGCGGCGGGTGGTACGTCGTGCTGCGCGGCGTGACGAACGTCCTCATGCGGGACCTGTCGACGTCGCTCGTCGCCGAGGCGCTCATGCGCGGCGACCCGACGGTGTTCGTCGACCTCGTCGACTACGACGAGATCGCCCACCACGCCGGGCCGACGCGTCCCGAGTCGATGCGGGCGCTCGAGGGCCTCGACCGGGTCCTGCGGACCCTCGAGCAGGTGTGCGCCGTCGCGCCGCGCGCGTACCGGTTCGTCGTGCTGTCCGACCACGGCCAGGCGCTCGGTGCGACGTTCGAGCAGCTCGGGGGCCGCAGCCTCCTGGACACGGTCCGCGGCCTCATGGCCGCCCCGGGCGCGGCGGGTGTGGAGAGCGGGACGGGCGAGGACTGGGGTCCGCTCAACGCACTGCTGACGAGCGCGTTCGGTACCGGTCGGGCCGCCTCCGTGGTCGGTCCGGACGCCCGCGACGCGCGCGAGCCTGCCGCCGACGGCGAGGTGCCCGAGGTCGTCGTGGTCGGCTCGGGGAACCTCGGGCTCGTGTGGTTCCCGCGCTCGCCGCGCCGCCTGGTCCTCGAGGAGCTGCAGGAGCGGTGGCCCGGACTGGTCGCGGGCCTCGCGGCGCACCCGGGGGTCGGCGTCGTGGTCGCGGACACCCAGGACCGGGGGCTCGTGGCGATCGGCCCGCGCGGGCTCGTGCTCCTCGAGCAGGACGACGCCGCGCCCGAGGGTGAGGACCCGCTCGCCCCGTACGGTCCGCGCGGAGGGCCCGACCTGGTGCGGGCCGCACGGCTCGCGCACACCGGCGACCTTCTTCTCGTCTCGGAGGTGTCGTCCGCGGGGCACGTGCACGCCTTCGAGGGCCAGGTGGGCTCGCACGGCGGGATCGGCGGCCAGCAGAACCGCGCGCTGCTGCTGCACCCGGTCGACTGCCCGCTCGACGACGACCTGTGCGAGGACGTCGGCAGCGAGCGGCTGCTCGTCGGGGCGGAGGCCGTGCACGCCCAGCTGCTGCGCTGGGCGACCGCGGCGGGCCTGCGACCGTGACCGACCGACCGGGCGGGCTGCGGGTGCGGTGGCTGGGCCACGCGACCGTCGTGCTCGACGTCGACGGCGTCCGGCTGCTCACCGACCCGCTGCTGCGCGGGCACGCGGGGCTGCTGCGTCGCCGCGGGGCCGCTCCCGAGGCGGACCACTGGGCAGGCACCGACGCGGTGCTCCTGTCCCACATGCACCACGACCACGCCGAGATCGGCTCGCTGCGCCTGCTGCCGGGCGTGCCCGTCGTCTCGGCGCCGTCGAACGCCCGGTGGCTGCGGCACAAGGGCATGGACCGGTCCGTCGGGCTGCCCGACCACGTCTGGTGGTGCGTGCCGGGCAGCGACGTCCGCGTGCGGCTCGCGCCCGCGGTGCACGGCGACCGGCCGATGCCGCACCGGCCGAACACCGCGCACGGCTTCCTCGTGGACGCGCCGTCGGGGCGGGTGTGGTTCGCGGGCGACACCGCACCGTTCGCGGCGATGGTGAACCTGCCGGCTCTCCTCGGTGGCCCTGTCGACCTCGCGCTCGTGCCGGTCGGGGGCTGGGGCCCGCGCCTGTCCGGGGGGCACATGGACGCGCGGCAGGCGGCACGGGCGTGCCACGTGGTGGGGGCCCGCGCGGCGGTGCCGGTGCACTGGGGGACGCTGCACGCACCCGCGTCGCGGCGGCTGCCGCCGGGGTGGATGGACCGTGCCGGGCCCGCGTTCGCGGCGGCGGCGCACCGGCTCGCGCCGGGGTGCCGGGTGCACGTGCTGGCGCCGGGGGAGCAGGTCGAGGTCGACTCTGCGCCGGTGCGCTGACGCCCGCGCCGGGTCCCCGGCGCGTCGGGAGCGGCCTGCGGACACGCCGGCGGCGTGTCGGCGGACGTCGAACAGGTGTTCGGGTAGTCTCCTCGGTGGGTGATCGGCGGTCGAGCCGTCCACAGCCCCGTCCGGCTCCGGCCGGCTCACGGGGTGGGGACGGTCGCGGCCGGGATGTCGGTGGTCGGGCATAGCGTCACCCGCAACGAGACCAGCCCCCGCAGGCGCAGCAGGACGCTGCACGAGACGACGAGGTGGGAACAATGCCCGCACCCCAGGACCGCGAGAAGGCCCTCGAGGCCGCACTCAGCCAGATCGACCGCCAGTTCGGCAAGGGCTCGATCATGCGCCTCGGCGACGAGGGGCGCCCCCCGGTCGAGGTGATCCCGACCGGCTCCATCGCGCTCGACGTGGCGCTCGGCATCGGCGGGCTCCCGCGCGGCCGCATCATCGAGGTGTACGGCCCGGAGTCCTCCGGCAAGACGACGGTCGCGCTGCACGCCGTCGCGAACGCGCAGAAGGCCGGCGGCATCGCCGCCTTCATCGACGCCGAGCACGCGCTCGACCCCGAGTACGCGAAGAAGCTCGGCGTCGACACCGACGCCCTGCTGGTCTCGCAGCCGGACACCGGCGAGCAGGCGCTCGAGATCATGGACATGCTGATCCGCTCCGGCGCGATCGACATCATCGTCATCGACTCCGTCGCGGCGCTCGTGCCGAAGGCCGAGATCGAGGGCGAGATGGGCGACAGCCACGTCGGTCTGCAGGCGCGCCTCATGTCGCAGGCCCTGCGCAAGATCACCGGTGCGCTCAACGCGTCGGGCACCACCGCGATCTTCATCAACCAGCTGCGCGAGAAGATCGGCGTCTTCTTCGGCTCCCCGGAGACGACGACCGGTGGCAAGGCCCTGAAGTTCTACGCCTCGGTCCGCATGGACATCCGCCGCATCGAGACCCTCAAGGAGGGCACCGACGCGGTCGGCAACCGGACCCGCGTGAAGATCGTCAAGAACAAGATGGCGCCGCCGTTCAAGCAGGCCGAGTTCGACATCCTGTACGGCGTGGGCATCTCCCGCGAGGGCAGCCTCATCGACCTCGGCGTCGAGCACGGCTTCGTCCGCAAGTCCGGCGCCTGGTACACGTACGAGGGCGACCAGCTGGGGCAGGGCAAGGAGAACGCCCGCAAGTTCCTCAAGGACAACCCCGACCTCGCGGACGAGATCGACAAGAAGATCAAGGAGAAGCTGGGGGTCGGCGCACGCGTCGACGCCCCGGCGGACGCCTCGCCGGCGGTCGACTTCTGACCAGCGGCGGCCCGGGCATGAACCGCGGGCACCGTCGGGGGCGGGCATCCGAACCGCCCCCGACGGGGTCCGCCGCGCACGACACCGAACCCGACCCGGAGTCGGTGGCGCGGGCGATCGCGCTGCGGATGCTCACGGGCGCCCCACGCAGCCGCGCGCAGCTCGCCGAGGCGATGGGCCGGCGCGACGTTCCGGAAGAGGTCGCCGAGCGCGTGCTCGACCGGTTCACCGAGGTCGGGCTCGTGGACGACGCCGCCTACGCCGAGACGCTGGTCCGGACGCGGCACGCCGAGCGCGGGCTGTCCCGTCGGGCGCTCGCGGTCGAGCTGCGTCGCAAGGGCGTGGGCGACGAGGATGCCGAGCGCGCGCTCGAGCAGATCGACACCGAGGACGAGGAGTCGGCCGCACGCCACCTGGTGCGGCGCCGGCTCGCGGCGACCGCGGGGCTCGACGCCCAGACCCGGGCGCGGCGGACCTTCGCCGCCCTCGGGCGCAAGGGCTACCCGCCCGGGCTCGTGGCCCGGCTCGTCCGCGAGGAGCTCGCCGCGGACGGTCTCGACACACCGCCGCTGACGGGCGTCGACCCCGACTGACGTCACGTCGTCGGCGGGAACGCGCGACGCCCCTGCGTCGTTGCTCGCTCCGACGTTGCTGACCCGCGGCGGTGCACGGTCGCGACGTCGACCTGCGACAGAATGACGCCAGCAGCAGCGCGCCCCGGACCTCGGGACGGTACGACGGGAGGACCACGGTGGAGCCAGGGCCCATCGCCACGGTGATCGGGCTGCTCGGCGCCTGCCTGGTCGCGCTCATCCTCGTGCTGGTCGCCCGCCGCGAGGCTGGCGCGCAGCGGGCGCGCGCAGAGCAGGACGTCGCGTCGATCAAGGACCAGGCGCGCGCGCTCCTCGCGGACGCCGAGCGGCGTGAGCAGCGGGTCGCGGAGCGCGAGCAGGCCCTCGCGGCGGACCGCGCGCTGGTCGAGGAGCTCGACCGCAAGGCACGCAGCCGCGCCGAGGAGGCGTCCGACGCCCGCCAGCAGGCCGCCCGGCGTCTCGACGACGCCCAGCGGGACGCAGACCGACGCGTCGCGGACGCGGAGCGTGCGGCGAAGGAGCGGCTCGCCGAGGCGGACGCGCTCGCCGGTCGTCGGATCGTCGACGCCGAGCGCGAGGCCCTCGCCGAGCTCGAGTCGGCGAGCGGGCTCACGCGGGAGGCGGCGCTCGAGGAGCTGACCCGCCGGCTCGTCGACCGTGCGACGAACGACGCGGCGGCGCAGGTGCGGCGTGCAGAGGCGCAGGCGCGGCGGACGGCCGACGCCCGCGCGCGGCGCATCGTCGCGACCGCCGTGCAGCGGACCGCCGTCGCGACGAGCGCGCAGTCGTCGACGACGACGCTCGCGCTCCCGTCGGACGACATGAAGGGCCGCATCATCGGCAAGGAGGGGCGCAACATCCGCGCCTTCGAGGCGCTGACGGGCGTGAACGTGCTGGTCGACGAGCAGCCGGGCGCCGTCGTCCTGTCGTGCTTCGACGCCGGTCGTCGTGAGGTCGCGCAGGTCGCCCTCGACGCCCTCATGGCCGACGGCCGCATCCATCCGCAGCGCATCGAGGCCGCGTACGCGGAGGCACTCGCCGGTGCCGACGAGCGGACCGACGCCGCGGGCCACGACGCCGCGGAGCGCGCGGGCGTCTCCGGGCTGCACCCCGAGCTGATCCGGACGCTCGGTCGGCTGCGCCTGCGGACGTCCTACGGGCAGAACGTCCTCGAGCACCTCGTCGAGTGCGCGCTGCTGGCCGCGCAGCTCGCGGCGGAGACGGGCACCGACGTCGAGGTCGCGCGCCGCGGTGCGTTCCTGCACGACATCGGCAAGGCGCTCACCTCCGAGGTGCCCGGGACGCACGCCCTCGTGGGCGCGGACCTGGCGCGCCGGCTGGGGGAGTCGGACGACGTCGTCAACGCCATCGCGGCCCACCACGACGAGGTGCCGGCGCAGACGGTCGAGGCGGTGCTCGTGCAGGTCGCGGACGCGATCTCCGCGTCGCGGCCCGGCGCGCGGCGCGAGGACCTCGACCAGTACGTCGAGCGGATGGACAAGCTCGAGCAGCTCGTCGTCGAGCACGAGGGCGTGAAGCGCGCGCTCGCGATGTCCGCAGGGCGTGAGGTCCGGGTGGTCGTCGAGCCGTCGGAGGTCGACGACACGGACCTGCCGCAGCTCGCGGTGACCATCGCCCGGCACATCGAGCGCGACCTGGCGTACCCGGGCGAGATCCGGGTGACGGTCGTGCGCGAGACCCGCGCGAGCGCGACCGCCGGCTGACGGCCGACGGTCGTGCGCGAGACCCGCGGGGCCGCTGGCTGACGGCTGGCCGGCCGGCCCGCGTCGGTGGTCGTCGCTCGTGGCGAGTGCGAGTGCGAGAGCGAGTGCGAGTGCGGGCGCGCCAGGCCGTCAGGCGCCCGCGCGACCGCGGCGCCGTCAGGTCGACGTGGTGCCGGTGGCGACGACCAGGCTCGGCGGCTCGGCCTTCGCGCGTCCCGATGTGCGGCGTCCCACCCGGCCGGCCAGCAGCCCGGCGAGCCGCGTGAGGGCGTAGTTGATGACGATGAAGATCAGAGCGGCGACGACCAGCGACTGCAGGATGTTGCCCTGCCCGGACCCGAGCCGCCGGGCGGCGTCGAGCAGCTCGGGGTACGTGATGATGTAGCCGAGCGCGGTGTCCTTGAGGATGACGACGAGCTGGCTGGCGATCGCAGGCAGCATCGCGAGCAGCGCCTGCGGGACCTCGACGAGCCGCAGCGACTGGCTGCGGCGCAGCCCCACCGCGAGAGCGGCCTCCCGCTGGCCCTTGGGCAGGTTGTGCACGCCGGAGCGGACCAGCTCGGCGAACACCGACCCGTTGTAGAAGGTCAGCCCGAGGACGACCGCCACGAGCGGCAGGTCACGGGGCTCGACCAGGTCGAGGCGCGACAGGCCGAGCCAGAAGAAGATCATCATGAGCAGCACCGGCACGGCGCGGAAGAACTCGACGACGGCGCCCGACACGGCCCGCACGGTCCGTGACGCCGACAGGCGACCGAGGCCGAAGACGAGGCCGAACACGGCGGACGTGACGATCGCGATCGCGGCGGCGCGCAGCGTGCCGACGAGGCCGGGGAGCAGGTAGTCGACCCACGGGTCGGCGGTGAGGAAGATCGTCCACAGGTCGGGGTTGAGCTGCCCCTTGGCGCCGAGGCGTGACAGCACCCAGGCGCCGATGCCGACGACGACGACGGTGGCGGCGACGTTGACCCACACCATCCGCCGTCGGGTGCGGGGGCCCGGGGCGTCGAACAGGACGGACTCGCTCATCGGGCCACCGCCAGCCTGCGCGACAGCGTGGTCGTCGCGAGCCCGAGGGGGACGACGATGAGCACGAAGCCGAACGCGAACGTGAAGAAGATCAGGAGCATGACGTCGGGCCGGAACTCGATCATCGTCTTCATGAGGCCCGAGGCCTCGGCGACGGAGCCGGCGGCCGCGACGGTGGAGTTCTTGGTGAGGGCGATGAGGACGTTGCCGAGCGGAGCGATGGCCCCGCGGAACGCCTGCGGGAGGATCACGAGCCGCGCGGACGCCCAGAAGCCCAGCCCGATGGCGCGCGCGGCCTCCGCCTGGCCCACGGGCACGGTGTTGACGCCCGACCGCAGCGCCTCGCAGACGAAGGCGGCGTGGTAGACGGACAGGCCGAGCACCGCGAGCCGGAAGAAGTTGGTCTGGAAGTCGGTGGAGAGAACCAGCCCGAGCTGGCCCCACAGCCCCAGCACGCAGAACACGACGATGATCGTCAGCGGGGTGTTGCGCAGCAGCGTGACGTAGGTCGAGCCGGCCCAGCGCAGGCTGGGCACGGGGGAGATGCGCATCATCGCGAGCACCGTGCCGAGCACGAGCGCGAGGATCCCGGCGTAGAAGGTGAGCTGGATGTTCACCCAGAAGGCGGCGAGCACGTCGAACTGGTCGAACAGCGACAGGAACTGCTCGAGGTAGCCGTCGTCCACCGGCTCTCCTTCCGCGAGGGGGCGGTTCGTCGCGCGGGGCGGCTGCCCGGGCGACGGGGGTCACGACCGGTCGGCGGCCCGCACGTGCGGACCACCGACCGGTCGGGGCGGGTCAGCTGCAGGCGGCCGGCTCCGGCGGGTTCAGGTCCGCGTTCGCCTCGTAGCCGGAGGCGCCGACGTTCTTGTCGAGCAGCTCCTGCCAGGTGCCGTCCTCGATCATCGTGGTGATGGCCTCGTTGATCGCCTCGCACTTGTCGGAGTCGAGCGGCAGGCCGACGCCGTAGTTCTCCTCGGAGAACGGGTTGCCGACGACCTTGACCTTGCCCTCGTTCGCGGGGACGGCCGCGAGCCCGGCGAGGATGATGTCGTCGGTCGTCACCGCGTCGACGCTGCCAGCGGTGAGGGCTGTGACGCACTCGGCGTACCCGGGCTGCTCGAGCAGGTTGGTCCCGGCGGCGTACTCGTCCTTGATGCGCTGCGCGCTGGTCGAGCCGGTCACGGAGCACAGGTTCTTGCCCTCGAGGTCCTCGGGCCCGCTGATCGAGTCGTCGTCGGCGGCGACGAGCAGGTCCTGCCCGGCGACGAAGTACGGACCGGCGAAGGAGACGACCTCCTTGCGCTTGTCGGTGATGGAGTACGTCGCGAAGATCATGTCGACGCCGCCGGTCTGCAGCAGGTTCTCGCGCTGGGCCGACGGGGACTGGACCCACTCGATCTGGTCCTCGGAGTAGCCGAGCGCGTCGGCGACGTAGCGGGCGACGTCGACGTCGAAGCCGGTGTACTCGTCGCCGTCCTGGAAGCCGAGGCCGGGCTGGTCGAACTTGATGCCGATCCGGATCGTGCCCTCGGCACCGCCGGACGTCTCGGACGCCTCGCCGGTGGCTCCCGCGTCCGTGTCGTCGTCACCGCCTCCGCTGGAACAGGCGGCGAGGGTGAGCGTGGCGGCGGCCGTGAGTGCGACGGCCAGTCGTCGTGCGCGCATGATGGGTCCCCTTCTTCTGCGTGACGTGCGGGTGTGTCGGTCAGAGGTGCGGATCGTGTCCGGTCGGGGTGCTGGTCGAGGTGCTGGGCGACGTGCTGAGCGACGTGCTGGTCGGGTGCCCGTCGGGGCCGACGGTCAGTGGGTGAGGATCTTCGACAGGAAGTCGCGGGCGCGGGTGCTCGTCGGGGCCGTGAAGAACGTCTCGGGGTCGGCCTCCTCGACGACCTGGCCCCCGTCCATGAAGACGACCCGGTGGGCGGCGCGACGCGCGAAGCCCATCTCGTGCGTGACGACGAGCATGGTCATGCCCTCGCGGGCGAGGCCGACCATCACGTCGAGGACCTCGTTGATCATCTCGGGGTCGAGCGCGGACGTCGGCTCGTCGAACAGCATGACCTTGGGGTCCATCGCGAGCGCCCGGGCGATCGCGACGCGCTGCTGCTGGCCGCCGGAGAGCTGGGCGGGCAGCTTGTGCGCCTGGTCGGCGACGCCGACGCGCCGCAGCAGCTCCATGGCGCGGTCCTTCGCGACGGAGCGCTTGACGCCCTTGGCCCGCACGGGCCCGAGCGTGACGTTCTCGAGGACGGTCTTGTGGGCGAACAGGTTGAACGACTGGAACACCATGCCGACGTCGGCGCGCAGGCGGGCCAGGTCGCGGCCCTCGGCGGGGAGCTCCTTGCCGTCGATGGTGATCGTGCCCGAGTCGATCGTCTCGAGGCGGTTGATCGTCCGGCACAGGGTCGACTTGCCGCTGCCGGACGGGCCGATGACGACGACGACCTCGCCGCGGTGCACGGTGAGGTCGACGTGCTGCAGGACGTGCAGGGGGCCGAAGTGCTTCTCGACGCCGGACAGCACGACCAGCGGTCCGCCGACGGGTCGGTCGGTGACGGCGGCGGGGGAGGCGTTCTCCGCGAGGTCAGCCATCCGACGACGCTAGAGGGGGAATGTCCGTTCCTGCCACCCGGGCGGGTCACGGTTGTGCAACACCGCAGTCAAGTGCGCTGGCCGTCGGCCGGTCCGCGGGGTGGATCCGGCCGCGGACGGCCCGGCGTGGCGTGGGTCGTACCCTTGTCGGTGATGTCCACGACCCTGCCCGCCCCGACGCCGGTCGCCCCCGCGGCGCCCGACGCGTCGCCGCGCACCTACCTCGTCAAGACGCTCGGCTGCCAGATGAACGTGCACGACTCCGAGCACATGGCCGGCATGCTCGAGCAGGCCGGCTACGTCGCCGCGACCCCGGCGGACGCCGCCGCGGAGGACGCCGACGTCATCGTCATCAACACGTGCGCGGTGCGCGAGAACGCGGCCGACAAGCTGTACGGGAACCTGGGTCGGCTCGCGGGGACCAAGCGGGCGCGTCCGGGGATGCAGATCGCCGTGGGCGGGTGCCTCGCGCAGAAGGACCGCGCGGGCATCGTCGCGCGCGCCCCGTGGGTGGACGTGGTCTTCGGCACGCACAACCTCGACGTGCTGCCCGTGCTGCTGGAGCGCGCGCGCCACAACCAGCAGGCCGAGGTGGAGATCGCCGAGTCGCTGCAGGTCTTCCCGTCGACGCTCCCGACGCGCCGCGAGTCGGTCTACGCGGGCTGGGTGTCGATCAGCGTCGGCTGCAACAACACCTGCACGTTCTGCATCGTGCCGCACCTGCGCGGCAAGGAGCGCGACCGCCGGCCGGGCGAGGTCCTCGCCGAGGTGCAGGCCCTCGTGCAGCAGGGTGCGATCGAGGTGACGCTGCTCGGCCAGAACGTCAACTCCTACGGCGTCGAGTTCGGCGACCGCGGCGCGTTCGCGAAGCTGCTGCGCGCCGCCGGGGCGACGGACGGGCTGGAGCGCCTGCGGTTCACGTCGCCGCACCCGGCCGCGTTCACGGACGACGTCATCGAGGCGATGGCGGCGACGCCGACCGTCATGCCGCAGCTCCACATGCCGTTGCAGTCGGGCTCCGACCGCGTGCTGCGGGCGATGCGCCGGTCCTACCGCGCGGAGCGCTTCCTCGGCATCCTCGACCGCGTGCGGGCCGCGATGCCGGACGCCGCGATCACGACCGACATCATCGTGGGCTTCCCCGGCGAGACCGAGGAAGACTTCGCCGAGACGCTGCGGGTCGTCGAGGCGTCGCGCTTCTCGTCCGCGTTCACGTTCCAGTACTCGCCGCGCCCGGGCACGCCCGCGGCGGACCTGCCCGACCAGCTGCCGAAGGCCGTCGTGCAGGAGCGGTACGAGCGGCTCGTCGCGCTCCAGGAGCGGATCTCGCTCGAGGAGAACCAGGCGCAGGTCGGCCGGACCGTCGAGGTGCTCGTCGCCGAGGGCGAGGGGCGCAAGGACGGTGCGACGGACCGCCTGTCGGGGCGCGCGCAGGACAACCGGCTCGTGCACCTCGCGCTGCCGCCGGGCCTCGCGCCGCAGGACGCACCGCGGCCGGGCGACCTCGTGACGGTGACGCTCACGCACGGCGCCCCGCACCACCTCGTGGCGGACTCCGCGGCGACCGGCGGGACGTTCTCGGTCCGGCGCACGCGCGCGGGCGACGCGTGGGCCGCACGGCAGTCGGGCGAGGACGCGCACGACCACGGCGGTGCGGGCGACGCGTGCGGCACGGGCGCCTCGGCGGGTCCCGTCGTCCTCGGTCTGCCGACGATCGGCCTGCGCGGCGCCTGACGTGCGACGTCGGGCCCGTCATGGACGCGGTGCCGGCGCGATCGCGTCAGGCCGGACCGCCGCCGCGGGCAGCCGTCAGTTGTCGGGCAGGTCGTCCGGCGGCGTCTCGTCGCGCGGCAGCAGCCCGTCCAGCGCGGCGAACATCTGCACGCCCGTCCCCAGCCCGCACGCGACGAGCTGCGCGAGCTGCAGGTCCGTCACGCCCGGCTCGAAGTCGGCCGACACCTCGCTGTAGAGGGCGATCGCGCCGTCCTCCTCACGCAGGTACGCCTTGGGCCAGATCCGCTCGCGGTTCCAGTCGTTGACGGCGAGGCCGACGGCGGCGCGCTGCTCGAGCGTGAACGTCCGGTGCCAGCGGCCACGGACCTGCAGGATCTCCTCCTGCTCGCCCAGCATGAGGAACCAGAACCGGCTGCCGTCCCACGTGCCCGTGAGGTCGCCGTCCTCGTCGACGACGAAGCGGTAGCCCCGGCCCAGCAGGTAGTCGCCGATGCGGTCGCGCGACAGGGGGCGCGGCGGCTCGTCGTCGGGGGACGGCCGCTTCGTGGGCTTGGGCAGGCCGCCGAGGACCCGCAGGAGCCAGCCCGGTCCGCTCACAGCGCCTCCCCGCTCACGGTGCGACCCCTGCGGGGTCGGGATAGCGCTCGTCGAGCGCGTCGAAGAACATGCTGCCGGTCGACAGCCCGCAGAAGAGCATCTGGCTGAGCTGGGCGTCCGTCGCACCGTGCTCGAGGTCGGTCGCGACCTCCGAGACCACGTGCACACGGCCGTTGTCGCGGACGCGGACGTACGCCTTGGGCCAGATGCGGTCCGCGTTCCACTCGTTGCACAGGTCGAGCACCTCCTCGAGCCGCTCGATCGCGACCTCGCGGTGCCACTGCCCGCGCACCTGGAGGATCTCCGCCTGCTCGCCGAAGAGGAAGAAGTAGAAGAGGCGCCCGCGCCACAGGCCGCCGAGGTCGCCGTCGTTGTCGACGAAGTAGCTGAACTGGTTGTTCGTCATCCACCCGGCGATCCGGGCGGGCGTGACGGGCGTCGGCAGGTCCTCGGCGGGCTCGGCGACCCCGAGCTCGCGGGCGAGCAGCGCAGCGACCCGCTCGTGGAGCTCGTCGTCGGTGGGCTCGGGGGTCGTCACCGGGCGTGCGGCGTGCCGGGCCGGCCGGGGTCGGCGCGGGAACCAGCGACGAGCGCGGTCGGCGAACGGAGCCATGCGGACGACCCTACCCGCGCGCCTGGGCGTGCGCGCCGACGCGCGGCGGGCACAGGCTACGGTCGACGTCATGCTCGTCGCCGCGGCACTCGTGCCCGACACCGCCCTCCTCGTGCCCGGCGTCGCCGGTGTGTCCGACGTCCTGCCGGACCTGCGCGCCGCCGCGCTCGACGCCGTGGCCACCGCGACGTCACGGGCCACCCGGGTCGTCGTCGTCGCGCCGGGGCCGGACGACGCCGACCCTGCCGGGGTGCTGCGCGCGTCGCTGGGCGCAGTCGGGGTACCCGACGGTCTTCTCGGGTGGGACGTCCCCGAGGTCGCGACCGGCGAGGGCGGGTCGGGTGCGACCGTGTCGGTGCCCGCCGTCGCGTCGTCGGTCGCGCTGCACCTGCTGGCGCGCACGGGGTGGGACGGCCCGCTCCGGGTCGTCGAGGTCGCCCGCGACGGTCGCGGCCCGGCGCGAGCGCTGGAGCTCGCGGCGCGCGGTGCCCGGGCGGTCGCGGAGGCCGCCGGCCGGTCCGCGCGGACCTCCGGGCAGGACGACGACCCCGTCGCGCTCGTCGTCGTCGGGTCGGGCAGCGGACGGCACGGCCCCGACGCCCCGCTCGCCGACGACGACCGTGCGCCCGCGCTCGACGCGGCGCTCGCAGCCGACCTCGCCGACGGCGGCGCGGCCGCCCGGGACCGGCTCGCCTCGCTCGACCCCGTCCTGGCCGCCGAGCTCGCCGTCTCCGGCTGGGGCCCGTGGCAGGTGCTGCTGGGGGCGCTCGCCGGGGTGCCGGTGCGCGCGAAGGTCCTCGCGGTCGACACGACGACGGGCGCCCACCACCTCGTCGCGCTGTGGGAGTCCGACGCCGCCCCGCGCCCCGGGACGGCCGTCGCATGACGCTCGTCGTGGCCGTCGTCGGCCCGACCGCGACCGGCAAGTCCGACCTCGGGATCGCGCTCGCGCAGGCCCTCGACGGCGAGGTCGTCAACACCGACGCCATGCAGCTGTACCGCGGCATGGACATCGGCACCGCGAAGGTGCCGGTCGCCGAGCGTCACGGCGTGCCCCACCACCTGCTCGACGTGCTCGACCCGCACGAGGACGCCACGGTCGCCGACTATCAGGAGCGGGCACGCGCGGCCCTCGACGACGTCGCGGCACGCGGCCGTCGGGCAGTCGCCGTCGGCGGCTCCGGGCTGTACGTGCGGGCGCTGCTGGACCACATGGACTTCCCGGGCACGGATCCCGAGCTGCGCGCACGGCTGGAGCAGCGCGTCGAGGACGAGGGGTCGCGCGCGCTGCACGCCGAGCTCGCGGCCGTCGACCCGGTGGCCGCCGAGGGCATCGGCCCGCGCAACGCCCGCCGGGTCGTCCGGGCCCTGGAGGTCATCGCGCTCACCGGCCGCCCGTACTCGTCGTCGCTGCCGCAGCACGTCTACGAGGTGCCCGCCGTGCAGATCGGGCTCGACTGCGACCGCCCGACGCTCGACGCGCGCGTGGAGGGCCGCGTGGACCGGATGTGGTCGCACGGGCTGGTCGAGGAGGTCGCCGGGCTCGTCGCGCAGGGACCCGGGCTGGGACGCACGGCGTCGCGGGCCGTGGGGTACGCCGAGGTGCTCGCGATGCTGCGCGGCGAGCTCACGCCCGACGAGGCGCGGGCGTCGACGGCCGCGGGCACGCGCCGGCTGGCCCGCAAGCAGATGGGCTGGTTCGGGCGCGACCCGCGGGTGCACTGGCTCGACGCGCAGGACCCCGACCTCGTCGCGCGCGCGCTCGACCTCGTGGCGCGCGCCGACGCCGGCACCCTCGGACCGGCCACGGTCGACCCGGCACCCCGCCGTAGTCTGGGGTCATGACGTCCGTCCCGGCCCCCGCCGCCGCCCCCGCCCCGCCGACCGTCGCCCCGACGGTCGCTGCCGGGCTCCCGGTGACCAAGGGGCACGGCACGCAGAACGACTTCGTGCTGCTCGACGACCGGGACGGCGCGCTCGACCTCACGCCCGCGCTCGTGCGCGACCTCGCCGACCGGCGCGCGGGCCTCGGCGGCGACGGCGTGATCCGGCTCGTCGCGAGCAGCCGACTGCCGGAGGGCGCCGCGGTGCTCGCCGAGGACCCGGCCGCCACGTGGTTCATGGACTACCGCAACGCCGACGGCTCCGTCGCCGAGATGTGCGGGAACGGCGTGCGCGTGTTCGCCGCGTTCGCGCAGCGCCTCGGGCTGTGGGACGCCGCCGACGGCGAGCTCGTGCTCGGCACGCGCGCCGGGGTGCGCCGCGTCCGCCCCGTGCCCGTCCCGGCGGGGATCGACGACGCAGCCTGGTTCGCCGTCGACATGGGCCGCTGGACGATCCCCGGTGGCGACGACGCCGTCCGCGACGGGTTCGACGCGCAGGTCGCCGTGACCGGCCTCGACGACGTGCGGCCCGCGCTGCGCGTCGACGTCGGCAACCCGCACACGGTGCTCGCCCTGACCGGCCCCGACGAGCTCGTCGCCGCCGACCTGACGCGGGCCCCGCAGGTCCGGCCCGTGCCGCCGCACGGCACCAACGTCGAGCTGGTCGTCCCGCTCGCCGAGCAGCAGGGCGACGACGGCGCGCTCGTCGGCCGCGTCGCGATGCGCGTGCACGAGCGCGGCGTCGGCGAGACGCGCTCGTGCGGGACGGGTGCGTGCGCGGCGGCGCTCGCGGTGCGCACCTGGGCCGGCGCGGGCGCACCCGACGTCTGGCTCGTCGACGTGCCGGGCGGGACCGTTCGCGTGACCGCGCTGCCCGACGGGCACGTGGAGCTCGCGGGGCCGGCCGTCCTGGTGGCGACCGCGACGGTCGACCTCGCGGCGGTCGCGGCCCGTGCCTCCGCGGGCGCCTCCAACGCTGCGGCGGGCCGCGCGTGACCGTGGCGACCGCCACGACCCTCACGGCCGACGACCTGGGCGTGCCGCTCGGTCGCCGGGCGACCGTCGTGCAGTTCTCGAGCACCTTCTGCGTGCCCTGCCGGCGCACGCGTCAGGTCGTCGAGCACGCGGTGCGCGACCGGGACGACGTCCGGCACGTCGACCTCGACGTCGCCGACCACCTCGCGCTCGGCGAGCGGCTCGCGGTCGAGTCGACGCCGACGGTCCTCGTCCTCGACGCGGCGGGCGTCGTCCGGCGTCGCGCGGCGGGCGCCCCGACGCTCGCGCAGGTCCGGGCCGCCGTCGCGGAGGCCGGGGGACCGCCGACCGACTGACGCCCGTCGAGTCCTCGGGAACCCGGGGTGGTGTGATCCGGCCGTCAGGCGTCGCGGACCTGCAGGACGCGGAACCCCTTGGCGCTCGCGGTCCGCTCGACGACCGTGGCGGGGCCGAGCTCGTCGGCGAGCCACCGCTGCAGGGAGTCCGCGCCCAGGTTCTTCCCGACGACGAGGTGCGCGTCGCCGCCCGGCGCCCGGCGCGGCAGCCAGCGGCGCAGCAGCGCGTGCAGGGGCTCCTTGCCGATGCGGATCGGCGGGTTCGAGCGGATCGTCGTGAACCGCACGTCGGCGGGCACGTCGTCGGGCAGGGCGGCGGTCACGTGGTCCAGACCGAGCGCGGCCGCGTTGCGACGGACCAGGTCGAGCGCGCGCTCGTTGACGTCGACCGCCCACACGTGCGCCTCGGGCGACGCGAGCGCGAGCGCGATCGTGACCGGTCCCCACCCGCACCCGAGGTCCAGCAGGTCACCCGCAGGCGGGGGCGGGGGAGCGGTGCGCAGCAGGACCTGCGTGCCGAGGTCGACGTGGTCGGGGGAGAAGACGCCGCCCGCCGTCTGCACCTCGACGCGTCGCCCGGCGAGCTCGACGGTCAGCGTGCGCAGCTCCACGGGGGACGCGGGCTGCGCGGTGAAGTAGTGGTCGTGCCCGCTCACGGCCCCGACCCTACCCGGGTGGTGCGGGGGGGCCTGCGCCGGTCGGGTGCGGGGACGCTCGGCCGGCAGCGAAATGCGTCGCCGTCCGCGGGGCCGCGTGCGACCCTGGAGGGACCGGACGGAGAGGAACCGCGTGAACGACCCGCAGCACACCACCCACGAGCCCGAGGTGCACGAGCAGCCTCGATCCGTGCAGGACGTCGCCGACGACGTCGTGGCGCGCGTGCTCGCCCGGGCAGGCACCGCGCTGCAGGACGGCGGGACCGTCCACTCGGCCTACGACGGCGACCAGCTCGACCTCGAGGAGCGCACGTCGCTGCGCCGGGTCGGCGGGCTGTCCACCGAGCTCGAGGACGTCACCGAGGTCGAGTACCGCCAGCTGCGGCTCGAGCGCGTCGTCCTCGTCGGCGTCTGGGGGACCGGCACCGCGGAGGACGCCGAGATCTCGCTGCGCGAGCTCGCCGCGCTCGCGGAGACCGCCGGGTCGCAGGTGCTCGACGGCGTCATCCAGCGCCGGCGCACGCCCGACCCCGGGACGTACCTCGGGTCCGGCAAGGCCGCCGAGCTCGCGATGCTCGTCGCCGCCGTCGGTGCCGACACCGTCGTCGTCGACGGCGAGCTCGCCCCGTCGCAGCGCCGCGCGCTCGAGGACATCGTGCGCGTCAAGGTCGTCGACCGGACCGCGCTGATCCTCGACATCTTCGCGCAGCACGCCAAGTCCCGTGAGGGCAAGGCGCAGGTCGAGCTCGCGCAGCTCGAGTACCTGCTGCCACGCCTGCGCGGCTGGGGCGAGTCGATGTCCCGGCAGGCCGGTGGGCAGGTCGGTGGCGCGGGGGCCGGCATGGGCTCACGCGGTCCGGGCGAGACGAAGATCGAGCTCGACCGGCGCCGCATCCGCAACCGCATGGCCAAGCTGCGGCGCGAGATCGCCGCGATGGAGCCCGCACGCGTCACCAAGCGTGCGTCCCGTCGTCGCAACGCCATCCCGTCGGTCGCGATCGCCGGGTACACCAACGCGGGCAAGTCGTCGCTGCTCAACCGCCTGACCAACGCGGGCGTGCTCGTCGAGAACGCGCTGTTCGCGACGCTCGACCCGACGGTCCGCCGCGCCGAGACGACCGACGGCCGCGTCTACACGCTCGCGGACACGGTCGGCTTCGTCCGCGCGCTGCCGCACCAGCTCGTGGAGGCGTTCCGCTCGACGCTCGAGGAGGTCGCCGACGCGGACCTCATCCTGCACGTCGTCGACGCGTCCCACCCGGACCCCGAGGGTCAGATCGCCGCCGTCCGGCACGTCTTCGCGGACATCCCCGGCGCGATGGACGTCCCGGAGATCATCGTCCTCAACAAGGCCGACCGGGCGTCGGACGAGGCCATCGCGCGGCTGCGCTCGCGCGAGGTGCACTCCGTCGTCGTCTCGGCCCACACGGGCGAGGGCATCGCGGAGCTCCAGGCGCTCGTCGCCGACCAGCTGCCCCGGCCCGGGGTGGCCGTCGACGTCGTCGTGCCGTACGACCGGGGCGACCTGGTCAGCCGCGTGCACGAGCACGGCGACATCGACCACGAGGAGCACACGGCCGACGGCACCGCCCTGCGGGCCCGCGTCGACGAGGCGCTCGCGGCCGAGCTCGAGGCGGCGGCCGTCGCGCGTGCCTGACGCACGGCCCGGCCTGTCGACGACGGGCCGGGCCGGTCGGCCGACGCCACTAGGCTGACGCGGTGCCAGCAGCGGACCCCTCGGTCGACGACCTCCTCGACCTGGCGGTCGGGGCGCTCGGCGGCGCCCGTCGCGACGGTCAGCACCGCATGGCGACGGCCGTGACGCAGTCCCTGGAGTCGGGCGAGCACCTGCTCGTTCAGGCGGGTACCGGCACCGGCAAGTCGCTCGGCTACCTCGTTCCCGCGGTCCGGCACGCCGTGCTCGCGGACGAGCGCGTCGTCGTGTCGACCGCGACGCTCGCCCTGCAGCGCCAGGTCATCACGCGCGACCTGCCGCTCGTGGCGGACGCGCTCGCCCCCCGGCTCCCGCGCGAGCCCCGGGTGGCGCTCCTCAAGGGCTGGCACAACTACCTGTGCCTGCACAAGGTCCAGGGCGGCTACCCGGAGGACGAGCCCGGCACGCTGTTCGACCTGGGCGGCGAGCACGCGGGCGCGGCCGACCACCCCGCACCGGCCGGCGCCGGCAGGCGGGAGGGCGGCGAGTCGCTCGGCGAGCAGGTCGTGCGCCTGCGCGAGTGGGCGGACGAGACCACGACGGGCGACCGCGACGACCTCGTGCCGGGCGTCACCGACCGCGCGTGGCGGCAGGTGTCCGTCACGTCGCTCGAGTGCCTCGGGTCGCGCTGCCCCCTGGTCGACGAGTGCTTCCCCGAACGCGCCCGCGCAGCCGCCCGGGAGGCCGATGTCGTCGTGACGAACCACGCGATGCTCGGCATCGCCGCCTCCGGCTCGCCGGGCGTCCTGCCCGAGCACGAGGTGCTCGTCGTCGACGAGGCGCACGAGCTCACCGACCGCGTCACGGCGCAGGCCACCTCCGACCTGTCGCTCGCGACCGTCGAGCACGCCGCCCGGCTCGCGCGCCGCCACGGCGGGATCCCGACGACCGACCTCGACGCGGCCGGCCAGGCCCTCGCCGCGGTCCTCGTCGAGCTGCCCGAGGGGCGGTTCCCCGACGGCCTCCCCGACGGCCCGCGCACGGCGGTCGCGGCGGTCAGGGACGCGTCGCGCACGCTGCTCAGCGCCCTCAAGCCCGACACCGTCGCCGGGAAGCAGGCGCCGCCGGACGGCGGGCTCAAGATGGCGGCCTCGGCGATGCTCGCCCTGTTCGAGGTCGCCGACAGGATGGCCGCCGACCCCGAGGACAACCGGCACACCGTCCTGTGGTGCGCGCGCTCGGAGGACCGTCGTGGGGCGACCCTCACACGGCTGCACGCGGCGCCCCTGGCCGTCAACGGGCTCATCCGCACCCACCTGCTGGGCGGCCGGACCGGGATCCTCACGTCCGCAACGCTCTCGCTCGGCGGCTCGTTCGACCCGCTCGCCCGCTCGCTGGGACTCGAGGTCCGGGCCGACGCCGAGGCGGTCGGTCCGACGTCGATCGCGTCCGCCGACCCGCGGGGGAGCGGCGACGACGCCGTCGGGGGCGAGGCCACCGGCACCGCGGCCCCGACCGATGCCGTGCCGACCAGCCTCACCTGGCACGGCCTCGACGTCGGCAGCCCGTTCGACTACGCCCGGCAGGGCATCCTCTACGTCGCGCGCCGCCTGCCGCCCCCGGGCCGCGAGCCCGCGACCGACGCACAGCTCGACGAGATCGAGACGCTCGTCCGCGCCGCCGGAGGGCGGACCCTGGGGCTGTTCTCGTCGCGGCGCGCGGCCACCGCGGCAGCGCTCGCGATGCGCGAACGGCTCGACGTGCCCGTCCTGCTGCAGGGCGACGACCAGCTGCCCACTCTCGTCGCCCGGTTCGCCGCCGACGAGCCCACGTGCCTGTTCGGGACGCTGTCCCTGTGGCAGGGCGTCGACGTGCCCGGGCCCGCGTGCCGGCTCGTCCTCATCGACCGCATCCCGTTCCCGCGCCCCGACGACCCGGTGCGCTCCGCGCGCGCCGAGGCGGTCGCGTCCGCCGGTGGCAACGGCTTCATGTCGGTCTCGGCGACGCATGCCGCCCTCCTGCTCGCCCAGGGCGCGGGACGGCTCGTCCGGACCCTGGACGACCGGGGCGTCGTCGCCGTGCTCGACCCGCGGCTCGTCACCGCGCGGTACGGCGAGTACCTCGCGCGGTCGCTGCCGGGCTTCTGGCGGACCACCGACCGCGACGTCGCCGTGTCCGCGCTGCAACGGCTCGCGACGTCCGACTAGCCTCGGAGCAGCGCCGACGTGGGGCGCCGGACCCGTCCGGCCCCTCACGCGCACCCCGGCCGACCGATCGGACGGCCGCACCACGACGCAGGAGGACCGATGACCGAGCTCCCCGACATCGACGACGCCGGGCAGGTCCCGGTCACCCCGCGACGCCGCACCTCGAAGCTCGCGATCGTCGGTGCCGGCGCCGTCGGCTCGACGATGGCGTACGCCGCCCTCATGCGGGGCGCGGCCCGCAGCGTCGCGCTCTTCGACATCAACACGGCCAAGGTCGAGGCGGAGGCGCTCGACCTCGGGCACGGCATCCAGTTCATGCCCATGGCCGAGGTCGTCGGCTCCGACGACATCGCGGTCTGCGCCGACGCCGACGTCGTCATGTTCACGGCCGGCGCGAAGCAGAAGCCTGGCCAGTCCCGGATCGACCTCGCCGAGGCCACGATCTCGCTCGTGCGCAAGGTCCTGCCCTCGGTCGTCGAGGTCGCCCCGAACGCGGTCTACGTCATGGTCACCAACCCGGTCGACGTCGTGACCTACGCCGCCCTGAAGATCTCCGGCCTGCCGCCCTCGCAGCTGTTCGGCTCGGGGACCGTGCTCGACTCCTCGCGGCTGCGCTACCTGCTCGCGCGTGAGACGGGCGTCGCCGTGCAGAACGTGCACGCCTACGTCGCGGGCGAGCACGGCGACAGCGAGCTCCCCCTGTGGAGCTCCGCGAGCATCGGCGCGGTGCCGCTCCTCGAGTGGAACGGGCTCGGGGGCCAGGGCGCGCTGACCGCCGAGGTGCGCGAGCGCATCGCGCACGAGGTCGTCGACTCCGCCTACCGGATCATCGAGGGCAAGGGGGCGACGAACTACGCCGTCGCCCTCGCCGGGTCGCGGATCATCGAGGCCGTCCTCAACGACGAGCAGCGGATCCTGCCCGTGTCGTCGCTGCTCGACGACTACTACGGCATCTCCGACGTGTGCCTGTCGGTCCCCGCGGTCGTGGGCGCGAGCGGCGTCGGCGAGCGTCTCGCCGTCCCGATGTCGACCGACGAGCTCGCCGGTATGCGGCGGTCGGCCGAGGCCGTGCGATCGGTCGCGCGGACGTTCGGGTTCTGACCGGGCGGCGTCCGCGGCCCGCGCTCGACGGGCTGCGGACGCCGGTCCCCGACGTCCTGCGTCCCGCGGGAGCGTCGGCTGGGGCGTGACGGCCGGGATCGGCGCACCAGCCCGCTGCCCGACGGGCCTTGGCCCCCGCCCCGGGCGACCGCGGTCAGTGGTCGCGCAGCGCGCTGATGAGCTCCGACTTGCGCATCGACGACCGGCCGTCGATGCCGACCTCCGCCGCTTTCTTGCGCAGGTCCTCGACCGTCCAGTCCTCGTAGTCGCCCGAGCGTCCGCCCTTGCGCGACACGGCCGAGCGTGAGGAGCCCGCGGCCGCGTTGGCGATGCGCGCGGACTTCTCCTTGCTGTTCCCCTCGTCGCGGAGCTTCTCGTAGAGCTCGGCGTCCTTGACGCTGGGGCCAGGGTCCCGCATCCGTCCGGGCATGGTCGTCTCCTCCTCGCGCCGCAGGGCGCCGTCCCGACCCCGCCCGACCAGCGTGCCGTCCGCGCGCCGGCGGCGCACGCGGACCCGCGGGACCGGCCCGCGCGGACACCGGCCGCGTGGCCCGCGCGCCGCCGGGTCAGAGGCGGCGCAGGTCGGAGGCCACGCAGGTCAGGGGCTGCGCAGGTCGGCCACTGCGCTGGTCAGGGACTGCGCAGGACGGAGGGTGTGCAGGACAGAGATCGCGCAGGTCGGGGATTGTGCTGGTCAGAGGCTTCGCAGGACCGAGACGACCCGGCCGAGGATGGTCGCCTCGTCGCCCTGGATGGGGGAGTAGGCGGCGTTGTGCGGCATGAGCCAGACGTGGCCGTCGGAGCGGCGCAGCGTCTTGACCGTCGCCTCGCCGTCAATCATCGCGGCGACGATCTCCCCGTTCTCCGCGACCGGCTGGCGGCGCACGACGACCCAGTCGCCGTCGCAGATCGCCGCGTCGACCATGGAGTCGCCCGCGACCCGCAGCAGGAAGAGGTCGCCGTCGCCCACGAGCTGGCGGGGGAGCGGGAAGACGTCCTCGACGACCTGCTCGGCGAGGATCGGCCCGCCGGCGGCGATCCGGCCGACCACCGGGACGTAGGACGGGCTGGGGATGCGCTCGTCGTCGGTGGCGCCGGGGGCGGCGAACGGCGTGCGGGTGCCGTCGGGGGCCGTCCACGTGCCGACGCCGCGGGAGTCGTCGGGGTGCACGACCTCGATCGCTCGCGGCCGGTTCGGGTCGCGCCGCAGGTAGCCCTTGCGCTCGAGCACGGTGAGCTGGTGCTTGACGCTCGACGGGCTGGTCAACCCGACCGCCTCGCCGATCTCCCGCATGCTCGGCGGGTACCCGCGCGACTCGACCGAGGCCCGGATCGTGTCGAGCACGAGGCGCTGCCGCGCCGTGAGGCCGTCGGCTCCGTCCGGTCCGTCCGGGAGCGCGTGGACGGTCGCCACCCGCTCGGCGGTCCTGGTCGTGTCCCCGCTGGTGCTCACGTGCAGCCCTCCTGACGTCGTCGGCCGGTCGCCGCCCTGCTCGGTGCCGTGCTCGGTGCCGGGTGGCGCCAGCCGCCGCTGCCTCGTCCGAGCGAAGTCCGCGCGGCGATGTCAGAGGTCGGTGGTGCGCTTGCCCTGCACGGCCAGCCTAGGCAGTGCGAGCTGCGAGATCAAACATCTGTTCGATCTTCTCTCGACACGTGTCGGCGCGGCCTGATAGAAATCGTACAGACGTTCGACGAACAACCGTTCGAACGACGAAGGGCCGAGAGTCGGACCGGAGAGCGAGGCGGACATGGACACAGCGGTGCTGTCGCCGATGGGCGCGAGCGTGGTGCACCTGGACACGAGGCGTGCCCGACCGGTCTCCGCCGCTCGTCCCGCCCCGGTTGCGCGGAGCGCCCGCCCGACGCCCGTCGGGGCGGAGGCGCGGCGGGCGCCGGTCCGGACCGCGGTGTCGACGGAGTCGGCGTCCGTCGCCGGTTCCGGGCGCTCGGCGTCGCGCGAGCAGGCTCCGCTCCGCCTGACGACCCGTGGGCGCGTCGTGGTCGTCGCGCTGGGGCTGCTGCTCTCGCTCGGCGTGTCGATGGTCGCCGCGCGGGCGGTGGCCGACGCCCCGGTGTCGGGCGGTGTCGAGGTCGTCCGGCACGTCGTGGTCGAGGGCGAGACCCTGTGGGCGCTCGCCGAGCGTGTCGCGGCCCCGGGCGACGACGTGCGTGACGTCGTGATCGAGCTGGTGCGGCTCAACGGTCTGCCGAGCGCGGGCCTCATGGCGGGTCAGACGATCGTGCTGCCCGCGCGGTGAGCGCTCCCGGTCCTGCATCGCGGGCTGTGGCCGGTCGTGCACGCGTGCCCGTCGGACCGGCGGTGCCCGCTCGTCGTTCGTGCCTCGGCCTCTCGCCGGTGCGCGGACCTGGTGGCGGTGCGCTCGGGGATGGTGCACCGCCACCAGGTGGACCGCGTTGACGACGGCCGAGGCATTGCGTAGGTTAGCCTTACCTCATCAGACGGGCTGGGGGGCTCGTCGAGGTGTGGCCGCACCCGTCGTCCGCGACGGAGGCGTGCCGCAGCACCGCGCCGGACCGAGGCGAGTCGGTCCGTGACCTGGGACGGGGGCGTCCCCGCGGGGGTGGTCGCCGAGAGCGGCCACCCCCGTGCACGCGGCACGAGCGCGCGGCAGGTCGGGTTCCTTCCCGGCGGCCGGCCCCTCTGGCGGGGGTCACTCCGCCGATCGGTCCGATCCGTCCCGCGGGGCGCCTTGCCCGCCCGTACCGGCGTGTCCTAGCGTCGCCGGGACGACCAACGACGGGGGCGCGGACGTCGCCGTCCGTGACATCGAGGAGATCGCGGTGCACTGTCCGTTCTGCCGACACCCCGACTCGCGGGTCGTCGACTCGCGCACCTCGGACGACGGGTCGTCGATCCGACGCCGGCGGCAGTGCCCGCAGTGCAACCGGCGGTTCACGACCGTCGAGACCGCGAGCCTGTCGGTCGTCAAGAGGTCGGGCGTGACCGAGCCGTTCAGCCGGGAGAAGATCGCCAACGGCGTGCGCAAGGCGTGCCAGGGACGTCCGGTGAGCGAGGACGACCTCGCGGTGCTCGCCCAGCGGGTCGAGGAGACCCTCCGCTCGTCCGGCTCCGCCGAGATCGACGCGTACGAGATCGGCCTCGCCATCCTCGGGCCGCTGCGCGAGCTCGACGAGGTCGCCTACCTGCGGTTCGCGAGCGTCTACCAGGCCTTCGACTCCCTCGAGGACTTCGAGGCGGCGATCACCGTGCTGCGTGCTGACCGTGAGGAGCGCGAGGAACGGTCGAGCGGCGCCGCTGCCGACGACGGGCTCGACGCCGAGGGCGGGTCCGGGCCCGCTCCGGCGGGGACCGCGGCGTCGGCCGCCCAGCCCGGCTGACCGGGTCGCCGCCGTACCAGCCCGGCTGTCCGGGTCGCCGCCGCGCCAGCCCGGCTGACCTGGTCGCCGCCGTGCCAGCCCGGCTGACCTGGTCGCCGCCGTGCCAGCCCGGCTGACCTGGTCGCCGCGGCGCGGCAGCCCGGCGGACCGAGTCGCCGCAGCACGGCGGCCGGCTGATCGGCTTGCCGCGGCACCGCCGTCCGGGTCGCGGCCGCGCGGCGCCCCGTCCGGTGCATCGCTGCCGGTCACGTAGGTTCGTGGGGTGATCCCCGACGACGTCTCCCTGCTGCGCGTGCCCGGCACGCCGGCCGTCCTGCCCGACGGCTCGGCCGCCATCGTCTCCGTGACCCGGCCGGACCCGGCGTCCGACGAGTACGTCGGGCACCTGTGGAGGGTGCCCCTGGACGGTGCGACCGCATCCCGTCCGCTCACGCGCGGCCACCGCGACACCGCGCCCGACGTCTCGCCGGACGGCCGCTGGGTGGCGTTCTGCCGGGCGGAGCCGAAGGGCAAGCCGCAGATCTACGTCGTGGAGACGTCGGGCGGCGAGCCGGTGCGGCTCACCGACGCGCCGCTGGGCGCCTCGTCACCGCGGTTCTCGCCCGACGGTCGCACCATCGCCTACCTCGCGCGGGTCCCGGAGGACGGGCGGTACGTCGCCGGCGGCGACCCCGCTGCGGAGGCGCCGCGCCACATCACCTCGTTCCAGTACCGCGGCGACGGGCTCGGGTTCGGTCGGGACCGTCCGCAGCACCTGTTCGTCGTCGACGTCCCCGCAGCCGACGCGCTCGGCGGCGACCTCCCGTCGTCGGCGCAGGTCACCGAGGGCGACCTCGACGTGCGCGACCCGCGCTGGCTGCCGTCGGGCGACGCGCTGGTCGCCGTCGTCGCGCGCCACGCCGCTCGCGAGGAGGACCTGCGCCGCGACGCGGTGCTCGTCCCGCTGGCGTCGGCGCCCGTCGGACGTGCGGCGCTCGTGCCCGTGACCGACGCGGACCAGGGCTCGACGCTCGCGGTCGACGCCGTCCTGCCGTCCGCGGACGGGTCGACGGTGTGGCTGCTCGCGAGCGACGTCGGCGCGACCGGCCGTGACTTCGTCGCGGCGCACGTCGGGCTGTATCGCACGGTGGTCCCGGCGTTCGACGCCGCTGCCGACGGCGCGACGCCCGTCGCACCCGCCCGCCTGACCGACGTCGACGGGGTCGACCTCGTGACGTCGGTGCTCGCGGAGACCGCGGACGGGCCGCTCGTGGGCGTGCAGCACCGGGGTGCGGTGCACCTGGCGCGGGTGGACGCCGACGGCACGCTCGTCACCCTGCTCGGCGGCACGGCCGTCGTGTCGGGTGCCGCGGTGCCGCCCGGAGCGGCGGCCGACGCCGACTCCCACGCCCGGAGGGCCGTCGTCGTGGCCGCGTCGCCGGGGTCGTCGGGCGACGTCCTCACCGTGCCGCTCGGGCCGTCGACGGCCAGCCCCGGCGCGCTGACCGGGTCGGACCTCGACGGCGCCGGGGTCGCGACGCGGACCGACCTCTCGGCGGACCTGCGCGCGACGGGCCGCGTGCGGCTCCCCAGCGAGCTCACCGCGACGGCCCGGGACGGCTACCCGGTGCACGGCTGGCTGGTCACGCCCGACCCCGACCGCTTCGGCGCGGGGCCGCACCCGACGATCCTCATGATCCACGGCGGGCCGCACGCGCAGTACACGCACGCGCTGTTCGACGAGGTGCAGGTGCTGGCCGAGGCCGGCTACGCCGTGGTGCTCGGCAACCCGCGCGGATCGGCGGGGTACGGGCGGGCGCACGGCGCGGCGATCCGGGGGGCCTTCGGCACGGTCGACGCGGACGACGTGCTGGCGCTGCTCGACGCGGCGCTCGCGCTGCCGGGGACGGACGCGACTCGCGTCGGTGTCATGGGCGGCTCGTACGGCGGCTACCTCACGGCATGGCTGACGACGCGGACCGACCGGTTCGCGGCGGCGGTCGTGGAACGCGGCTTCCTCGACCCGGTGAGCTTCGTGGGGTCGAGCGACATCGGCTGGTACTTCGGCCTCGAGTACCTGGGGGACGTCGCGGACGACGCGGGTCGCCGAGCGGTCGCCGCGCAGTCGCCGATGGCGCACGTCGGCAGCGTGCGCACTCCGACGCTGGTGATCCACTCGGAGCAGGACTGGCGGTGCCCGGTCGAGCAGGGCCAGCGCTGGTTCGTCGAGCTGCGCCGCCGGGGCGTCGAGGCGGAGCTGCTGCTGTTCCCGGGCGAGGGCCACGAGCTCACGCGCTCGGGACGCCCCCGCCACCGGGTGCAGCGCTTCGAGCACGTCCTCGCGTGGTGGGGGCGACACCTGCCCGTCGTCCAGGGCTGACGCCGGGTCCCGTCAGCGGTCGCTCGACCGCGGTCCCCACAGGTTGATGCCGGCCTCGACGGCGTGCGGCTCGATGGCAGCGAGCTCGTCGTCGTCGAGCGGTGCGGCCGTCGCCGCGGCGAGGTTGTCGTCGAGCTGGGCGACGGTCCGTGCCCCGGCGAGGACGGACGTCACCCGGGGGTCGCGCAGCACCCACGCGAGCGCGAGCTGGGGGAGCGTACGACCGCCGTCGCGCGCGATCCGGTCGAGCGCGCGCACGTGCCGCAGGACGTCGTCGGTCAGCCACTCGGGGCGCAGCGGTCCGCCCCGGGCGGCCCGGGAGTCCGCGGGGACGCCGTGCAGGTACCGGGTCGTGAGCATGCCCTGCGCGAGCGGGGAGAACGCGACGACGGCCATGCCGGCGTCGGCGGCGACGTCGAGCAGGCTGCGCCCGTCCGTGCCGGGCTGCTCGACCCAGCGGTTGAGCAGGCTGTACGCGGGCTGGTGCACGGCGAGCCGGACGCCGAGCCGGTCGGCGACGCGCAGGGCCTCGACGGTCCGGTCGGCCGAGTAGGACGAGATCCCGACGTGGACGGCCTTGCCGCTGCGCACGGCGGCACCCAGCGCGCCGATCGTCTCCTCGAGCGGCGTCGCGGGGGCGTACCGGTGGCTGTAGAAGACGTCGACGGCGTCGACGCCGAGGCGGCGCAGCGACTCGTCGAGGGATGCGCGCAGGTACTTCGCGGACCCGTGCTCGCCGTACGGCCCGGGCCACGCGCGGTACCCGGCCTTGGTCGTGAGGACCAGCTCGTCCCGGTGCCCGCGCAGGTCGGTCGCCAGCAGCCGCCCGACCGACTCCTCGGCGGCGAACGGCGGCGGGCCGTAGTTGTTCGCCAGGTCGACGTGCACGACGCCGCGGTCGACCGCGTGCAGGACCAGCTCTCGCTGCTCCGCGAACGGTCGCGCCTCGCCGTGGCCCTGCCAGAGGCCCAGCGACACCACCGGCAGCGACAGGCTCGCGGTGCGGCGGTGGGGAAGGGGCGGTGCGGTGCTCACGGCGTCGAAACTACCCCGGCCCCGGGGGACCCCGGTGCGGCAAACCGGTGGCGCTCGGCGTCTCCGTCGGCGAGGCTGGGCAGGCACGCGTCACCGGGTGCGCGACGTCGCCACCGGCGGCGGCCGTTCGGCCCGTGACGCTCGACCGAAGACCTGACCTGCGAGGAGACGCCATGGGGAACGACAACGCGAAGCCGGCCACGGAGGCCGTGAGCGAGGACGCGAAGGCGAAGTTCCGGGAGGCGCTCGACCGGAAGAAGGCGGCGCAGCACCGGACGACCGACGGGTCGACGAACACCGGCCAGGTGCATGGCTCGGAGACGGCGGGACCGGTCCAGCGGCGCTTCCAGCGCAAGTCGGGCTCGTCCTGACCGGTGCCCGACCAACGCCTGACCCGCGCCTGACCAGCTGCCGTGAGGGCGACCGGTCGGGCGCACCGGCCGGCTCGTGAGTGCACGCGCCGACGACGAAGGAGGGCCCCGCCGATCACGGCGGGGCCCTCCTTCGTGTCCGCGCACCGCGGGCGGCGACGGTCAGGACAGCAGGCGCAGGCGCACCGACTCGGGCCGCGACGACAGCGCGTCGACGACGGCCTGGTCCACGCTCGACCCGGCGTCGGTCACCACGTACCCGAGGTCGCCGCGCGTCGCGAGGAGCTGGCCCTCGATGTTGACGCCGTGCTCGGCGAGGGTCGCGTTGACCGCCGCGAGCACCCCCGGCACGTTGCGGTGCAGGTAGGCGAGGCGGTGAGCGCCCGGGGGCTGGTCGAGCGCGAGGTTCGGCAGGTTGACGCTGAGCGTCGTCGAGCCGGTCGACAGGTAGTCCCGCACCTTGTTCGACACGAACTGGCCGATCGCCTCCTGCGCCTCCTCGGTGGATCCGCCGGTGTGGGGCGTGAGGATGACGTTCGGCAGGCCGCGCAGCTCGGAGTCGAACGGGTCGCCCTTGCGCTTCGGCTCGACCGGGAAGACGTCCACCGCGGCACCGCTGACGTGCCCGGACACGACGGCGTCGCGCAGCGCGGCGTAGTCGACGACGAAACCGCGGGAGAGGTTGAGGAACACCGCGCCGGGGCGCATGCGGGCGAACTGCTTCGCACCGAAGAGCCCGGCGTTGCCGCTGCGGCCGTCGACGTGCAGCGTGACGACGTCGGCGGTCTCGAGCAGCTCGTCGAGCGTGTCCATGCGGCGCGCGTTGCCGAGCGCGAGCTTCTCGGCGGTGTCGTAGAAGACGACCGACATGCCGAGGTTCTCGGCGAGCACCGACAGCTGGGTGCCGATGTTGCCGTAGCCGATGATGCCGAGCGTGCGGCCGCGGACCTCGTGCGCACCGGTCGCGGACTTGTTCCAGATGCCGTCGTGCATCGCGCGGTCGAGCTCGGTGAGGCGGCGCGTCAGCGCGATGATCTGCGCGATCGCGATCTCGACGACCGAGCGCGTGTTGGAGAACGGCGCGTTGAACGTGGCGACGCCGAGCGACGCCGCGGTGGCGAGGTCGATCTGGTTGGTGCCGATGCAGTAGGCCCCGACAGCGACGAGGTCGGGCGCCTGCTCCAGCACGGCGGACGTCACGTGCGTCTTGGAGCGGATCCCGAGCAGCTGGACCCCCTGCAGGGCCTCGACGAGCTCGTGCTCGTCGAGCGCACCCGTGCGGGTGGTCACGTCGAAGCCGGCGGACTCGAGGATCGAGCGCGCCTGCGGGTGGAGGTTCTCGAGCAGCAGGGCCTTGGGCACGCCCCTATGGTGCGCCTCGCCCGCCCTGCGACCCAAGGCGGTCCGGTCCTCGGACAGCGACCGCCGGACCGCCGGCCAGGCGGGCGGCGGTCCACGGTCACCCGTCGGCGGACCACCCGGCGGGCAGCGGCTGCGCGTGGACGACCCGCAGGGCGCGTGTCGGACGGGTCATCGCGACGTACAGGTCGCCGGCGGACGCGGCGAGCACCTCCGCGGGCTCGACCAGCACGACGACGTCGAACTCGAGCCCCTTCGCGGCCTGCGGGGTGAGCAGCACGAGGGGTGCGTCGAGGTCGGCCGCCGACGCCGCCGAGCCCAGGACCGCCGGGGTGCCCGCGTCGCGCAGGACGACCGCCACCTCGGCGAGACGATCGGGCCGGCCGACGACGGCGACGCGCCCCGCACCGCTCGCGTCGCCGACCTCGGCGACGGCCTTCTCGGCGTGCCGGGCGGCGGTCACGGCCAGGTCCCGCGCGTCGACCGGGTCGACGAGCAGGGCGTCGGGCACGTCCCGCGCGGACGTCAGCGGGCTGACCGGCAGCCCCACGGCGAGCGCGACCTGCCGGGCGGTCTCCGCCACGACCGCGGGGGTCCGGTAGTTGACGGTGAGCTCGGCGAGCCGCCACGACGAGCGCAGCACCGGGTCGAGCATCCGCGCCCAGTCGCGCGCACCCGCGACGGCGGTGGTCTGCGCGACGTCGCCGACGATGGTGAGCGACCGCGTCGGGACGCGGCGGAGCAGGGCGCGCCACGCCATGGCGGACAGCTCCTGGGCCTCGTCGACGACGACGTGCCCGTAGGTCCACGTCCGGTCGGCGGCGGCGCGCTCGGCGGTCGTGAGCGACGGGCCCGTCGAGGCGAACCGGTCGGCGAGCATCTCGGCGGACACGAGCGCGCTGCTGCCGGTCGACTCGAGCACCTGCCGGGCGTAGGCGAGCTCGGACGCGCGGCGCTCGGCGGCGGCGCGGGCCTGCGCGCGGGCCGCCTGGTCGTCCTCCCCGAGCAGCTCGGCGGCCTCGTCGAGCAGCGGGACGTCGGCGGGCGTCCACGGGGCGTCGGCGGCGCGGGCCAGCAGGTCCCGGTCGGCCGCGGACAGCTGCGGCGCGGCGGACGCGAGCCGCCACGGCTTGGCCCAGAGGTCGGCGACGAGCTTCTCCGCGGTGAGCGGCATCCACGCGAGGTTGAGGGCGATGCGGATCTCGCGCGTCGTGCGCAGCTCCTCGACGATCTCGCCGCGCTCGTCGGGCGGGATGTCGCCGCCGAGCTGGGCGACGTACTGCTCGGCGAGCCGGCCGAGCATGTCGCGGACGAAGCCGACGCGCGCGAGGTTGTGCGGGCGGTGGTTGCGGCGGGCGCGCGCGATCGCGGACGCGACGTCCTGCGGCCGGACGACGATCGTGCGGCCGTCGACGCGGACGGTCGTCGGGCGGTCCGGCACGCGCTGACGGTCGCGGACGGCCCGGGCGATCACGGACGCCATGACGGCGCGCCCCTTGACCTCGGCCACCGCCTCCGGCTCGCTGGCGGTCGCGGTGAGCCCGGGCACCAGCTCGGCGACGGTCGTGGTGACGACGCCGGTCTCGCCGAGGGCGGGCAGCACCTGGTCGATGTAGCGCAGGAACGTGCGGCTCGGCCCGACGAGCAGGACGCCCGAGCGCTCGAGCTGACGGCGGTGGGCGTACAGCAGGTACGCGGCGCGGTGCAGGGCCACGGCGGTCTTGCCCGTCCCGGGCCCGCCCTGGACGACGAGGGCGCCGACGAGCTCGTCGCGGATGATCCGGTCCTGCTCGGCCTGGATCGTCGCGACGATGTCACCCATCCGGCCGGTGCGTCCGGCGGTGAGGCCCGCGAGCAGCGCACCCTCGCCGGACAGCCCGGCGAGCCGCGCGTCGTCGCCGTCGGCGAGCAGGTCCAGGTCGAGGACCTCGTCCTCGACGCCCGTCACGGTGCGTCCGCGCGTCACGACGTGCCGGCGGCGCACCACGCCGTCGGGGTGGGCGGCGGTCGCCCGGTAGAACGCCTGCGCGGCGGGCGCGCGCCAGTCCGTGAGCAGCGGCGACTGCTCCTCGTCCGTCAGGCCGATCCGGCCGACGTAGCGGCGACCGCCGTCGTCGAGGTCGAGCCGCCCGAACACGAGGCGCTCCTCGACCGCCTCGAGCTGGGCGACGCGGTCCTCGTAGAGCGTCGCGAACGCGTCGCGCTCGCTGCGGTTCTGCGGGGACCCGGACGGTCCGGACCGGCGCACGCGCGCGAGCCGCTCCCGGGTCTGCGCCCGCAGGTCGTCGAGGCGGCCGTAGAGCCGGTCCACCGTCTCCTGCTCGGCGGAGAGCTCTCCGTCGATACCTGCCACGTGCGCGATCCTCCGTCCGCGGAGCCGGTCGTCCGCCTGTGCCGCACCTCGACCGTCCAGCCGTCCCCGTCCGGGGTCGGGGCGTCGAAGCGGCCGTCCATTATCCGCCTCGCGCGGGGTGCTCGCACCCCTCGACCCGCGGGCGGCGGGTCGGGCGCAGCTGCAGCGAGGCGCGCACGAACGACGCACGGGGCCTACGCTGCGGTTCAGCCCGACGAGAGGAGGCCCGTGACCCACGCCACGACGGCGGCCGGTGACGCGCGCGGCGACGCGGTGCCCGGCCCGACCTCCGATCGCGACGGCATCATCCGGGTGCTCCTCGTCGAGGACGACGACGGCGACGCGCTCCTCGTGCGCGAGCACCTGAGCGACGCCGGGCTCGTCGTCGACCTCGTCTGGGTGCGCTCCCTCGACGAGGCGCTCGAGCGCCTGGACGTCGACTGCGTCCTGCTCGACCTGGGCCTGCCGGACGCGATGGGGATCGGCGCGCTCGAGCGCCTGCTCCACGCCGGCGCGCCGGCGGTCGTTGTCCTCACGGGCCTGTCCGGCACCGACGCGGGACTGCAGGCGGTCGCGACCGGCGCGCAGGACTACCTCGTCAAGGGCGAGGTCGACGGCGAGAGCCTGGGTCGCTCGGTGCGGTACGCCGTCCAGCGTCGCCGGCTCGAGGAGACCGACCGCGCGCTGTACCGCAGCCTCGTGCGCGCCGCGGAGACGGCCCGGCTCGAGCGGGCGCTGCTGCCGACGCCCGCCGTCCGTGACCAGGGTCTCGAGGTGAGCGTCGGCTACCGCGCCGGTCGCGAGGGTCTGCTCGGCGGCGACTTCTACGACGTCGTCGAGCGGCCCGACGGCACGGTGCTCGCGCTCGTCGGCGACGTGTGCGGGCACGGCCCGGACGAGGCGGCGCTCGGCGCGACGCTGCGCACGGCGTGGCGGACCCTCGTGCTCGCGGGTACGCCCGCCGACGAGATCCTCGGCCTGGTGGAGCGTGTCCTCGCGTTCGAACGGGCTCGCCCGGAGGTGTTCACGACGGCTTGCATGCTCGTCGTCGCGCCCGACCGCCACTCGGCGGACCTCTACCAGGCGGGGCACCCCGTGCCGTTCCTGCTGGGCCCGCCCTCGACGCTGCTGCCGACGCAGCGGCGCGGTCGTGCGCTCGGGATCCCGGTCGACGGCACGTGGGAGCCCGAGCGGCTCGAGCTCGGCAGCTCCTGGCGCGTGCTGCTCTACACCGACGGCCTGCTGGAGGCGACGGTGCACGGCGGCCCGGCGCGCGTCGGCAAGGCCGGCCTGCTCGCGGTCGTCGACGACGCGCTCACCGCGGAGCGCACGCGTGCCGCGGGCGGCGCACCGGTGGACGGCGCACCCGAGGGGGTCGTCGACCACGTGCTGCACCTGGTCCGCGAGCTGCACGGCGGCGACCTCGTGGACGACGCGGCCGCGGTCCTGCTCGGGTGGGGTGCATGAGCCGCACGACTCCGTCGCCCGTGCGGGCGCGCTCGACGCTGCGCCGCCGTCTTCTCGGTCTCCTGCTCACCGCGGGGCTCGTGCTCGCGCTCGTTGTCGTCGGTGCGGGCTACGTGCTCGCGCGCGTCGTCGACCGCCAGGACGCCGTCACGCAGACGTACTTCGAGGCGATCACGCAGGCCGACGGCGCGTACATCCAGCTGATCGACGCCGAGACCGCGGTGCGGGGCTTCGCTCTCACCGGTGACGAGGTGACGCTCGAGCCGTACGAGCGGTCCGTGGCGGACGACCTGTCGTTCCGCACGCTCGCCGAGCGCGAGCGCGAGAACGGGTCCGCCCCGGAGCTGACGTCCGCGGCGCAGGCTGCGGCCGACGCCGGGCGGCGGTGGAACGAGGAGTTCGCGCTCCCCGTGATGGAGCAGGTCCGCAGCGGCGGGACGGCCGCTGTGACGACGGCGGAGATCGAGGCGGGCCGCGTCCTGTTCGACGACGCCCGCGCCGCCGCCGAGGTGTACCTGGCCCTGCTGCGCGAGCACCGGGCGGCGGCCGTCGAGGAGCTGTCGACCTGGACGCTCGTCGCCGCGGCCGCGGTCGTCGTGCTCGTGCTCGCCGCGGTGGCCGTCGGCGTCGTGCTGTGGGTGACCCTCCGGCGCTGGATCCTCGCGCCGCTGGGGGACCTCGCGGCCGACGCCCGGGCCGTCGCGTCGGGGGAGCTGGGCCACTCGGTGGACGCGACCGGGCCGGGGGAGATCGCCGCGCTCGCCGAGGACGTCGAGCGGATGCGCGTCGCCCTGGTCACCGAGGTGCGCGCGGTCGAGTCCTCGCGGGCCGAGATCGCGGAGGCCCACGACCAGCTCACGTCCCAGGCGGAGGAGCTGCGTCGCTCCAACCGCGACCTCGAGCAGTTCGCGTACGTCGCCTCGCACGACCTGCAGGAGCCGCTGCGCAAGGTGGCGAGCTTCACGCAGCTGCTGCAGAAGCGGTACGGCGGCCAGCTCGACGAGCGCGCGGACCAGTACATCGACTTCGCGGTCGACGGGGCCAAGCGGATGCAGCGCCTCATCAACGACCTGCTCGGCTTCTCCCGCGTCGGGCGCGTCGGCGGCGAGGTGACCGACGTCGACCTCGAGCAGGTGCTCGCGGACGCGCTCGACAACCTCGACGAGCGCATCGCGGAGACCGGTGCGGTCGTCACGCACGACGCCCTGCCGACCGTGCAGGGCGAGGAGCCGCTGCTCGTGCAGCTCCTGCAGAACCTCGTCGGGAACGCCGTGAAGTTCCGCCACCCCGACCGTCCTCCCGCGGTGCACCTGAGCGCCCGGCGGGTCGGCGACGAGTGGGAGATCGAGTGCCGCGACAACGGCATCGGGATCGACCCGCAGTACGCCGAGCGCGTCTTCGTCATCTTCCAGCGGCTGCACGCCAAGGAGGTCTACGAGGGCACCGGCATCGGGCTCGCCCTGTGCAAGAAGATCGTCGAGTTCCACGGCGGCCGTATCTGGATCGAGCCGTCGACCGACGTGGGGACACGTATCCTCTGGACGCTGCCCGCACCTGCACCTGCACCCGCCCCCGCGGCGGCAGCCGAGGCCGTCACGGCCGACGCCGACTGATCCGAACGGAGAACCGTGCCTTCCAGCACCAAGGTCATCGACGTCCTCCTCGTCGAGGACGACCCGGGCGACGTGCTCATGACGCGCGAGGCGTTCGAGCACAACAAGGTCCGCAACCGCCTGTCGGTCGTCGCCGACGGCGTGAGCGCGATGGAGTTCCTGCGCAAGGAGGGCGAGCACGCGGACGCCCCGACGCCGGACCTCATCCTGCTCGACCTCAACCTGCCCCGGATGGACGGCCGCGAGGTGCTGCAGGCGCTCAAGGCCGACGCCGCGCTGCGGGCGATCCCGGTCGTGGTCCTCACGACGTCGGAGGCGGAGGAGGACGTGGTGCGCAGCTACTCGCTGCACGCGAACGCCTACGTGACGAAGCCGGTCGACTTCGACCGCTTCATCGACGTCGTCAAGCAGATCGACGAGTTCTTCGTCGAGGTCGTCCGCCTGCCCACCCGCTGAGCCGGACGCCGCCCCCGGGAAGAGTTCGCCGGGGTGCGGCGTTGTGGCTGCATGCGCACCCGCACCGGGTGGGCACGTGGAGGAAGGCTGACGCCCAGGATGTTGGACCCGAGCGAGATCTACGACGTCGACCCGCTGGCTGCCGCCGAGCTGGCCGAGCGCACGCACGAGGGCTCCGGCCCGGTGCTCGTGCACGCCGTGCGGGGCTTCGTCGACGCGGGCAGCGCCGGGCAGCTCGTGGCCGAGCACCTGACCGACGAGCTCGGGGCCACGCGCCTCGTGACCTTCGACGTCGACCAGCTGCTCGACTACCGCTCGCGCCGCCCCGTCATGACGTTCGACTCCTCGACGTGGAGCGAGTACGCCGCCCCGGAGCTCGTGGTGGACCTGGTCCACGACGCGTCCGGGGTCCCGTTCCTGCTCCTGCACGGCGTCGAGCCCGACGTGCAGTGGGAGCGGTACGTCGCCGCGGTGCGCCAGATCGTCGAGCGCTTCGACGTCCCGCTGACGGTGGGCGTGCACGGGGTGCCGATGGGGATCCCGCACACGCGGCCGATCTCGGTGACGGCCCACGCGACGCGCCCCGACCTCGTGGCCGACCAGGCGTCGTGGTTCGGCAAGGTGCAGGTCCCGGCGAGCGCGAGCGCGCTGCTCGAGCTGCGCCTGGGCCAGTCCGGGCACGACGCGATGGGGTTCGCGGTGCACGTCCCGCACTACCTCGCGCAGTCCGCGTTCCCGCGGGCGAGCGTCGCGGCGCTGCAGGGCATCGAGCGCGCGACCGGGCTGGATCTGCGCGTGACGGCGCTGACCGACGCGGCCGAGGAGGCCGAGCGGGAGATCGAGCGTCAGGTGGCCGGGTCGGACGAGGTCGCGACGGTCGTGCGCGCCCTCGAGGAGCAGTACGACGCCTTCACGCGGAGCCTGGGCCGCACGAGCCTGCTGGCGAGCGCGACGGACCTGCCGACCGCCGAGGAGCTGGGCGCCGAGTTCGAGCGCTTCCTCGCCGAGCAGCAGGACGACGGCGACGGCCGCTGACGGTCGCCGGCCGTCCACCGAGCGACCGCGACCGTTTCGCGACCGGACCTTTACCGGATCGTTGTCGGACGGTGTCGGGCGTGCGTCCGAAACCGTGGCGTGGTGAAGATCACCGTGCGAGGATGCACACGTTGCAGTGACGTACTCGCTTGACCGGCGCTGACCCCGGTTCACCTGGGCCTCAGCACCCCCCAGCTGTCCAGGCTGGTTCATCCGGTGCAGGACGTGAGGCATTGCGGCACGGCGTGGGCAGAGGGTCTGGGCCGTCACCGGTTGGACAGAAGGAACAGAGTCATGGCACAGGGTGCTGTCAAGTGGTTCAACGCTGAGAAGGGCTACGGCTTCATCGCCCAGGACGGCGGCGGCGCCGACGTCTTCGTGCACTACTCGGCGATCGACTCCTCGGGCTACCGCTCCCTCGACGAGGGCCAGCGGGTCGAGTTCGAGATCACGCAGGGCGACAAGGGCCCGCAGGCGGAGCGCGTCCGCCCGCTCTGACGCCCGTCGTCACCGACCGCGCTTGCGGTCGTCACGCTCTTCCGGCAGGACCGCACCCCACGCGGGTGCGGTCCTGCCGTCGTCTGCGATGCCGGGACGGTGCGTGAGCGGCGCCCGCGTCACGCCCCGGCGGCCGCCTGCGGGTCACGCAGCACGACCGCGCCCTGCACGAACGCCGCGACCTCGTCGTCGTGCAGCAGGCGAGCGGGCGCGGGCAGGCTGCGCACGGCCCGGGCGAGCACCGGAGAGCCGAGCAGCTCCGGGTCGTCGGTCGCGGCGAGCACGACGTTGCCGTAGCCGCGACCCCGCAGCAGGCCGGGCTCGGCGACGACCGCGACGTCGTCGAACGCGTCGAGCAGCGTCGCGGCCTCGGTGCGGGCCCCCGTGAGCGGCGGGCGGTCCGCGCAGTTGACCAGGTAGACCCCGCCGGGTCGCAGGACGCGCGCGACGTCGCCGACGAACTCGCGCGTCCGGACGTGCGCCGGCGTGCTGTCGCCGGCGAAGACGTCCCGCACGACCACGTCGGCGCTCGCGGTGCCGAGCCGCGCGAGCTGCTCGCGGGCGTCGCCGGCACGGATGCGCAGCGCGGGGGACCGCGGCAGGTCGAACCACCCGCGGACGAGCTCGGGCAGGGCGGTGTCGAGCTCGATCGCGACCTGCTGCGACCCGGGCCGCTCGGCGTCGATCGCGCGGGCCAGGGCACACCCTGCGGCGCCCAGGTGGACGACCGACAGGGGGGCGCCGGGGGAGCCGAGCCGGTCGACGACCGCGGCCATCTGCTGCATGTACTCGAACACGAGCCGGCCGGGGTCGGCGGTGTCGAGGTACGAGCTCGGCACCCCGTTGACCAGGACCGTCACGCCGTCAGGGTCGTCGGGGTCGCGCACGAGCTCGACGGTCCCGGTGGGGATCGCGACGGGTCCGTCCGGCCACGGCGTGCGCGCCGACCGTGTGGGTGGTCGGTGCGACGCTGGACGGCGTCGCGCGGCACGGTCACGGGCGGGCATGCCGCTCACGCTACGGCGTTGACGGGATCGAACAGGTGTTCGATACTGGGGAGGTCGGAGGGAGACGGTCATGGTCGGGCAGGTCAGGCAGGTCGGTGCGCCGCGTGCCGAGGGCGTCCCCGTCGACCCCCGCGCGGTCGAGCTGCTGTCGCGGGCCGACGCCGAGCTCCTCGCCGCCCAGTTCTCGTCCGAGGCGTGGGAGCAGTTCTCGCACGCGCACCTCGCCGCGCTGCGGGCGGGCGCGGCGGTCGTCGCGTCCCGCGGCAAGCCCGCCGGGCGCCGCTCGCTGCGGACGGTCTGGGAGATGCTCGACGTCGTGGCACCCGAGCTCGCGTCGTGGAGCGGCTACTTCGCGGGCGCCGCCGCGCTCCGCTCGGCGGTCGACGCCGGCCGGTTCGACTCGGTCACGCCGTCGCGTGCGGAGCAGGCCGTGTGCGCGGCCGAGGACTTCGTCGACGCCGCCCGTGCGGCGGTCGCGGCCTCGTGGCCGGAGAGTGCCGCCCGCTTCGGCGTCGCCGGGGCCGGCGCGGCCGCCGCGCCGCGCATGCTCGCGGTGAGGGCGTCGTGAGCAGGGGCCCCCGGTCCAGCGCCGCGCGCCGGGACTGGGGGAGCGAGGAGGAGGAATGCTCGATCCTCCACGTCGACATGGACGCGTTCTTCGCCTCGGTCGAGCTCGCGCGTCGGCCGCAGCTGCGAGGGCTGCCGGTCATCGTCGGCGGTGCGCAGCGCGGAGTCGTCCTCGCGGCGACCTACGAGGCGCGGGCGTTCGGGGTGCACTCGGCGATGCCGATGTCGTCGGCGCTGCGGATGTGCCCGCAGGCCGTCGTCGTGCCGCCGGACCACGGCGCCTACCGGGACGTGTCGGCCGGCGTCATGCGCGTCCTGCACGACGTGACGGCGCTCGTCGAGCAGGTGAGCGTCGACGAGGCGTTCCTCGACGTCGCCGGCGCCCGACGGCGCCTCGGTCCGCCGACGACGATCGCGGCGCTGATCCGCCGGCAGGTCCACGCGGAGTTCGGGATCACGTGCTCGGTCGGGATCGCCGCCAACAAGTTCGTCGCGAAGCTCGCGTCCGGGCACGCCAAGCCGGACGGGGTCCTGCTGGTCCCGCGCGCGGCGACGCTGGACTTCCTGCGCGTCCTGCCCGTCGGTGCACTGTGGGGCGTCGGTGAGCGCACGGAGGCCGCCCTCGCTCGCTGGGGCGTGCGGACCGTGGCCGAGCTCGCGGACAGCGACGTCGGCACGATCCAGCGCGCCGTGGGGCGCACCGCGGGCGCGCACCTGTTCGACCTCGCCTGGGGACGCGACCCCCGGCCGGTCCAGCCGCATCGGGAGGAGAAGTCGGTCGGTGCGGAGGAGACGTTCGTCGAGGACGTCGCCGACCTCACGGTCGTGCAGGCGAAGGCGCTCGAGCTCGCCGACCGGTGCGCGGCCCGGCTGCGCCACCGCGGGCTCGTCGGCCGGACCATCAGCATCAAGGTCCGGACCTCGGACTTCCGCACGCTGACGCGGTCCCGGACCCTCACGACGCCCAGCGACGTCGGGCGTGAGGTCTACCTCGCGGCGCGCGAGCTGCTCGCCGGCGTCGACCTGGGAGGGCTGCCGGTCCGCCTCGTGGGGGTCCGGGTCGAAGGGCTGGAGCCGGCCGCGGCCGTCGTCCGCCAGCCGACGCTCGAGGAGGCCGTCGACGAGCCCGTGAGCGTCCGGCGGGACGCCGAACGCGCGATGGACGAGGTCCGCGCGCGCTTCGGGACGACCGCGATCCGGACAGGTGTCCACGGATCCGACGGCGACACGCGCTCGACTACCACCTTCGTTCCCGCGGATCTATCCTGATCCCGTCATGGATCCATAGCCCAACGGGGGTCGGAATGCCTCTCTCCGAGTACGAGCAGCGCGTACTTGAGCAGATGGAGCGCCAGCTCACTTCTGACGACCCTCGCCTGGCCAACACGCTCACGCAGCGCGGCCGCCGGTCCGTCAGTCGTTACCTCATCGCCGGCAGCGGTGCCGCGATCGGTCTGCTCCTGCTCGTGCTCGGCGCCGCCGGAAGCCTGCCCTGGCTCGGCGTCGTCGGTTTCGTCGTGATGTTCGCGGCCGTCGCCTTCGCGTTCGCCGACCCGCACCGCGGTGCCAAGCGCGGCGGGCCGCGCGGGGTCGTGCAGCCGGACGGCGAGGTGCGCCGCGCTCAGCCGGCCCGCAAGAGCGGGTTCATGACCCGTCTCGAGGACCGCTGGGAACGGCGTCGCGGCGAGCAGGGGCGCTGAGCAGCTTCTCGACTCCCTGCACGAGGTCCTCGGTCCAGCGGACCAGGTCCTCGGGCGCGACCTCCTCCGGGGTGGGCGCGTAGCGCTGACGCTCGACCGTGCGTGCCAGTGCGCGCAGGGCGCCCGCGGTCGTGGCGTCGAGCCCGTTCCCGGACGCGGCACGGACCTGGTCCTCGACCGAGGTCACGACCTCGCGCGGCGTCGTCGAGTCCGCCCAGGTGACGCCACGTGAGGCGAGCCGCCGGCGGGCGCGGAGCCACGCGCGCTCGGGCGTCTCGTCCGCGCGCGTCCGCGTGCGGCGACGCACGAGCGACAGGCCGACGACCACGAGCACCAGCACGATCCCGCCGATCACGCCGACGCGGGTCCAGCTCTCGCCGGCCTCCTCGACGGGGGCCGAGGTGCTCGGGGCGGTCGTCTGGCGGGCGCCCGGCGTCGGTGCGGCGGCGGTGGGGATGGCCTCGTCCGGCTGGCTCGCGTCCTGGCTGATCCCGGCGAACGGGTCGCTCCACAGCGGCGGGAGGCCGGACTGGACGGCGGGCGTCGGCTCGAAGCGCACCCAGCCCTGGCCGGCGAAGTACAGCTCGGGCCAGGCGTGCGACTTGCGGCCGGTGACGACGTAGGTCCCGTCGCCGTTGTTGTCACCCGGGAGGAAGCCCACGCCGACCCGCGCGGGGATGCCGAGCGTCCGGGCCATCATCGTCATCGAGGTCGCGAACTGGACGCAGTAGCCGCGGCGGGACTGCAGGAAGTCCCACACGGCGTCCTGGCTGCGGGCGGGCGCGATCCTCGTGTCGTAGGTGAAGTTCGTCCCGGCGCGGAAGTACGACTGCAGCGCCATCGCCTGCTCGTAGGGCGTCGCGGCGTCCGCGGTGATCTCGCGGGCGAGGTCGGCGATCTGCGTGGCGTGGTCGGTGTCCGGGACCTCGAGCGACGCACCGTCGTCGCCGGGCTCGCCGACCTCCGCACCGGTCAGGTCGGCCGCCGTGAGGTCGGGGACCTCGACCAGCATCGAGTAGTGCATCCCGTCGAACGTGGAGCGCCGTCCGACGACCTCGTCGCGGTCCTCGTCGTAGGCCCAGGAGCCGTCGACGGTCACGGTGCGGGCGAACGTGCTGACGGGCAGGCGCCGCTCCCGGAGCCCGCCGACCTCGACCTCGACGGCGGCGAGGGTGCCGCGCGACGCGTCAGGGGTGTCGCCGCGCAGCGCGGGGTCGGAGGACAGGAGCTCGCCGGGGGCCCACGGGGCGACGTCCACGGCGTCGTCGCGCTGCCACGCACGCCCGTCGAATGTGGTGAGCGTGAAGGCGCGCAGCGGTCCGACGACACGCGCGGTGACGACGACGGTGTCGTCGGCGCTCGGCGAGGGGCTCGGGCCGTCGAGCCCCTGGGTCGCGCCCGGGTCCTCCTCGGCGTCGGCCGGGGCACCCCCGGGCGGGACGACGGTGTACCGCAGGACGACCTGGCCGGACCGCGTCCCGAGCGACTCGCGCAGGTCGAGGTTGTCGCTGAGCTGGAGGGGCCCGACGGGCCCGGAGCCGAGCGTGGGCAGGGCGAGCGACGCCCACCCGGGCAGCGCCGCGACGACGGGTCCGGCGACGAGCGCGGCGACGACGACGGCGACCGCGCCGGCGAGCGCCGTGCCGGTGCGGCGGGCCCGGTCGCTGCGGGCGGACGCGGGTGCGGCGCTGAGCGCGAGGAGCAGCAGGTACGCCAGTGCGGTCCACGCGATCGACCAGCCGCTCGCGGGGAAGCCGAGGAACACGGTGGGGGCCCACAGGGCGAGGAGGGGGAGCCCGGCGAGCGCCGGCACGCCGAGGCCGACGGCGATGAGGTCGGTGGCGAGCAGGACGGTGACGGCGCCGACGACCACGAGGAGCTCGGCGGGCCGGACGCCGGCCATGGGCACGAGGGAGGCGTTGATGACGGACACGCCCTCGCGAGCGGTCGCGAGGGTGCGGTCGAGCGAGCCGAGGTCGGGCAGCACCTGGATGCGTCCCGGCGGCGCGCCGTAGCGGACGAGCACACCCGCGACGGCGGCGACGAGCCCGACGAGCGTCGGGGCCCACCAGGCGCGCGTGACGGCGCGGGTCGCGGCGACGACGCCGGCGACGAGGACCACGGCGACCCAGGTGACGGTGAGCCACCGGCCGGGCTCGATGAGGTGGCCGAGCGCCGTGACGGCGGCGCACGTGGCGAACGCGCACAGGGCGGTGCCGAGCAGGCTGCGGGCGCCGCGGGGGAGCCGGGCGGGGGCCGCGTTCACCGCGCGCTCCCGAGCAGCCGCAGCCAGCACGCGACGACGTCCTCGCCGGGCGTGACGGCGCAGGCGCGCCAGCCGGCCCGCTGCAGTGCCAGGACGGTGTGCTGCGCCTCGCGCTCGTGCGCCGGCGACGCGCCGTCCGCCCGGACGACGGCCCAGCCCTGGGCGGTGTCCGCGAGGTGCGCGAGCGCGGCGCGGGCGTGCACGCCGAGCGGTCCGAGCACGGCGAGCAGGATCTCCCCGCCGGCCTCGGACGTCTCGAGCAGGTGGGCGGCGGCGAGGAGGTGCTGCTCGGCCTCCTCGGCCGACCGTGGTGACTCGAGGTCGACCGTGGAGTCGAGCAGCGCCGACCGGGCGGTGGGTCCAGACCGGCCGTGGTGGAACGGGGTGGGGGCTCCCGTGCGGCCGCCGACGAGGCGCACCGGGTGTCCGCCCTCGAGCATGGCGAGCGCCATGGACGCCGCGAGCGAGATGGTCCACTCGAGCGCCGTGAGCTTGGCGGGCAGGTCGAGCAGGACGGAGACGGGGCGCATCCCCGCGCGCTCGTCGGAGCGGACCATGAGTGCGCCGCGTCGGGCGCTGCTGCGCCAGTGCACGCGTCGCAGGTCGTCGCCCTCGCGGTAGTCGCGCAGCGAGGCGTCGTCGGTGGACGGGGTCCGGGCACCGAGGGCGACCCGGTCGGGCTCGCCGACGAGCACGTCGGACGCGGTCGGCAGCGCGGTGACCGCGGGCCAGACGACGACCTCGGCGTGGTCGCCCAGGGTCGCGCTCGTGCGGGCCACGCCGAAGGGGTCGCTGCGGGTCACGACGAGAGGGCCCAGCTGCCAGTGACCGCGGCGCGCGGCGTCGACGGCGTAGGAGACGGTGACCTGCTGCGGGCCGCGGCTCACCCGGGCGCGCAGGGGTCGGCCGCCCGAGAGCTCGGTCGCGGCCTGCTCGGCGAACCGCAGGCCGGCGAGGCGGACGCGTGCCGCGGGGTCCGACGCGGTGATGCGGACCTCGACGCGGGCCTGCTCGCCCGCGTGCACGGGGTTGGGGTGCGCGTCGCGCGCGACGAGGAGGCGGTGCCGGCCCCGCCCGGGGTCGAGGATGCCGACGACGACGGTCGCACCCACGGTGAGCAGGGTCGTCAGGGTGCCGATGCGGACGAGGTCGACGGTGCCGAGACCGACGCCGAGCAGCACGAGGGCGACACCGGCGATCCCGAGCGCCCAGCCGCGACCGGTGGGCCGCAGGCCCATCAGCCGATCGCGCGTCGTGCGCGTGACCCGGCGGCGGTGAGGGCCGCGGACACGGGCAGCGGCGTGCGCTCCACGATGTCGCCGACGATGTCGGAGGTGCTGCGGCCGGACAGGCGCGACTCCGTGCTGGGCAGGAGCCGGTGCGCGAGGACGGGCTCGGCGAGCTGCTGGACGTCGTCGGGCAGCACGTGGTCGCGGCCGTCCATCGCGGCGAGCGCCTTCGCGGCCCGCAGCAGCTGGATCGCGGCGCGCGGGGAGGCGCCGAGCCTCAGCCCGTGGTCCTGCCGGGTGGCCGTGACGAGGTCGACGACGTACCGCTTGACGGCGGGGGCCGCGAAGAGGCGGCGCGTGGTCGAGATGAGGGCGGCGACGCTCGCGGCGTCGGTGACGGGCCGGAGCTGGTCGAGCGGGTCGGACGTCTCCTGCAGGTCGAGCATGTCGAGCTCGGACTCGATGCTCGGGTACCCGACGGTCAGGCGTGCCATGAAGCGGTCGCGCTGCGCCTCGGGGAGGGGGTAGGTGCCCTCCATCTCGACCGGGTTCTGCGTGGCGACGACGAGGAAGGGGCGGGGCAGCGGGTAGGTGCGGCCGTCGACGGTGGCCTGCGCCTCCTGCATGCACTCGAGGAGTGCCGACTGCGTCTTGGGCGAGGCGCGGTTGATCTCGTCGCCGATGACGATGTGCGCGAAGACGGGCCCGGGCCGGAACTCGAACTCGTGCGTCTGCGTGCGGAAGATGTTGACGCCGGTGAGGTCGCTGGGCAGCAGGTCGGGCGTGAACTGGATCCGCCCGACGGGGCAGTCGATCGTGCGCGCGAGCGCCTTGGCGAGCGTGGTCTTGCCGACACCGGGGACGTCCTCGAGGAGCAGGTGCCCCTCGGCGAGCAGCACGGCGACCGTGACGCGGACGAGCTCGGGGCGTCCGGTGACGACGGACTCGATGCCGGCGCACATCCGGCCGGTGGTGTCGACGACGTCGTCGAGCTCGCTCGACGACGGCACGGCCTGCAGCATGGCGCCTCCCTTGGCGGAACTGTGACGAGCCTAAAGGAATCGGGCTGCGCCTGACCCGGAGTCCGGCCCCCACTTCCCTCCACAGGCCGCCCCACCTCCCACCACCACGCGCCACGACGTTCCGCGGTCGTGCGGTGAATCGCGTGTTCCGGCCGGGAATGCCCGATCGCGCCCTGAGTCGACACGCCCCGGTCGGGTGAACCTGCTGGCATTCCCTCCACTTCCCTCCACCGCGCCTGACCTGCACGTTCACCACTCCCGACGGGTGAATTCACAGATTGTTCCAGTGGCAGGTGGAGGGAAGTGGAGTACCGTGGAGGCACGTGGTGAGGCGGGGATGACCCGCGACGGGACCGGGAGGGAGGCGAGGTGACGCATGAGTCGTCGGTCGGCGTCTTCGGCTCCTTCGCGCCCTTTCTCGGGACGTACACACCGCGCCTGGACGACAAGGGCCGGCTCATCCTTCCGGCCAAGTTCCGCGGCCAGCTCGCCCCGGGGCTCGTCATGACGCGCGGGCAGGAGCGCTGCCTCTTCCTGCTCCCGATGGACGAGTTCCGCCGGATGCACGAGCAGCTGCGCCAGGCGCCGGTCACGAGCAAGCAGGCGCGCGACTACCTCCGTGTCTTCCTGTCGGGGGCGAGCGACGAGCTGCCCGACAAGCAGGGCCGCATCTCGATCCCGCCGGTGCTGCGCAAGTACGCCGGGCTGGACCGGGACGTCGCCGTCATCGGCACGGGCACCCGGGTCGAGATCTGGGACCTGCAGGCGTGGGAGACGTACCTCGCCGAGCAGGAGTCCGGCTACGCCGACACGGCGGAGGAGGTCTTCCCGAACGGGCCGTTCTGAGCCCGCCTGGCCCGCCGCCGTCCCACCCGTCCCGTACCTGCTCCGCCCGACGAGACCTCCCCCCGACAGCTCTGACGCACTTCCCCGGCGCCAGAGGGTCGGTGGGGGATCTGGTCGGACGGCGGAGGGACCGCCCGACCGCTCCACGCCACCCGCGACCACCGCACCCGGTCCCGGGCATCCCCGTACCCCGTCCCACCCCGAAGGAGGCAGCGATGGACGAGCGACCCGCCGACGACGCGGCCTCCCGGCACACGCCCGTCCTGCTGCAGCGCTGCCTCGACCTGCTGGCCCCGGCGCTCGCCGCGGACGGCGCCGTGATGGTCGACTCGACCCTGGGCATGGGCGGGCACACCGAGGGCGTGCTGCGGGCGTTCCCGCACGTGCGCGTCGTCGGCATCGACCGCGACCCGCAGGCCCTGGACCTCGCGGGGCGGCGGCTCGCCCCGTTCGGCGACCGTTTCACCGGGGTGCACGCGGTGTACGACGAGATCGGGGACGTCCTCGACGACCTCGGCATCGCGCACGTCCAGGGCGTCCTCATGGACCTCGGGGTCTCCTCGCTGCAGCTCGACGAGCGCGAGCGCGGCTTCTCCTACGCGCACGACGCGCCCCTCGACATGCGGATGGACGCGACGCGCGGCAGGACCGCGGCGGACGTCCTCAACGAGTACGACGAGCGGGACATCGCCCGGGTGCTGCGGGTGTACGGCGAGGAGCGGTTCGCCCCGCGCATCGCCCGCGCGATCGTCCGGGCCCGTCAGACGGCACCGCTGCAGCGCACCGGCGAGCTCGTCGACCTGGTCCGCGCGAACATCCCCGCGGCGACCCGCAAGACGGGCGGCCACCCGGCCAAGCGCACGTTCCAGGCGCTGCGGATCGAGGTGAACGGCGAGCTCGAGGTGCTCGAGCGGGCGCTGCCGGCGTCCGTGGAGGCGCTCGCGGTGGGCGGTCGGATCGTCGTCGAGGCGTACCACTCGCTCGAGGACCGCCTCGTCAAGCGGACGTTCGCCGCCGGCGCGACCTCGAGCGCCCCGCCCGACCTCCCGGTCGAGCCCGCGACGCACGCGCCGTACCTGAAGCTCGTCACGCGCGGTGCGGAGGAGGCCGACGAGGCCGAGCTCGCCCGCAACCCCCGCTCGCAGTCGGTGCGCCTGCGCGCCGCCGAGCGGACCCGACCGACCCCCGACCACCTGCGTGGTCCGAACCCTGGCAGGAGGGCAGCATGAGCGCTCAGGCGACGGCACGGGTGAGCACCGCCCGTGCGTACCCGGCACCCGCGGCACGCCCGCAGCCGGCCGCGGCCCCCCGGCTGCGGCTGGTCCGGGCCCCGCAGACGGCCCGCACCCGCGTGCCGTTCGTGCTGGCGTGCATGGCGGTGCTGGCCGTCGCGCTGCTGTCCGCGCTGCTGCTCAACACGCAGATGGCGTCCGGCGCGTACGAGGAGTACAGCCTGTCGAACGAGCTCGGCCGTCTCGACCAGGACGCGAAGGACCTCCGCGCGCAGCTCGACCAGAAGGCGTCGCCCGCGCAGCTCGCCGCGGCCGCGCGTGCGCTCGGCATGGTGCCCGCCGACGGCACCGGCTGGGTGCGCGTCGCCGACGGCACCGTCCAGGGCTCGCCGGCGCCGGCCCCGGCAGGCTGATGTCGACCCGCGTCGGCGGGTCGCCGCGGGTCCGGCCGCGGCCCACGCAGACTGGGAGCATGCCGCCGCACCGGACCTCGACCGCGCAGCCGCGCGCGGGGACGGCCACCGGGCGCACCCCCACGGCGCAGCCGCGCACGATCGACGTCGTCCCGCGCCCGCGGCCGGGGGCGCCGCGACGCGGAACCCCCCGGCCCGTCGCGGGCGGCCGTCCCGGCGGTGGCCGTGGCGGCCCGCCGCGACAGAAGGTCGACGCGGGCTCGCGCGGGCGGATGGGCTTCCTCACGGTGCTCGTCGTCGTCGTGCTGCTGGCCTTCGGCGGGCGGCTGGTCTACGTGCAGGGCTTCGCGGGTGCCGAGATCGCGGCCGAGGCCCGTGACCAGCGCCTGCGCTCCTACTCCGTGATCGGGGCGCGCGGAGAGATCACCGACGCCGAGGGGCGTGCGCTCGCGACGTCCGTCGAGCGCTACGAGGTGTCCGTCAACCAGCGGATCGTCGGTGAGTACCGCAGCACCGGCACCCCGGAGGGGTCGGACGGCGCCATGGGCGTGGCCGAGCGGCTCGCCCCGCTGCTCGGCATGACCGCGTCCGAGCTCGGCGGGATGCTCGTCGGCGACCGGCAGTTCCGGTACCTCCGCAAGGACGTGCTGCCCGAGGTCGCGCGCGAGATCCGTGCGCTGCGGCTGCCCGGCATCAACGTGGACCGCGTCGCCGAGCGGACGTACCCGAACGGCGACCTGGCCGGCAACATCATCGGCTTCGTCAACTCCAACGGCGTCGGCCTGGACGGCCTGGAGCGCTCGCTCGACGAGCGGCTCAAGGGCACGCCCGGCGTCGAGACCGTCGAGGCGGGCCGCAAGGGCCAGGCCATCCCCGGCGGCTACTCGGCCGGTTCGCCCGCCCAGGAGGGCGAGTCCGTCCAGCTGACGATCCTGTCGGACCTGCAGTTCAAGGCGGAGGAGGCGCTCGACGCCGCGGTCGCGTCGACGGGGTCCGACTCGGGCAGCGTCGTCGTCACCGACGTGACGAACGGCGAGATCCTCGCACTCGCCGACTCGGGGTCGGTCGACCCCAACGACCCCGGGAACAGCGACGGCGGCTCGCTCGCGAGCTCGGTGTCCGACGTGTTCGAGCCCGGCTCGACGGGCAAGGTCATCACGATGGCCGCGGCGCTCGACGCCGGGCTGGTCACGCCGACGACCCAGTTCGAGGTGCCGTACACGTACACGACCGAGAACGGCGAGACGTTCAAGGACTCGCACGAGCACGGGCTGCTGCGTCTGACGACCACCGGCGTCCTCGCGGAGTCGTCGAACACCGGCACCGTGATGATCGGCCAGAACCTGTCGCAGCAGACGCGGCACGACTACCTCGCGAAGTTCGGCTTCGGGTCGCGCACGGGGATCGAGCTGCCCGGGGAGTCGCCCGGCATCCTGCGGTCGTGGGAGACCTGGGACAGCTGGGACCGCCGCTCGAAGTTCGCCGTCCTCTTCGGCCAGGCGGTGTCCGTGACCGCCGTGCAGGCGACGCAGGTGTTCGCGACCCTCGCCAACGGCGGGGTGAGCGTGCAGCCGCACATCATCAAGGGCTGGACCGCCGCGGACGGCACGTACACCCCGACGCCGGCCGCCACGACGACGCAGGTCGTCTCGCCCGAGACGGCGGCGACCGTGCTCTCGATGATGGAGAGCGTCGTCGACGACGGCACGGGTGGCAGCGCCGCGATCCCCGGCTACCGCGTCGCCGGCAAGACCGGTACCGCGCAGAACTGGAAGAACGGGACGCAGGGCATCACCGCGTCGTTCATCGGCGTGGCGCCCGTCGACGCGCCGCGGATCGCGGTCAGCGTCGTGCTGCACAACCCGAAGACGTCGATCTACGGCGGCACGGTCGCCGCGCCCGTGTTCAAGGACGTCGCCGCGTTCGCGCTCGGTGAGCTGGGCGTGCCGCCGTCGGGCACCTCGCCGCAGCTCTTCCCGACGACGTGGTGAGCGTGCTCACGGCCACCGTCGGCCGGGCGTGGCGGGGGTCCGACCGGGGTAGATTCTCCCCATGACGTCCCCGGCCCGGATGCGCCCTCAGCATCCCGCGACACACCGGGTGGTCGACCTCGCCGAGACGTTCGCCCTGGTCGTGCCGCCGGACGCGACGCCCCTCGACGAGGCGCTCACCGCGACGGGCGTCACCCTCTCCAGCGCCGACGTGGCCGACGGGGACGTGTTCGTCGCGGTGCCCGGCCTCAAGGTGCACGGCGCGACGTACGCGGCGCAGGCGGTGAGCGCCGGGGCCGTCGTGGTCGTCACCGACGCCGCGGGCGCGGTCCTCGTGCGCGACGCGGGCCTGTCCGTGCCGGTGCTCGTGAGCCCGGACCCGCGCGAGCTCGCCGGACCGCTGGCCGCGCACGTGCACGGCCACCCGGGCCGGGACCTCGTGACCGTCGGCGTCACCGGGACCAACGGCAAGACCACGACGACCTACTTCGTCGACGCGGCGCTGCGCGCGGCGCACGCCACCACGGCGGTGCTCGGCACCGTCGAGCTCAAGGTCGGCGACGAGGCCGTCGAGAGCCCGCGCACGACCGTCGAGGCCCCGGCGCTGCAGGGCATCCTCGCCCTGGCGCGCGAGCGTGGCGCCGGCGCCGTCGCGATGGAGGTGTCGTCGCACGCGCTGGCCCTGGGCCGCGTGCGCGGCCTGACCTTCGACGTCGTGGGCTTCACGAACCTGCAGCGCGACCACCTCGACTTCCACGGCGACATGGACGGCTACTTCCGCGACAAGGCGCGGCTGTTCGCGCCCGAGCAGGCGCGGCGGGGCGTCGTGGTCGTGGACGACGAGTGGGGCCGCCGCCTGGCGGCCACGTCGCCGATCCCCGTCGAGACGGTCGCGACGCACGTCGGCGACCCGGTGGGCGACGACGCCGACTGGGCGGTCGTCGCCGCCGACATCGGCCTCGACGGCGTCGGCTCGACGTTCACGCTGCGCGGGCCCGACGGGGCGCGGCACGAGGCCGCGAGCCCGCTGCCGGGCCTGGTCAACGTCTCGAACGCGGCCCTCGCGATCGTGCTCGCGCGCGCTGCCGGCGTCGAGCTCGCGACCGCGATCGACGCGGTCGCGCACGCGCACGAGATCCCGGGCCGCATGGAGCGCGTCGTGGAGCGCGGGGACGGGTTCCCGCTGGGGCTCGTCGACTACGCGCACACGCCCGACGCCCTCGTCCTCGCCCTCGAGGCCGTGCGCCCCATCACGCCGGGCCGCCTCGTGCTCGTCTTCGGCTCGGACGGCGACCGTGACCAGGGCAAGCGCCCGATCATGGGCCAGATCGCCGCCCGGCTCGCCGACGTGCTCGTCGTCACCGACGAGAACCCCCGGTCCGAGGACCCCGCCGCGATCCGTGCCGCGATCCTCGAGGGCGTCCGCGCCGAGCGCCCGTCGGGCACCGACGTGCACGAGGCGACCAGCCGCGCCCAGGCCATCCGCGACGCCCTCGCCCTGGCGACCGACCAGGACACCGTCATCATCACGGGCAAGGGCCACGAACCGACACAGGAGATCGCCGGGGTGTTCCACCGGTACAACGACCGAGACGTCCTGCTCGCCGTGCGAGCCGAGTCGACCCGCGCCCGGGCGGAGTCGCACGCGTGATCGCCCTCACGGCGGCCGAGATCGCGGCCGCGACCGGTGGTGTGCTGCGCGCCGAGCCCGGCGTCGACGCGCACGCGCTCGTGGTCGCGGGACCCGTCGTCGTCGACTCGCGCGAGGCGGCCCCCGGCGGGCTGTTCGTCGCGCTGCCCGGCGAGCACGCGGACGGCCACGACTACGCCGCGACGGCGGTCGCCGCCGGTGCCGCGCTCGTGCTCGCCGCGCGCGAGCTCACCGCCGACGACGGCCGGCTGCTGCCCGCGGTCGTCGTGCCCGACGTCGAGCGCGCGCTCGGGGACCTCGCGCGCGAGGTCCTGGTCCGGCTGCGCGCCGCGTCGCTCGAGCCGGGCGGCGCGGGGCTGCGGGTCGTCGGCGTCACCGGGTCGGTCGGCAAGACGACCACGAAGGACCTGCTCGCGCAGCTCTGCGGCAGCGCGGGCCCGACGGTCGCGCCGGTCCGCTCCTTCAACAACGAGATCGGCCTGCCGCTCACGGTCCTCAAGGCGGACGAGTCGACGCGGTTCCTCGTGCTCGAGATGGGCGCCAGCGGGATCGGCCACCTCACCTACCTCACCGACATCGCGCCGCCCGACGTGGCGGTCGTGCTCGTCGTCGGGCAGGCGCACCTCGGCGGCTTCGGCGGGATCGAGGCCGTCGCGCGCGCCAAGGGCGAGATCGTCCAGGGCCTCGTGCCCGACGGCGTGGCCGTGCTCAACGCGGACGACCCGCGCGTGCTCGCGATGACCGCGCTCGCGCCCGGTGACGTCGTGACGTTCGGCGCGTCGTCGGTCGCGCAGGTGCGTGCCCGGGACGTCGTGCTCGACCGCACGGGACGCGCGCGGTTCACGCTCGAGGCGCCCGACGGCGACGCGGGCCCGCGGGACGTGCCCGTCGAGCTGCGGCTCGTGGGGGAGCACCACGTGCACAACGCGCTCGCCGCCGCGGCCGCCGCGCTCGCCGTGGGCCTCTCTCTCGACGAGGTCGCGGCCGGACTCGGCGCCGCGGACGCCCTCAGCCCGCACCGCATGCACGTCGTGGAGCGCCCCGACGGTGTGACCGTCGTCGACGACTCCTACAACGCCAACCCGGACTCGATGCGTGCCGCGCTCAAGGCGCTCGCCGTGCTGGCCGGACGCGACCGGCGGTCGGTCGCGGTCCTCGGCGAGATGCTCGAGCTCGGCGACGAGGCGCGCGAGGCGCACGACGCCATCGGGCGGCTCGTCGTCCGGCTCAACATCGGCCTCACGGTCGTCGTCGGCGAGGGCGCGCGCGCGATCCGCGACGGCGCCAACCACGAGGGGTCGTGGGGCGACGAGGTGCTGCTGGCCGACGACCTGGAGGCTGCTGCCCGGTTCCTCGACTCCGAGCTGCGGGCCGGTGACGTCGTCCTCGTGAAGTCGTCCTACGGTGCCGGGCTGTGGCAGCTCGGCGACCGGCTCGTCGGCGAGGTCGTCCGGTGATCGCGGTCCTCGTCGCCGGTGGGCTGTCGATGCTCATCGCGCTGCTCGCGACGCCGCTGTTCATCCGGTTCCTCGTCGCGCGGCAGTACGGCCAGTTCATCCGGCAGGACGGCCCGACCGCGCACTTCACCAAGCGCGGGACGCCGACCATGGGTGGCGTCGTCATCATCGGCGCGACGCTGCTCGGCTGGCTCGGCGCGCAGATCGCGACGGGCAAGGTACCGAGCGCGTCTGCCGTCCTCGTCCTGTTCCTCATGACCGGGCTGGGCGTGGTCGGCTTCCTCGACGACTACATCAAGATCTCGCGGCAGCGCAGCCTCGGCCTCAGTGCCCGCTGGAAGATCGTGGGGCAGGGGCTCGTCGGTGTGGTCTTCTCGGTCGCCGCGCTGCAGTTCCCCAACGAGAAGTTCCGCACGCCCGCCTCGACGCACATCTCGTTCATCCGCGACACGAACATCGACCTGGCCTTCGCCGGGGCGACGGTCGGGCTCATCCTCTTCGTCATCTGGGCGAACTTCCTCATCACGGCGTGGTCCAACGCCGTGAACCTCACCGACGGCCTCGACGGGCTCGCCACCGGCGTCTCGCTCATCGTGTTCGGCGCGTACGTGGTCCTCGGCGTCTGGCAGGGCAACCAGAGCTGCCAGAACCTGGTCTCGGCAGGGCCGAGCTGCTACGAGACGCGCGACCCGCTGTCGCTCGCCGTCGTCGCGGCCGCGATCACCGGCGCTTGCTTCGGGTTCCTCTGGTGGAACGCCAGCCCGGCGAAGATCTTCATGGGCGACACCGGCTCGCTCGCCCTCGGCGGCGCCCTCGCTGGCCTGTCGATCCTGTCCCGCACCGAGATCCTCGCCGCGATCATCGGCGGCCTGTTCGTCCTCGTCGTCCTCTCCGACGTCATCCAGATCGGGTTCTTCCGGATGACCGGGAAACGCGTGTTCAAGATGGCGCCGCTGCACCACCACTTCGAGCTCCAGGGCTGGGGCGAGGTCACGATCGTCATCCGGTTCTGGATCATCGCCGGACTGTTCGTCGCGCTCGGCGTCGGGATCTTCTATGCCGAGTGGGTGGCCGGCTAGGTGGCGGGACCCGACCTGGACGGTGCGCGCGTCGTCGTCGCCGGCATGGGCGTGACCGGCCGCGCGGCCGCGGAGGTGCTCGCGTCGCGTGGCGCGCACGTCGTGCCCGTCGACGACACGGCCGGCGACGTGCTGTCCACGGACGAGCTGCTCGCTGGGACCGTGCTCGACCGCACGGACCTCGTCGTGGCCTCGCCCGGGCTCGCACCGCACCACCCGCTCCTGCAGGCGGCCGCCCAGCGTGCTCTGCCCGTGTGGAGCGAGGTCGAGCTCGCGTGGCGCGTGCGCGTCACGACAGCGTCCGGCGAGCCCGCGCCCTGGCTCGCCGTCACGGGCACCAACGGCAAGACGACGACCGTCGGGATGCTCGAGTCGATCCTGCGGGCGGCCGGCCGTGACGCCGTCGCCGTCGGGAACGTCGGGACGCCGGTCGTGCTCGCCGCGACCGACCCCCGCCACGACGTGCTCGCCGTGGAGCTCTCGAGCTTCCAGCTGCACCACACGTCGTCGATGTCGGCGCAGGCGGCCGCGGTGCTCAACGTCGCGCCCGACCACCTGGACTGGCACGGGTCGCTCGACGCGTACGCCGCCGCGAAGGGCCGCATCTACGAGCACGCGCAGGTGGCGTGCGTCTACAACGCGGCCGACCCCGTGACCGAGCACCTCGTGCGCGAGGCGGACGTCGTCGACGGCTGCGTCGCGGTCGGCTTCACCACGGGCACGCCGTCGGTGGGCCAGATCGGGCTCGTCGAGGACGTCCTGGTCGACCGCGGGTTCGCCCGCCTGCGGCACACGCACGCCGCGGAGCTCGGCACGCTCGCCGACCTGCACCGCCTCGCCGGTCCCGACGGCGCGGTGCCGCCGCACGTCGTCGCGGACGCGCTCGCCGCCGCGGCCCTCGCGCTCGCGCACGGCGTCGCCCCGGAGTCGGTCCGCGACGGCCTGCGCGACTACGCGCCGGGTGCGCACCGGATCGTGCCCGTCGCCCAGGTCGACGGCGTCACCTACGTGGACGACTCGAAGGCGACGAACGCGCACGCGGCGGCGGCGTCGCTCGCGTCGTTCGCCCCCGGCAGCGTCGTGTGGGTCGCGGGCGGCCTCGCCAAGGGCGCGACGTTCGACGACCTCGTCGTGAGCCGCCGCGACCGGCTGCGCGCGGTCGTCCTCGTCGGCGTCGACCGGGCACCCCTGCGCGACGCGCTCGCCCGACACGCACCGGACGTCCCGGTCGTCGAGGTCGACGCCGGTGACACTGGGTCGGTGATGACCCACGCCGTGCACGAGGCCCGACGGCTCGCGTCGGCGGCCCCCGCGGACGCCGGCGTCACCGTGCTGCTCGCGCCCGCGTGCGCCTCGATGGACCAGTTCGCGTCGTACGCCGAGCGGGGCGACCGGTTCGCCGCCGCCGCCCGTGCGCTCGCCGAGGGCGCGTGACCGATGGCTGACGTGCCCGTCCCGTCGGTGCGCCGTCGTCCGCCCGGGCCGACGCCGGTCGTGCCCGCGCCGTCGGACGCGGAGCCGCGGCCGTCGGTGCTCGGGCAGTGGAACAGCGCCGTCACGAGCTACTACGTGCTCATCGGCACGACGACGCTGCTGCTCGTCATCGGGCTCGTCATGGTGCTGTCCAGCTCGAGCGTCGAGTCGCTCGACGAGGGCAACTCGCCGTACGCGGTGTTCTTCGACCAGGCGAAGTACGCCCTCATCGGGCTGCCCGCGCTGCTCGTGCTGTCCCGCCTGCCCGTGCGCGTCATGCAGGCGTTCGCGTGGCCCGTGCTCGGCGCCGCGATCGCGTTCCAGCTGCTCGTGTTCGTGCCGGGCCTCGGCTGCGGCGCGGGCGGCAACCAGAACTGGGTGTGCGTCGGCGGGTTCTCGGCGCAGCCGTCGGAGGCGATCAAGCTCGCGCTGGCGGTGTGGCTCGGCGCCGTCCTGGCCCGCAAGCTCACGCTCCTGCGGCAGTGGAAGCACGCGCTCATCCCCGCGGTCCCGGTCGCCGGGCTCGCAGTGCTCGTCGTGCTCGCGGGGCACGACCTGGGCACCGCGCTCGTGCTGCTCCTGCTGGTCGCTGGCGCGATGTTCGTCGCCGGCGTGCCGCTGCGGATCTTCGGCGTCGCCGCGGTGGCGGGCGCGGGCGTCGCGACCCTGCTCACCGTGACGAGCACGAACCGGACCGCCCGGATCATGTCCTGGCTGTCGGCCGACTGCGACGCGAGCAGCGCGTGCTACCAGACGCTGCACGGCGGCTGGGGGCTCGCGAGCGGCGGCTGGGGCGGGCTCGGCCTGGGGGAGAGCCGCGAGAAGTGGTCGTACCTGCCGGCCGCGCACAACGACTTCATCTTCGCGATCCTCGGTGAGGAGCTGGGACTGATCGGCACGCTGCTCGTCCTCGGACTGTTCGGCCTCATGGCGTTCGCGATGGTGCGGGTCATCCGCCGCCACCCCGACCCCTTCGTGCAGATCACGACGGGCGGGATCCTGTGCTGGATCATCGGCCAGGCGCTCGTCAACATCGCCGTCGTCATCGGTCTCGCGCCCGTCATCGGGCTCCCGCTGCCGCTCGTCTCGGCGGGCGGGTCGGCGCTCATCATGACGATGGCCGCGCTCGGCGTCGTCATCTCCTTCGCGCGCTCCGAGCCCGGCGCGGCCGAGGCGCTCGCCGCCCGGCCGAGCGTCGTGCGCCGGTCGCTCGCCGTGATCGGACGGTCCCGTGGCTGACGCGCGACCCGGGTCCGTCCTGCTCGCGGGCGGCGGCACGGCCGGGCACGTCAACCCGATGCTCGCCGTCGCGGACGCCCTGCGTGCGCTGCGCCCCGGCGTCGCGCTGCGGGCGCTCGGCACCGCCGAGGGCCTCGAGGCCACGCTCGTCCCGCAGCACGGGCTCACGCTCGACGTCGTGCCGCGCGTGCCGCTGCCGCGCCGGCCCTCGGGTGACGTGCTGCGCCTGCCGACGCGGCTGCGCGCCGCGGTGCGTGCCGCCGAGGACGCGATCGACGCGGGCGGCTGCGACGTCGTCGTCGGCTTCGGCGGGTACGTCGCGACGCCCGCCTACCTCGCCGCCCGGCGCCGCGGCATCCCGGTCGTCATCCACGAGCAGAACGCCCGTGCCGGGCTCGCGAACCGCCTCGGCGCCCGCTGGGCCGCCGAGGTCGCCGTCACCTTCCCCGGGACGGCGCTGCCCGGCGCGCAGGTGACCGGTCTGCCGCTGCGCGCCGCCGTCGCGGACCTCCTCGTCCGCCGCGCGCAGGACCCGGTGGCCGTGCGCCGGGAGGCCGCGGCCGCGCTCGGGCTCGACCCGGACCGCCCGACGCTGCTCGTCTCGGGCGGTTCGCTCGGCGCCGTGAGCGTCAACACCGCCGTCGCGGGCGCGGCCGCCGACCTGCTGCGCGGGGGCGCCCAGGTGCTGCACCTCGCGGGCCGCGGCAAGGCCGACGCGGTGACCGCCGCCCTGGCGGGCGTGCCCGACGCCGACCGCTACCAGGTGCGCGAGTACCTCTCCGACATGCACCTCGCGCTGGCCGTCGCCGACGTGGCGCTCGGCCGCGCCGGTGCGGGCACGGTGTGCGAGCTCGCGGCGCTCGGCATCCCGGCCGTGTACGTGCCGCTGCCCATCGGCAACGGTGAGCAGCGGCTCAACGCCGCGCCCGTCGTCGCCGCCGGCGGCGGCCTGCTCGTCGACGACGACGACCTGTCCGCCGACTGGGTCCGCTCGCACGTCCCGGCGCTGCTCCTCGACGACGCGTCCGCCGGGACCCGGAGTCGGATGGCCGACGCGGCCGCGTCGGTCGGCGTGCGGGACGCCGCCCAGCAGGTCGCGCGGCTCGTCGAGCGGCACCTGCCGCCCGTCGGGACGGGGGAGCCGGCATGACGCGCACCGTCGCCGAGCTCGGCCGCGTGCACCTGGTCGGCGTCGGGGGCGCCGGCATGTCCGCGATCGCCGTGCTGCTCGCCGCCCGGGGCCTGGCCGTCAGCGGGTCCGACGCGGCCGACGGGTCCGCGCTGCCCGGGCTGCGGTCGGCAGGCGTGCGCGTGCACGTCGGCCACGACGCGGCCCTCGTCGACGGCGTCGACACCGTCGTGGTGTCGTCGGCGGTCCGGGACTCCAACCCCGAGCTGGCCGCGGCGCGCGCGCGGGGCCTGACGGTCCTGCACCGGTCCGAGGCGCTCGCCGCTCTCATGGCGGACCGCGACGCGGTCGCGGTCGCGGGTGCGCACGGCAAGACGACGACGTCGGCGATGGTCGCGACCGCCCTGCTGGACGCCGGTGCGGACCCGTCGTTCGCGATCGGCGGCACCGTGATCACGGTCGACGGAGCCCTCGGCGGCAGCCGCGACGGGCACGGACCGGCGTTCGTCGCCGAGGCCGACGAGTCGGACGGCTCGTTCCTCGCGTACGAGCCCCTCGTCGCCGTCGTCACCAACGTGGAGCCCGACCACCTCGACCACTACGGCTCGCGCGAGGCGTTCGAGGACGCGTTCGTCGCGTTCGCCGGCCGGGTCCGGCGCGGCGGCCTGCTGGTCGCGTGCGCGGACGACGAGGGCGCGGCGCGCCTCGTCTCGGCGGCGGCCGGTGTGCTCGCCGACCGGGGCGTGCGCGTGGTGACGTACGGGACGTCCGCCACGGCCGACGTCCGCGTGGGCGAGCTGCGGCCCGACGGCGACCGCTGGTCGGTGCGGCTCGTCACGGACGACGTCGCGGTCGACGTCACTCTCGCGGTCCCCGGGACGCACAACGCGCTCAACGCGGCCGCGGCGTGGGCGGCCGTCCGCGGCCTCGGCGTGGCGCCGGAGGCGGCGGCCCGCGGGCTCGCGGCGTTCCGCGGGACCGGGCGCCGGTTCGAGGACCGGGGGACCGTGGCGGGCGTGCGGGTCGTGGACGACTACGCGCACCACCCGACGGAGGTCGCGGCGGTGCTGCGGGCCGCCCGCACGGTCGTCGGCTCGGGGCGCGTGGTCGTGCTGTTCCAGCCCCACCTGTTCTCGCGCACCCGGATCTTCGCGCGCGAGTTCGGCGCCGCCCTCGACCTGGCCGACGTCGTCGTCGTGACCGACGTGTACGCCGCGCGCGAGGACCCCGACCCGGCGGTCACCGGCGCGCTCCTCGTCGACGCGGTGCCGACCGCGGGACGGGCGACGTTCGTCGCCGACCGCATCGACGCGGCCCGGGCCGTCGCCGCGGCGGCCCGTCCGGGCGACCTGCTCCTGACCGTCGGCGCGGGCGACGTCACCGCGCTCGTCCCCGTGGTGCTCGACGCGCTGGCCGCGGCGCCGTCGTCGGGACCGGAGTCGTCGTGAGCCCGTCGCGGCCGCCGCGGCCGCGGCCCGCGCCCCAGGCCCGGCCGCAGCGGCCGGCTGCTCCCCGGCCGTCCGAGCCCGCGCCGGCCCCCCGGTCCACCGAGCCCGCGGCCGCTCCTCGGTCCCCCGAGCCAGCACCCGCACCGCGGCCGGCCGCGCCCTCGTCCGCCCCGCGGTCGTCGGCGCCGCGCACGCCCGCGGCGGGGCAGCGGCGCGCCGCCGAGACCGCTGCGCCGGACGGGACACCGTTCGGTCGCGCCGTGACGACGTACACGGCGGGCTCCCGCACGCTGGGACCCCGCGGCGGGCCCGTCGCGCCGCCGGTCGTGTCGCCGACGTCGTCGGCCCGGTTCGCCGAGCGGGCCCGTGCCCGGCGCACGGTCGCGCGCCGCAAGGCCGCGGGGATCGCGGGCGGGACGGTCGTCGTCGGCGCGCTCGGCTGGCTCCTTCTGCTGTCGCCGGTCCTCGCGCTGGAGCCGCAGGACGTGCAGGTCGAGGGTGCGGGGACTGTCGTCGCCGTCGACCAGGTGCTCGCCGTCGCGGACGCGCACGCGGGCACGCCCCTGCCGCGCCTCGACACGGTGGGGCTGCGCGACGAGGTCCTCGAGGTCCCCGGCGTGCGCGAGGCGCGCGTGACGCGCGCGTGGCCGCACGGGCTGCTCGTCGTGCTCGTCGCGCGCGAGCCGGTGGCGGCCGTGCCGGAGGACGGCGCGGCGGGGTTCGCCCTGCTCGACATGGAGGGCGTGCAGGTCGGCCGGGTGGACGCGCCGCCGGACGGGCTGCCCGTCGTGGACGTGCCGGTGGGCGACGCGCGCACGCTGAGCGCGGTGCTCTCGGTCCTCGAGCAGCTGCCCGCGGACCTGCTCGCGCAGGTGCAGGGCGTGTCGGCGAGCACGCAGGACACCGTCGCGATGCAGCTGCGCGACGGCGTCACGGTCGAGTGGGGCTCCGCGTCGGAGACACCGCTGAAGATCGCGGTGCTGTCGACGCTGCGGTCGTCGGGTGCGGCGGCGGGGGCCACGGTGATCGACGTGTCGGCCCCGCGTCTGCCGATCACGAGCTGATCGTGGAGGGATCGCGCGACGCTCGCGGCGCGGGCCGCCCGCACGGTCGCGGCGGTGGTCGGGGGAACTCGTCGAACCCGTCGCCAGACACGCGGCGTCGGTCGTTGAACGCGGGGCGTGCGGCACCTAGCGTCACGCACTGACAACGCTCCTGACATAACTCTAACCCTCAACCTGAACGTGAAGGTTGAACCTCGACCGCGCGTGTCGCGGTCGGACCCCCGCGGGCAGCACCCCGCGATCGGCTCGGAACGAGAGGCACCCACCGTGGCAGCTCCGCAGAACTATCTGGCGGTCATCAAGGTCGTCGGCATCGGCGGCGGCGGCGTCAACGCCGTGAACCGCATGATCGAGGTCGGCCTCAAGGGTGTCGAGTTCATCGCCGTCAACACCGACGCCCAGGCCCTGCTGATGTCGGACGCCGACGTCAAGCTCGACGTCGGCCGCGAGCTCACGCGCGGTCTCGGTGCCGGCGCGGACCCCGAGGTCGGCAAGAAGGCCGCCGAGGACCACGCCGAGGAGATCGAGGACGTCCTGCGCGGCGCCGACATGGTCTTCGTCACCGCGGGCGAGGGCGGCGGTACCGGCACCGGCGGCGCGCCCGTCGTCGCGCGCATCGCCCGCTCGCTGGGCGCCCTCACCATCGGGGTCGTCACGCGCCCGTTCACCTTCGAGGGGCGCCGCCGCTCCGTGCAGGCGGACACCGGCATCGAGGCGCTGCGCGCCGAGGTCGACACGCTCATCGTCATCCCCAACGACCGCCTGCTGTCGATCTCCGACCGCTCGGTCTCCGTGCTCGACGCGTTCCACTCCGCCGACCAGGTGCTGCTGTCCGGCGTCCAGGGGATCACCGACCTCATCACCACGCCGGGCCTCATCAACCTCGACTTCGCCGACGTGAAGTCCGTCATGCAGGGCGCCGGATCGGCGCTCATGGGCATCGGCTTCGCTCGCGGCGAGGACCGGGCCGTGCAGGCCGCCGAGATGGCGATCTCCTCCCCGCTGCTCGAGGCGAGCATCGACGGCGCGCACGGCGTGCTGCTGTCGATCCAGGGCGGCTCCGACCTCGGCCTGTTCGAGATCAACGAGGCCGCGCGCCTCGTCCAGGAGGCCGCGCACCCCGAGGCGAACATCATCTTCGGCGCGGTCATCGACGACGCGCTCGGCGACGAGGTCCGCGTCACCGTCATCGCCGCGGGCTTCGACGGCGGCGGCCCGGTCGTCCGCCGCGACTCGCGCGCGCTCGGCCAGGTCAGCGGCGCGTCCGTGCGCCAGGTCCCCACGGTCAGCGCCGTGCCGACGCCGCGCCCGGTCGTCGACCCCGAGGACGAGGTCCTCCCGGTCGGTGCCTACGCGGCCGCGCGGCCCGCCGCGAAGCCCGAGGTGCCGGCGTTCCTCTCCACCGAGGCGGAGCCGACCCCGATCACGGGTGCGCTCGAGGTCCCGCGGATCTTCTCCGAGGAGTCGGCCCGCCGGGAGCGCGAAGAGCTCGACGTCCCCGACTTCCTCAAGTAGTCGTGGCGGCGCAGCCCGGGCCGGTCGTCCTCGCGGTCGACCTCGGCCCGGGCGTCCGGGCGGGGTTCACGACGCGCGCGGGCGGCGTCAGCGCGGAGCCGTACGGCGGCCTCAACCTCGGTGCGGGCGTCGGGGACGACCCGGCCTCCGTCGCCGAGAACCGCTCCCGCGTGGCCGGGTGGGCCGGCGCACCCGTGGCGTTCGGCACCCAGGTGCACGGGCGTGACGTCGCGGTCGTGACGTCGTCCGGCGACCGGGACCCGCTGGCCTCCGTCGGGGAGGTCGACGCGCTGGTCGCGTCCGGCCCCGGTGTCGCGGTCGGCGTGCTCGTCGCGGACTGCGTGCCGATCCTGATCGCGGACGCCGAGGCCGGGCTCGCCGCCGCGGTCCACGCGGGGCGACGCGGCCTGGTCGCGGGCGTCGTCGAGGCGGCCGTCGAGCGGCTCGTCGCCCTCGGGGCGCGCCACGACCGCCTGCGCGCCGCGGTCGGACCGTCGATCGCCGGCGCATCGTACGAGGTGCCGGCCGAGCTGCGCGACGAGGTCGCCGACGTCGTGCCCGACGTCGCGGCGCGCACGGCGTGGGGGACGCCCGCGCTCGACCTGCCGGCCGGGGTCCTGGCCGTCCTGCGCGGAGCCGGCGTCGAGGGCGTCGAGCACGTCGCGCGCGACACGTACCTCGACGAGACCCTCTTCTCCTACCGCCGCACGGGTCGCACGGGGCGGTTCGCCGGGATCGTCCGGACCCCGCGCTGAGCCTCCCGACCGGGGGCGCGGCACCACGATCGGGCGAGACCTGCACGTCGCGGGCGTGTCGCGGTGGCGGTCTGAGCACGCGTTGCTAGCGTGACCGTCGGAGGGAGCCCGTCGCTCCCGGTGCCGGACTCCCGGCCCGGGCCCGGGCCCGGGAGCAGGACCGGAGATGATCCGGGGAGGGAGCCAGGCGATGGCCGGAGCGCTGCGCAAGACGATGCTGTACCTCGGCCTGGCCGACGACCGGTCCGAGCACGAGGAGTACCTCGAGGACCTCGACGCAGGAGATGTCGCCGTGGAGCACGAGTACGAGGCCCAGGTCACCCCGCTGCACCGTCCGGCCCCGCGGACCCCCGCGCCGGTCGCGCAGCCCGCACCCGCCGGCGGCGACCTGCGCCGGATCACCACGATCCACCCGCGGTCCTACAACGACGCGCGCAAGATCGGCGAGGCGTTCCGCGAGGGCACGCCCGTCATCATGAACCTCACCGACATGGACGACGCGGACGCCAAGCGTCTCGTCGACTTCTCGGCCGGTCTGATCTTCGGTCTGCACGGCGCGATCGAGCGCGTGACCAGCAAGGTCTTCCTGCTGTCCCCGGCGCACGTCGAGGTCGCGGGCGACCCCGCCGCCGAGCAGGTCGTCGGCCGCTCCGGCTTCTACAACCAGAGCTGACGTGGGACTGGTCTTCAGCGTCCTGTACCTGGTCGTCCTGGCGTTCTTCCTGATCCTGCTCGTGCGTCTGGTCCTGGACTGGGTCCAGTTCTTCGCCCGTGACTGGCGCCCGCGGGGTGTGGCGCTCGTCATCGCGGAGGCCACGTACACCGTCACGGACCCGCCGCTGAAGGCGCTGCGACGCGTGCTCCCGCCCGTCGGGATCGGCTCGGTGCGCCTCGACCTGGCGTTCTTCGTCCTGGTCCTGGGGTGCTCGCTGCTCATGGCGCTGCTCAGCCGACTGGCCTCGTGACAGCCCTCGCGACCGGGATCCGCGGGTCCTTCCCGGACGTGTGTCGGGGGGAGTGCCCCTCCGACAATCTCCGCTACGGTGGCCCGAGGTGGTCGGTTGACTGCCACGGCCCGACACAGCTCGACCGACAGAGGTGACGACGATGGCACTGCTGACCGCAGACGACGTCCTGAACAAGAAGTTCCAGGCGACGAAGTTCCGCGAGGGGTACGACCAGGACGAGGTCGACGACTTCCTGGACGAGGTCGTCAACACGCTGCGCGAGCTGCAGAACGAGAACGAGGACCTCAAGACGAAGCTCGCCGCGGCGGAGCGTCGGATCGCCGAGCTGAGCCGCGCTGGCGCCCAGCAGGCCGCGCCGGCCCCGAAGCCGGAGCCCGCGCCCGAGCTCGTGAAGCCGCAGCCGGCGCCCGTCGTCGCACCGGCGCCCGTCGCCGCGCCCCAGCGTCCCAGCGAGCCCGAGTCCGCGACCGGCATGCTCGCGCTCGCGCAGAAGCTGCACGACGACTACGTCCGCAGCGGCCAGGAGGAGTCGGACCGGCTCGTCGGCGAGGCGAAGACGCAGGCCAACCGCATCGTGCGCGAGGCCGAGGAGACGTCGCAGCGCACGCTCGGCCAGCTCGAGCAGGAGCGTTCGCTCCTCGAGCGCAAGATCGACGAGCTGCGCGTGTTCGAGCGCGACTACCGCACGCGCCTCAAGAGCTACCTCGAGAACCTGCTCGGCGACCTCGACAACCGGGGCAACGCCCTCCCGCCGCGCTCCGGTCAGGCGCAGCCGGTGGGCGACGGCCAGAACCTCTGACCAGGGGCGACGCCCGGGCCGCGTCGCCACAGGTCGGCACAGCACGACAACACACCACGCCGGGTTTCACCCGGCGTGGTGTGTTGTGTCATGACGTTTCCACGCATAAAGTCGCGTGACTTCGAGGACAGGGGGGACCTGGACGTGGCAATCAACGACGCACTGAGCGATGTCGCCGTGACGCCGGACACGAAGGACCTGAGCAAGCTCGTGAAGCAGTTCCCGGTGCGCGACGGCGAGACCCCCTGGACCGCGAGCGAGGTCAAGGAGGTCGCCGAGGAGCTGACGGCGGACATCGACCGGCTGACGAGCGAGCTCGCCGCGGCCGATGCCGAGCTCTCCGACCTGCTGCGCAACTCCGGCGACGGCGCCGGCGACGACCAGGCCGACTCGGGTTCGTCCGCCCTCGAGCGCGAGCAAGAGCTCACGCTCGTCAACAACACGCGCGACCTGCTCGCGCAGACCCAGCGAGCGCTGGGACGCATCTCGACGGGCACCTTCGGGACCTGCGAGTCGTGCGGCCGGGCCATCGGCAAGGCGCGCGTCCAGGCCTTCCCGCGGGCGACCCTCTGCGTCGAGTGCAAGCAGCGCGAGGAGCGTCGCTGACGCGCCCGTAGACTCCTGCGGTGCCCTCCACGACGGATCCTCGGCCGGTCGCGCCCGCGACACCCCCCGCACGCAGGCGGCGCCTGCTGACGACGCTCGTCGTGATCGCCGCGGGGGTGCTGCTGCTCGACCAGGCGTCCAAGCAGTGGGCGCTCGCGTCGCTCGAGGAGGGCACGCGTCGCGCGCTCGTCGGTGACCTGCTCGGGCTCCAGCTCGTCTTCAACCCCGGTGCCGCGCTGTCCATCGCGACCGGCATGACGTGGGTCCTGACGATCGTGGCGACCGTGGTCGTCGTGGTCGTCGTGCGGGCGGCGAGCCGGATCGGCTCCGCGCTGTGGGCCGTCGCCCTCGGGCTGCTGCTCGGTGGTGCGATCGGCAACCTCGTCGACCGGTTCGCCCGGGAGCCCGGCTTCGCGCGCGGGCACGTCGTCGACTTCATCGCCTACGCCGACTGGTTCGTCGGCAACGTCGCGGACATCGCGATCGTCGGCGCTGCGGGACTGATCGTGGTGCTCGCGGCCCGTGGCGTGCACCTGGACGGGTCGCGCGACGGCGACGCGACGGGTGCGGAAGACACGGACGCAGCTGCCGACGTGGCCGCGACGGCCGATGTCGACGGCGCCGACGGTACGGCGCCCACCGCGGGCACAGCGGACGACGTCCGGGGCGCCGCAGGGCCGGCGGGCACCGGTGCCGGTGCGACCGTGGAGCGTCCCGGTGCCTGAGGTCCGCGCGCTGCCCGTCCCCGACGGACTGGCGGGCGAGCGGGTCGACGCGGCGCTGTCGCGGCTGCTCGGCCTGTCCCGGACCCGCGCCGCGGAGATCGCCGCGGCGGGCGGGGTGCGTGTCGACGGGCGGGAGGTCGGCAAGTCGGACCGGCTGGTCGCGGGCGGCTGGCTCGAGGTCGAGCTGCCCGACCCCCGGGCGGAGTCGGCGCCGGCGGTCGTGCCCGAGCCCGTGCCCGGCATGCGGATCGTGCACGACGACGACGACGTGGTCGTCGTGGACAAGCCCGTCGGGGTCGCGGCGCACCCGTCGCCGGGCTGGACCGGGCCGACGGTCGTCGGCGCGCTGGCCGCCACGGGCTACCGGATCTCGACGTCGGGCGCCGCGGAGCGCCAGGGCGTCGTGCACCGCCTCGACGTGGGCACGTCGGGGCTCATGGTGGTCGCGAAGAGCGAGCACGCCTACACGGTGCTCAAGCGGGCGTTCAAGGAGCGCACGGTCGAGAAGGTCTACCACGCGCTCGTCCAGGGCCACCCGGAGCCGACGACGGGCACGATCGACGCGCCCATCGGCCGGCACCCGTCGGCGGACTGGAAGTTCGCGGTCGTGGCGGACGGCAAGCCGTCGGTCACGCACTACGAGGTGCTCGAGATGCTCCCGTCGGCGTCGCTCGTCGAGGTCCACCTCGAGACGGGGCGCACCCACCAGATCCGCGTGCACTTCGCGGCGCTGCGGCACCCGTGCGTGGGCGACCTCACGTACGGCGCCGACCCGACGCTCGCGGCGCGCGCGCGGCTGTCGCGGCAGTGGCTGCACGCGGTCCGGCTGGGCTTCGAGCACCCGGGGACGGGGGAGTGGCTCGAGGTCACGAGCGAGTACCCCCAGGACCTCGCGGACGCGCTGGACACGCTCGGGGCGGGCTACCGCTGACCGTCCGCGCGACGTCCTGGAGGGTGGCGCGCACACGTCCGAGGTGAGCCGTCCGGCGTGTCGTGCACGCCACCTCCGACACAGTCGCGGGGCGGCCGGAGGTGTCGGCGGGGCCACCTAGGATGGCCCGCATGTCATCTGCTGGAGGCTCCGACTTCGTCCACCTCCACGTGCACACCGAGTACTCGATGCTCGACGGCGCGGCACGGCTGGGGGACCTCTTCGCGGAGGTCGAGCGGCAGGGCCAGACGGCGATCGCCACGACCGACCACGGGTACCTGTTCGGCGCCTACGACTTCTGGTCGAAGGGCACGGCCGCGGGCATCAAGCCGATCATCGGCGTCGAGGCGTACATCACCCCGGGCACGAGCCGGTTCGACCAGACGCGCGTGCGGTTCGGCGTCCAGGGCCAGGAGGCGGACGACGTCTCGGCGCGCGGTGCGTACACGCACATGACGCTGCTCGCCCGGAACAACGAGGGCCTGCACAACCTGTTCCGGGCGTCGTCGCTCGCGTCGCTCGAGGGACAGATGGGCAAGTGGCCGCGCATGGACCGCGACCTGCTCGAGACGTACGGCTCGGGGCTGCTCGCGACGTCGGGCTGCCCGTCGGGGGAGATCCAGACGCGGCTGCGCCTGGGCCAGTGGGACGAGGCCGTCCGGGTGGCGGGCGAGCTGCAGGACATCTTCGGCAAGGACTTCTTCTACATCGAGCTGATGGACCACGGGATCGACATCGAGACCCGTGTGCTCAAGGACCTGCTGCGCCTGTCGGAGACGATCGGCGCGCCGCTCGTCGCGACGAACGACCTGCACTACGTCAAGCAGGAGGACAGCGCGTCGCAGGAGGCGCTGCTCGCGATCAACTCGGGGTCGACGCTCGCGGACCCGGACCGGTTCAAGTTCGACGGCGACGGCTACTACGTGAAGTCCGCGGCGGAGATGCGGCGCATCTGGGCGGAGCTGCCCGAGGCGTGCGACAACACGCTGCGGATCGCGGAGCAGTGCGAGGTCTCGTTCAACACGTCGGCGAACTACATGCCCAACTACCCGGTCCCGGCGGGCGAGGACGAGACGAGCTGGTTCGTCAAGGAGGTCGAGGCGGGCCTGCACCACCGGTACCCGGGCGGCATCCCGGACGAGGTGCGCAAGCAGGCGGCGTACGAGACCGAGGTCATCACGCAGATGGGCTTCCCGGGGTACTTCCTCGTGGTCGCCGACTTCATCAACTGGGCCAAGGACCACGGCATCCGCGTGGGTCCCGGCCGTGGCTCGGGTGCCGGGTCGATGGCCGCGTACGCCATGAAGATCACCGACCTCGACCCGCTGCAGCACGGCCTGATCTTCGAGCGGTTCCTCAACCCCGACCGCGTCTCGATGCCCGACTTCGACGTCGACTTCGACGAGCGTCGCCGCGGCGAGGTCATCCGGTACGTGACGGACAAGTACGGCGAGGACCGCGTCGCGCAGATCGTCACGTACGGCACGATCAAGGCCAAGCAGGCCCTCAAGGACTCCGCCCGGCTGCTCGGCATGCCGTTCGCGATGGGGGAGAAGCTCACCAAGGCGATGCCGCCCGCGATCATGGGCAAGGACATCAGCCTCACGGGCATCTTCGACCCGGCGGACAAGCGGTACCACGAGGCCGAGGAGTTCCGTCAGGTCCACGCGACCGACCCGGAGGCGCAGCGCGTCGTCGAGCTCGCGAAGGGCATCGAGGGCCTGAAGCGGCAGTGGGGCGTGCACGCGGCCGGCGTCATCATGTCGAGCGACCCGCTCATCGACATCATCCCGATCATGCGGCGGCCGCAGGACGGCGCCGTCATCACGCAGTTCGACTACCCGACGTCCGAGGGCCTCGGCCTCATCAAGATGGACTTCCTCGGGCTGCGGAACCTCACGATCCTCGACGACGCGCTCGAGAACATCGTGATGAACGGCAAGGACCCGGTGGTCCTCGAGGAGCTCGAGCTCACCGACCCGAAGACGTTCGACCTGCTCGGACGTGGCGACACGCTGGGTGTGTTCCAGCTCGACGGCGGCGGCATGCGGACCCTGCTGCGCCTCATGCGCCCCGACAACTTCGAGGACATCTCCGCCGTCGGCGCGCTGTACCGCCCGGGCCCGATGGGCGCGAACTCGCACACCAACTACGCGCTGCGCAAGAACGGCGCGCAGGAGGTCACGCCGATCCACCCGGAGCTCGCGGAGCCCCTGGAGGACATCCTCGGCACGACGTACGGCCTGATCGTCTACCAGGAGCAGGTCATGGCGATCGCGCAGCGCGTCGCCGGGTACTCGCTCGGCCAGGCCGACATCCTGCGGCGCGCGATGGGCAAGAAGAAGAAGTCCGAGCTGGACAAGCAGTTCGAGGGCTTCTCCGGCGGCATGCAGGAGCGCGGCTTCTCGATGGCCGCGGTGCAGACGCTGTGGGACATCCTGCTGCCGTTCTCCGACTACGCCTTCAACAAGGCGCACTCGGCGGCGTACGGCGTCATCTCGTACTGGACCGCCTACCTCAAGGCGAACTACCCGGTCGAGTACATGGCGGCGCTGCTCACGTCGGTCAAGGACGACAAGGACAAGTCGGCCCTGTACCTCGGCGAGTGCCGGCACATGGGCATCACGGTGCTCCCGCCGGACGTGAACTCGTCGGCCGCGAACTTCACGGCCGTCGGCACCGACATCCGCTTCGGGCTCACGGCAGTGCGCAACGTCGGCGCGAACGTCGTCGACGCGATCGTGCGGACCCGCGAGGAGAAGGGCGCGTTCACGTCCTTCACCGACTTCCTCGAGAAGGTGCCCGCGGTCGTCTGCAACAAGCGGACCATCGAGTCGCTCATCAAGGCCGGCGCGTTCGACTCGCTCGGGCACCCGCGGCGCGCGCTGCTGCTCGTGCACGAGCAGGCGGTCGACTCGGTCATCGGCGTCAAGCGCAAGGAGGCGGAGGGGCAGTTCGACCTGTTCGCCGACCTCATGGGCGGCGACGACGGCACCCCCGGCTTCGCGGTCGCGATCCCCGACCTGCCCGACTGGGACAAGAAGCAGCGGCTCGCCTTCGAGCGGGAGATGCTCGGCCTGTACGTGTCGGACCACCCGCTGTCGGGCATCGAGCACGTGCTCGCGGCGGCGTCCGACGTGTCGATCGCCACGCTGCTGGCCGACGAGGCGCGTCCTGACGGGTCGACCGTCGTCGTGGCCGGCCTGGTGACGTCGCTGCAGCGCAAGATGTCGAAGCAGGGCAACCCGTGGGCCGCCGTGACGATCGAGGACATGGAGGGCTCGGTCGAGATCATGTTCTTCGGCGAGACCTACCTGGCGTACTCGACGGTCCTCGCCGAGGACGCGGTGGTCGTCATCAAGGGCCGGGTGCGCCGTCGCGACGAGACGATGCAGCTGCAGGCGATGGAGGTGTCTCTGCCGGACGTCTCGCAGGTCGCCGACGCGCCCGTCGTGGTGTCGCTGTCGGTCGCGCGGTGCACGCAGCCGCTGGTCGAGCGCCTGCGCGAGGTGCTGTCGACGCACCCGGGCATCACCGAGGTGCACCTGCGCCTGACGAGCCCGGGGCGGGCGACGGTCATGCGGCTCGGCGACGGGTTGCGGGTGGAACGGTCGCCGTCGCTGTTCGGCGACCTCAAGGCGCTCCTGGGACCGAGCTGCCTGTCGGCCTGAGGCGTGTCCGCCGACACCTCATGTGACGCTTGAGTTATATAACTCGCAGTGCAAACATGGCGTCGTGGACGTGATGGAGGCGCTGGGGGACCCCGTGCGACGGCGGCTCGTCGAGCTGCTCGCCGACGGGACGCGCAGCGCCGGTGACCTCGCCGCGGCCGTCGGGGACGAGTTCGGGATCAGCCAGCCCGCGACCTCCCGGCACCTGCGCGTGCTCCGCGAGGCGGGCGTCGTCGAGTCGCAGGCCCAGGGTCCCGTGCGGCTCTACGCGGTCCGACCCGAGCCGCTCGACGAGGTCGAGCGCTGGGTGCGGACCGTGCGGCGGCACTGGGAGCCGCGGCTCGACGCCCTCGGGACCGAGGTCGCGCGCGGGAAGCGTGCGCGGCGGCTCGCCGCCGACGACGGCGCCGCCGACGACGATGCCGACGGCCGTGCCGACGACCCGGCTGGCGACCGGGCTGGCGACCGGGCCGGCGTTCATGCGGGGAGCACCGACGAGCGGAGGACGACATGAGCGGCACAGACCTGCACGGGGTGCTGAGCACCGCGCCGAGGGGGGCGACCGTCCGGTTCGAGCGTCGGTACGCGACCGACGTCGACGACCTGTGGGCGTGCGTCACCGACCCCGAGCGCGTCGCGCGCTGGCTCGGACCGCTGCACGGCGACCTGCGGGTCGGTGGGCGATACGAGCTGCGGATGGGGGAGGACGAGCCGGGCGCCGACCAGAACGCGACGGGCGAGGTCCTCGTGTGCGACCGCCCGGACCGGCTCGACGTCTCGTGGCAGTTCCCCGGCGAGCCCGTCACGCACGTCGGCGTCACGCTGCGGGCTGACGGCGACGGGACGGTGCTCGTGCTCGAGCACCGCGACCTGACCGAGCCGGCGGCACGCGGCTACCTCAGCGGGTGGCACGCCACGCTCGACCAGCTCGACGACCAGGTCGCCGGGCGGACGGTGCGGGACTGGGGCGAGCTCTTCGGCGCCGCCCAGCCCCTCTACCGGCAGGACTGACCCCGCAGCACTGACCCGGCAGGACTGACCCGGCAGGACAGACCGCCGGTCCGGGTGGTGCGCCCGGCCGGGACGGCCGTCAGCCGACCGTCGCGGACACCACGCCCGTCGGCAGGTCGACCTCGACGCGGTCGCCCCGGACGAGCTGACGTCCGCGCCGCGCCTCCGGCTCGCCGTTGACGCTCACCGCGCCGTCGTCGAGCAGCTCGCGCGCCTGCGCGCCGGTCTCGGCGAGGTCGGCGAGCTTGAGGAACTGGCCGAGGCGGATGGAGTCGTCGGCGATGGGCACGCGCGTCATGGCAGCAGTCTGCCCGGTCGCGGCGTGGCCGCCGGACGCGGCTGCGGCACGGCCCCGGCAGTGTGTCGTCGCGTCGTCGCGCGCGACCGCACCGTGGTCGACCGGGAAAGGCCGTGCCCGCGCTCGTAGACTCGGGCCGTGATCTCCCGAATCGACCTGCGCGGTCGCGTGCTGTCCCGTCGTGAGCTCCTCGCCGAGCTGCCTCGCGCGGAGGTCGACGTCGAGCACGCCGCGCAGACGGTCGCCCCGATCATCGAGGGCGTCCGGGCCCGCGGCGCCGCCGAGCTGCGGGACCTCGCCGAGCGGTTCGACGGCGTCCGGCCGCACCATCTGCGCGTCCCGGCCGAGACCGTGGCCGCCGCGGTCGACCGGCTCGCGCCCGAGGTGCGCGACGCGCTCGAGGAGACGATCCGTCGCGTCCGCCGCGTGCACGCCGCGCAGCGGCCGGAGGACTTCACGGTCGAGGTCGCGCCCGGTGCGACGGTCCGCCAGCGCTGGCTCCCGGTGCGCCGCGTCGGCCTCTACGTGCCGGGCGGTCTCGCGGTCTACCCGTCGTCGGTCGTCATGAACGTCGTGGCCGCGCAGGCCGCGGGCGTCGGGTCGCTCGCCGTGACCTCGCCGCCGCAGCAGGACGAGGGCGGGCTGCCCGACCCCGTCGTGCTCGCGACGTGCGCGCTGCTGGGCGTCGACGAGGTGTACGCCGTCGGCGGGGCGCAGGCGGTCGCGATGCTCGCCTACGGCGCCGCGGGCTCGCAGGAGCAGGACGGCACGACGCTGTGCGAGCCCGTCGACGTCATCACCGGCCCGGGCAACGTGTACGTCGCCGCGGCGAAGCGGCTCGTGCGCGGCGTCGTCGGCATCGACGCGGAGGCAGGGCCCACGGAGATCGCGATCCTCGCGGACGGCACCGCCGACGCGACGCACGTCGCCGCGGACCTCGTCTCGCAGGCCGAGCACGACCCGCTGGCCGCGGCCGTCCTCGTCACGCCGTCCGTCGAGCTCGCGGGCGCTGTCGAGGCCAAGCTCGCCGCACGCGTCGAGGCGACTCGGCACCGCGAGCGTGTGACGCGCGCGCTGACCGGGACGCAGTCCGCAATCGTCCTGGTGGACGACCTGGACGCCGGCCTGGACGTCGTCAACGCCTACGGCGCCGAGCACCTGGAGATCCAGACCGCCGACGCGGCGGCGCTCGCCGACCGGGTCACGAGCGCCGGGGCGATCTTCGTCGGCCCGTACGCACCCGTCTCGCTCGGCGACTACATGGCGGGGTCGAACCACGTCCTGCCGACCGGCGGCTGCGCGCACTTCGCGAGCGGGCTCGGCGTGCACTCGTTCCTGCGCGCCGTGCAGGTCGTCGAGTACGACGCGGACGCGCTGGCGCAGGTCGCCGACCGCATCGTCGCGCTCGCGGACGCCGAGGGTCTGCCGGCGCACGGCGAGGCGGTCCGCGCCCGGTTCTGACGGGCTCTGACGGGCGCTGACCGGCGCTGACCGGCGCTCACCGGTTCTGGCGCCGACGCGTCACCGCCTCGGCCCGCCGGTCGGGGCGCGAGCGCGCGCCCACGCCTCGACCGTCAGGTCAGGTCAGATCCGGGTCGGGCCGGTGTCAGGTGTGCTGCAGGTCGAGGACGACCCTCCCGTCGACCCGTCCGTGCGTGAGGTCGTCGAGCACCTCGTTGACCGCGCCGAGCGGCCGCACCGTGAACGTCGGCCCGACCTTCCCGCGCGCGAAGAAGTCGAGCGCCTCCGTCATGTCGGAGCGGGTCCCGACGATCGAGCCGCGCACCGTCAGGCCGTTGAGCACGGTCGTGAAGATGTCGAGCGGGAACTGCTCGGGCGGCAGGCCGACGAGCGACACCGTCCCCCCGCGGCGCAGCGCACCGACGGCCTGCGGGAACGCGACGCCGTTGACGGCCGTGACGAGCGCGCCGTGCACCCCGCCCGTGAGGTCGCGGACCTGCGCGACCGGGTCGTCGACCGTCGCGGCGTTCACGCCGACCTCGGCGCCGTGCTTGAGCGCGAGGTCGAGCTTCGCGTCGTCGACGTCGAGCGCGACGACCCGCCGGCCCATCGCGACCGCGTACTGGACGGCGAGGTGCCCGAGGCCGCCGACGCCCGAGACGAGGACCCAGTCGCCGGGCTGCGTGTCGGTCGTCTTCAGGCCCTTGTAGACGGTCACGCCGGCGCACAGGATCGGCGCGGCTGCGGCGGGGTCCACGCCCGGTGGGACGAGCGGGCAGTACCGGGAGTCGACGAGCATGTACTGCGCGAACGAGCCGTCGACGGAGTAGCCGCTGTTGCGCTG